>JADMIO011694133.1_pt1 | contig 67742 bp, 61 predicted proteins | sample 8958161 | NCBI WGS metagenome assembly JADMIO01 (sample SAMN16585339, study PRJNA669376) | soil metagenome | isolation source: Crop rotation soil | place: USA: Cullars Rotation, Alabama | collected 2011 | reverse complement strand
GCCGCGACTTCAAGTCACGTGAATTCCAAGCTTCGGATCCCACTGTGCTGGAAAGCGGCGAACGCCGGCCAGTGGCGGGTCCACTCGCGACCGAGGCGGAAGAGAATGTGGATGCCCTCGAGCACGTCGCCGAGCGTGCCGCGCCAGCCGTCCTTCTCGACGAATCGATCGCGATGCCGCACGCCGATCACGGCCAACACGGCGCCGACGGGGACGAGGGTCGCCCACGGAATGGTGAAATCGAGACCGGGCTTGCGGTCGCCCTGGGCGAGCAAGGTGATCGCTGCGGCGCAGGCGGCGGGCGCGAGCGGCGCATGCTCGAGCGCGTCCAGTGCCAACACCCGGACTTCGCCTTCGCGCTCGGCGTCGTCCCGCGTCCGCAACGCCTGGCTGTCGAGTGCCGCTCCGCCCTTCGCGAGGAACGCGCCGAACCCGAACGCGACCAGGGCCGCGGCCTCGCGAAGACGGAGGCGTGGGCCGCCCTCGACTGCGGCGACGGAGCGGTAGGCGAAGACGTAGCCCGCGAACGAGGCGGCCTCCGCGACGAACGCGACCGCGAACCAGACGGACAGACGCCAATGAAGCCGACCACCGACGCTGCTCCACCCGGCGATCGTGCACATCACCGCAAGCGTCACGAGAAAGAGCAGAACGGCCGCCCCCGTGGTGAGCAGAAGCGGGCGCGGGCGCGCGGTCAGACTGCCGAAGCTCATCGACGCCACCTTCCCGTCGTGGCAGATGCCGACACCGATGCATGACGACGCCGGCGGAGGGAATGAGCCGAGCATGTCCGGCGCGCCCAACTCGAACCCGTGGCCCGTCCATCGCCTCGCAGCCCTCGTGACCGTTGCAGCCGGGCTCGCCGCGGGTGCGTTGATCGGCCTTGCCTGGACGCAGGGCTTCCGCAGAACCCTCACAGCCCTCGTGCACCCGCACTGGTTGTGGCTGGGCGTGGCGGTCGTCGGCGAGGTGCTCGCCTACGTCGGGTACATCGTCGCGTACAGGGAGGTCGCCCGGGTCGAGGGCGGCGCCGAGCTCGAGGTGCCGAAGGCGGCCGCGCTGGTCGCGGCCGGCTTCGGCGTCTTCGTCCACGGGGGCGGGTTCGCGCTCGACCGGACGGCCCTCCAACGAGCGGGCCTGCCGGACCGCGAGGCGCGGCGGCGCGTGCTCGGACTCGGAATGCTCGAGTACGCCGTCCTCGCCCCCGCGGCGCTCGTCGCGGCGGTCGTAGTGGTGGTCTGGCACCGGACGATCAGCGCCAGCCTGACCCTGCCGTGGATCGTCGGTGTCCCGGCGGGCGCTGCGCTCGCGCTCACGGCGCTGAGATTCCGGGACTCAATTGCCCGCTGGCCGCTGATCGGGCCGCCGCTCGGCCGCGGGCTGCACGCGCTCGAGCTCGTGCTGCTGCTCGTGCGCTCGCCGCGCCGGCACGGGCTCGCCGTCCTCGGCGCGGTTCTCTACTGGGGCGGCGACATCTTCTGCCTGTGGTGCACGCTGCACGCGTTCTCGGCCCGCACGCCGCCGCTCGCACAGTTGATCGTCGGCTACGCGACGGGGTACGCCCTCACCCGACGCGCGCTGCCGCTCGGCGGCGCCGGGATCGTCGAGGCGCTGCTTCCGTTCGCGCTGGGGTGGTTGAAGATCGCGCTGCTGCCGGCACTCCTCGCAGTGTTCGCCTACCGGCTGATCAACCTCTGGCTGCCGATGATCCCGGCGCTCGCCGGCCTACCGACGATTCGCCGCCTCGAGGCCCGCAGGCGGCGCGCTCCGAGGAGACGAGAAAGCACCGCCCGAGGATGATGCAGGAGCGCGGTCGAAGGGCCTCGCCGGGAGACGGGATCCGCTTCGGGTACGCGTGCGTCAACACGCAGCTGCCGTCGTCGGCACGCACGGTGCGGCTCGCGAACGCGACGCCGGAGCGGCTACGCGAGCTGATCGCCGCAAACCTCGACGCGCTGGAGGCGATCCTGCGCTGGAACGCCGCGCACGACGTGCAGGTCTTCCGGCTGACGTCGAACCTGATTCCGTTCGCGTCGCATCCCGTCAACACGCTTGCATGGTGGGACGAGTTCGCCCCGCGCTTCGACGAACTCGGCGCGCTCGTGCGCTCGATCGACGCGCGCATCTCGACCCACCCGGGCCAGTACACGGTGCTTTCCTCGAGCCAACCTCCCGTCGTCGCGGCGGCGGTGGCGGAGCTCGAGTACCACGACCGTCTGCTCTCGGCGTTGGGACTCGACGCGTCGCACAAGATCGTGCTCCACGTCGGATCCGGTGCGAGTGATCCTTCGGCCGCGGGCGGGCGGTTCGCGGCCGGGGTCGCGCGCCTTTCGGCCGGTGCGAGCGCGCGGCTCGTGCTCGAAAACGACGAGCGGTGGTCGCTCGAGCGTGTGCTCGAAATCGCCGAGCCGCTCGGGCTCCCGGTCGTCTTCGACGCGTTTCACCACCGGCTCGCACCGTCCTTCGCGGGCCTCGACCTGCGTGAGACCGTCGTTCTGGCGAGCCGGACGTGGCAACCGCAGGACGGGCGCCAGGAGGTGCACTTCTCGACGCAGGAGCCGGGGAAACGCCCCGGTGCGCATGCGCAGACGGTCGACCTCGCTGCACTCGAGCTCTTCATTGCGGCGGTCGGCGACCTTCCGCTCGACTGCGTCCTCGAGGTCAAGGACAAGGAGCTCTCCGTCCTTCGCGTCGCCGCGTGTCGGAGAAGGGGCCCGTTGCCGGGCCCCTTTTCGTCCGACTGCGTCTAGCGTGCGCCTGCTGCGTCGAGCACCGCGCGGACTCTCCCTCGAGTCATGGGTGCCTCATGCACGCGAACACCGGTCGCATCGAAGAACGCGTTGGCGAGCGCAGCCACTGTTGCGGCTGTGGTGTTCTCGCCCGCTCCCGTCGAGACGTGATCGGTGCTTTGCACATGTGCAACCGTGACATTCGGAGCGTCCTTGAAACGCAGGATCGGGTACGTGACCCAATCCACTCCGGTCACTCGTTGATTGTTGAACGGCACCTCTTCGAGAAGCGCACGGCTCGTCGTCATGATCGAGTTGCCCATCGCCTGGTTGTCGAGCAGGCCTGGGTTGATTCCCAACCCGACGTCCTGCACCGCGTAGATGTGCTTTGCGACGATCTTGCCGGTCTTCTTGTTCAGCTCGATATCCGCGACGACGCCGGTGAGTGCCTCGACGTGAGGCAGCAACGACACGCCGCGGCCGGTCACGACGTTCGCGTCGGACAGGCTCGACGCCGAGACCTTCGGCTTGTAGCCGGACATCTTCGTGAGAGCATCGATGACACGGCCCCAGCGGGCAGCCGTGGCGGACGGGATGTTCTGGACGCGGAACGCGATCGGATCCATGTTCATCGCATGAGCAAGATCGTCCACGACCTGCTCGAGAGCGAAGAACGTCTGCGGGTCCCACACGGCGCGCAGCGCGTCGGTCTTGAAGTAGTTGTTCAGCAAGGGCACGGTCTTGACGGTGAGCCTGTAGTTGGGGATTGCGTACAGCTGAGCTTCGTTTCCCTGCGCCCCGTTCCCCATGAACTCCGCCAGCCGCCTCGTCGTTCCCGCGTTACCGACTTTGCCGACCGGCATACCGACCTGCTGTTCGGTCGGGAACGTCGGGTATCCGGGCGTACCGATCTCGGTGACGTCGAATCCCACGAACTTGCCGCTCGCATCCACACCGGCACGAACGTCGAACATGCCGGCGGGGCCGTAGTTGCCCCAGCCCTGCTCGTCCCAGCGCATGAACTGGAGGCGTACAGGCTTGCCTGCGAGCTGAGACAGCATCGCTGCCGCGAGCGGCGCCTCCATCCGTCCCTGGTGACCGCCGAAAGCCCCTCCGGGCTCGTAGCTCGTCACCCGGATCTTGTTCGCCGGGAGCCCGAGCAGGGACACGAGCCTTGCACGGAGACCGTAGGCGTACTGCGTGCCGCTGAAGATCAGCGCCCCGTCGGGCGTGACGTCGGCCACGACGCAACTCGGCGCGATCACGCCGTGATCCTGGTAGTGGTACCTGTACGTGCCGCTGACGACCTTCGCGGCCGACGCGAGGCCGCTGTCGACGTTCCCTCTCTGCCCGACGATCGCAGCGGGCGCCTGGCCGGCGCTGTCGAAGTCCCGCATCGATTTCCACAGGTTGCCGCTGCTCGAGATCTTGGGCGGATCCGCCCACTTCACCTTCAGCTGCGTCGAGGCCTGGATCGCGTCGTACTCCTTCGGCGCGACGACACCGAGGAAGTTCCCCTTCCGGAGGATCCGTACGTCGGGAAGGTGCTTGATCGAGCTCTCGTCGATCGACACGATCTGCGGGTTCGTACCGTCCCCGTACGCGCCCTGCCCGCGAGGGCGAACGATCCGGCCGTGCAACATGCCGGGGACTCTGACGTTGACGACGTAGGTGAAGGTGCCGGCCACCTTCGCCGGAATGTCCAGACGAGGAACCGACGTTCCGACGAGCTTGTACTGCGAGGGCGGCTTCACACCCGGGGCCAGGTGCGACAGGCCGGAGACGTGCACGGTCGGCATCCCCGGGTCGAGCTTGTAGCTCGCCGGCATCCTGATGTTGAACAGCTTGTCGCCGAGGAGCTGGCCGTAGGTGACCGACTTGCCGCCACCACTGACCACGCCTCGGGTGACGGACAGCTGAGCTGCCGGAACGCCCAGTTGGGTTGACGCGAGCCCGAGCAGGGTCTGCCGTGCAGTCGCCGCAGCGGCCCGGAGCTCCGGACCGCGCTGCTCGATCGTTGCGCTCGCAGCCGAGCTACCGGTGTCGGGCGTCAGGTTCGTGTCCGGATCGACGAACTTGAGCTGGTCGATCGCCATGTCGAGCTCTTCGCCGGCAATTTGAAGCAGCGCCGTCGAGCTTCCCTGACCGCCTTCCCATGCGCCGGTGAAGACCGAAGCGGTGTTGTCGGCATGAACCTTGATCCACGCATCGACCTGGTACATGTCACCGGGGCCGTTGCTCGCATACGGGCTATCGGCCGCCTTCGCCGCCTTCGCCCCGACGGTCGCACCGGCGATCGAGAAGCCGACGATCAGGGCGCCGCCGCCCTTCACGAACGCCTTCCGGGAAAACTCCTTCTCGTGCAGGAACCCCGTCATCACTTGCCTCCCTTCGCCATCACCGAGGCGGCCTGCTTGATCGCCGTCAGGATCCGCGGATAGGTGCCACACCGGCACAGATGGCCGTTCATCGCCGTCCGGATCTGATCCTCGGTCGGATTCTTCGTCGTGCTCAACAGATCCGCCGCCTGGATCATCATCCCGTTCTGGCAGTAACCGCAATGCGGCACCTGCACATCGATCCACGCCTGCTGCAACGGATGCAACGCCGGGCTGGCAGCGGCCGTACCACGCTGCTGCGCATACAGCGCGGGCAACCCCTCCAACGTCGTCACAGCCTTCCCAGAAACAGCCGCCACCGGAGTCACGCAGCTGCGGATTTCCTTCCCGTCCAGAAGCACCGAACAGGCACCACACTGCGCGAGACCGCAGCCGAACCGCGGGCCGTGCAGGTGCAGCTCGTTGTGCAGGACATACAAAAGCGGCGTGTCAAGGCTCGCGGTCACGTTGTGCACGAGACCGTTCACCTTGATCTTCAACTTGCTCGCCATACCACCCTCCAATCGGAGACGCACGAATCACGCCGGGGGAGCGGGCAGCCGCCACCCCGCGACGATGCCGCTTGGACGATATGACTGCCGCCCGCGCAATGCAAGGCGCCTTACAAGTGGCAGTACCGCCCGTCGCAGCGAAATCGTCTGGTCCGACGCGGTGTCTATGGTGCGGGCGTGGGGCTGAGGGCTCGGGCGCATGCCCTGATCGGCGCCCTCGCTCGACATCGGCGGTTGCTCCGCACGCTCGAAGTCGCGGCGGGGCTTGCTGTCGTCGCGCTCTGCGCCTTCGCCGTCCGCGGCGAATGGTCGAAGGCCGGACCGCGCCTCGCGGAAGCACGTCCCGGCTGGGTGGCGCTGTCGCTCGTCGCAGTTGCCGCCTACTACCTCGTCTTCATCCTCGGCTGGGTGCGGATCCTCGGGAGCCTCGACATCCACGTGCCGTACATGGTTGCCCTCCAGGCGGAGATGATCTCCATGCTCGCGAAGTACATCCCCGGCGGAGTCTGGACGCCGGCGGCGCGGGTGGCCGCGCTCGAGCGGCAGATCCGGGTGCGCGCCGCGGGGGTCATCCTCGCGTCGATCCTGATCGAGGCTGTGCTCTCGGCGCTCGCGGGAATCGTCGTCTTCGTCGTCAGCCTCGCGTGGGTGCACGACGTCGACGCGCCGATCGCTCCGCTCCTGCTCTTCGGCGCGGGCTGCACCCTGCTCCTCCACCCGCGGGTGTTCGGGCCGGTCGTCCGCCGCCTGCTTCGTCCGTTCGGGCTGCGCACGCTCAGACCGCTGCCCTTCCCGACGATGCTCGAGCTGTTCGCCTTCTACTGCCTGACGTGGCTGATCGGCGGTCTCGGGCTTCTGTGCCTGATTCGCAGCGTCGGCGGCACCGCCGCGATCGAGACGGTGCCCTTCCTCGGCGGAACCGCCGCCATCGGTGCGATCGTGGCGGTCCTCGTCGTGATCGCACCGTCCGGCCTCGGCGTGCGAGAGGCGTCGATGTACGGCCTCCTGATCGCGATCACGAGCCACGCGTCCGCGCTCGGGGCGACGATCCTGAACAGACTCGTGATCACCGTCGTCGAGGTCGCGCTCTTTGCGTGCGGGCTCGCGCTTTGGCGGCTGCGAACACGAGCGCGTTCGGCCTGATCGCCGCGCTCAACGCACGGGACTGAGGATCATCGGCGCCCGTGGCGGCGCAGTGAAGTCGAACTCGCGCGCCAGATCTCCGAGCTCACGCGCTCGTTCGCGTACCGTCGGCCGCGGATCGGGCCTGCCGTCGCTGCGGGGATCGAGCCGCTGCCCGTTCAGGAAGTCGTCCTCGATGAACTTCAGGTACGCATCGAACGACAGCGTCTGATGGTCGATGTACCCGCGCCGCGCGTACGGGCTGATCAGGAGCGCGGGGACGCGCAGGCCGTAGCCGTTCTCGTCCACCTTCGGCGGGGGGACGTGGTCGTAGAAGCCGCCCCAGTCGTCCCAGGCGACGAAGATCGCCGAGCTCTGCCAGTCGGGGCTGCGCATCACCGCGTTGATCAGCCCCGTGACCCAGTTCTGTCCTGCGCGCTCCGAGGCGCCGGGATGCTCGCTCTCGGCGTAGTTCGGGGTGATCCACGCCACCGCCGGCAGACGGCCGCGCGCTGCATCGCGGTAGAACGTCTCGAGCGGCCGAACGTTTCCGAGCTGGCGGTCCTGTCGAACGGTGACGAAGTTCGGCAACGGGTTCCAGAACCCCGGCGTGGACTCGCCTTTCAGCTTGGTGTAGCACGTGATCGGCCCGGTGTCGCAATCGGGCGCGGCGCCGCGCATCACGTACGACACCCACGAGACGTGGTGGGCGTGGAGAAGGTAGGTGAGATCGGTCCAGCCGTAGATCGGACCGTGGGGGTAGCGCCTGAGCACGGAGCTCGGCCCGTCTTGCGGCCCCTCGAGGTTGTTCGTGCACGTCTTCGGGTCCGTCGGCCGCGTGCACTTCGCCGACCAACCCGAGACGAGCCACAGATGCGCCGGCAAGCTCCAGCCCCAGTTGGGCTCGAACATGTGGTCCTCGAGGACGAACGCCTTCGCGTAGGTCCAGTAGTTGGGGAGCTCGCGCGCGTCGTGATAGCCCATCACGTCGGGACGGCGGAGGTGCGCACACCCGGTGAACGACGGCTTCTTGCGGCAGCGATCGATGAGCGCGCGGTTGCCGACGCGAATGAAGCCGTCCATCTTGCCGCCGTCCACATCGCGCATTCCGGCCAGCGGCCCGTGCGCGCCGCCCGCGTTCCGGTCGCCCGCATCGTGGAACGGGCGTACGCAGCCGCCGATTCCGTTCGGGACGCAGACGGCGGGCGTTCCGTCCCGCATCGGGATGCCGTCGGCACCTGGGAAGGTGCCGAAGTACGAGTCGAAGGAGCGGTTCTCCTGCATGATCACGATCACGTGCCGGATCTTCCGGATGCCGCTGCGGCGAGCCTGGCCGACATGAGCCCTCTGCGCGGACGCGCTTGCAAGACCCGCTGCCAGCAGGGCGGCGAGGATGGCCGTCGCCATTGGGCGCAGCCGCACGCTCGTGGTCAATGCGCGATCGACCGAGGTGTTCTACCCGCGGCGAGCCGCGCGAGGCGCCCTACCGGCACGTGCGCTTAACGCTTACGTAACGTCGGCGGCCGACGAGCATCGACGCCGCTCGCCTGTTCGTCGCTCGACCTCGACCGTGACCGGCCGAACACGCCGGTCGCTGCCGCTGCGGCGCTCGAGCCGCGATCGCGTGAGCGCCTCGCGCGCGGCTCGGATGCGAGCGGCGAACTCCACGGTGTCAAGTTCGCCGTCGGTCGGACCGCGTCCTTCCGGCCAACGCTCCGCGTACGCTGCATTGCCGTGCTGCGCGGAACCGTCGAGGCGATCCATCTTGCTCCCGCTGCCGGGGCGGTCATGGTCGCGGTCGAGCGGACGGAGGCCGTCGCCGGCGTCGGCATCACGAACGACCGGTACGCGTGCGGGGCCGGATTCTGGCAGGACGCACGCGTCAGCCGCGATCTGACGCTCGTCGAGAGCGAGGTCGTCGACGACCTGCGTTCGAGCGGTGTGCCGCTGGGCGCCGGCGAGCTGCGGCGGAACGTGACCACCCGCGGCATCACGCTGAACGAACTCGTCGGCCGAAGCTTCTGGGTCGGCGACGCGCTCGCCCGCGGGACGCAGCTGTGCGAGCCGTGCCGCCATCTCGAGCAGGTGACGGGGAAAGACCTCCTGCGCCGGCTCGTCCACCGCGGCGGGCTGCGCGCGGCGGTGCTGACGACCGGCGCGATCCGTACCGGCGACGCGATCGAGGCGGCCGAGGAACGAGACGGCGTCGGCGTGATCGCCGTCCGTGACGGCCGGGTGCTCCTCGGCAGGCGCCTGGCGGCGCACGGGTACGGAACGTGGTCGTTCCCGGGCGGCAAGCCGCATCCGGGCGAGTCGGCGCTCGAATGCGCGGTCCGCGAGCTTCGCGAGGAGACGACGCTCGTGGCGCGAGGAGGCAGCGTGCTCACGGAGACGATCGACGGTTTTCCGGAGACACGTGACGTGTACCGGACGCAATTCGTACGAGTCGCGGAGCTCAGCGGCCGTCCGCGGCGATCGGAGCCGGACAAGGTCGAGGAGTGGCGCTGGTACCCGTGGCAGTCGCTGCCCGAGCCCCTGTTCGGGCCGGTGGCGTCGTTCCTGCGCGTCGTCGGCGAGGTCGGCTAGCCATCTCGCCGCGGACGACGGCCCTCTAGCCGGGATAGGGCACCGGCTCGGTGCTCACCGGTGTGACTTCGGCCACCGTCACCCCCGCGCCCGGCTGGAGGAACCGCTGGAGGTGGACTATGTCGTCGGTCTCGACGACGAGGTAGATCGTGTGCTGAGGGAACGCCAGCCAGAAGCCGTGGATCTTCACGTCCTTCGACTCCGCGTCGAAGAGCGAGCGCGACCCACCCTTTCCGTACGGACAGTTCTCAGGTGCATGCGTCTGCTTGATGTGAAAGAGCATGTGACGTTCCTCCGTTTTGGTGACCGACTGGGAGCCGATTCAGGACGCTACACCGTGCGCTCCGCGCAGTAGTCAGTCATAGGTGTTGATCACGCGGACGCTGAGCGGGAGCATGACCGCGGCGGCGACCGCGACCACGAGGAAGCCGAGGAGGACGGTCTCCCATGCGAAGTCCTCCAGGACGAGCGAGCGCATCGCCTCCATCACGTACGTGACGGGATTGATCGTCGCGGCGATCTCCATCGGCCGTGTCAGCAGGTTGCGCGGAACGAAGTTCGGCGTCAGGAAGAGAAGCGGGAAGAACACGAGGCCGGCGGAGTTCGTCGCGGCGGCACTCCGCGTCTTCAGCGCGATGATCTGCATGTACCCGGCGTAGACGACCGCCCACATCGCCGTCAGGACGACGAGGAGCACGAAACCGAGCGGACCGCTCGCGATCGTGATCCCGAACGCGAGTCCGAGGAGGACGATCACGCTCGCGATCAGGAGCCCCTTCACCGCTTCGGCGATCAGCCGCCCGATCACGATCGAACTCCGCCGGACGGGAGTGGCCCGTAGCTTGTCGAAGTAGCCCTTCTCGATCTCCTCGACGAGGAACAGTGCGGCGCTCCCGAACGACGCTGCGAGCAACATCGAGCTCGGGAGCTGGAATGCCCCGTACCCCTGACCGTGCAGGAACTCCGTCGAGGTGCCGGGGAAGATCTTCGCCGCCTGGCCGACGTTGACGACCAGGAAGAACAGCGGGATGAAGAGCGTCGGCACGATCGCCTCCGGCGTCCGGACTGCCTCCCGCAACGCCCGCTGGCCGAGCACGAGCGCCTCGGTCATCGCGACACCTCCTGCACCTCGCCGGCGACATGCGTACGCGTACGTCCCGTCGCGTCGAGAAACACGTCGTCGAGTGTCGCCTCGCGCACCGACCCGAGCCGCTGCTGCAGCTCAGCCTTCAGCCGCGCCGGCGTTCCGTCCCGCACGATCCGGCCGTCGTCGATGATCGCCAGCCGATCGCAAAGCTGGTCCGCCTCCTCGAGGTACTGCGTCGTCAGGAAGACGGTCGTGCCGCGGTCGTTGATCCGGCGCACCTCACCCCAGACCGTCAACCGGCTCGCCGGATCCAGTCCCGTCGTCGGCTCGTCGAGGAACAGCACCTCCGGCTCGTGCATCAGCGCCGATGCGAGATCGAGCCGCCGCCGCATCCCACCGGAATACCCCTTGATCGGCCGGTCGGCGTCATCGGTGAGCTCGACGAGCTCGAGCAGGTCGACGGCGCGGGCGACGGCCTCGGCCCGTGACTGGCCGAAGAGGCGGCCCTGCAAGACGACGAGCTCGCGTCCCGTCTGGCGCTGGTCGAGACCGGCCTCCTGCAGCGCGACGCCGATCCTGCGCCGCACCCCATCGGGCTCGCGCGCCACGTCGCAACCTGCGACGCGAGCGGCGCCGCGAGTGATCGTCAGCAGCGTCGTCAGCATCTTCACCGTCGTCGACTTGCCGGCGCCGTTCGGTCCGAGGAAGCCGAACACCTCCCCCGCTTCGACCCGGAGGTCGACACCCCGCACTGCCTCCACCGTCCCTGCCCGCCCCCGATACGTCTTCACGAGCTGCTCGGCCTCCACGGCCGCACCGACTGCCGCCACACGGCCTCCTTTCGGTCGTCCCCCGGCAATTTGACGACTCGCTGCGTGAAAAGTCATCGCGGCATGGCCGCGCGAAGACTCGGACCCCGGTCTTGCCCGAGGGCGAGTCAAGGTTTTCGGGCCGCTGTCGATACCTGGACCACAACTCGTGAGTCCCTGGTTTTCGCCCTATACGCTCGCTCTCTGCGGGCTCGCCCTTGTCTGGGTGGGCGTCTCGGCGTACGTGATCGTGACGAGGGCGCTCTTCGACCTGGCAGGACTCTCCTTCCACACCGGCCGCCGGGTGATGGAGCGGCGGCTCGCACGCGGGGTCCCGCCGGAGCAGGCACTCGCCCGGCTGCCGCGGCGGACGCTCGCCGGGATCGCGGCCGATACGAGGACGCCGCGGCCCATGGCAGAGGCTGCCGCCCGCCGGCTCCTGACGCGCAGGCGCGGCCACATCGTCAACCAGGCGCGCTCGCACCGGACCGATACCGGCAAGTGGCGCCGGCTCGCGGCGCTGCGGATCCTTTCCGTCGCCGATTCCAAGATCGCGAGGCCCGAGCTCGCGCGCGCGCTCCGCGACGACGATCTCGACGTCGTCGGCGGCGCGGTGGCGATTCTCGGCGCGCGCTCCGACCGCGAGAGCGCAGCGATGCTCGTCGAGGCGCTCCGTGAAGGGCGGTACTCCCGCTCGCGGATCGCAGCGCAGCTCGACGTCTACCCCGCGGAGATCAGCGACCTCCTGCTACCGCTCCTGACCGACGCCGACGGCCGCGTTCGCCAGTGGGCGGCGACGCTGCTCGGCCGCTACTCCGACCCCGAGATCGAGGTCGAGCTCGCGACGCTGATCCTCGACGAGGACCCGCAGGTTCGCGCCGCCGTCCTCAAGAGCCTCGCCCGGAACGAGAGCAGGCTCGCCGCCCCGGCAGCCGTGACCGCGCTCACCGACCCGGTCTGGTTCGTCCGGATCCACGCAGCGCGTGCCCTCGGCCAGCTCGGCCAGATCGAGCGCGCCGCCGAGCTGGTGGAGCTCCTGGGCGACCCGCAATGGTGGGTTCGCGCGGCCGCCAAGGAGTCGCTGCAGGAGCTGGGCGACCTCGCCGCTCCCGCCGTCCTGCCCGCGCTGAAGGACGAGGACCGGTTCGTGAGGGACGGTGCGGCCGAGGTACTGCAGAACATCGGCGTCGTCGACGAGCTCATCCGCAGGCTCGAGCTCGCCCCGCACGACGAGCTCGCGCTGCGGACGCTGCGGTCGATTCTCGAGCGCGGCGGTGAGGCCGTGGCCGGCGCTGCGATCAAGCGCGCCGTCGCCTCAGGCTCGACGCGCGCCGCCGAGCTGCTCGACGGCTTCACGCGGTAGCGCCGTGCAGACAGCCGTCTACTGGGGAACGCTCGTCTGCCTCGCGTACATGCTCGCGGTGTTCGCCGTCTCGGCACTCGTCCTCATCTTCTCCGCGCTCGACAACGCGATTCGCAGCCGGGAGACGCTCGCCGAGGCCTTCGACGTGCTCGGCCACTCACGTTTCACCCCGCCGGTGAGCGTCGTCGTCCCGGCCCACAACGAAGAGGGAATGGTGATGGTCGCCGTGCGTTCGACCCTCGCGTTCGACTACCCGGAATTCGAGGTGATCGTCGTCGACGACGGATCGACCGACCGCACGTTCGAGGTGCTCGAGCGGGAGCTGGATCTGGAGCCGTTCGGCTACTACGAGCGACGGGTCGTGGAATCCGGTCCGGTGATCGGCGTCTACCGGAGCCGCAGCCACGACAACGTCAAGGTGATCCGGAAGGAGAACCGGGGCACGAAGGCGGATGCGTGCAATTGCGGCCTCAACTTCGTCCGGTACCGCTACGTGCTCGTCGTCGACGGCGACACGCTGTACGAGCCGGACGCGCTGCTCAACTGCATGCGGCTGGCCGCGAGTGACCCGCAGCGCGTCGTCGGCATCACCGGGCACATCTCGGTCGCTTCGAAGCCGGAGACGACGATCGGCGCACGGGCAGAGGACCGCGAGCTGATCGACGCGACGCTGCTCAGCAACTTCCAGCATCTCGAATACCTGCGCTCGTTCCTCAACACGAGACTCGGCTGGAGCCGACTCGGCTTCATGATGTGCGTCAGCGGCGCGTTCGGCCTCTGGCGCCGCGACATCGTCGAAGAGGTCGGCGGGTTCTCAACGTCGTTCAGCTGCGAGGACCTGGAGCTGACGTTCCGCGTACACGAGCACATGCGCCGCACCGGCAGGCCGTACCGGATCCTGTCGATCCCGGAGATGGTGGCGCGTACGGAGGCGCCCGGACGTGTCCGCGCGCTGATCAGCCAGCGGGCACGGTGGCAGCGCGTGATCCTGGAGTCGTTCTGGGCCTACCGCCACATGCTCTTCAACCGGCGCTACGGCTTCGTCGGCCTCGTCGGGATGCCGCTGATGCTCCTCAGCGAGGGGATGGGACTTCTGTTCGAGCTCGTCGCGCTCGCCACGGTTGCGGCCGGCATCTCGATCGGCGTCTTCTCGTGGGAGATCTACGTCGGCTTCCTCGGCTCGATGACGTTCGGGCTCGCGGTCCTGACGAGCGCGGCGGTGCTGATGGAGGACATCTCGACGCGTGCATACCGGCTCCGGCACATCGCGCGGTTGATCGCGCTTGGACCGCTCGAGCTCATCGTCTACCGCCCGATCCTGATGTGGGCGCGTCTGCGCGGCACGATCGGATTTCTGCGCAACCAGAAGGGCTGGGACAAGTTCGAGCGCAACGCCCGCACCGACGCCGCGCCGCAGCCGGACGCGGAGGCCGGGCAGCGCGTCACCCACGCCGCCTGATGCCCGCGGCAGCCGCGGATCAGGCGGCGACGTGAATGCGTGCGGCGAGCTCCGCGGAGATCGCCGTCGTTTGACCCTTGATCCGGAGCGTGAGCGGCCCGCCGTACGGCGCCGCCTCGACCACCGTCACGGGCTCCCCCGGGACGAGCGCGATGCTCACCAGGTACCGGAGGAGCTCGTCGTCGCCGTCGGGGATCCGCCGGACGGTCGAGGCATCGCCGGGCAGCAAGGCGGTCAGCGGCCGCGTGTTCGACGGCTCGAGCTTGAGCTGCACGCTCGGAATCGGATCGCCGTGCGGGTCGTGCGTGGGGCTGCCGAGCGCCGCGTCGATCAGATGCTCGAGCTCCTCGGACAACGCGTGCTCGAGCCGGTCGGCCTCGGCGTGGACGGCGTCGATGCCGATGTCGAACTTCTCGCTCAGATAGAGCTCGAGCAGGCGGTGATGCCGGGTGACCTCGAGGGCGACGCGCGCACCGCGAGCCGTCAGCCGGACACCGCGGTAGGGCACGTGCTCCACGAGCCCGAGCGCCGCGAGCTTCTTCGCCATCGCGGTCGCGGACGGCGCCGTCACGTTCATCCGGTCCGCGAGCGCGCTCGTCGTCACCTGGTCGCACTCCTGTTGCAGCTTGAAGATCTCGCGCAGATAGTCCTGCGCCGCCTCGCTGATGCCGGCGGTGAGGCCTTTGCGCCGCGACCGGCGACCCTTCGGAGATCCGTTCGGCGCCATCGGCTATGCGACCAGGAGCCCGGTGACGTACATGACGACGATCCCGGCCAGAAACCCGCCGACGGCGTATCCCGACCGCAACCCGCCGGGAGTCCTGCGCATCACGTAGCGGCCGACCTCCACCACGACCTGCAGCGCAGCGCCGACCGCGAGCGCGAAGAAGAACACGCCGAGGAAATCGGTCGTGACGAAGCCGCCGATCCACGCGCCGACGATCGCCGGCGCTCCGGCGATGACCGCGAGCGTTGCCAGCCGCGTGAGGCTGATCGCCCCTTCGCCCGCGATCGGCGCGGCGATGCCGAGGCCTTCGGTCAGGTTGTGGATCATGAAGCCGACGATCAGGAATGTTCCGAGCGCGACCTCTCCGAGCGCGACGGAGGAGCCGATCGCAAGCCCCTCGCCGAGGTTGTGCAGGCCGATCCCGATCGAGATCAGCCCGGCGAGCGCGACCCCGTGCAGGGGCGCGTTTCGGTCCCGGCGGCCGGCGGCTGCGAGTCGCTGCGCGAGGAGCGTCAGCCCGAGGTAGCTGACAGCGACGCCGAGCAGGATCAACCCGGGGCCCTGGAACCCGCTCGGCAGCGACGCCTGGAGCTCGAGCGCCTCCGCGAACGCGTCGAGCGCGAGGAAGGTGAGCAACCCGGCGGTCAGAGCCATGAACGCCGCGAGCCAGCGCGCGTCCGCCCGGCGAAGCGAGGGAAGCCAGCCGAGCCCGAGCGCGACCGGGACGACGCCGACCAGCAGCCCGATCGCACCGTAACCGACGACGGACCGCGCGGACGCGCCGCGGCTCTCGACCGCCGCCGCCACGTCGCTGCGCGTCTCGACGCCGTGTGAGCTCGTGATGCCGATGCCGTAGGGGTCGCCCTCGACCCAGTGGAACGGCACGACAACAGTGGTGGAGCGCAGCCGTCCGAGCTCGGCGGGACCATCGAGATGGAACGGGACGATCGCGTCGTCGACCGTGACGGCCGCAACCGTCAGCTGCTCGCGCTGCGGGTTCGTCACGCGGATCCTGATCTCGCCCGGCTTGAACTCGATCCGGCGGATGTCGAACTCGTCGAGCGGCGGCGGCGCCCTGCCGACAAGGTCGAGCAGCGAGCCGCCGGTGGCGGCGAAGAGCGAGACCGCACCCGCGAGCACCACGATCGGCAGCAGCGCCCACAGGCGCCAGGCCCCCGTGCCGATGCGGTCGCCGGGAGCCGTGGACTTCGCGTCCATCAGTCGACGACCTCGAAGAATCCCATCCACCCGAGCTCCGTGAACTCCGACTGGTGGGCGTGGAACATGAACCTGCCGTTGTTGTGAAAGTCGATTTCGATGATGCCGCGCTGGCCCTGACAGAGCATGACGGTGTCCGTGTACTCGAAGTGGTCGGACGAGCCCGTCGGGTAGTAGCGGAAGAAGTCGCCGTGGAGGTGGAAGGAATTGATCAGGTCGAACTCCGTCAGGTTCGCGATGTAGATCCGCACAGTCTTCGAGCGCTGCACCCGAATCGGGTAGCGCGCGTAGTAGAACGCCGGGCCGTTCACGCCGTAGACGTTGTTTTCGCCGTCGCCGTCGGTGTCGAAGCCGTTCAGCACCATCACGAGCTCCTGCGCCGGCGGCCGCGGGTCCGGCGGATCGACGATGAACGCGCCGTAGAGGCCCTTCGCGATGTGCTTCTTCAGCGGCGTCGCGTGGCAGTGGTAGAGATGCATGCCGTACGGCCGGGCGGAGAACTCGTACACGAAGGTCGAGCCGGGATCGACGATCTCGAACACGCCGTCCATGTTCTCCGGATGGATCCCGTGAAAGTGGATCGTGTGCGGATGCGACCCGGCGTTCGTGAAGTTGACGCGAAGCCGGTCGTCCTCCGTCGCGCGGATCACCGGCCCGGGAACCGTTCCGTTGTACGTCCACGCCGAGAACGTGACGCCGGCGAGCACCTCGATCTCGCGATCCACGGCGGTCAGCCGGTACTCGCGCACCCGTCCGGGCTCGTGCGGCAACGGCGGCGGCGGATAGAGCGCCCCGTCGAGCGCGCTCGGCCCCCCGGGCGCCGGCACCTCCGGCCCGATCATCGCCGCGTGACCCATCAGTGCGTGATCCATCGCGACGTGCTCGTCCGCGGAGTCGGTCACACCGTCAGCAAGCGCAAGCCTGGCGAGCGGTCCAGCCGCGACGAGAGGCGCCGCTCCGGCGAGCATCTGCCGGCGCGTCAACCTATGTTTAGCCACGACTAAAGCCTAGTTTCGTGAGCGCTATAGCGCAAGCGGGCGGTTCGTAGCCCGCCCCCGGAGATACCCGGTTCTCGAGTACGAAGGGCGCCCTAGAATGGCGCCTCGTGAACGTGGTCGTCTCGAATCTCAAGGGCGGCGTCGGCAAGACGACCTCGGCCGTATACCTCTCCGCGGCTGCCGCCGCGCGTGGGTACGACCCGGTGGTGCTCGTCGACACCGACCGACAGGCTTCGTCGGCGGAGTGGCTCGAGGAACGACCGGTCGACGGCGTCACCATCGTCGAGGCGCCCTCCGAGCGGACGCTCGCCCGCGCGATGGGGCGGAACGGAGGCCTGCGGATCGTCGACACGCCGCCCGGCGACGAGCGGCTCGTCCAAACGGCGATGAACGCCGCCGACGCAGTCGTGATCCCGACCCGCGCCGGCGGAGTCGAGTATTCGCGCGTCGCGGTGACGCTCGAGATGATCCCCGCACGCACGGCGCGCGGCGTCGTCATCTGTGCCGCTCGATACGGGACGAACGACCTGGACGAGGCGATCGCGTGGTGGAAGCAGGAGAAGGTGCCGATCTGGGGCGTCGTCCCCGAACGCGTCGCGATCGCTGCCGGTCCCGAGGCGCGCCTCTATCGCGACGGCCTGGACGAGTACGACAAGGTCCTGCGCCACGCGCTTCGCGGCAAGCGCTGACGCCCTCGAGCAACCTTTCCTAAGGCTTCGGCGGAATTCCGCCGATGTTGACAGGAGTAATGGAGCCGTGGGTGCCCGACCGAGCGCAGAATGCGTGGGCGAACGCCCGCCTCGTCTCCTTGCTGGCGGCGCTCCTGCTCGCGGCCGGCTGTCTCGCCTCCGCGCTTGCCGGCGCGTCGCCGGACGAGCTGATGCTCGTCCTGCTCGTTCCGGTCGCCCTGGTGGCATTCCGATTCGAGGTGAAAGCCGGGATCGGTGCCGGACTTGCCGCGCTCGTGGTCGTCGTCACATGGGACGTCGTCGCGCGCGGAACGATCAGGCCGCTCGCGTTCGTCCGGCCGATGGTGGTGCTGGGCGCGCTCGGCCTCCTCGCCGCGCTCTCGCTCGCGCAGCGCAAGCGGCTCGAAGAGGCGTTGACGAGCTACCACGACCTGTCGCTCGACCTGCACTGCACGACGAGCTTCGACGGCTACTTCACCAGACTGAACCCCTCGTTCACGCGTCTGCTCGGGTTCAGCCGCGACGAGTTGATGCGCGCGCCCGTCTACGACTTCGTCCATCCCGACGACCGAGCGTCGACAGCCGCAGCGATCGTCCAGCAGGTCGAGGAGGGCAACCCCGTCTTTCACTTCCGCAACCGCTACCGCACGAAGGCCGGCGAGTACCGCTGGCTCGAATGGACGTCGCGGCCGGATGCGAGCAGGCGCGAGCTGATCGCGGTCGCGCGTGACGTGACCGAACGGGTGCAGCTCGAACGCGCCGCCTCCGAGCAGACCGCTCTGCTCGAAGCCGCCGTGGAGGCGCGGACGAAGGAGCTCCAGCACCGGAACGACGAGCTCGACGATGCGCGGCTGGAGACGCTTCGCCGGCTCGCCCTCGCGGCCGAATATCGGGACGACGAGACGCACCACCACACCGAACGCGTGGGCCACACCGCAGCGCTGATCGCGGACGCGATCGGCCTGGCAGACAAGACCGTCGAGCGGCTACGACTCGCGGCGCCGCTGCACGACATCGGCAAGCTGGCGCTTCCGGACGCGATCCTGCTCAAGCCGGGGGTACTCACGCCGGAGGAGTTCCGCATCATGCAGACCCATACCCACGCCGGCGCGAGGCTCCTGTCGGGGAGCGCCTCCGACGTGCTCCAACTCGCCGAGGAGATCGCGCTCACCCATCACGAACGCTGGGACGGGTCCGGGTATCCCCGCGGCCTCGGGGGCGAGCAGATCCCGATCAGCGGACGCATCGTCGCCATCGCCGATGTCTTCGACGCCCTGACGCACGCGCGCCCGTACAAGCCGGCGTGGTCCGCCGCCGAAGCCGCCGCCGAGATCAACAGCCTCAGCGGGAAGCAGTTCGACCCGACGCTCGTCGCCGCCTTCAACACCCTTGATCACGCACGGCTCGTCGGCGGTGCGGACGAGCCGGCTCTGGCCGTCGTCGCCTGACGCGCGTCAGACGCGGAGCGGCTCGTTGTGGGCGCCTGCCTCGTCGCCGACGCTCGCGTCCGCGGAATCCCGGCCGGCGAGCAGCAACTCCGTCAACAGAACCTCCGGCAGCGCGCGCGCGATCAGAAACCCCTGGGCGATGTCGCATCCCTGCTTCGCACAGATGTCCCACTGCTCTTGCGTCTCGACACCTTCGACGACGACGGTCGCCCCGAGCGTGTGCGCAAGCTCCGTGGTGCTGCGCACGATCGCCTGATCCGATGCGCTGCCCGGAAGCGTCTCGATGAAGGTGCGGTCGAGCTTCACCTGCTGGATCGGGAGGCGCCGCAAGTACGCGAGCGACGAGTAACCGGTGCCGTAGTCGTCGATCGCGAGGCGGACACCGAGGTTGCGGAGGCGGTCGAGCACGTCGGCGGTGCGCTGGTCGTCGCGGACGAGGGCACCCTCGGTGATCTCGAGGATCAAGTAGTCCGCCGGCAAGTCGCAGGCGGTGAGGACGTCGGCCACGTGCTCGGGCAGCCGTGCATCGAGGAGGTTCGCCGGCGCGAGGTTGACCGAGACGTCGAGGTCGAACCCGAGCCGGTGCCAGTCGCGGCACTGGCGCGCAGCCTGTTCGAGGACGAAGCGGTCGAGTTCGACGATGATCCCGCTCCGTTCGGCGGATTCGATGAATGCACCGGCGTCGAGCACGCCGTCACGAGGATGGTTCCAGCGAACGAGCGCCTCCACGCCGCGGATGACGTGGGTGCCGAGGTCCGCCTGCGGCTGGTAGAAGACCCTGAACTCGTCGTTCGCGAGGGCGTTTCGCAGCTCCGCCGTCCGCAGGAGACGTGACACGTCGCTCTCGTCGTCGGCCGGATCGTAGTACGCAACCCGCTCGTTCGCGCGCTTGGCAGCCGCGAGCGCGACGCCCGCCCGGCGCAGGAGCATGTCGGCATCCGAGCCGTGGTCCGGAAGCAGTGCGATTCCGATCGTTGCCTCCAGGGCGAGCCGAACGCCGCCGACGTCGACGGGCTCGCGCGAGCTTCGCGCAATGCGGTCGGCGAGGGCCTCGATCTCGTCCCGCTTCGAGCTGCCGAGCAGGACACCGATCTCGTCCTCGCCCAGGCGCGCGACGAGCTCGCACCCGGCCAGCTCCGGGGCGAGCCGGCGGCACCACTCGACGAGGAGCGCGTCACCGCTCGCCGCCCCGAGCGTGTCGTTCACCTCGTGGAATCCGTCGAGGTCGACGTTCAGAAGCGCCGCCGCATCGAGGCGCGTGCGGTCGAGCTCTCGCTGGAAGCCGAGCCGGTTCAGGATCCCGAGGAGCGAGTCGTGGGTTGCGAGGTGATCGATCTCCTCCACATGTCGGCGGAGCCGCGACGACGCACGATTCAACACCGGCACGAGCGCGACGAGCAGCGTCAGCAGCAGTGCCTCGAGGATCGCGGCGATCTCGAGCGACGTCCGCCACGCCGACGACGCGATCGGGCCGTACCGCCGCTCGAACTCGACGCTGCCGGCGACTCGCCCGTGGAGCGAGAGCGGCACGCGCGCGTCGAGAACCTTTCCGAGCGAGTCGCCGTGGTCGGCGATGCGCGAGACGATCTTTCCGCCGCGAACCTGCGCGAGCCACGGCGCTTCGCCCCGGCGGCTGCCGATCAGCGCCCGATCCGTGGAATAGACGATCCGCCCAGAAGGGTCATAGAGGCTCGCGCGCACCGTTCCCTCCACCAGCACCGCGTCACTGAAGAGCCGGTCGAGCTGTGCGCGCCGTGCAGGCGTCACGGGCCCCTCGAAGTCGCCGGCCCTGAGAGCGGTCGCGACCACGATCTCGGCGGTGAGCCGACTGCGGGCGATCGCGTCTCTCTCCGCCTGACGTGCGAGCGTGTGCTGGATCAGCACCGAGACCGCCGCGGCGGCGACCGTGAGCCCGAGCGCCGTCCAGGCGACGAAGCGCAGCGTCAGACGCGGCGCCCGCTCGAACGCCGCCCGGCCCGCACGTGCCACGGGGCTACGGCACGCTCGGCAGCGCGCCGATGACCTGTTGCACAGCCGGCGGCGGCTGGACCGGAGGCAGCGCGGGCGTCGTCACAGTCGGTGTCGACACCGTCGTCGTCCCCGTGCCCGTCGTCACGCCGACCTGCGCCGACGGCAGCTGTTCCTGGCCCCCCGGATCCGCGGAGACCCCGACGGCGTTCCCGCCCGCGGCGACGCTCCCGCCGCTCTTCCCGTCCGCGGTCGTTCCGGCGCCCGCGCCGACGGTGCCGACCGGCCCCGCGTCGACTGATCCGCTGACCGCGGTGGCCCCTCCGCCCGATGCACCTGCGCCGACGCTCGCGTTCACGGGCCCGGCCTTCACCGAACCGCCGACCGACCCGCCGGAGGGACCGACCGACGCGCCGACACCGGCTGAGCCGACGCCGGGAACACCGACGCCCGTCGAGATCGTGCCGTCGCCCGATCCGGTGGTGCCGCCGGAACCCGAGCCGCCGGAGCTCGGCCCCCCCGAGGCGGCAGTCGAGCCGCCCGATTCGCGCGTCGGAAACGCGACCGCCCCGCCGCCGCTTCCCGGCGTCGTGTCGGGGGCGGCACCGGCACCGGGCGGTGCCGCGCCGGGATCGGTCGGCACACCGCGCGCGGCCGTCGGCACGCTGCGCACACCGGAGCCGGCGGCGGCCGGTGCGATGCTCACCGGCCCCGTCGCCGCAACGCTCTCGACGGCGCGTGTCCCCGATGCATGCGGCAAGACGACCGTCGGCGCGCTGCTGCGCGTCGCCGCGCGGCCGATCCCGCCGACGTCCGACTCGCGAGCCGACGTCGCTGTCGGGGTGACGGCGACGCCGCCGGCCCGCACGACGTCCGGAGCGCGCGGCACGACCACGTCGTGGCGTGCAGCATCGGAGCCGCCGGGGATGAGCGCAGCCACGCCGTCGCGAACGAGCGACGGAAGCGGCAGCCACCCGAACCCGGAACAGACGGCCGCGAGAGGCGCAAGACACGCGCCCGCGAACACCCAGGGGCGCGAACTCGCGAACGACCGCGACACACCTCCGAGACGGCGCGGCGAGTGGGCCAACAGCGCTACCGGTGACACGATCGCACCTCCAGTGTTCGCTTGACCTGACTGTTCCACTGCCTCCTGTCAACGGCAAGGTCGATCGGCCGAAGATCCCTCGGTCGAGGGACGGATCTCACCCGTTCGCGCCGTGGCCTCACGCCGGGACGAGCGGAAGCTCGACGCGCACGGTCGTCCCGTGGCCCTCTTGGCTCTCGAGGCTGACGGCGCCGTCGTGCGCCTCGGCGATCGCCTTCACGATCGCGAGCCCGAGCCCGGCCCCCGGGATCGCACGCCGAGTCGCCTCGTCCGTGCGGTAGAAGCGGTCGAAGAGGCGCGCCTGTTCGGCGTCCGGGATGCCGATGCCGGTGTCGGAGACCTCGAGCTGCGCACGCCCCGCAGCGGCTCGCGCGCGAATCCTGATCTCGCCGTTCGGCGGCGTGAACTTGAGCGCGTTCGACAGGACGTTGTCGAGCAACTGCGCGAGCCGAGCGCGGTCGCCGCGCAGCGGCGGCACCAGGTCTGCCTCGAGCTTCAGCGCCACTCCTTGATCGCGCGCTGCCGCCGCGAGTGCTTCGACACAGTCGGCAGACAGCGCCGCCATGTCGATCGTCGTGTAGTTGAGCGACAGCTTCCCGGCCACGACTTCGCTGACGAAGAGCAGGTCCGTGACGCGACGCGCCAACCGTTCGGCCTGGACCCGGGCAATGCGGGTGAGCTCTTGCCGGTCGGCCTGGCTCAGCTCGAGGTCGGATCGTTCGAGCGTCTGGAGGAAGCCGATGGTCGCGGTGAGCGGAGTCCGCAGCTCGTGGGAGACGGACGCGACGAAGTCGTCCTTCAGGCGGTCGATCCGTCGCAGCCGCTCGTTCTGGACAGCGAGGATCTTCGCCCGTCGCGACACCGCGACCGAGATCGCCGCGAACACGAGCAGGACGAGGAGCGCCAGCCCGCCGTCCAGACGGAGAACGCGCCGCCGCTCCCTGGCCACTTCCGCGCCGATCGCGCGCTCCGCCTGCTCCGCGGCGGCGAGACTGCGCCGGAACGACGCGACGTACTCGTCCGTTCGCGCGGCGCCGCCGAGTCGCCGTGCCGATGCAGCGCGATAGGCGGTCAAGGCGCCGCAGAGCCGCCTCAGCGTCGTTCGCGCCCCTGCGCCCTCGACCGGGTGCGCGCCGGTCAGCAGCTCTTTGCAGGCGCTCCTGGCGGAGTCGATCTGCACCACGACCTGCTCCCGCGCACCGGCCGGCGCGTCGGCTCGGCCCGCAGCCTGCAGCCACGCATAGGAGAGCCCGGCGCTCGAGCGCAGATCGCCGAGCGTCCGGTTCCACACGTTTGCGCGATCGACCGTCGACAGCGTCAGGTGCATCGAGGCGAGGAGCAGCACCCCGGCCAGGAGCCCCGCTGCAACGACGGCCGCATCCAGCACCCAACGCGCGCCGCCGCGCGAGTTGTGCCCAAGCCTTGCCCCGTCGACTCGACTCACGTCACGTCCCTCTCGTGTGCCACAGCTCTTATCGACCGCTGTCGGCGGCGCGGCCTAGCTCGGAAGAGGGAACGATCGCTCGCTACCGGCCGCCGCCGCGCAGGACTGCCCGCGCGAGCGTCTGCGCGCGTCCGGGAAGCGATCCCTTCGGCGCATCGAGAACGATCCGCGCGAGCTCCTCGGCAGGATCGTCCTCGCCCGTCTCGAGCCAGTGCGCCGATACGTCGAGCCTCGAGGCCAGCGCCCGCAGCGCGTGCATGCTCGGCTGGCGGTCGCCCCGTTCGATCCGGCAGATGTAGGCAGCGGAGACGCCTTCGCACGCGGTCTCGCGCTGGCTCAGGCCGAGCTCCCTTCGCCGCTGGCGGATCCGCTGTCCCGTCGTCGCCACCGCAGCGCGACCGTAACGCCGGACGGCGCTGCCCCGAGTTAAGACGCTGCGGTCAAACTGGCAACGAAAAGAGAAGCGACCGGCGTCGCCGGTCGCTTCTCAGGGGGAGTCGAGGCAGCCGCTTGCCGTCGGGTGTGCCGCGCCCACCGGCGGCTGTCTCACGCACGTCTTCACCGCTCGGGCAGATTCGAAGCTGCCCCCTTCGAGGGAATTCGTGCGCGCGCGAGAGGCGAGGGAGCGGCGGATGCCGCCCCCTCGCTCGCGTCGTTCGCAATCAGCGCTTGCCGGCCGCCTGCTCGTTGACGCCGCTCCGGAGCATCCCGCCGGTGGCGATCTTCGTCAGCAGCGAGTCGGCCTTGCTCTCCTCGTCGAGCGTGTCGTCCAGCAGCGAGGCGGCATCGCCGTAGTCGAGCTCCTTCGCGAGTGTCCGGACGGTGCCGTAGCCCGCCATCTCGTAGTGCTCCACCCGCTGCGCCGCCGCGATCAGCGCCGCGTCCTTCGCAGCCGGGTCGCCGCTCGCCTGCACGACCTCCTCCCCTTCGGCAACGAGGCCGCGCATGGCCTTGCACTGCTCGGTCGGCATCGGCATCCCGATGTCCGAGAAGATCCGTTCGAGCCGCTCGACGTGGCCACGCGTCTCCTGGAGGTGGGTCTCGAAGGCCTCGCGGAGCTCGTCGGCATTCGCGGCGCCGGCCATCTTCGGCAGCGCCGTCAACAGCTGCTTCTCGGCGTCGTAGAGGTCGCCGAGCTGCGCCTCGAAGACGTCTTGCAGGGATCCGAGTTGCACATCTTCTCCTTTCCTCGCGGTCATGTTCCCCTGCCCCGCCCGCCTCGTTCGCACACCTCCGGCAGGGGTGCCCGACGCGCTGCTGCAGCCGCCGCCGGCGGCCGAGTGCGACGAGGTCGACTCAGCCTGTAGGCGACGAACCGGGCGGGAAAACCTGCCCGACCCGATTTGCGCGCATGGGTCGCAACGGGTCGGGCGGATGGGCGCGAGGCGGCGAAAAGAGAGCCGCCCGGCCCATCCGCCGGGCGCCGCCACCGGCGATCATCTCGTCGCTGCATTGGCGGCGCTCGGTTCCTAAGAACGACGGCTGCGGGATCGGGTGCCGCCTCACGCTTCTCCGGGGCTCGCCGCCGCGTCATCTACGCTCAACTGCCGGAGCGATCTGATCGGGCTCCTGCGCCAGAAGAAGCGAAGGAGATGGACGACGGGACCCCCACCGACCCCGGCTCGCTCGCGGCAGTCGCCGCCGAGGAGGGGCACGAGCTCGACCGCTACTTCGTCGGCCTGGCGCTGAAGCGCGCCCAGCACGAGCTGCGGCTCGCGATCAACGCCGAGCTGGTCGCTCTCTCGACGAACATCTCGCAGCTGAGCGTGCTGTACGAGATCAAGCGGCACCCGGGGGTCTCGAGCGCGGGCCTCGCGCGGCTCGCCTTCCTCACCCCGCAGACACTGGGCCAGCAGGTCAGGCAGCTCGAGGAGCAGGGGCTCGTCGACCGCCGCCCCGGAACCGGCAGGAAGATCCGGCACACGCTGACAAGCGCGGGCGAGCAGCTGCTCGCGAACGGGATGGAGAAGGTGCGGCAGGTCGACACGAAGGTGCTCAGGGACTTCGGCGACGACGAGCTCGCCCGCCTCCTCGACGCGTTCCAGACGATCGAGCGCCGGGCGACGGAAGCGCGGGCGCACACCCGCAGGTTCGCGCCGATCGTCGTCGAGCCGTAGGCGAGCCCGTGGGCGCAGCGCTGCGCGAGCGCGTGGCGGAAGCGCGGGTCGCGAGGCTCGCGACCGTCGGCGCCGACGGCACACCGCACCTCGTCCCGATCTGCTTCGCGCTCGACGGCGACGTCCTGTACTCGGCGGTCGATTCGAAGCCGAAGCGGTCGCAGGCGCTGAAACGGCTCGAGAACGTCCGCGGGAACCCGCGGGTGGCAGTGCTCGTCGACCACTACGACGACGACTGGACGAGGCTCTGGTGGGTGCGGCTGGACGGGCGCGGCCGCGTCCTGACGGCGGGGCCGGAGCGCGAGCATGCCGTTGCGCTGCTCGAAGCGAGGTATCCCCAGTACGCTCCCGGAACGCTCACGGGCCCGGTGCTGGCGATCGAGATCGACCGGTGGCGCGGCTGGGAGCACGGAGACTGACCACGCCGACCGGAGGAACGCGATGAAGCTGGGGATTGGCCTGCCGAACACGATGGCGTTCGAGACCGACCGGAAACTGATGCTCGAGTGGGCGCGTCTCGCCGACGAAGCGGGCTTCGACGTCCTCGGGACGATCGACAAGCCGAACTTCGACTCGTGGGATCCGCTCGTGACGCTCGCAGGTGTCGCAACCGTGACCGAGCGGGCGCGGCTGGCAACCACGATCCTCCAGCTTCCCCCGCGGAACGAGGTGCTCGTCGCGAAGCAGGCAGCGGTGGTCGACCAGCTGTCGAACGGCAGGCTCGTCCTCGGCGTCGCGCAGGGCGGTCGCGAGGACGATTTCGTCGTGCTGGACGCGCAAGACGAGTTCAAGGATCGCGCGACCACCTTCGAACGGCAGGTCAACCGTGTCCGCGACATCTGGAAGAACGCACGCGCCTCCGACGCCGACCGCGGCGTTGTCGGGCCGCCGACGGTGCAGCAGCCGGGAGCGCCGATCTGGGCGGGGGCGATGACGCCGAAGGCGATCGCGCGCGCGGCGCGTGTGGCCGACGGCTTCATCTTCGGGACGCTCGGCGCGCAGGCGATGAAGGAGCTGACACCGCAGGTGCGCGAGGCGTTCGCGGCGGAGGGGAAGAACGACATCGAGGTTGCCGCGCTCGCGTACGCCGTCGTGGGAGACGATGCGCAGAGGGCGCTGGACGAGGGTGCCCACCACGTGATCCGGTACTACGGCCAGCTGTGGACGGAGCCGGAGAACCTGATCCACCACGGGCCCGGTTCGAAGATCGCGGAGGAAGCTGCGGCGTACGAGGACGCAGGTGTCGACACGCTGATCTTCTTCGCAGAGCGCGCGAACCTGGACCAGGTCGAGCAGCTCGCCGAGCACGTGTTGCCCGCGTATCGCTAGCGCGGAGCGGTGGTCAGCCGGTCGCGCGGATCGCCACCTCGTAGCGGTTGACCGACGTGCGGCGACCGGGCGTCTCGCCTGCGGGCATCGCGTTCAGGGTGGCGTCCCCGCGCCGGTAGTCCTCGTCGTTGTCGAAGAACAGGATCGCCATCGCCTGCTCGTTTCCGGCGTCGTGCAGGATCAGGATCTCCGTCGCCGGCAGATCGTCCGGCCGTTCCCCCTGGCCGATCTCCTGCTTCATCTGCTCCATCCTGTCGCTGTCGACTCCCTCGAACGTCACGACCCGTGCAAGCGCCATCGTCAACCTCCTGTCGGTGGATTGGCGAAACCCTACGCCCCCCGGCGAGCGGAGGAGATGGGTTAGAGACCTGCAGGCCGGGAGATATGCCCGGTATGGAAGGTCGGACGCGCGAAGAGCGGATCGCGCTGAACGAGGTCGCATTCCGGGCCGCGAACGACGTGCTGCGAGACCGTTTCCCGGGCCCGGACGACCGCGACCTCGACCCCTACCCGTTCCTGTGCGAGTGCGGAGACCGGCGCTGTACCCGGGTGGTGGAAGTGCCGCTCGAGCTGTACGAGGAGACACGTGAGCATCCGGCCCGTTTCGTCCTGCTGCCCGGGCACGAGCAACTTCAAGCCGAGAGCGTCGTCGACGAGGGCGACGGGTTCCGGATCGTCGAGAAGCGCGGTGTCGCCGGCGACATCGCCCGGTCGCACTGGGCGAGACATGCCGCGAAACGGCGCTAGGCGGCGCGCCTCGAGCGGCGGTGTTTCGATCCGGCGCGCGACGTGCTGCGTGAACGGGTGCCGCTCCGGCTCGGACGAGACTTTCGACCGGTGCCGCCCGAACGCTCGATGCTCTCGCGCAGCGCAGTCATCAGGTCCGGCAGCTCTTCGCCCTCTTCGACGTCGGCAGCCTCGTGCACCTGCTTCCCCTTCCGCTTCGCGTCGATCACCGCCATCAGATCGTCACGGTAGGAATCCTTGTACTTCTCCGGCTCCCACTCCGAAGCGTAGGACTCGATCAGCCGCAACGCCATCGCCAGCTCCTCCTTGTCGACGCGCGCCTTTTTCGGCTTGATCTCGTCGACCGGGCGAATCTCGTCTGCGAAGTGCAGCTGTTCGAGCGTGATCACGCCCTCGCGCACGCGGAGAAGACCGAGATGCTGCCGATCGCGCATCACGAACTTCGCCACGCCCGCGAGACCGGACTCGTCCATCGCGCGCGCGAGCAGGGAATACACATGCTCGGATCCCTTCTCCGGCCCGACGTAGTACGTCTTCGCGAAGAAGATGGGATCGAGCTCCTCGTACGCGACGAAGGACATCACGTCGATCGACCTGTACCCCTCGATTCGGGCGGCGGCGAAGTCGTCGTCGTCCATGTACACGTGCTTGCCCTTCGTGTACTCGAACGCCTTGACGATCTCGTCGTCCGGCACCGGCTTCCCCTCCTTCTTGCACACCTTCTCGTAGCCGATCGGGCTGTCGTCCTTCGTATGCAGGAGGTGGAAGTGCAGCTTGTGCTCGGCGACGGCGCTGTAGATCCGCACCGGAGCGTTCACGAGGCCGAACGTGATCGACCCGGACCAGATGGCGCGAGGGGGCACATGCCCTACGTAGCCGGGCGAGACGAGCCACAAACGCCGGATTGCACCCGATCGGGTGATAGCGCTGCCAATAGGCAAGAACAACAGTGGGAGCGTGACGGGGTCTGCGGCCACCTCACCGCTCCACCACGCCCACGCGCGCGCCTGGGACGAGGAGGTGGCGAAGCTCCTCGGCTCTGCGCCGGCGCTCTCGCCTGCAGTCAAGCGGGCGTTGCGCGAGGTGGTCGAGGGCGTCCTGCGCGAATGCCCGGAGTACCAGCAGCACCGCCGGACCCTCGACCTGCTGGCGGCGCTCGAGCCGGGCGGCAAGCGCCGGCCGGCGCGCGAGCGGGACCGGGTGCCGGCGGGGGCGCTCGTGCACGGCCGCCTGGCGTACTGACACCGGTAGCCTCCGGCCATGTCCGCCTGGCCCTCGCTGCCCTATGAGGCCTGGCGCGCGACCTGTGACACGCTCCATTGCCACGCGCAGGTGCTCGGCAAGCTCGCGGTGGTGCTGGCGCCGCCCGAGCCGGAGCTGCAACATGCTGCGCTGCGCCTGAGCGCGCGCGGCTGGGAATCGCTGCCGCTTCCGGCGCCGGACGGGTCCGGTGCGGTCGCGGTTGCGCTCGACCTCCACGCTCACGAGGCGGTCGTCGAGCACGACGACGGCCGGGTGCGCCGCGTTCCCCTGACGCCGAACCGTGCGGTGGGCGAGGTGACGCGCGACGTGCTCGCGGCCGTCCGAGAGCTCGCGGGACCGGTCGAGATCAACCCGATCCCCCAGGAGACGGAGTGGAAGACGCCGCTCGACGAGGACACGGAGCATGCGATGTACGACACCGAGCAGGTGGCGACCTACCTGAGAGCCGCCACGCGCGCGGCGCTCGTGCTCTCAGAGGTGCGCGCGCCCTATCGCGGCCGCTCGACGCCCGTCAACGCCTGGTGGGGGTCTTTCGACCTCGCCGTCAGCCTCTACTCCGGCGTTCCGGCGGAGCCGCCGTCGGAGGGGTTCATCATGCGGAACGCGATGGACGCCGAGGAGATCGCTATCGGCTGGTGGCCCGGCGACAGCCGGTACCCGAAGGCCGCCTTCTACGCGTACGCACATCCGGCGCCGGCGGGCTTCGCCGACGCCGCACTGTCACCACGGGAGGCGCGGTGGGACGCGACGCTCGGCGAGTTCGTCCTCGACTGGGACGACATCGTCGGCGCGCCCGATCCACATGCCGCTGCGCTCTCGTTCGCGCGCTCCGTCGTCGACCATGCATGCGAGGTGTGCGAGTGGGAGCCGAACCTCGCCGCGAGCTTCGGCGGAGCCCCGCCGCCGGTCAGCTGACGGCATGACCTACGTGGCCGACGCAGACCGGTACCGCCGGATGCCCTACCGCCGGTGCGGGCGGAGCGGCCTCGACCTGCCGGCGATCTCGCTCGGGCTGTGGCAGAACTTCGGCGGCGAGCGGCCGCTCGAGACGAGCAGGCAGATCCTGCGCCACGCCTTCGACGCCGGGATCACGCACTTCGACCTGGCGAACAACTACGGGCCGCCGTACGGCTCTGCGGAGGAGACGTTCGGACGCGTGCTTCGCGACGACCTGGGTGCGTACCGCGACGAGCTCGTGATCTCGACGAAGGCCGGCTACGACATGTGGCCGGGCCCGTACGGCGAGTGGGGGTCGCGAAAGTACCTGCTCGCATCCCTCGACCAGTCGCTGACGCGCATGTCGCTCGACTACGTCGACATCTTCTACTCGCACCGGTTCGACCCGCGCACGCCGCTCGCCGAGACGATGGGGGCGCTCGACACCGCCGTCCGACAGGGAAAGGCACTGTACGTCGGCATTTCCTCGTACACCGCCGAGCAGACGCGCGACGCAGCCGCGATCCTGCGCGGTCTCGGCACGCCGCTCCTGATCCACCAGCCGTCCTACTCGCTGCTGAACCGCTGGATCGAGCCGGACCTCCTGGATGCGGTCGGCGAGCTCGGCGTCGGGTGCATCGCGTTCTCGCCGCTCGCGCAGGGGATGCTCACCGACAAGTACCTGGACGGCGTGCCGGCGGCATCCCGGGCGGCTCGGCCGGGCTCGCTCTCTCGCGACCTCTTGACGGACGAGTCGCTCGCGAAGATCCGCGCGCTGAACGAGATCGCGCGTCGTCGCGGCCAGTCGCTCGCGCAAATGGCACTGGCATGGACGCTGCGCGACCCGCGGGTCACATCCACCCTGATCGGCGTTTCCAGCCTCGCACAGCTCCAGGACTCGCTCCGTGCCGTCGAGCACCTCGACTTCTCCGCCGAGGAGCTGGCCGATATCGACGGCCACGCGACCGAGGCCGGGATCAACATCTGGGGCTGAGCGCCCGCGTCAGCCGGCGGCGACCCGCTCCGGCACCGTCGCGCCGATCGCCGTCAGGCCCACCGCGCTCTGGGGCCGTCCGAGCAGGAAACCCTGCAACGTGTCGCACCCGAGCTCCTCGAGCCGCCGCTTCGCCGTTTCGGTCTCGACGCCCTCGGCCACCACCTCGAGGCCGAGGTTGTGCCCGAGGTCGATCGCAGTCCGGACGATCGCCGTGTTGGTGGGATCGCGCGTGAGCTCTTCGATGAACGACTTGTCGATCTTGAGCACGTCGATCGGGAGCTGCCGGAGGTACGCGAACGACGAGTGGCCGCTGCCGAAGTCGTCGATCGCGATCCGCACGCCGATCCTGTGCAGCCTCGCGAGGACCTCGCCCGCGCGCAGCGGGTCGACCATGATCGTGTTCTCGGTGATCTCGAGCTCGAGCTCGTGCGCCGGGATGCGCCATTTCGCGAGCAGGCTGCGCACCTCGTCCGGGAAGCCGAGGTCGACGAGCTCGCGGCCGGTGATGTTGACGGCGACGCCGACCTCCTTGCCCTCGGCATGCCAGAGGTGGCACTGGCGCAGCGCCGCGTCCAGAACGTACCGGGTCAGCGAGCGCATCAGCCCCGACTGCTCCGCGAGCGGGATGAACTGGTCCGGGCCGAGCAGCCCGTGCTCGGGGTGCTGCCAGCGCACGAGCGCCTCGACCATGTGCACATCGCCGGTCGCGACGTCGGTCTGCGGCTGGTAGTGCACGATCAGCTCGCCCTCGTCGACGGCCCGCCGCAGCTCGCTGATCAGCGCGAGCCGTGCCAGTGAGTGATGGTCGTACGCCGGCGCGTAGACGATCGGCGTGTGCGTGTTCTTGCTAACGTACATCGAGACGTCTGCATGGCGCACGAGCGTCTCGACGTCCTCGCCGTGATCGGGGTAGATCGCGATCCCGACGCTGCCCTCGACCTCGATCGTGAGTCCGCTGACGACGAGCGGCCGCGCCAGCTCGTGGCGTAGCTTGTCGGCCAGCATCCGCGCCACATGCGCGTCCGAGAGGTCCGGCGCGACGACGCCGAACTCGTCGCCGCCGAGGCGCGCCACCGTGTCGCTCCGGCGAAGCGTCTGACGGAGGCGCTCACCGATCTCGCGCAGCAGCAGATCGCCGCTCAGGTGGCCGAGCGTGTCATTGACCTCCTTGAACCGGTCGAGGTCGATCAGCATGATCGTGAAGCCGCTTCCGTTGCGCCCGGCTCTGAGCAGCGCCTGCTCTGCGCGGTCGTTGAAGAGGGTCCGGTTCGGCAACCCCGTCAGCGCGTCGTGGAGCGCCTGGTGCTCGATCAACTGCATCTGCTCCCGCAGCTTCACCTCGCTCGCACGCAGCGCGTCCTCGTTTCGCTTCCGCTCGCTGATGTCGATCATGTATCCCTGCGCGTACAGCGGCGCATCCGCTTCGTCGCGGACGACGACTGCCGCGTCGTGGATCCAGACCGTACGGCCGTCGCGCGACTGGATGCGGTATTCGACCTCGAGCTGCTCCCCGCTCTCGTGCATCGCGGCGAACGCGGCCAGGACGCGCTCCCGATCCTCCGGGTGCAGAACCGCGGCGAAGAAGCTCGGATCGGAAACCCACTCGTCGGCGGTGTAGCCGGCCATCTCGGCGATCTGCGGGCTCATGTACATCGCGCTTTCGGCGTCCAGCTGCTCGACGTAGCTGACGAGCGGGAGCTGCTCGACGAGCGTCCGGTAGCGGCCCTCGGCCTGCCGCAACCGCTCGTCGGCGTCCTTGCGCTGGGTGACGTCGCAGCCGACGCCGACAACCCGGTCGCCGGCGGCGACACGCTCCCCTGCCGCGGTCCGCCAGCGGATCCCCCCGTCGGGCAGGACGATCCGGTACTCGAGCTCGAACCGGCTGCCCTCGGCCGCGCGCATGAGCGCCGCGCGCACCCCGTCGCGATCCTCCGGATGGACGTGGTCGAGCGCCGCCTCGAGCGTCCGGCCGAGCTCACGCTCGGACCCGTCCGCCCAGGAGATCTCGTCCGTCGCCAGCTCCCACGTCCACGCGGTCATCTGCGCGAGCTGGAGCGCGAGCGCGAGGCGCGGGTCGGTGACCGCCGCAGAATCGTCGTTCATCCGGGGGAGATATCGGCTCCGCGGGCCCCGTACCTGAGGGTCCGGGGCGGGTGAGAGGATGGGGGATCGCGACGCAGGCGTCCGAATTCGGGCACGTCGCCCAGGCGAGGCCGGCCGCCGGGGCCAGGGCGGCGATCGCGGTCATCGGCGCGATCGCGGCGCTCATGGGCGCGGCCTTCGGGTGGATCTACGCCGGCGGCCTGACGTACGACCACGCGCCGCCGATCCGGTCCGACGGCGTCGGCTACTACGTCTACCTGCCGGCGGCGTTCCTCGACCACGATCTGACCATGCGCCGGACGGCGAGCCGGTCGTTCGGGGGCGACCCGACGGGGATCCCCGGCGTGCGGTGGGTGCACGACCGCTCGGGGAAGCGGCTTCCGATCGACCAGTACGGGATCGGCACGGCGGTGATGACCGCGCCCTTCTTCGGCGTCGGACACCTGATCGCGGTCGGAGTCGGCGCGGCGCGGGACGGCTTCTCCTGGCCCTACCAGGCGGCCGCGGCCGCTGCCGGCGCCGCCTACGCGTTACTCGGGCTCGCCCTGCTCTGGCGGCTGCTCGCGCGCTTCTTCGAGCCGTCGGTGGTGGCGGTCACGGTCGTGGCGATCACGTTCGGCGCCGCGGTCTTCCAGTACGCGACCTACGACGCCACCTTCAGCCACGCGTTCTCGTTCTGCCTGATCGCGCTGGTGCTGCTCCTGTCGCTCGAGGTCTGGCAGCGGCCGCGCGCGGCGAGTGCCGCAGCGCTCGGCGCCACGCTCGGGCTCGTCGGCCTCGTCCGGCTGACGAACCTCGTCGCCGTCCTCCTCCCGGCGCTGATCGGCGTCCGGCATGCGCGCGACCTGCGGCTGCGCATCGGCGCGCTCCTGCGGCGGCTCGACCTGCTGGCCCTCGGCGCCGGCGTCTTCGTGATCGTGCTGATCCCGCAGCTCGCCTACTGGCAGAAGATCACCGGCCGGGTGTTCATCAACTCGTATCACCACGAAGGCCAGTACCTCGACCTGCTCGACCCGCACCTGTACGGCGTGCTCTTCAGCGCCCGCAAGGGCCTCTTCGTGTGGACGCCGCTCGTGTTGCTGGCGGTGATCGGGCTGCCGCTCCTCCGGCGCGCGATCCCGGCCCTGTTCGTCCCCGCGGTCGCCTACCTTGCGGCCCAGACGTGGGTGGTGGCCAGCTGGTCGGTCTGGTCCTACGGCGGCTCGTTCGGGATGCGGGCGCTGATCGACGCGATGCCCGTGCTTTCGCTCGGCCTGGCAGCGCTGATGGAGCGGGCGCGGACGGCCTGGCCCAGGCGCACGGTCACGGCCGCGGTGGCGCTGACCACCCTGCTCGCCGTCCACGGGATCGTCGCCTACTGGCTGCAGGCGATCCCGCCTGACCACGCCACCTGGCGCGACTACGCCGAGTCCTTCTGGCGGTACTGATCGCGCCTGCAGTACGGTCCCCGGTGTGAGCCACCGCGAAGAGGACGACTGGTTCGAGGACGTCGAGCTGGAGCCGGAGCGACGCCGCCCCGGCGAACGCGACGACGACTGGTTCCACGAGGAGGACCGGCCCCCGTCGCGAGGGGCACCGCTGCGACTCGACCGGCGCGTGCTGCTCGTGGCGGCGATCGCGATCGCCCTCCTCCTCGGCGCGCTCGCGGCGGCGGGCGTCTTCTCGGGCGGCTCGAGCACGTCGGAGCCGGTGACGCCGACGACGAGCACCACCCCGACGACGGCACCGGCGACGACGACCACACCGCCGGCGCAGACCGTGACGCCCCCGACCGTCGCCCTCAAGCCCGGCGACACCGGCGCGCAGGTGCGCCTGCTGCAGCGGGAGCTCCAGAGCCTCGGCTTCAGTACCGGGAAGGTCGACGGGCAGTACGGGCCGGCGACGGAGGCAGCGGTGAAGAAGTTCCAGGCGGCGCACAACCTGAAGGACGACGGCGTGGTCGGCCCCGCCACGCTCGCCGCGCTCGCCAAGGCAGCCCGCGGCGGCTGAGCCGAGCCCGCGTGGACGTGAACGCGGCGAACGAACGGGCGATCGGGGCGGTGCTGGCGTGCGCGCCGCGGCTCGTCGGCGTGCGGCCGGCGCTCGAGGTCGTGCCGGGGATGCAGCCGGAGCTCGTCCTGCACGCTGGGCCGCCCGCCCCGTGGGACGAGCTGTCGCCCCTCCTCCGCACGGCGCTCGCCGGCGCGGCCGAGGTCGAGGGGCTCGCGCCCGGCGAGGTGGTGCTGGGCGCGGCGCAGGATCACGCCGCGATGGCCGGCGGCGCCGGGGCGATCACCGCCTCCACGCCGGTGGCCGTCGTCGAGGACGCTGCGACCGGGCGCCGCGCCTTCCACTTCCTGATGGAGGGCTTCGGCCGGACGCTGATCCTCGGCATGGTCGGTGACGACGTCTACGAGCGGCTGCGCTGGCTGCGCGACGAGGTCGCGCCCGCCCTGGACGCCGCGCTGCAGGCGCTCGGCGGCATCGACTGCGACGCGATCATGTGCGAGGCGCTGCGCCGCGGTGACGAGCTGCACAACCGAAATGCCGCAGCGACGTCGATGCTCGCGGAGCAACTGGCGCCGGGGCTTGCACGTGCGCGCGTCCCGGCGGACGTCCAGGACCGCCTCTTCGCGTTCATGCGCGGGAACCCGCAGTTCTTCGTCGCGGTGTCGCTCGCGGCGAGCAAGCTGATGCTCGACGCGGGTGACGGCGTCGACGGCTCGACGCTTGTGACGGCGATGGGGGCGAACGGCCGCGAGTGCGGGATCAAGGTGTCGGGTCTCGGCGACACGTGGTTCACGGCGACCGCCGAGGTTCCCGAGGGTGTGCTCATCGACGGCGCCGACGCGGCCGATGCCGGGCCCGCGTGCGGCGACTCGCTGCTCGTCGAGTGCGCCGGGCTCGGCGCGTCCGTGCTCCCGGCCGCACCGGCGCTCTGGCCGGCGCTCGGGGTCGACGAGGGGCGTGCGACGGCGCTGTTCGAGCATGCGCGGGCGCTCGCGCTCGCCGAGCACCCGCGGTACCGCGTGCCCGCTCTCGGCGACCGCGGCGCGCCCGTCGGCGTCGACGCCGCCCGCGTCGTCGAGACGGGCTCGAGGCCCGTGATCGACATCGTCATCATCCACCGCGAGCCCGGGCGCGGCATGCTCGGCCTCGGCCTGACCTCGCCGCCCGCCGCGTGCTTCGACGCGGCGCTCCGCGCCATGCAACAGCGGGGTCAGGTCTCGAATGTTGCATCGGCTCGTGGTGCAACAAACCGGACCTGACCCCGGTGTTGCGGATGCGCTGGACGGACACGCCGCTCACCCGTCTACTGGCGATCCGCGTGCCGATCGTGCAGGCGCCGATGGCGGGCGGGCCGTCGACGCCGGCGCTCGCCGCGGCGGTATCGGAGGCCGGCGGTCTCGGCTCGGTCGCAGGCGCGGCACTTGCACCCGACGAGCTGCGGGCCGCGATCCGCGAGACGCGCGCGCTGACCACGCGGCCGTTCGCGGTCAACCTGTTCGCGCCCCTGCCGCCGCCGTCGACCGCCCGCGTCGCCGAGTGGGCGGCACTCGCGGGTCGCGCACCCGACGTGCCGCCGGCGGCGGCGTGGTCGGTCGACGACCAGCTCGCCGTGCTCGCGGAGGAACGGGTCGCCGTCTTCAGCTTCACGTTCGGAATCCCGCCGCTTGACCGCTTCGACGCGATCACGATCGGTACCGCAACGACGGTTGCGGAGGCAGTCGCGCTCGAGCAGGCAGGCGTCGACGTCGTCGTCGCGCAGGGCTTCGAGGCGGGTGGACACCGCGGCACGTTCCTCGCCGCGCCCGAGCGGTCGCTCGTCGGCGGCCTCGCGCTCGTGCCGCAGGTCGCGGACGCCGTCGGCGTACCGGTGATCGCCGCAGGCGGGATCATGGACGGCCGCGGGATCGCGGCGGCGCTCGCGCTCGGCGCCGACGGCGTGCAACTCGGGACCGCGTTCGTGACCGCGGACGAGAGCGGAGCGTCGGAGGCCCATCGGGAGGCGCTCCGGAGCGAGACGACGATCACGCGCGTCTTCACCGGCCGGCATGCCCGCGGCGCCCGGTCGGACGCCGTCGACCGGCTGGAGGGGGCTGCGGTCGAGCCGCCGGACTATCCGCTCGGGCGGTTCCTCTTCCCCGGCCCGATCTGCCTTGCCGGCCAGGGCGGGCCGCTCGCCCGGTCGCTGCCCGCGCGCGACCTCGTCCGCCGCCTCGTCGACGAGACGGACGCCGTCCTCGAGGCGCTCGCCGACTAGGCGAGGTACTCGTGCAGCAGCTGCACGGCGATCGCTCCCTCGCCGACGGCGGAGGCGACGCGCTTCACCGACCCGTGGCGCACGTCGCCGACGGCGAGCACGCCCGGCATGGTCGTCTCCAGGAGGTACGGCGGCCGCTCCAGCGGCCACCCGTGCTCCAGTGCCGCCGTTCCGGTGAAGACGAATCCGCGCGGATCGAGCGCGACTGCGCCGCGGAGCCATTCCGTCGCCGGCTCGCCGCCGATCATCACGAAAAGCGCGTCGGCGCCGACCGTCTCGACCGCGCCGCTCGCGACGTTCCGGAGTGTCAGCGATTCGAGGCGCCCCTCGCCGCCGGCGTCCTCGACCACTGTCTGCGTCCGGACGTCGACGTTCGCCGTGGCACCGAGCTGGCTGACGAGGTACGCCGACATGCCGGCCCCGAGCGACTCGCCGCGGATCGCGAACGTCACCGACTCGGCACGCTCCGCCAGCGCGACGGCGGCCTGTCCGGCGGAGTTGCCGCCGCCGACGATGAAGACCCGCCGCCCGTCCATCGCGGCGATGTCGAGCCTGCTCGCGCCGTAGAACACGCCGTGCCCGATGCGCGGCTCGAGCGCGGGCACGTCGAGGCGGCGCCAGCGGACGCCAGTCGCGACGATCACGGCACGGCTCGCGATCTGCTGCCCGCCGGAGAGCCGGAGACTCAGGCTGCCGTTCGCCCGCCCGAGCGAGGTTGCGGCCTGCGCGAAGACGAGCTCCGCCCCGAAGAGCCACGCCTGCTCGACGGCGCGGTACGCGAGCTCGTGGCCCGGAAGCCCGCGCGGGAAGCCGAGGTAGTTGCGGATCCGCGAGCTGCTCGCCGCCTGGCCGCCGAAGACGAGCGGCTCGACCACGAGCGTGCGCAGACCCTCGGAGGCGGCGTAGACCGCGGCCGCGAGCCCCGCCGGGCCCGCCCCCAGCACGGTCAGCTGGTACGCCTCGCCGGACGGGCTCGTGTGCCTGCCGATCGCATGGACGACGGCGGCACGATCGGGATCGACGAGGACACGCCCGTCGGCGAAGAGGAAGACGGGCCTGCCGACGCCGGCCAGGTCGCGCTCGGCGAGGAGCTCGCGACCGCGTTCGGACGACGCGGCGTGCAGCTCCATCGGCATCCCGGTGCGCGACAGGAGCTCGAGGATGTCGCGGCCGCGCGGCGTCTCCCAGTCGGCGACGATCCGCACGTGCGGCTCCTCGAGCCGCGCCCCCTGCGCGTGGACCCACTCGGCCAGGAACTCGTCGATCGCGGGGTAGAGCGTCCGGTCGGCGCGCCACGGGCGCGGCAGGTGGTAGTCGGCGAGCCCGAGCGTGAGCGCGCGGCTGATCTCCGGGCCGGGGCCGAACCGCCGCTCGACGACGAGCACGCGCTTCGCGCCGGCGCAGGACGAGCGCGCGCGGTCGAACAGCTCGAGGGCGGTCATGTCGCCCACCGCCTCCGGCGCGATCAGCAGCGCGACCTCGGCATCCCTCCCCGCGAGCGTCCGGAGCGCCTCCGCCCCACCCGCGAACGGCATCACCTCGTAGTCCGCCGCGTAGCGCCGCTCGAGCGCGGCCGACAGCGGCTCCAGCTCGTCCCGATCGGGATCGACGACGACGAGTAGCGGCCGGCCGGACAAGGCGCTCATTCTTCCGCAGCGCTCACACGAACGGCTCGAGCAACGCCGCGCCCGTGGCGGCGTCGACGCCGAACGCGAGCGCATCGATCAGCGCCGGCACGTCCGCCGGCGGCACGGCCGCGGCGGCCGGTCCGCCCAGGCGACGGAGCGCATCGAGCACTTCTTCGCCGTGCTCGCGCAATGCCCGCTCGAAGGACGTGGCGGCGTCGTACGCGGACGGATCGAGCGCCCAGTCGGCCACCGTGGCGAGTGCGAGCTTCGACGGCACGCACTGGACCATCGCGTTCGCAACGATCCCCTTCAGCTTCCCGGCGGCGAGGCGCGGGTCGCGGCCGCGGAGCGGCCCGAGGTAGAGCACCTCCGGCGCCCAGTCGTTGACGGGGTAGTTGTCCCACAGCAGGAGCTCGTGGTCTGCGAACCGGTGCACGGCGAGATCGAGCGCCTCGCGGCTGATCCCGATCGACACCACCTCCGGCCCGGTCCAGTAGACGACGATCTCGGGGTCGAGCCTCGGCGCGAACGCCTGCCGGTACGGCGAGTCGCCCGTTCCCGCGTAGCCCATGGGGCACACGACGAGCGGCTCGCCGCGCGCGAAGTGATTCGTGATCTCCGCCTGCGCCTCGGGAGCGACGGAGTCCCGGTCGATGTCGTCCCAGAGCAGCTGGAACGTGCGCACGCCGGCCGTGCGCACGTGCTCGCGCTTCGCGTCGAGCGCCTCCAGCTCGTTGGCGTCGCCCGCGCGGATCGACAGGCCGGGCGCGAGCGCGTACACGAACTCGACACCGCTCCGATCAGCCTCGCCGACGAGCTCGGCGAGAAGCGCGAGCTCCTCGTGCGGGTACGGCTCGCGCCAGCGCTGCCGGTGGTACGGGTCGTCCTTCGGCGCATGCACCCAGGTGTTGAACCCGTGCGCGCCGCAGAAGCGGATCAGGTCGAGGCGCTCGTCGTGCGTCCACGGCGGCCCGTAGAACCCCTCGATCACGCCGCGCACGTTCACCGCCGCGACCACCGGCGGCCGTGCTCGTCGACGATCGCCGCCAGCTCGCGAAGCCGCGGCACCGAGTACGCGCGCAACGATGCAGTCGGGTCGTCGCCGGCGACGGCGGGCGTCCACACCGCCCGGCCCGCGAGCATGCCGGAGGCGCCGCCGCGGCACGAGGCTTCGACCGCGCGCGGAAAGTCTGCCGGCTCGACGCCCTGCGAGAGGACGACCCAGGGCACCGGCAGTGCCGCGTCGATCTCGCGCGCGAGCCGGACGATGTCCGCCGTCGAACCACGCCCGGCGAGCGGAACCTGGCACTTGTACAGCGACGGCCGCACGGCGCCGAGCTCGCGCGCCGCCTCGACGATCGCGTCCTCGCGCTCCGCATCCGGCACGCGCACGACCGGTTCGAGCACCGAGAGGACGCCGTGACGCGCGGCCAGCTCGACGAACCGTTTCGCCATCTCCACCCGGGCACCGCGACGCGTGTCGTCGCGCCAGATCACGAGCAACTTCAGCGCGACGACTCCCGGCGGGGGCACGACCTCCTCGTCGAGCGAGGTGTCCTCCACCGCTCCGCCCCGTTCCTGTTCGAGGACGTCGACGGCGAGGATCAGGCCGCGCGGGACGAGCGGCGCAACGGTGGCAACGTGGTCGCGGTCGATCAGGAAGCCGGACGCGTGCGGCGCAAGCTCGCGCGCGACCGAGAGCTTGAACCGCTCGACGCGCTCGTCGCCGTCGTCGAGCCCGTGCTCCCGGAACATCGTCCGCAGCGACTCGCGCTGGTCCATAGCCACCATCGCGAACGTGCCGGTCGGACGGGCGAGCGCGTCGAGCGTCGTCACGGCGCGACGAGGATCTGCGCGTCGGGATGCTCGTGCACGATGCTGACCGGCCACTCGGGGTCGAATCGGTCGAGCGCGAGCAAACGCTCTGCGGCGGCACGCTTGTCGGGGCCGTGGAGGACGAGGCGCAGCGCGCGTGCGTCGACGATCGTCCCGAGGCCGACCGAGACACCCCGCCGCGGTACGTCGTCCGGCGAACGGAACTGGGGAAACGTCACCAGGTTGTCGCGGCGCGTCGTCTCGGCCAGGTCGACGACGGCGGTGCGGCCGCCGTGCGCCGCGCCGGGGCCGAGCATCGCCACGTGTCCGTCGGATGCGCCGGACGCGAGCAGGAAGACGTCGATGCCGCCCGCGGCCGCGATCCGGGCGTCGAACGACGCGGGGTCGTCGGGATCGGGCAGCCAGACACGCTCCTCGGGGACGCGCAGCCGCCGGGCGACCTCGCGCTCCGCGAACCCGCGGCAGCTCCACGGCGCCGAGATCGGCGGGACGGGCAGGTACTCGTCCATCATCGCGATCGTTGCCCCCGGCAGGCCGCCGAGATCGCCGAGCGCGCGGTAGGTGGTGAGGAGGCTCCTGCCCCCGGGGCAGCCGAGGAGCGGCGGCGCGCGCTCCACGAGCTCGCGGGCGAGCACGCGGCCGAGCTCACCGGCGTCCTCGAAGCGCCGGACGTCAGCCACGGGCGTCCTCCGGCTGTCGTCCGCGAAACGCGACCCGAAAGCGCGCCGCCGCATCCGGCAGTTCGAGCGCGTCGAAGGCTGCGAGCGCGGCGCCGGCGACGGGCGGCAGCTCGGGGACGACGGCATGCACTCCGTCGGGCAGCGCCGCGACGGCGAGCTCGTGCAGCAGCCCGGAGCCGGCGGCGAGCATCCCGCCGCCGAGCACGACGTCAGCCTCGCGCAGGCCGAGGTCGCGCATCGCCCGCCGCACGAGCGCGGCGATCTCGTCTGCGAGCCGTCGGACGAGCGCGAGCGCGACCGCATCGCCAGCGGCCGCCACGGCGACGATCGCCGGTGCGAGCTCGCCCAGCTGCGCCGGCCGCACGCGCCGGTAGTGGATGTCGCCGCCGAGTGCCGCGGGCCCGCACCCGAACTGCGAGCGCACGACGTCTGTGAGCGCCGTCTGCTCGCCGCGCCCGTCCTCGGCGCGCGCGGCGTGGTAGAGCGCCTCCCGCCCGAGCGCCTCCGCACCCCCCCAGTCCCCCGTCTCCCATCCGAGCGCGGGGTACGTCGCCACGCGGCCGGCCGCGCTCGTCCCGACGCTGTTGATCCCTGCGCCGCACACGATCGCGACCGCATCCGGGCGGTCTGTGCCCGCCCGCAGGAGCGCGAACGTGTCGTTCTCGACGACGGTCGAGCGCGCCCAGCGACGCGACCCGATCTCCGCCGCCAGCGCCTCACGGTCGGCCGGGCGGTCGGCGCCGCACAGGAAGAAGGCGCCGTGCGCGGCGGGCGGCTCGAACGGGAGCCGCTCGACGAGCGACGCGATCACCGCCACGCTGCCGGCGGCGCCGCCCGGAGCGTGCGAGTTGCTTCCCGCTCCCCGCACCCACGCGATCGGCTCGCCGTCCGCTGCCGCGAGCACGACGTCCGTCTTCGAGTTGCCGCCGTCGACTGCGAGGACTACGTCCACGAGAGGAAGGACCGGTTCGCATGGAGCAGGCGGTCGGTCAACTCGTCGGCGAGCGCCGCCTGCGCGATGAGCGGGTGCGCGAGGAGCGCACGGAAGACACGCTCGCGCCCGCCGTGCAGCGCCGCCTCCAGCGCGAGCTCCTCGTACGCGGAGACGTGCGCGACGAGGCCGCGCTCGAGCGCCGGCAGCGGCGGCAGCGCGGCCGGCCGGACGCCGTCGGGCCCGACGTGGGCGGGCACCTCGACCACCGCGTCGTCGGCGAGGAACGGCAGGGCTCCGTCGTTCCTGACGTTGATCACGTGCCGCCCTGCGCCCCCGCTCGCGAGCAAACTCGCCAGCAGGTCGACGGCCGCGTCCGAGTAGCCTGCTCCGCCCCGCTTGCGCAGCAGCGGCGGTTTCTCCACCAGCGTCCTGTCGGCGTACTGCTCGAGCAGATCGCGCTCGATCTCCGCGACCACCTCGGCGCGCGACGGCGACCGCTGCTGCTCCACGACGACGTCATCGTGCTCGTAGAAGTAGTGGAGGTAGTAGGACGGGACGTTCCCGAGCCGCCGCACGAGCGACGGCGGCAGGCCGCTCGCGCTCGCGACACGCTCGCCGTGCTCGTCCAGGAGCCGCTGCAGGATCTCGTTTCCGTCCAGGCGGACGCCCAGCTCCCACGTCAGGTGGTTGAGCCCGGCGTGGTCGAGCTCGATCCGGTCCGGCTCCACCCCGAGGATCGACGCGAAGTGCTGCTGGAAGACACGCGCGGCACTGCACAGACCGACCGCGCGGTGGCCGGCGTCGAGCAGGGCCTTCGTCACGATCCCGACGGGGTTCGTGAAGTCGACGACCCACGCTTCGGGCGCACGCGCCCGCGTCCGCTCCGCGATCTCGAGCACGACCGGGACCGTGCGCAGCGCCTTCGCGAGCCCGCCGAAGCCGGTCGTCTCCTGCCCGAGACAGCCGCACGCCAGTGGCAGTGACTCGTCGACCATCCGCGCCGCTTGCCCGCCGACGCGGATCTGGACGAGGACCGCGTCGGCGCCCTCGACCGCATCGTCGAGCCGCGTCGTCGTCGCGACCGTCGCCGGGTGGCCGGCGCGGCCGAGCATCCGGCGCGCGAGCCCGGCGACGACGTCGAGCCGATCCGCGTCGGTGTCGTGCAGCCAGAGGTGCTCGACCGGCAGCCGCGCGCGCAGCCGGACGAGCCCGTCGACGACCTCGGGCGTGTATGTCGAGCCGCCGCCGACGACCGCGAGCTTCAGAGCGCGTTCCTCCGTGCCAGCGCCGCGTAGTAGCGACCGCTGTCCTTCACCGTTCGCTCCTGCGTCTCGTAGTCGACGTGGACGAGGCCGAACCGCTGCGCGTAGCCCAGCCTCCACTCGAAGTTGTCGAGCAGCGACCAGTGGCAGTAGCCGAGCACGGGCACGCCCCGCTCGAGCGCGTCGTACAGCGCCGCGACGTGGTCGCGGATGAACGCGACGCGGCGCGCATCGTGGACGCGATCGGGGTAGACGGCGCCGTTCTCGGTGACGACGATCGGCGGCGCGCCGTAATCGTCGCGCACGCGCACGAGCAGGTCGGTGAGCGCGCGCGGCACCACCGGCGTGCCCGCGTCGGTGTGCGGGATGCCGCCGGTGAAGCCCGCGGTCGTCGGCACCTCGTCGGGCACGATCACGCGCCAGGGCCACGGCGCGTCCCCCGGCGCCGCCTGCACGAACCGCGGCGCGTAGTAGTTGATCCCGAGATACCCCGTCGGCTGCGCGATCACCGCCATGTCGCCGTCATGGACGAAGTCCAGTTCACCGACGAGCCGCTCGTACCGCCGGCGCATGTCGTCCGGATACGCCGCGCGGTAGAGCGGGTCGAGGAACCACCGGTTCACGTACCCGTCCGACGCGTTCGACGCCTCCACGTCCGCTGCGTCGTCGGTCGCCGGGTAGTGCGGACACAGGTTGAGGGCGATCCCGATCCTGCCGCCGCCGCCGTACGCCGCCACCGCGCGACCGTGAGCCAGCAGCAGGTGATGGAAGACCGCCACCTCGCCACGAACGTCGTCGCGGTAGCCCGGTGCGTGCAGCCCGTGCAGGTAGCCGAGCAGGCCGACGATCCACGGCTCGTTGATCGTCAGCCACCACTTGACGCGATCGCCGTACGCGTCGAAGCAGAGCCGCGCGTACTCGACGAACCGCTCCGCCGTGTCGCGGCTCCGCCAACCGCCTTCATCCTCCAGCGCCTGCGGCAGGTCCCAGTGGTACAGCGTCACGATCGGCTCGATCCCTCGCTCGAGCAGCGCGTCGATCACGCGCGAGTAGTGGTCGACGCCGCGTTGCTCGACGCGCCCGAACCCGTCGGGAAGCAGGCGCGGCCACGCGATCGAGAACCGGTAGGCGTTCACGCCCAGCGATGCGAGCAGGTCGACGTCGTCGCGCCAGCGCCGATAGTGGTCGCACGCGACCGCCCCCGTCTCCCCCGCCTCGCTCGGGAACACGTCCCAGATCGACGGCCCGCGCCCGTCGGCAGCAAGCGAACCCTCGATCTGAAAGGCCGACGTCGCCACACCCCACAGAAAGCCGTCCGGAAACCGTGTCACCCCAGCATCTCCTCGCAGGCGTACAGGAGGATCCCGACCGACCACGCGTGCGAGTGGGGCTCGAGTGTCCCCTTCGACCCGAAGCACTCCGTCTGCAGGTAGCGCTCGGCCGCCATCCCGCGCCGGGCGCCGAAGTCGCCGTCGGAGCGCGCGATGAACTGGCGAAAGCACTCGAGGTTCTGGAGCGCGCTCGACCGGTACGGCTCGCCCATGCGCATCAGCTCGGGCAGGCAGCCGAGGCCGAACGCGTGCAGGTGCTGGTTCGCGGGCGACGCCTGGTCGGCGCCGCGCGACTTGAAGCCGTACCGGCCGAGCGTCGTCTCCGGCGCGAATTCGACGTCGTACGAGTACCGAAACGTGAGCGTCCAGTCGGCGGCGCGTCTCGCCGTCTCCCAGTCCTCGAGTGCGACGAAGGCGGCGACCGCCGCGTAGCCGTCCTCGGAGGTCGGCGCGAGGTCGACGTCTTCCGGCGCCCCGAACCAGTGGTCGAAGCCGGCGTAGTAGTCGCCTGCGCGCCGGGCGGCATCGAGGTGGCCGGCGGCGACGAGCGCGGGGATCCACGACATGCCCGCCGTCCCCTCCCACGCCACCGCGGCACCGGTCCGGAGGTGATGCGCGGCCGGCAGTGCCCCGTCGGCCCGCTGCGTGCGCAACGCGACCTCGAGGTTCGAGTGCGCGGCGCGCTGCCACCTGCCCCCCGCGCGGAGCATGAACCAGGTCGCATCGGCGATCGTGCGCGCGTGGGCGCGCTCGTGGTCGGGATGCCACCCCCATGTCCAGCCGCGCTCGCGCGTCCACTGCGGCCAGAACGTGCCGCCCGGCGCGAGGTTGCCGGCGACATGGTCGAGCACCGACTCGGCCGCGCGGACGTAGTCGTCGTTGCCGACGCGGCGGCCGTGGCGCAGGAGCGCGTACGCGTACGGCACGCCGCTCACCCAGCCGACGTGCATGTGGTCGCGCTCCTCGCCGCCGTCGAAGGCGCGCGTCTCGACGAGCCGGGCGGGGTCCGGCTTGTAGTGCCAGTGGTACAGCCCCCACGCGGCGAGCGCGGCGGCGTTCTCGACGTCGACCCAGGCCGCGGGCGCGACGTCGGCAGCGGGCGCCAGCGCGCGGCGCCAGTCGCCGCCGTGGCGGACGACCTCGAGCTGCACGCGGTCGCCCGGCTGCCAGCGATGGGTCCGCACGTCGGCCGGGGCCGGCAGCTCGGATCCGTCGTACCGGAACGGCTCCTCGCGGTAGGGGAAGTCGAGCCACACCGTCGGCCGACCGCCGGCGTACGAGAACCCGACGCCGGAGGTGCCGAGCGGCGACCGTTCGGTCGTCGCGAGCCCACCGCCGCGCGCGAACACGGCCGGGGTCGCGCACCGATCGGCCCGGAACGACCAGGCGTTCGACTCCATCCGGTCGAGGTCGACCGCACCCGGGGCGAAGCGCGGGTAGATGCGCGTGCAGTTCGCGGGTCGGTTCTCGCCGTAGAAGACACCCGGAACGAGCCACCGAGGGTCGGACGTCGCCGGTAGAGCGAGCGCCACGCGGATGCCGGCGTCGACCGGCCCGGCACCCGCGTACTCGACGCCGCCCGCGCCGTCGAAGCGAAAGCCGTCGACCGGCGAGCCGTCGGGGGCGAGTGCGCTACAGACGAGCATTCCACCCTTCCGCTTCGTCGACGGAGACGACGCGCTCCTCGCCCGGGAGGAGGTCGATCACGTCGCCGGCGACGACGCCGACCGCGATCACGTCGCCCGTGTTCCGGAGGACGCCCTCGCGTTGCTCGAGCTCGGTGCGCGGCAGGTCGAGCAGCGGCGCCAGGGTCTCCGTCCGCGTCATCACATACCGGTTCGTGCCGAGGTCGAGCACGAACACGTCGTACGCGAACACGTCGAGCGGCACGCGGAGCTCGCCGTCGCCTGCCGCCACGACGCGCCCGTCGAGATCGAGCACCCGCGCCGGCGCGGTGACGTGCGCGTGCAGCTCGCCGAGGCCGCCCCAAGCGCAGGTGGCGAAGCGTGCGCTCGCAGCCCCGCCGTATGCGCGCGCGACGCCGTGGTACGCCGGTTTCGGCTCGCCGTGCCAGTCGACCGCACTCGTGCACCACGCGTTCGGGAACGACTCGTTGAACTGCCACGGGATCACGCCGGCACCGCGCCGGATCGCCGCCTCGACCGCATACCGAAGACCTTCGTACTGCAGCCACTGGCTCGCGCGCCGCATCGTGTCGACGTCGGCGATCCGGCCGCCGAATGCGGCCTGCACGAGCGCGGCGTTGTTCCACCAGGCGCCGAGATGCTCGTACACCGGATTCGAGCGGTCGGCCGGCCAGCGGTGCTCCGGCGCGATCAGCTGCTCGAGCGCGCCGCGGTTCGTCATCCCCTCGACGCCGAACTCGCTGTGCAGCCCCGCGGTCTGCGCGTCGTAGTGCTCGTTGTGCGTGTGCAGGCCCTGGTGCTCCCACGGGCCGTGCACGTCGTCGTCGCCGAGGGGCGACGTCGCGAGCCATGCCCGCTCCGGATCGAGCTCGTGCACGACTGCGCGCAGTGCCGCAACTGCCGGATGCGTGTCGTCGGCGTCGAGTTCGTTACCACCGCACCAGACGGCGAGCGACGGGTGCCGCCGCAGCCGGGACACGATCTCGCGCGCGTCGGCCTGCAGGGTCTCGACGAACGCCGGATCGTCCGACGGGACGCTGTCGAAACCGGAACTCGACTGCGCGAACTCCTGCCACACGAGCAGTCCGAGCCGGTCGCAGAGTGCGTAGAACTCCTCGCTCTCGATCAGGCCGCCGCCCCAGACCCGGAGGAGGTTGACGTTCGCCCGCCGGGCGAGCCCGAGCAGGCGCGCGAGCTTTTCCGGCCGCGGGACACCGTGCAGCACGTCGAGGGGTACCCAGTTCCAGCCCCTGATCGGCAGCGGCACGCCGTTCACGACCAGCCGGTAGTCCCGGAGCTCGACGGTGCGAAAGCCGACCTCGAACTCGCCGGCGCGATAGAGCGGTTGCGCGCCGGCGCCGTTCGGCCACCACAGCTCCGGCTCTTCGACCTCGAGCAGCACGTCGCCGTCGACCTCGACGCGGCCGACGCCGTCGCGCAGCGTCACGTGCGGGAACCGGCGCGGCGGCGGGTCGTGCGTCACCGGCCGCCACAGCCCCTGGTGGGGCAGGCGCGGGCAGAAGTCCCAGCCGTAGCTCATCCGGCTCTTGTGCACGCGCACCCGGCTCGTGCGCCCGACCTGCGCCTCCGTCGCCGGCGCCGGGTGGACGGCAACCGCGAGCAGATGCTCGCCCGGCGGGATCTCGACGCGGAACGGCGTGAACGCGCCGGCATGGTGTGCAACCTCCTCGCCGTCCACGAAGACCGTCGCCTCGTGGTCGACGCCGCCGAACTCGACCGTGCCGCCGGCGACACGGCGGCGGTAGACCCACGTCCGTGCGGCCGTCCATTCCGCGAGCCGACTGTTCCGCTCGAAGTACGGCGTCGCCAGCTCGCCGGCGCGGACGAGGTCGTCGACGACGCTGCCGGGGACGCGCGCGGGCAGCCAGCCCGGTGCGTCCCAGGGCTTGTTCAGGTGCCAGCGCCACTCCTCGCCGACCCAGCCCTTCAGCTGCCACTCCGCGTCCAGCGCTACCACTCGAGCAGGTCGGTCTCCCGCCCGTCGACGAACGTCTTGATCTCGTGCGGACGGAAGCTCGCCTCGATCGTGCGCCCGAGCACCGCCAGGCGCGCCATCACTGCACGCCCCGCCGTCTCGTAGGCGCGTACGGCGTAGCCGTCGCCGTCCTCGCCGCGCTTCAGCACGGTGACGACCACCGGGCCGCCGCCGTCGTCGGCGTACGATGCCCGCGGGGGCAGGTCGCCGCGGTGGGACGTCTCGATCAGCGCGAACGGCGGCTGGTTCAGCTCCGCCGCGAGCCGGACGACGTTCGCCTCCCGCCAGTCGCCGTGATGGGGAACGAGGCGGACGGCGAAGGTCTGCCGTCCCTGGTCCATGTACTCGTACTCCCCGTCCTGCTCGAGCTCGCGCGGATCGTGCCACGCCCACACCGGACTGCGCACGGCGCTGATGCCGATGTCTCCGCCGCGGACGTCGTATCCGTACTTCGCATCGTTGATCACGGCGAGCCCGCGGCCCGCCGACGAGACGTCCACCCACGACTGGCCCGGCTCCTCCGTACCGGTTGCCGAACGCTCGACGGATCCGTACGGCGCCTCGAACGTGGCCGTGGCGACGTCGACGCCGCTCGCGTAGCGGAGCTTGAGGAGTTTCAGCTGCTCGCGCCAGTCGATCGTCACGCGGACGTCGACGTACGGAGCACCGGCCGTGTGAATGTAGTCCTCGCGCAGGCTGGACGAGCCGTAGCGGCTTTCCACGCGGACGATCGTGCGCACCGGGCCGCACTCGACCACGCGCTTCGACGTGCGCTCGAACCCGCCGAGCTCGCGGTCGTAAGCGACAACGCCGTGCCCCCACGTATCGGACGGGTCGTCGACCACGACCGCGCGGCCCTCGACGTCGTGCTCGGGGTCGACGTCCGGGCGCCCGGCGTCGACGGTGCCGGGGCGAACGCGATACGTGCGGTAGCCGAGCGGCGGCACCTCGACGGGGAAGACGAGCCGGCCGCGCGTGCTGCTCATCGTCGTCAACGGCCGGGTCATCTGCATCGGCACGATCTCGCCGCCGTCGTCGACGACATGCGCGCCGGCGGGACGGAGCCACGTCCACTCGAGCTCGACGGTCGCGCGCAGGGGCCATGCGTGCGGGTTGAAGACGACCACCGGCCGCACGTCGTCTTCCTGCTCGATGTCGATCCGGCGCGCGATCGACTGCACGGCGGCGTTGAACGCGCCGGCGGCGAGCGACGACGCGTGGCCCAGCTGGTCGCGGGCGTCCTCGTACGCAGGCTCGATCGCGGTGCCGGCGAGGGTGTCGTGGAACTGGTTGAAGAGGACGAGCTTCCACGCCTGTGTCAGCTCGGCGTGCGGATAGGTGTGTGCGCCGACCGCATCGGCGACCGCGCACCACTTCTCCGCCCGAAGCAGCAGGTTCTCGGCGCGCCGGTTCCACCGCTTGATCCCGGAGTGGGTCGTGTAACAGCCGCGGCTGTGGTGCTGGAGCTCGCCGTGCAGAGTCGCGATCGACCCGTCGGCGGCCGCGGCCCGGTCGAAGAAACGCCGCAGCGAGCTCGGCTCGAGCCGCGGCAGGTCGCCGCGGCCGTTCAGCTCGACGATCTGCTCGATGTTCGAGATCGTCGGGCCGCCGCCGTGATTGCCGACGCCGTAGAAGACGGCGTACTCATCGCGCCCTTCGGGCAGCGTCGCAAGCGCCGTCTCGACGTGCTCTCCGATGTCGTCCTTCGGCGCGCAGTACTCGTGCGGAATCCGGTACGCGAGCACTCGCGAGCCGTCCGCCGACTCCCACCAGAAGAGCGGCGACTCGATCTCCTTCTCGCGCGGCCCGGGGCGCAGGAAGACGTACGAGTCGCAGCCGGTCCCGGCGAGGATCTGCGGCAGCGTGGCCGCGTGCCCGAACGAGTCGATGTTCGCGCCCGTGGAGGCGGTGATCCCGAACCGCTCGTGCAGGTACCGCTGGCCGTAGAGCGCCTGGCGGACGAACGACTCGCCGCACGGGAGGTTGCAATCGGGCTCGACCCACCACCCGCCGATCACCTGGAACCGCCCGGCGGCGATGTGCTCGCGGATGCGCTCGAAGAGCTGCGGGTCGCTCTCCTCCACCCACGCGAAGAAGACCACCGAGTCGGAGGTGAAGACGAACTCCGGGTACTCGTCCAGGCGGTCGACGGCGGACTGGAAGGTCGCGCGCACCTCCTGGTAGCCCTCGGGCCACTGCCACAGCCACACCGGGTCGATGTGGGCGTTGCCGATCATGTGGACGCGCTTCAGCCGGCGGCCCATGCGTCCACCTGTTCGAGGATCAGGTGCAGCAGGAGCACGTGCATCTCCTGCACGCGCGCCGTCGACTGCGACGGGACGACGAGCGCGATGTCGGCGTGCGCAGCAGCCTCTCCGCCGGAGCCGCCGCCGAACAGCATCGTCGTGGCACCGAGCTCGCGCGCGGCTTTGAGGGCGCGGACGACGTTTGGCGACCGGCCGCTCGTCGAGAAGCCGACGACGAAGTCGCCGCCCGAGACGAACGCGCGCACCTGCCGCTCGAAGATCTCGTCGTAGGAGTAGTCATTGGCGATGCAGGTCAGCGCCGACGCGTCCGCGGAGAGCGATTGCGCCGGCAGCGGGCGCCGCTCGCGCCGGTAGCGGCCGACGAGCTCCTCCGCCATGTGCGCAGCGTCGGTCGAGCTGCCGCCGTTCCCGAACGTGTACACGCGCCCACCGCGTTCGTACACGCCCACGAGTGCCTGCGCCGCCGCGTCCGCCGCCGGCAGCAGGTCGCGCACGCGCTCGGCGATCTCCAGGTGCTCGTCGAGGCCGGCGCGGGTGTCGGTCACCGAGGCACCGCGAGCCGCTCGTACGCGACGGCGGCCGCGCCGACGACGCCGACGGCGTCGCCGAGCGCCGTCCGGACGATCTCGAGCCGGGGCCCGCACACCTGCTCCTGGACGAGCGCGCGTACCGGTGCGAGCAGCTGCTCGCCGGTGCGCGCGACGCCGCCCCCGAGCACGACGATCTCGGGCTCGAACAGGTTCGCGATCGAGGTGATCCCACAGGCGAGCGCCTCGCACGTCTCGTCCCAGACGCGCGACGCGACCGGGTCGCCGGCCGCTGCGGCCGCGGCGACGTCGGCGGCGTCGGCGGCGGCCATACCCGCCTCCTGCGCGCGCTCCGCGATCGACGTCCCGGACGCGTACGCCTCCAGGCACCCGCGCCGCCCGCACCCGCGGCACGGCCGTCCGCGCCAGTCGACGGTGATGTGCCCGAGCTCGCCGCCGTTGCCGCTGCGGCCGCGGTGGAGGCGGCCGTCGATCACCACCCCGCCCCCGACGCCGGTCGAGACGGTCAGGTACACCATGTTCCGCGCCCCGCGGCCGGCCCCGTACCGGTGCTCGCCCGCGGCGCAGGCGGTGGCGTCGTTGTCGAGGACCGCAGCGCGGTCGAACTCGGCCGCGGCGAGCTCGACGATCGGGACGTCCGTCCAGCCGGGCAGGTGGAGCGGTGCGATCAAGACGCCCGCCGCCGGATCGAGCGGCCCCCCGCAGCCGATGCCGATGCCGATCACGTCGGCCCACGGGACCGAGGACTCGTCGACCGCGCGCCGGCCGAGCTCGAACAGGCGCCGGCACCCGTCGCGCGGACCGCGCTCGACCTCGGTCGGAGCGACCGCGAACCCGTGCACGCCGCCCTCCGCGTCGACCACGCCCGCGGCGATCTTCGTGCCCCCGACGTCGAGGCCGAGCACGGCGCCGCGTGGAGCTTCGCCACCGGCGTCCGCGGCGTCGGTCTCGAGCGCTTCGAGCGACACGCCCTACCCCTTGCGGCCCTGGACCGCGATCCCGCGGATGAAGTACTTCTGGAACGCCGCGAACAGCAGGATCATCGGGATCACGAGCAGGAGCGTCCCGGCCATGATCACCTGGTAGTCACCCTCGCCGCCGCCCTGCGCATTGAATCGGTCGAGCAGGAACTTCATTCCGAGCGGCGCCGTGAACAGCGCCTCGTCGCGCAGGTAGATGAGCGGGTTCATCAGGTCGAACCACTTCGCCTGGATCTCGAAGATGAACGTCACGATCAGCGCCGGCTTCGCGAGCGGGATCGCGATCCGCCGGAACATCGAGAAGTAGCTGTCGCCGTCCATGCGCGCCGCTTCGAAGTAGTCGCGCGGGATCCCCATGAAGAACTGGCGCTGCAGGAAGATGTAGAACGGGCTGGCGAACATGTTCGGCACCCAGAGCGGGTACTGCGTCCCGGTGCCGATGTGCGGCAACCACGAGTTGTCGGTGGTGAAGTGGCCGACCTTGTTCCAGAGCAGGTAGACCGGGATCATCGTCACCTCCGGCGGCAGCATCATCGTGCCGAGGAGGATCCCGAACAGCAGGTTGCGCAGCGGAAACCGGAAGTAGGCGAACGCGAACGCGACGAGCGCGCTCGAGAAGGTCGTCAACAGCGCGCCCAGGCCGCTGATCCAGATGCTGTTCCACATCCAGTGCGCGACCGGAGCGACGTTGAACAGCTTCTGCGGGAACGGACTCGGCTTGTCCTCGCCGGTGAAGTTCCACGCCCAGTGCTGCGGCAGGAACCGGTTGTCGAACGTATCCCCTCTGGGCTTGAAGGCCGCCGCCGTCAGCCATTCGAGCGGATAGACGAACAGGATCGAGAGGCCGGCCAGCACCACGACGAACACGGCGAGCTTGATCCAGCTCGGCCGCGGCAGGAAGCGCTCGCGCGCGCGGAAGACCTGCGGGACCGGCGCGTCGGAGGCGACCGTGTTCTCCGGAAGAGCCGCGGTCATTTCTGGGCCCCCTGGTAGAAGACGAAGCGGCGGCTGACGCCGATGTTGATCAGCGTGATCACCATGCTGATCACGAACAGCAGCCACGCCATCGCGGAGGCGAATCCCATGTTGAAGTACTCGAACGCGTTACGGAACAGGTAGATCGAGTAGAAGAGCGCTGCTTCGGGCTTCGTGCCGCCGAGACCGAAGTAGGCGGTGTACGACTGCGCGAACTGCTGCAGCCCGTAGAGCGTCAGGATGATGAAGCAGAAGAAGAGCGCCGGGCTGATCATCGGCAGCGTCACGTCCTTGAACCGGCGCCAGGCCGGCGCGCCGTCCATCGCCGCAGCTTCGTAGAGGTGGCGCGGGACGCCGTAGAGCGCCGCGAGCAGGATCACCATCGTGCCGCCGCAGGCCCAGATGTCCATCAGGGCGATGCTGGGCTTGATCCAGTTCGGGTCCGTCGTCCAGTACGGCCCGTTGATCCCGATCAGCTCGAGGCCGCGGTTGACGATCCCGACCTGGCCGTTGAACAGGAACAGGAGCATCACCCCGACCGCCACCGGCGGTGTGATGTGCGGCAGGTAGAAGACGGTGCGGAAGAACCCGGCGAACTTACCGACGCGCATCAGGATCATCGCGAGGATGAGCGCGAGGATGATCCGGCCCGGGACCATCATCACCGTGTAGATGAACGTGTTCTTCAGCGACTGCGCCACCTTCGGGTCGTCGACGAGCTGGCGGTAGTTCTTCAGCCCGACCGTCTTCGTCGGCTCCAGCCCGGCGATCTGCTGGAGCCCGTAGTTCGTGAACGAGTAGTAGAGGCTGAAGAACATCGGCCCGAGCGTCAGCGCCACGAGGCCGAAGATCCACGGGAAGATGAACAGGTAGGCAGTCCACGTCTCGCGTTCGCGAAACCCCTGGAGCCAGCGCCGGGTCCGCGAGGGACCCGGCGCCGTGCCTGCTCGTGCGGTGACGCTCGCCAAGCGTCTCCGCCCGCTAGTGGTCGCGTCCGTAGGTTCGTTCGTGAATGGCCGGCGAAAACCGAGCAGGACAAGGACGCAGGGAGGCCGCGTAGCCAAGGCTACGTGGCCGACCGAGGACACAGTCATGCGACGGTTTGCAGCCGGACAGGCACATAACGGAACCTGCGGACGGGGCCACTAGCCCTTGTTCGCGTCGATCGCGGCCTGCGCTTCCTTCTGCGCCTGGTCGAGCGCCTGCTTCGGCGTCTGCTGGCGTGTCAGGACGCGGTTGACCGCATCGAGATAGGCCTGAACGAACTGACGGCCGCCCGGCGACGGGGGCAGCTCGAAGCCGTAGCGCGGCGCCGCGACGAGCAGCTTCACCGCGTTGTCGAACTGCGGCTTCCCGAACGACTGATAGATGTCCTCGTAGGTCTTCGTGTCCGCCTGCGTGTTTGCGGTGTAGACGCCGGTGAAGGTCGAGCCGGCGGCCTTGCGGGCGTCGAAGCGCTTCTTCGCAGCCGACTCCCACGCAGCGACCGACGTGACCGCCTTCATGTACGCACACGCGTCGTCGACGTTCTTCGACCCCTTCGGGACGACCCAGCCGTTCCCGCTGAACATCGTGATCGGGCCGCCCTTGCGATTCGTGAAGAACTTGGCGACCAGGTCGACGTTCGGCGAGTTGTTCGAGAACACGTTGTAGATGAAGCTCTCCATCGGCCAGAATCCGAGCTGATCCTTCACGAGCGGGTTCTGCGCGCCGAAGAAGTCCATCGTGTCACGGAATGCCTTGAACTTGTTCCAGCCGCCCTGAACGTTGATCAGCTGCGCGGCGAACGCGAGCGCCGCCACCGCTTCCTTCGTGTTCAGCTGTGCCTTCAGCCCGTCCTTCGAGATGATGTCCTTGCCGAACCACTTCGTCCAAAGCGGCAGTCCCCAGTCGGCGTCGATCTTCGGATCGAAGCCGATCCGCGTCAGGTTTCCGCTGCCGTCGTACTTGACGAGCTTCTTCGTGGTCGCGAGCAGCTGCTTCTTGTTCGCCGTCTGAGCGTCGTTGATCGACAGGCCCGCCGCCTTGAACGCGCTCTGGTTCACGAGCAAGGTGATCTGGTTCGTGAACTCCGGCAGGCCGTAGATCTTCCCGCCGTACGTCATCGACTTCATCGCGCCGACGCGGTACTGGCTCTTCACGGGGGCAACGCAGGAGTCCATCGGCTGGAGCACGCCCTTGGCGGCGTACTGCGCGACCCGGTCGCGTGACATGCGAACGAGGTCCGGAACCTGCCCGGACGCAAGCTGCGTCAGGAAGACCTGATCGCTGAAGTCGCCGGCCGGACGGTTGATGGTCGTCCCCGACAGCTGGCTCGCTGCATACGCGGCGCGGTTCTCCTGGACGTCGTCGCCCGGCCCGTACCCGTAGATGTTGAGCGTGCCTGCGGTGCTTCTGTCCGTCCTTGCGTTGGCTGTGCCGGCAACGACAGCGGCGATCAACGCGACGGCCAGCAGCAACAGCCTGACCGTGCGCCTCCTGTGACGATCCATGTACGACTCCTCCCAGAGTTGCGAGTTTGTGGCAACGTAACCACACAGCGCACCCCGGTCAAGCGACCAGGGGCGGACCGGTTGACCCGCGGACGACGAGCCGCGGCTCGAGCACCTCCGTCGTGCGTCCGCGCATCGGATCCTCGAGCCGGTGGAGCAGCAGCAGCGCCGCCCGGCGGCCCATCTCGAACGTCGGCTGAGCGACCGCGGTGATCGCCGGCTGCACCATTCCCATCCACGGCACGTCGTCGAAGGCGACGAGCGAGATGTCGCGCGGGATCGACAGCCGGCGGCGGCGGATGACCCGCCACGCCTGCTCGGCGAGGAAGTTGTTCGCGGCGAAGATCGCCGTCGGCCGGGCGGCGTCGAGAAGCGCCTCGATCCTGGCCGCGACGTCGGGAGCGTGGGTGGCGATCTTCACCACGAGCTGCCGGTCGACCCGCAACCCGGCCCGCACGTGCGCGAGTCGGTAGCCCGCGAGCCGGCCGACGTCGGTCGTCCACGTCGTTCGCGTCATCAGCAGCCCGATCCGCGTATGACCGAGCTCGAGCAGGTGCGACACGGCGGCGTCCGCCCCCCGCTCGTTGTCGATCACGACCGCGTCGCACGCCGAGGTGGCCAGGCGGCGGTCGACCTCGACCACCGGCAATCCACGGGCGACGAGGAGGTCGGGTGCGCTGTTCGAGACCGGCGTCATGATCACGCCGGGCGCGCGCATCGCCAGGAAGGTGCGGACGCCGGTGAGCTCCTCGCTGACGTCGCTGTTGTCGCCGAGCAGCAGCATCTGGTAGCTCGCCTCGCGCAGCGTCTGCTCGATGCCGGCTGCGAGCGCCGCGTAGAACGGGTTGCCGAGCTCCGAGACGACGACGCCGACGGCCCGGCTCGTACGCTGCTTCAGCGTCCGCGCCGACAGGTTCGGCACGTACCCGAGCCGGTCGGCGACGTCGAGGAGCCGCTTGCGCACGTCCGGCGCGACGTATCCGCGCCCGCTCAGGGCCCGCGACGCCGTCGAGGCCGACGTGCCGGCCTCGCGCGCCACATCCGCCAGGGTGATCGCCCGACCCGTCACGTCTTCGCCGCCGCCCACGCCCGGCGGAGGGCGGCATAGTCCTCCGGCGCGAGCGCCTCGCCGGTCGCGTCGAGGTGCGAGGAGTAGTAGAGCGAGGGCACGCCGATCGCGGGCTTCACGTCGAGGAACGCGCGCCACGACTCCTTGTCGGGGGCGCGCCAGTCGTCGGTGTCGATCGGCAGCTCCGGACACGCGGCGCGGACGACGTCGGCCCGGAACTGCATCTGCTCGACGAGCTGCTGGCCGCCGACGACGTCGTTCAGGCGGATCATGTCCGTGACGTCGACGAAGCCGGGGTGCGGCGTGTGCGTGATCACGAGCGAATCGGCCTTCGCCTCCTTCGCGGCCGCGTACACGATCGCCAGCAGCTCGTGCAGGAGCGCGATCCCCCACGCGCCTGCCGCCGCGCGCAGCGAGCGCCCGGTCGGGGTGCGCGCCGTGAAGTCGATCTTGAACCCGTCGGCGTCGAGCCCCTCGGGCGACAGCAGCTTGCTCACGCTCGCGCGAAGCAACTCGCGCGCGGCCGGCTCGCCGGGATCGAGCGCGACCGGAAGGCCGTCGGCGTTCGTCACGCACAGCTCCGGCGGCAGACCCTCGGCGTCCCACGCCTTCCACCAGAGGAGCACCCGCTGCCCCCGCTCGTGCCGCGCGGCGATCCACCCCTTCAGATCGGGCCACTTGCCGATGTCCGGGTCGTTGTCACCGTACGTCGCCTGCCACTTGTCGTCGATCACGACCGTGCCCGGCACCACCTCGTTGGCGTCGAGCTGTGCGAGGAACGCGTCGTAGCACTCCTGCGTCGCGTAATCGCGCGCGAGTCCGCCGCGAACCGACTCGAGGTGGCACTGGGCTCCCCAGCCGCAGAAGATCGGCTCCCGCCACCACGCAGGCCCCTCGCGCTCGCGCGGCGCCGGCGCGAAGCCGCGCTCGGCGAGATCGCCGCGATGCCGGCGCAAGCCGGCGTACGGATCGGCGACGCCCGGCGTGACGATCAGAGCGGGCGCGCGGAACTCGCCGTCGACGAGCGTGCGCCCGTCGTAGTCGAGCGCGAGCGAGAACCCGTTCGTCACCGTCTGCCATGCGACCTCGCCGAAGCGGAGCTCCCGCACCGGCGCCGCAATCCCGACGTCGAGCCAGCGCGTGCCGTCGCCGAGCGCGAAGTAGAGCGGTGCCGGCGTGAAGAGCCAGCGGGCGCGACCCGGCTCGCTGCCGCCGACGACGCCCGTGACGGCGCCTGCCGCCACCGGCCGCACCGGGAGCGCGCCGTCCTCCGGATTGGGGCTGAAGAGCGTCTGCATGGTCGTGGCGCTGACCATGGAGCCGAGCGGCCCGTCGGCGAGCGTGGACCGGCCGCCGAGCAGCCGCACGTCGGTCAAGGCGCCGCGGCCGTGGACGCACGTGTGCACCTCGATCGCCGAGTCGAGCGGGCGAAGCTCGATCCACGCCCGGTCCCACAGCGTCGACCGCCGCTCGACCACGATCGCCCCGTCGCGGACCTGTGGTGCGCCGATCGCAAGGGTCTCGTCGACCCCTTCCGTCGTGTCGAGCGACGAGAGCAGCGACATGCCGAGCTCACGTCCGACGTCGATCCGCCGCCCTCCCCCCTCGAGCGTCAATCGGTACACGCCGTTCTCGAACAGCGTCACGCCTCTTCCACCAGCGCCTCCGCCTGCTGGCCGAAGTGCGTCCCGCCGACGGTGACGTCTGCGGCGACGCGGCCGGGACCGGAGGCACGGACGTGGAACTCCACCTCCGCCTCGCCGTGCGGCGCGACCTCGACCTCGCGTTCCGGCGGCGACACCTGCCAGCCGTCCGGCGTCACGAGCCGGACGATCGCGGTCTCGGCGCGGCCGAACGGGTTGCGGACGCTGACGCAGTAGTCGATCTCCGGGCCGGGGGCGCGGTACGGCTCGATCCGCGCCCCGAACCCGTCCGTCCCGAAGCCCTCCTCCGGCAGCAGCTCGCGGTGGAGTTCCGCCGTCCGCTTCGCGTCTGCCAGCAGCTGCTCGAGGAATTCGTCCGTCACCTCGCGCGGGACCCAGTGGCCGCTGACGATCACGTCCGGGCGCAGGCGCGCGTACAGCTCGGCGCTGCGGACGAAGTCCTCCGGCTCGAAGCGGTTCCTGTACTGGTAGTTGAGGATCCCGCGCTCCCCGTCGAGCACTTGCTGGTCGCCCGCTGCGACGACCCGCTGACCGTCGACGTCGATCGCGATCGCGGCCGCGTAACGCGTATGTCCCGGCTGGGCGTGCACGGTCAGCTCGTGCTCGTGCCAGCGGAAGGACGCGTCGAGCGGCAGCCGGCGGTCGACCGGGACCGGGTCGAACCACAGACACGGCAGGTCGTACCGCTCCGGATGCTCGAGCACCGGAGCGACGTTGTCCGGCGCCCAGACCTCGGCGCCTTCGATCTCGCGCAAGAGGTTCAGCCCGGCGATGTGGTCGTCGTGGTAGTGGGTGACGACGGCGGCGTCGATTCGCTCGACGCCGTGGTCGCGACGCAGCGCATCGAGCGACCAGAGCAGCGTCCGCCGGGCGGCGCGCTCGGTGCTGAAGCCGAGCGTCGTCAGGTCGTACCCGAAGTCGATCAGCAGCGCCGCGCCCGAATCGGACAGCAGCACGTAGTTGTTCGCGAACATCGACCGGTTGCGCAGCAGGTGCGGCGTCACCGGCGCGAACGGCCGGCGCGCGCGGTCGGCGAGATCCCACGGGGCCGGCAGGCGCAGGTTGACCAGCTCCTGAATGCGGTCCGCCGCGCGTAGGAGGGTCGGTGCAGGGTCCTCGATCGGGTCGCCGTGCGACGGCAGCAGCAGCTCCGCCCCGCGCGCGGCGAGAACGTGACAGGAGAGCACCGTCGCCGCCCAGCCCTCGACGCCCGTGTACGTCCACTGCGCCGACGCGAGCGACCAGACCTTGCCGTCCCCGTAGACGAGGTCGCCGCTGAACGCGACCAGGCGGCCGTCGAGCTCGACGAGGTACGTGACGGAGCCGAGCGTGTGCCCCGGGGTCGGCAGCGTGTAGACGTCGAACGCGCCGCAGGGCTGCAGCCGGTACTCGGCGGCGGCGCCCGTCACCGGCACGGACTCGAGCAGCGAGAAGCGGTCCTGGCGGAGGTCGTAGTCGTTGACGACCTGCCGGCGGCGCCAGCGCTCGTCGACGCCGGCGATCAACTCGACCTCGAGCGGCGGCGCCCAGACGCGGATCCCCGCGTCAACGGCGCGCTGGAGCCCGGCGAGCTGGTCGCGGTGGTGGTGCGTCAGCAGGACGTCGGTGACGCGGTCGACGCCGAGCTCGCCCAGGTGGTCGAGAACGTCTCCGTCGCCGAAGTCGACCAGGATCGCCTCGCGGCCCGCCTTCAGGACGTAGACGTTGCACGTGTCGCGGAAGCACGACACGGACGCCGCAATCGCCTCGGAGCCCACACCCACAGGAGGTCGAGTTTAGGGCGCCCGAGGCGATGTGACAACGATTGCAGGACCAGGGCCCTCCCCGTACACTCGTGCCCGTGGGCGAGATCGTCCTCGATCACGTCACGAAGGACTTCGGCAACGGCGTCGTCGCCGTCGACGACGTCGCCCTCACGATCGGCGAGGGGGAGTTCATGGTCCTCGTCGGCCCCTCGGGGTGCGGCAAGACGACGCTGCTGCGCTCGATCGGCGGACTCGAGCGGATCAGCTCCGGCCGGATCCTGATCGGCGACCGCGACGTCACCCGCCTGCAGCCGGCGGAACGCGACCTGGCGATGGTTTTCCAGAACTACGCGCTCTACCCGCACATGACGGTGCAGAAGAACCTCGCCTACGGCCTGCGCGTCCGCAAGGTCCCGCGCGCCGAGCGCGATCGCCGGGTGCAGGAGGTGGCGGCGCTGCTCGGACTGGACGAATTGCTCGACCGCCGGCCCGGACAGCTCTCCGGCGGGCAGCAGCAGCGGGTGGCGATGGGCCGTGCGATCGTCCGCGAGCCGCAGGCATTCCTGATGGACGAGCCGCTGTCGAACCTGGACGCGAAGCTCCGAGTCAGCATGCGGACGTCGCTGCAGCAGCTGCACAAGCGCCTGGGGACGACGACCGTCTACGTCACCCACGACCAGATCGAGGCGATGACCCTCGGCCAGCGTGTCTCCGTCATGCGCGACGGCAGGCTGCAGCAGGTGGCGGCGCCGCAGACGCTCTACGAGGAGCCTGCGAACTCGTTCGTGGCCGCGTTCATCGGCTCGCCGCCGATGAACCTCGTCGAGGCGCGGCTCGTCGGGGACAGCGTCTCGTTCGGCGGCTTCTCGATCCCCCTCCACCGCGACCGGCGCCCGCGGTTCGCCAGCGAGGGGCGGGTCGTGCTCGGCATCCGCCCGGAGGCGTTCGAGGACGTGCAGTTCGCCGAACGGGGCCTCCCGCAGATGGAGGTGGACGTCGAGGTGCTGGAGGAACTCGGCTCCGACGCCCACCTCTTCTTCCCGGTCGAGGCCGAGCAGGTCGTGATCGAGGACGCCATCTCGGACGAGCGCGAGGACAAGCCGACGATGCTCGCGGCGGAGCGCGACCGAACGCTGCTCGTCGCACGCGTCGACGCGCGCACGAGCGCGCGCGTCGGCGATCGGGTCCGGCTCGCCGTCGATCCCACCCGGATGTACTTCTTCTCGCCCGAGAGCGGCGAGAGCCTGCTGAACGGCGCGCCGCCGGCTGCCGCCGCGCGTTGATCGCGACGCTCGACTACACGCGCCGACGCCTGCAGCGCACATCCGAGCGGCTGCGTGCGCGGACGTACGCGGAGACGCTCGCGGTCGACGAGCTCCTCGTCTCGCCGCAGGTCGGCCGGATCTCGTGGCAGGAGGCGCAGGCGCTCGAGTACCGGCCGGCCGCCGTCGGCGAGCGGTTCGGACCGCCGTTCGCGACCTACTGGTTCCGTGTCCGGGCGACGGTGCCCGACACCTGGCGCGACGCGCGCGTCGACCTGCTCTGGCGCTGCGACGGCGAGGCGACGCTCTGGCGCGACGGCTGCGTCTCCGCCGGCCTGAACCAGCACCACACGACCGCGACGCTCGCCGACGAGGCGGAGCCCGGCCGGATTGCGATCGAGGTCGAGCTCGCGTGCAACGGCCTGTTCGGCGCGCAAAGCCGCCCCGTCGAGGTCGACGGGTGCGAGCTCGGCCGGTTCGACGCCGCCGCCTGGACGCTCGCGTGCGACTTCGAGGTGCTGCGTGCGCTCGAGGCACACACGACGACCGATCCCGCGCTCGCGGGCGACCTGCGCCGGACCCTCGCCGCCGCTGCCGACCTCTGTGAGCGCGGGGACTTCGACGCGGCGCAGGAGGCGCTGACGGAGCCGTTCGAGCGGCGGAATGCTGCATACGCGCACGAGGTGGTGGCGGTGGGACACGCGCACATCGACACCGCCTGGCTGTGGCCGCTGGCAGAGACCTTCCGGAAGACGCAGCGCACGTTCAGCACCGCTGTCGGGTACATGGACGAGTTCCCGGAGTACCGCTTCGCGTGCTCGCAGGCGCAGCAGTACGAATGGCTGAAGGAGCGCGACCCCGACCTGTACGCGCGCATCCGGGCGAAGGTCGAGACCGGGCAATTCGTCCCCGTCGGCGGCACCTGGGTCGAGCCCGACCTCAACCTGCCCTCGGGCGAGTCGCTCGTCCGCCAGCTCCTGTACGGCCAGCGCTTCTTCGAGCGGGAGCTCGGCCGCCGCTGTACCGAGCTCTGGGCCCCTGACGCCTTCGGCTACACGGGGCAGCTTCCCCAGCTCGCGCGCGGGGCCGGGATCACCCGCTTCCTGACGCAGAAGCTGTCGTGGAACCGCTTCAACAGGCCCGACCAGCACACGTTCGTCTGGCAGGGCGACGACGGCAGCGAGCTGCTCGCCCACTTCCCGCCCGCGGACACCTACAACTCGGCCGCCGACGTCGCGGAACTGCTGCAGACGGCGCGGGAGTACCGGAACGCGGAGCAATCGAACACGAGCCTGCTCGTCTACGGCTACGGCGACGGCGGCGGGGGCCCGACGCGGGAGATGCTCGAGACCCTGCGCCGGGCGCGCGACCTGCAAGGGCTGCCGCGGACGAGGTTCGGATCGCCGTCCGACTTCTTCGACGCGCTCGAGGCCGAGCCTGGGCCGCGGCCGGTGATCGTCGGCGAGCTGTACCTCGAGTACCACCGGGGCACGTATACGAGCCAGGCGCTCGTCAAGCGCGGCAACCGACGCGCCGAGCAGGGGCTGCACGACGCCGAGCTGCTCGCGGTCGCCCGCGGCGGCGAGTATCCGCGCGCCGAGCTCGACCGGCTCTGGAAGCTGCTGCTCCTGCAGCAGTTCCACGACATCCTGCCCGGCTCCTCGATCCGCGCCGTATACGAGGATGCCGCGCGCGACTTCGCGGAGCTCGAACGCGGGATCGAGGCGCTCGTCGGCGCGGGGTCGACGCCGGTGAACACGACCGCGTTCCGGCGTCGCGACGTCGTCGGCGAGACGCTGTACGAGGCGGAGCCGTTCGCCGCCGCGGGCGCCGTCGAGCCCGTGGATCGCGTCGAGATCGACGGCCTGACGCTCGACAACGCGCACGTGCGCGTCAGGCTCGACGCCGACGGGTCGGTCGCGAGCGTGTACGACAAGTCGACCGGCCGCGAGACGCTGGCGTCGCCGGGCAACCGGCTCGAGCTGTACGACGACCGCCCGGTCGACTTCGACGCGTGGGACATCGATCCGTACACGCTCGCGACCCGCCGCGACGCGCAGCCGGCCGAGTCGTACGAGGTCGTCACCGACACGCCACTGCGGGCGGAGATCGCCTTCGAGCGCACGCTCGGCGAGTCCAGCCGTCTCCGCCAGGTCGTCCGCCTCGACGCGGGGGCGCGGCGCATCGAGTTCCACACCGTCGTCGACTGGCACGAGTCGCACACGCTGCTGAAGGTGTGCTTCCCGCTCGACGTTCGCGCCGTGAACGCGACCTACGAGATGCCGTTCGGGTATGCCGAGCGGCCGACGCACTACTCGACGTCGTTCGACCGCGCGCGCTACGAGGTGCCTGGGCACCGCTTCGCCGATCTGTCCGAGCACGGCTTCGGTGCGGCGGTGCTGACCGACTCGAAGTACGGCTACAGCTGCCACGGCGGCGACCTCCGCATCAGCCTGCTTCGCTCGCCGAAGAGCCCGGACCCCGAGGCGGACATGGGTCGGCACGAGTTCGCGTATGCGCTCGTGCCGCACGCCGGCGGATGGCGCGAGGCGGAGGTGCTTGCGGAGGCGGTGCTGTTCAACGCGCCGCTCCGGTGGACCGATGCGCCGCTCGACGCGCCGCTCGCGACCGTCCGCGGCGGCCTCGTGCTCGACACGATCAAGCGCGCAGAGGACTCGGATGCGGTCGTGCTCCGGCTGTACGAGCCGTACGGCGGCAGAGGGACGGCGCGCATCGGACTGGCGCGCCCGTTCGCACAGGCCTGCCGCGCGAACCTGCTCGAGGACGACGGCGAGCCGCTCGCGCTCGAGCGCGGCGAAATCGTCCTCCCGTTCCGTCCGCGCGAGGTGGTCACCGTGAAGGTGTCGTGACGTGATCGTCTGCGTCGGCCTCGCCACGCGCGACACGATCTACGCGGTGCCGCGCCACCCCGGCCCCGACGACCGGGTGGTGGCCACCCGCCGCGTCGTCGCCGGCGGAGGGCCGGCGGCGACGGCCGCCTTCACGATCGCGCGGCTCGGCGTCGACGCGCGCTTCGTCGGCGTGGTCGACGGCGCCCTCGACGGCGTCGACATCGTCCGGATCCCCGGCCGAATGGCCGAGAGCACGATCCTCGTCGGCGACGGCGGCCGCACGATCGTGACCGAGCCGCCGCTGCGGTTCAGCGTCCCGCCCGACGTCCTCGCCGGCGCCGACTGGGTGCACGTCGACCACGTCGGCTGGCACGCGCTGCCCGCCGGCGACCTGCCGCCGCTGTCGGTCGACGGCGGCAATCCGATCGAGAACCTCGACCTCGCCCGCGTCCGGCTCTACTCGCCGACCTCGGCGACCGACGACGGCCGCCGCGCCGCGATCACCGTCGTCACCCGCGGTGTCCGCGGCTGTACCGCCTACGTCGACGGCGAGACGATCGACGTCCCCGCCCCGGCGGTCGACGCCGTCAGCACGCTCGGCGCCGGCGACGTCTTCCACGGCGCACTGCTCGCGTGCCTCGTCCGCGGGGTCGAGCTGCGCGACGCACTCGTGCGTGCGAACGCGTGTGCCGCGCTCTCGTGTCGCGCCCTCGACGGCCGCTCTGCGGTGCCGACGTGGAACGAGCTCGAGAGGAGCATCCGTGGCGCGTGAGTGGTGGCGCGACGCCGTCTTCTACGAGATCTACGTCCGCAGCTTCGCCGACTCCGACGGCGACGGCGTCGGCGACCTGGCGGGCATCACCGGCCGGTTGCCGTACCTGCACGAGCTCGGGGTGGACGCGATCTGGTTGACGCCGTTCTACCCCTCGCCCGGCGTCGACCACGGATACGACGTGAGCGACTACGTCGACGTCGATCCGATGTTCGGAACGCTCGACGACTTCGACGCGCTCGCCGCCGCCGCCCACCAGCTCGGCATCCGCGTGATCGTGGACATCGTCCCCAATCACACCTCCGACCGGCATCCGTGGTTCACCGGCGACCGGTCGCGGTACGTCACCGTTCCGTCCGCGAACGGCGTGCCGAACAACTGGCCGTCGAACTGGGGTGGGTCGGCGTGGACACTCGACGAGGAACGCGGCCACTACTACCTGCACCTGTTCGCACCGCAGCAGCCCGATCTCGACTGGCATTGCTCCGCCGTGCGGAGCGACTTCGAAGACATCCTCCGGTTCTGGCTCGATCGCGGGGTCGACGGATTCCGGATCGACGTCGCCCACGGCCTCGTCAAGGACGCGACGCTCGCCGACGAGCCCGAGCCGCTTCCGGCAGTGCGGCTGTCGTCCGACTGGCGCCGCGCGATCGACCAGCCGGAGGTCCACGACGTCTATCGCGACTGGCACCGGCTCGCAGCCGCGTACCCCGGCGACCGCGTCCTCGTCGGCGAGGTCGTCTTCTCCGACCCGCGGCGCGTCGCGCCCTACCTCCGTCCGGACGAGCTCCACCTCGCGTTCAACTTCTCGCTCGTCTTCCAGCCGTGGGACGCGGACGCGATCCGGGATTCGATCGACGCCTCGCTGGCCGCCCTGCCGATCGTCACATGGGTGCTCGAGAACCACGACGTCGAGCGCATCGCCACGCGGTTCGGCCCGCGCGAGGCGCGGGCGGCGGCGCTGCTCCTGCTGGCGCTCCCGGGGCCGGTGTTCCTGTACGAGGGCCAGGAGCTCGGCCTGCCGGAGGTCGACCTCCCTGACGCCGCGCGACAGGACCCGATCTTCCACCGCACGCACGGCGAGCGCGTCGGCCGCGACGGCTGCCGCGTGCCGCTGCCGTGGACGCGGGACCTGCCCACGCGGTCGTGGCTGCCGCAGCCTCCGGGCTGGGGCGAGCTCTCGGTCGAGGCGCAGTCGAGTGACGGGACGTCGATGCTCTCGCTCTACCGGCACGCGATCGCCCTGCGCCCGCACGGCTCGTTCTCGTGGCGCGATGCCCCCCGCGGCGTCCTCGCCTTCGACCGCGACGGGCTCACGTGCGTCGTCAACGTCAGCGGCGACGAGCTTCCGGTCGGCGAGGTCGTGCTCGCGAGCGAGGAGATCCGCACAACGCTCCCCGCCGGCGCCGCCGCCTGGATCCGCGCTTGACAGCGCCGCCGCCGGTCGAACAGGATCGAAGCGGGTCGATGAGTTTCTCACGCGTCGGACGCAACCGAACCACGATCACCGATCACGCGACGTACGTGATCACGGGCGCGGTCGCGCACTGACAGCTCCCGTCATCGTCCTCCTCCGCGGCGTGAACCTCGGGTCGAGGAACCGCGTCGCGATGCCGAAGCTCCGGGAGGCGCTGACGGATGCAGGCTTCGACGACGTCCGCACGTATGTGCAGAGCGGCAACGTCGTGCTCTCGAGCGGCATGTCGCCGAAGCGCGTCGAAGCGGCGTGCAGGCGGGTACTCGCCGACGAATTCGGGCTCGATGTCGACGTGATCGTGCGCACGCGGTCGGAGCTCGCCGCCGTCGTCCGGCGCAATCCGCTCGGCAAGGTGGCGACGAACCCGAAGCGCTACCAGGTGAGCTTCTGCGCGACGAAGCCGGCACCCGCGCTCGTGCAGGAGCTCGAGGCGATCGCCGTTCCGCCGGAGCGCTTCGTCGCGATCGGGCGCGAGCTCTACGCGTGGCACCCGGAGGGAGTCGCGCGTTCGCGGCTGTGGAACCGGCTCGCCGGGCGCAGCCTCGGCGTCAGTGCGACTGCGCGCAACTGGACGACCGTCACGACGCTCCTCGAGCTTGCGGGCGAGGGGCGCCCGGCGAGCCGGCGTCGCGCTACGACGCGACCGGCCAGACGATCCGCGTCCTGAAGTCGGCGGGATCGTCCGCGCTGCCGGGATTCACGACGTAGTGCTCCCGCGCGAGGTCCTCCGGCTCGAGCCCGCGCTCCCGGATCGCCGCCTCCAGCGCCCGGTACACCGCCGGCAGCTCCTCGTACGGGCCGTGATGAACATGCTGCACGCCGCGGGCCGCCGGCAGCTCGCGCACGACGACTCCGTCGGCGCGCTCCAGCGTCCTCCCCTCGATCGGCCAGCTTTCCAGCACATTGGGATCCTAAGCTTAGAATTCCACGTGGACAAGTTGTCGCG
>JADMIO011280013.1_pt1 | contig 67756 bp, 64 predicted proteins | sample 8958161 | NCBI WGS metagenome assembly JADMIO01 (sample SAMN16585339, study PRJNA669376) | soil metagenome | isolation source: Crop rotation soil | place: USA: Cullars Rotation, Alabama | collected 2011 | reverse complement strand
CGCGACTTCAAGTCACGTGAATTCCAAGCTTCGGATCCCACTGTGCTGGAAAGCGAATGGCGATGGTAATAATGATTTATTTCATCCATGCGATGCCACGACTGCACAGGATTTCCAGGTAAAAAATTGTCCGCCTTATAAGAACGTGAGTAAGGTCGATATGAAAATTTATAATCGTTGGGGAAATCTCGTCTACGAAACGACCGATAAGGATGTTAACTGGGATGGAAAAAATAAGTTTACAAAAATGGATTGCTCACAGGGAGTTTATTACTATACATGCAAGGTCTTCTTTTTTAGTCTGAAGAATGAGCAATCGACGAATCTGCATGGAACGATAGAGTTGTTGCGAAATTGATTATCGCATCGAAAGAATTTTCGAAATATATTTTCCGATAATATCGAATTCTAAATTTACAAGGTCGCCAACTTTAAGATTTCTGAAATTGGTATGTTCCCAGGTATATGGAATTATTGCAACAGAAAAATGATTTCTCCCGGAATCGACAACAGTTAAACTTACTCCGTTCATGCAGATAGATCCTTTCTCAACGGTGATGTTGTCGCTTTTATAAGTAAGATAAATAACCTTGCTGCCGTTCTCGTCACGGATCATGTCGATCGTAGCAACAGTATCAACGTGTCCCTGAACGATGTGTCCGTCGAGGCGATCCGTTGCTTTCAGCGATCGTTCGAGATTAATTTCATCGCCTGTTGTCAGAGATGAAAAATTGGAACGATTGAGTGTTTCTTCGATGAGAGTAACTGTGTAAAGATTGCCGGAAATATTCGTTACCGTGAGGCAAACGCCATTGTGCGAAACGCTTTGATCGATTTTTAGTTCGTTCGTAAACTGACATTCTATGGTGAGATGAATGTTGCCTTCATCCCTTGAAATTTTCCTGATGTAGCCTGTAGCCTCGACGATGCCTGTAAACATATCAGCGAAATGTTAGAAAACCTTTTCGGCGATTTTGCAGGTCACCTCGGCATTTCCCATCGTATAATAATGCAGGCAGGGAACACCAGCTTTTTTTAATTCCTGCGATTGGGTTATACACCATTCGATTCCTGCTTCTTTAACATCTTTATCAGTCTTACACTTGTCAATTGCATCGGCAAGATCTTCCGGAAGATCGACGTGAAAAACTTTAGGAAGAGTAGTGCACTGCTTTCTGCTCGTCACCGGTTTAATTCCCGGGATGATCGGAACTGTTATGCCGGCCTCCTTACATTTATCTACGAACTCGAAATATTTTTTATTGTCGAAGAACATCTGAGTCACGATGTAATCGCCGCCGGCATCAATTTTCGACTTCAGGTATTTCATGTCGGTCTTCATGTTCGGTGCCTCGAAATGTTTTTCAGGATATCCGGCAACACCGATGCAGAAGTCTGAAGGAGCAACCTCCTGCAATTCCTCGTCGAGATACATTCCGCGATTCATGTTCGATACCTGCTGGATAAGATCGATCGCATACCGGTGTCCTTTCGGATGTGCTTCGAACAACGACTCCGATTTAATTGCATCGCCTCTTATCAGCAGAAGATTATTAATGCCGAGATAATTCAGTTCGATAAGTGCATTCTCCGTTTCTTCTTTTGAAAATCCGCCACAGATCATATGAGGAACAGGATGCACATTGTAATGATTAAGTATAGCAGCGCAGATACTTACGGTTCCCGGACGCTTCCTGATTGAAAATTTTTCGAGGAGTCCGTTTTCTCTCTTCTTATAAACATATTCCTCACGATGATAGGTCACATCGACAAATGCGGGCTTATAGGCCATGATCGGGTCGAGTATATCATAAATGCTTTGAATGCTCTTCCCTTTTAACGGAGGAAGTATTTCAACAGAGAATAGTGTCTTTCCCTTCGATTGATTAAGTTGATCGATTACTTTCATAATATGTAATGGGATGCAAAGGTGGCAAAATAGAGACAAGAACCAAGAGCCAGGAACCAAGATTTTTTCAATACGATAGTTAAAGATTAATTATATAGTTTTTCCTGCTTCCGATTATTCTATTTTTGGATGCAATTATTTTTCATGGATATAATCGAATACAGACAGGAACACAAAGACAGGTTCAAAGAATTAAATATTCAGTGGATCAGTAAGGACTTTGAAATCGAACCTGTCGATTATGATGTGTTGAATGATCCTGAAAAATTTATTTTAAAGGAAGGCGGATGCATCTTACTTGCCTCTATGAATGGTGAGATAATCGGAACATGTGCCTTAATGAACGAAGGCAATGGGATTTATGAACTGACGAAAATGACAGTAGAAGAAAAATACCGGGGACTAAAAATCGGCTATAAGCTTGGCATTGCCATTCTCGAAAAAGCAAAAAAGTTGGGCGCCAAGAAGGTGATTTTATATTCGAACACCGTACATACAAGTATTGCAGTTCAGCTTTATCGACGACTTGGTTTTGTTGAAGTGCCCCTGGATCAATCAATTTGGGTGAGAGCAGATATTAAGATGGAAATTATACTTTGAAAAATATTTTCCGATGTTAAATAAATTTATACTTTTGACTGCTAAACAGTCCGCTGAATTGATCGTAATATAGCCAGCGGCAAAGGAGGTCAAATGTATTTCAACATCAACATTAAATTATTGCGTAACCGCCGCAAACGCACACAGGATGTCGTAGCCGGCGAACTGGGTATGAGCCGTTCAACGCTTAACAGCTACGAGAATGGCAGCATCAAAAATCCAACGCTCGATGCGTTAATGGTTTTCTCTAAGTATTTTCGTTTATCGATCGACACCATGGTAAAAGTTGATCTAAGCAAACTCTCCGATTTTCAATTATCGGAGCTCGAGCGCGGAAATGATGTATATGTTACCGGATCGCGTCTGCGTGTTCTTGCAACCACTGTCGATTCCAGCAACCGGGAAAATATCGAAGTCGTTCCGCTCAAGGCAAAAGCAGGATATAAGAATGGTTTTGCCGATCCTGAATTTATCAAAAAGCTTCCCACTTTTCAGTTGCCACTTCTTCTTAACGACCGCAAGTATCGCATGTTCCAGATCAGCGGCGATTCCATGCTTCCTATTCCCGACAAGTCATGGGTTATCGGCGAGTACCTCGAGAACTGGTATGATATCAAAGACGGAGAAGCATATATTCTGCTCACCCAGGAAGAAGGCCTTGTATTCAAGATCGCACATAACCAGCTGAAGAAAAAGAAAAACCTGTTGCTCAAATCACTCAACACTACTTATCAGCCTTACGAATTGCATGTAGGAGATATACGAGAAGTCTGGAAGTTCTGTAATTATCTAAGCAATGAAATCCCCGGCAATACATACGATAAGGATGAACTGCTTTCGAAGATCATGAAGATGGAACAGGAAATGAAGAGTATACGGGAAGTAATTCAATAATTGATAATTGATAGTTGAAAGTTGATAACGTTTAACGTTAGCAACATTACGAATGCAATAAACTTCTCACTCGTTTTCAACGAGGCGTTATCAACTATCAACTATCAATTATCAACTAATTCGAAATAAGTCATGCAAATTAAAATTTATCAGATCGACGCCTTTACCTCTAAACTTTTCGGAGGTAATCCTGCAGCAGTTTGTCCACTTACCGAATGGCTGCCAGACGAAGTACTTCTGAATATTGCAGCTGAGAATAATTTATCGGAGACTGCATACTATGTTTCGAAGAGAGATGATTATGAATTGAGATGGTTTACTCCCAAGGCGGAAATTAAGTTATGCGGACATGCAACTCTTGCCACAGCATTCGTGATTTTTGAAATTGAAAAATCGAAGAAGGATGTTTTGAATTTTCACACACTAAGCGGTGTGCTTTCTGTGAGTAGAACCGGGAAAGGGTATAAGATGAATTTTCCGGCTGATGTATTCAATAGGGTAGAAACAGATGAGAATATAAGCAAAGCGATTGGCATCGAGCCGTCAGAAAGCTATCAAGGTCGTGATGTATTGATGGTAGTTCTCAAATCAGAAAAAGAATTGCTGGATCTTCAACCCGATTTTGAAATGATAAAGTCGCTGCACCGTCATGGTCTGATCGTAACTGCACCTGGTGAAAATTCCGATTTCGTTTCCAGGTGTTTCGTTCCGAATTTTGGAATCAACGAGGATCCTGTTACAGGTTCTGCTCATTGCATTCTTACTCCGTATTGGGCAAACAGGCTGAAGAAAAATACCCTTTCCGCAATACAGCTTTCGCAAAGAAGAGGCGAATTGACATGCAAACTTTTAAATGATAGAGTAGAGATAGCGGGCGAAGCGGTTTTATATATGGAAGGACGTATTTCATTTTCCGGGTGACAATCATTATTTATAAATTAATATGTGAATGTTATAAATCAGATTGGCAATTATTATTTGCTGATCTTTGATTTAAGATGATAAAAAAGAAACTCCAGCTCATTGACGAACAAACCTCTCCACTCTTTCGCATCATGTGGGTTCACGATGTTGATCAGCCTGAGAAACGCAAGTTTGAAAATAATATCTGTGCGTTTCATGTTGGAAATGGTTTTATTCTTTCAGTAGCACATAACCTTCGCACACCGGCAGGATTATTCAGATCAATTAGCGAAGATTTATTTCAGAACGAGATATTGCCGCAGATTGCACCTGAATTTCGGCAGTTGTTCAACAACAGTTATATTTATGACAGCACTACTAAAAAGCGGTACGGAAATATTGCTAACAACGATGTTCAAACAATTATCAATGAGCTTCGGCGAATTAAATACGATACACGTTGGATAACGCTAACAGAAAAAAATATCTGTAATCCTTTCCTGATTATTCAATTCAGAAATAATCAGTTTTACAATAGCGTATCACTTACTAATCAGTTTACCGGAGCCAGAAATTTTGATGAGCCGGCAGCAGGCCGACATACTTTTCTCATTGAATTGGAATTGATACATCCTTTTTATAATGAAGATATTGCATTGTATAAGGTCATTAATACTCCGGAAGAAATCATCAATACGATTCCTTCAATTGAAATTGATTACCAGATTTTAGATAACGACATAAAGAACTTCGCATGCATACAAAGCTCCACTGCCGATAACCTCGGACGACTTTTAAATGATGCTCACATAGAAGGAATTTTTGATCACTGGAATGTATTCAGGGATATTTTTGGTGGTAATTATTTCATGGAAGGATTAAGATACCTGATCAAAGGATATTTCAGATTTGGCTCATCAGGCGCACCGTATGTTGTATTCGATGAAAGGGAAGACAAGTTTAAAGTTAATGCAATTCAAAGCGAAGCCAGTCCGATTCAACTTACCATAAACAATAAACGTGACGGAAATTTTCAATACATCAATGCAATCGCTTCTCCGCTAAATGTAATACAAGAAAAGCTGGAGGAGCATTTAAGGGGATAGAGCCAAGAGACAAGAATCAAGAGACAAGAATCAAGAACCAAGAGCCAAGAATCAAGAGGCAAGAACCAAGAGACAAGAACCAAGAGCCAAGAATCAGGAACACCATTGCGGGTACATTATTGATATTTGTTCCTTTTTAGGAGGAGCGGAAAATTTAGTGGTGATAATAACCTGATATGATATGTAAGCAAGATCAACACGATTACTTTATGAAAGGTAATACTTTTGATAACTTTTTTTAAAACTTACTTTTCGCTTTTTAACTCTCGCTTCTTAGCTCTTGGTTCTTGGTTCTTATCTCTTGGATCTTACCGCCCCATTTGAGCCGGCGCTGATTGTATCTCCTCATGCCTCCCAAACTTCGACAGCGACCGCATGGCAAAAAGCACGCCTACTAATGTCAGCAATGCTCCGGTTAAAAACGGAGCTCCGGGAAAATATATTGGAGAGTTTTTTGAAGTGAAATAGGCGAAGAGGTTCGTCATCATCAGCGGGCCGAAGATTGAAGTCACACTGATAAGGCTTGTAAGTGCTCCCTGTAATTCTCCCTGTTCGTTCTGCGGAACCTGTCCCGACATCACTCCCTGCAATGCCGGACCGCAAATTCCTCCCAGTGAAAACGGAACAACAAAGGCAAACATCATCCAGCTCTTCGTGGCAAATGCAAATAATATGAATCCTGTCGCATACAAGATCAGTCCGAAATAAATCGAACGCTTCTGCCCAAGCTTCGGAATTATAACTCTTATCAATCCGCCCTGCACGATTGCAATCATAATTCCTACGAAGCCGAGTGAGTATCCAACCCATGCCTCATTCCATTTAAATTTCTCCATCGTGTAAAACACCCATGTGCTTTGTGTTGCATGACTTGCCAGGTAAACGCAAATCAGTGAAACAACGAGACTCAATATTACCGGGTATCTCTTGAAATGTTTTAGTGTCCCGATCGGATTCGCACGTTTCCATTCGAACTTTCTCCTGTGATCTGCACTCAGAGATTCGGGAAGAATGAAATAACCATATAGCCAGTTGAGGAGTGCAAGTCCGGCCGCACAGAAAAACGGCAACCGCGGACTAATCTGTCCAAGTAATCCACCAATCACCGGCCCGATTATGAATCCAACACCAAACGCAACACCAATCAGTCCGAAATTCTGCGCCCGTTTTTCAGGCGGACTTACATCAGCAATATATGCAGTGCCGGTAGTAAAACTTGCACCTGTAATACCGGCTATGATTCTTCCGACAAACAACCAGCCAATAGTTGGCGCGAATCCCATGAATAAATAATCTACTCCGAATCCAAACAATGAACAAAGCAAAACAGGACGGCGGCCATAACGATCGCTGAGTCCGCCAATAACAGGTGAAAAAAGAAATTGCATTGCCGCATATGCAAAAGTGAGAAAACCAGCGTATGTCGAAGCCTTACTCAAATCGCCATGAATCATGGTCTCGATAAGCTTTGGCAAAACAGGAATAATAATTCCCAGTCCGATCACATCGATGAGAAGCGTAATAAAAATAAAAGTAAGAGCATTCTTCTTTCCTAACATTTACATTATCAATTATTAATTGTCAACTATCCACTATCTATTACTTTTATGCATGATTAAAAAAGCAACCATTCACAATCTCGACGAAATTTCAAATTTATTTGATCTGTATCGTCAGTTTTATTCTCAGCCCGCAAATATTGCTGAAGCAAAACGATTTTTAAATGAACGTCTGATTAATAATGAATCAGTTATTTACATCGCGGAAATAGAGAGCTCTATTGCTGGATTTGTTCAACTGTATCCGGTTTTTACATCAGTCGGATTGCGCAGGAGCTGGCTTCTAAATGATCTTTTTGTTAAAAAAGATTTTCGGAAACGAGGAATCGCCACTGAGTTAATTAATCAATGCAAGAAATTTGTAAGAGAAACAAATGCTGCAGGATTATTATTGGAGACTTCTAAGTCAAACGTTGAAGGCAATAAACTTTATCCATCACTTGAATTCAAAATTCAGAATGAAGTGAATTTTTATTACTGGAAGAATAATTAGTAATTTTTAATATGATTTAAAGCATTGCCTCCATTCCCCACTGAGCCCACTCCTCCTTCACGGGACCATAAACACCAACAACAGGCAAACCCAGAATTCTCATAAGCACAACCATTTCTGCACGATGATGTGCCTGATGCCTGATTAGAATTGAAAGTGTCATACCGCGTTTCCACATATCACCATACATTTCATCTTCCTTTCCCAGATCGGTATCCTTCCATTGTTTCCCAACCTGTTCTGCTACCGACTTCGCACCACTTGCATATTCCTTACAGATATCTGCTACACTCTCATCTTTATAATTCTGTTGTGATTTGATATCAATATTCAATCCTGTACGCAATAACATCTCCTGCATTGTATGAACGATATGCCAGCTAAGAAAACCCAGTGATCGTACATTGGGATGTATCTTTTCTTTGAGCGAATCATCAGTCAGGTTTTGAAATAATTTGAGTGTTGCACCGCTTTCATATTCCCAGTCGGTGAGGAAGTCTTTTATGTGATAATACATTTTAAATTACGGATTACATTACGGGTTACGGGTTACGGGTTACGGATTACGGGTTACGGATTACGGGTTATGGGTTATGGGTTACGGATTTTTTTCAAATATACATATTCGCTTCAATCATAGTTTTCATTTTTAATGTGCATCGACAGCTACGGGTGCGCCTTTCTTAAATCTCTGCAGATACAACAATGGTATACAAAGAATAAAAAATATTCCAACAAGCCAGAATGCATCCATGTATGTCATTAGAAATGTTTGTTTCACTACTGCACCTTCAATTGCTTTATGTGCCAATTGCTGTGCCCGTTCTGCAGGAAATCCTTTCGCAATAAAACCTGAATTCAATGCGCTGAATCTCTCATTGAACAACGGGTCGTAAATATTTACATGCGATAACAAATCAACCCTGTGATTGCCCTGGCGAAGATGGATGAATGTTGTTACGATTGCTATTCCGAACGATCCTCCCAGTTGACGCATCATGTTATTCAGTCCGGTTCCCTGCGGAACTTCGTTCGGTTTAAGACTGCCAAGTGCAAGCGTTGTAAGAGGAACGAAAAGAAATGCAAGTCCGACACCACGAAGTATAAGTGGAATTAAAAAATCCGATTCTCCTGACTGAAGATTCGATTTCGACAACAGCCAGGTAAATAAAAAGAACATGACAAATCCCATCGTTGCCATCACTTGTGGAGGGAATTTATTCTGCAAAAGTTTTCCAACGATAGGCATCATGATAATCGTCGATAATCCTCCGGGAATCATCAGCTCACCGGTTTGTTGTGCAGTAAATCCGAGGAGGTTCTGACAAAAAATCGGAAACACAAATACAGAAGCAAAAAGTCCGAAGCCGAGAATGAACGTAGTAAACATTCCTATTGCCAACTCCCTGTTTTTTAGAATCCGGATATCCACAACAGGATGCTCGGCAGTCAATTCACGCCAGATGAAAAACAAAATTCCCATAACGGAAACTATCGTCAGGTAAGAAATATAGGGAGTCTCGAACCAGTCTTCACTTTCGCCTCTTTCTAAAACCACCTGCAGCGAACCGATCCCGACGGTCAACAAGAATATTCCTAGCCAGTCGACATCACCTGCTTTCTTATGGGGCGATTCGCCGATGTACGCAAGTGCGAGAAGCATTGCAATTATACCAAGAGGGATATTTATATAAAAGATCCATGGCCATGAAAAATGATCGGTGATAAATCCGCCAAGCGTTGGACCCAGGGTAGGACCTACAACAACTCCAAGTCCGAACAATGCAGTTGCCATTCCCAGTTGTTCTTTCGGCCAGCTCTCAACCAATATCGCCTGTGAAGTTCCAAGTAATGCGCCTCCCCCGATACCCTGGATAAAACGAAATGCAATCAGCTCCCAGATCGTATGTGCATGTCCGCAGAAAAAAGAAGCAACAGTGAAAAGTACAATCGAGAATGCGAAATAATTTCTTCTGCCGAATCGTGTTGCAAGCCATCCCGACATGGGAAGAATAATAACATTCGCAACGGCATAGGCAGTAACGAGCCATCCCGCATCTTCCAACGTGGCCCCAAGATTTCCCATGATTTGAGGAGTGGAAACATTTACAACTGTCGTGTCTATCAGTTCAAGCAGTGAAGCAAGAATGACAGTTCCCGTGATGATCCATTTATTACTACTCTTCGCCTCTGCCAATCGAAATTAATTTTTACAACTCACTTTTCATCAATCGCCACTGCAACTTTTACCGACATTCCCGGTCTCAGGCGTTCCTTTAATTCTTTTCCTGCATCGATCAGAATTTTTACCGGTAACCGCTGAACAACTTTAACAAAATTTCCTGTAGCATTATCTGGAGGAAGAAGCGAAAACTTAGCACCAGTAGCAGGAGAAAATCCATATACCTTTCCTGATATAGTTGTATCAGGATATGCATCAACCTTTATTTCCACCGGCTGATCTTTCTGCATTTTGGTAAGCTGTGTCTCTTTGAAATTTGCAATTATATAAACACCTGTATCAGTAACGATCGCAAACAATGGCGAGCCTGCATTCACAAGTTGCCCGGGCTGAATATTTTTTCTCGATGCAAATCCTGAAACCGGTGCAACGATTGATGCATAGGATAATTGAAGCTTTGCATAATTCAGATCAGCCTTTCTTTGTGCTACAAGAGAACGTGCAACCGCAACCTGTTTTTCTGCTGCAGCGATCATAACACCTGAAGAAGATTGTTGTCCGAGAGCAACATTCAGTTGCGCCTCAGATCCTTCCTTCTCAGCCTTTGCAGATTCGAATTGCTGTTGAGTGATAGCAGTATCATTCAATAAATTCTGATAACGGTTAAAATCCTGCGCCGACTTCCACGCTTTTACTTTTGCAGCTTCGACACCTGATTTAGATGTCTGTAATCCTGCACTTGCAGCATTCGCATTCGCTTCTGCAACAAGTACGGTTGCTTCTGCATTTTCCAAAGCTGCCTCCGCCTGCTGCATTTTGATCTGTAGATCCTGGTCATCAAGAGTTACTAATGTGTCTCCCTTTTCAACAAACTGATTTTCCTCAAAGTTTATCTGCTTAACATATCCTGCAACCCGTGCAATCACAGGATTTATGTCACCCTCAATCTGTGCATCATCTGTTACTTCATGATGAAGAGAATAACGATACTTACTTATACCATACACCGCTCCGCTAAGAATGATCAGGCCAAGAATGACCGGCATGATTTTCTTTTTAGGTTTTTTTTCTTCGTTATTTTCCATTCACTATTGATGTTATTGTTCCTGACGATTTCAAAAGTCTGTAATAGGCAATCTGTATATCAGCTTTTGCAATTGCTAAATTTATTTCTGCTGTGATGAGTTGGTTATTTGCTTCGAGTAGGTCACTGATTGTAACGAGCGAGTTTCTGAAACGTGAGTCCATCAGCCTGTAATTATCATTTGCCAATGCAACAGTTTTATTCATCAGCTGTTCTTTCTCTTTCGATTCATTCATCAGAAGATAATTCTGATTGATCTCCAATTTAATTGCATCACTCAGTAAATTATAACTATCCTGGCTTTGCCTGTACAGCGAATGATATTCATCGTTGTTATGCCTGTTTGAATAAATGCTCACAAGGTCCCAGTTCAGCACAACTCCTGCACTCCACGTTGTATTGAACTTATCAACCGGCGGGATATAACGCTGATTCGGACGTGCATCAAGAAATTCTCCATTCAGAGAAATTCTCGGCAGGTAACTGTTTTTAGAAACTCTGTAGAGATTATATGCAGCTTTCGATTTGAGATCAGACGAAGAAAGATCGCTTCTCTTTTCCGCATCATTCATATAGTCGGAAATTGATTTGATAGGAGTCTCTGTCGTTACTGAATTTGAATCGGGCATGATGTTTAAATTACCACTCATCCCCAACATCAGGTTTAAATTAAAATTAGCGATCGAAATATTATTCCTGATATCGATCTGTGTAAGTTCAAGATTCGATTGTTGAAGCTGCCAGCGAAGCAAATCGTTCTTTGTGGCAATTCCATTTTTAACTCCTAGTTCAGTTTCACGAATCCGCTCCTTCATCTGCAAAAGATTCTGTGCAACAACTTTTTCAGAAACTCTCAACTTAAATAAATTGAAGAATGCACTTGTTATTGCAAAGGCAACCTCATTTTTTTCTTTTGCATCATCAAACTTCGCCGCATCTCTTAAAAGCTTCTGCGACTCTCTTGCATATTTCAGTCTGAAACCCGAAAAAACAGTTTCACTCACGCTTACTCCGGCATAATAATTATTTACATACACCGGAAAGAGTGAGACAGGTTCTGTTGCACCTGGGAAAAGAAATTTCGGTTCATCTATATCACTTAATCGTGTATAGCCAGCCGTCAATCGAACCGAGGGAATAGTCGCATCAGCTGCCTGTTTGTATTTTGCCTCCGCAAGCTGAAGTCTTGCCGTCGAAATTTTCAACGACTTGCTGCTATCCAGCCCCATCTGAAGTGCCTTATTCAAAGTAAGAGTTATAGTAGTGTCCTGTGCCCGCACAAAAACAAATAAAAAAGTAAAGAATAAAAGAACGTAGTGTTTTTTCATTTTGGCACTTAAATTAAAAGGGGACCTGCAGATACAATCTTTAGGATATTATCGATTGAGCCTGATAAATATTTTTTCGCGACACAAACGTATGAACAAATAATTGGATTATTAACGGATATAACCCGGAAGGATGTAACTCTAAATAAGTGCCCCGGTATCAGAATCAATATAAAGTTCTAACTTTGCACACCCTAAAAAAACATGAGCGGAACAACCTCTGAGTATTTTCCGATTTTGATCCAATTCATTGTAGCTCTTGGCTTTGTAGCCACTACAATGTTAGCCACTCACTTACTCGGACCAAAAAGAAAATCGAAAATTAAGCTGGAAACATTCGAATGTGGAATTGAATCGCAGGGGAATGCGCGAATTCCATTTTCTATAAAATATTTTCTGGTTGCAATCCTTTTCGTGTTGTTCGATGTCGAGGTAATTTTCATGTATCCTTGGGCGGTGAATTTCAAAGAATTAGGTGTGCAAGGTCTTGTAGAAATGCTTGTGTTTATGGTTTTACTTCTCACAGGATTCTTTTATATCATAAAAAAAGGCGCTCTTAAATGGGAGTAACCTCTGAAACAAAATGAAAGAAGTAGCAAAAGGTTCGCAAAATATACAAATGAGTCAGGCTCCTCCGGGTTATGAGGGTCCTGGTTTTTTTGCAACCTCTCTGGATAAAGTTGTTGGTCTCGCAAGAAAAAATTCGATCTGGCCATTACCTTTCGCAACCTCATGTTGTGGAATCGAATTCATGTCGACGATGGCTTCCACATATGATTTCGCCCGTTTCGGTGCCGAACGGTTAAGTTTTTCCCCACGACAGGCCGACTTACTCATGGTGATGGGAACCATAGCAAAGAAAATGGGTCCCGTACTCCGACAGGTTTACGAACAAATGGCAGAACCCAGATGGGTGTTATCTGTCGGTGCATGTGCATGCAGCGGAGGAATTTTCGATTCCTATCCTGTTCTTCAGGGTATCGATCATATTATTCCTGTCGATGTATATGTTCCTGGATGTCCTCCCCGCCCCGAACAAATCCTCGAAGGAGTGATGAATATTCAGAAACTCATTCACAACGAACCTTTACGCAGAAGAAATTCGCCTGAGTACAAAGCGCTTCTTGCATCCTACGGTATTGAATAATGACAAAGCCTGATATATCATTTATCGTCGATTCGCTGAAAGAAAAATTCGGGTCATCAATAATTTCTATTGAGCAGCAATACGATTTTCCGGTAATTACTATTGAGAAAAATTCGCACGTAAATATTTTCCGGTTCTTATATGATGATGAGCGTTTTCAATTTCGCTATCTCACTACGTTATGTGGCGTTCATTATCCTGGTACAGAAAAACCATTTGTGATAATGTTTCAATTGCATAGTCTAGTATTTAATATCCGCCTTCGTTTTAAATCTTACACTACAGCGGATGACCTGCAATTCGATTCACTCACGCCTTTATTTTCTGCCGCTAACTGGATGGAGCGTGAAACTTTTGATTTTTACGGATATCGTTTTACCGGTCATCCGAATCTGAAGAGAATATTAAATGTTGAAGACATGGATTATTTTCCAATGCGAAAAGAATATCCTGTCGAAGATCAAACAAGGTATGATAAAGACGATACAATGTTTGGTCGTGAACCTGCCAATTTTAAAAAGCTGATCTGATCGAATGGATTTGAGCACCGATATAAAAGAACCAGAAAAGAAGCAGTACACTACACTGAATCTCGGTCCCACACACCCTGCAACACATGGAATTTTTCAGAATGTGTTGACGATGGATGGGGAGATCATTGTCGATGCAGTTTCTACTATCGGTTACATTCATCGTGCTTTCGAAAAGCTGGCAGAACATAAGCCGTTTTACCAGGTAACGCCTCTTACCGACAGGATGAACTACTGCTCATCACCAATCAACAACATGGGTTGGTACATGACGGTTGAAAAGCTCATCAACGCCGAGCTTCCTAAAAGGGTGCAATACATGCGTATAATCATCATGGAGCTTGCACGAATTTCTGATCATCTTATTTGTAACAGCGTTATCGGTGTCGATACAGGTGCGATGACGGGTTTTCTATATATTTTTCAGTGGAGAGAATTGATTTATGAGATCTATGAAGAGATCTGCGGTGCACGGTTAACAACAAACATTGGCCGTATCGGTGGATTCGAGCGGGACTTCAATGAAATCGTGTGGAGAAAACTCGATCGATTCATGAATGATTATCCTCCTGCTTTAAAAGAGTTCGAGAAATTACTTTCCCGTAACAGGATATTTATGGATCGCACAATCGGCTGCGGACCAATTACCGCCGAGCGTGCATTGAATTATAGCTTCAGCGGTCCGAATCTTCGTGCTGCAGGAGTGGATTACGATGTGAGGCAGATGAATCCTTATTCATCTTATGAAGAATTTGAATTCGAAATTCCTGTCGGCACTAACGGAGATACATACGATCGCTTCATGGTTCGCCAGGAAGAGATGTGGCAAAGCCTGAATATAATAAGACAGGCTTTAGATAAATTAAAGAATCTAACTGATAAAAAATCTTTTCATGCTGATATACCTTCATTCTATCTGCCACCTAAAGAAGAAGTGTATAATAACATGGAAGCACTGATCTATCATTTCAAGATTATAATGGGTGAAACAGATGTACCTGTCGGAGAAGTCTATCATTGTGTTGAAGGCGGCAACGGCGAATTGGGGTATTACCTGGTTAGTGATGGCGGCAGACAACCTTTCAGACTTCATTTCAGAAGACCTTGTTTCATTTATTACCAGGCATATCCCGAAATGATCAAAGGAAGTTTTTTAAGTGATGCAATTCTTACAATGAGTTCGATGAATGTAATTGCAGGAGAACTCGATTCATAAAATGCAAAACGGAAGTCAAATAAAATTTTCAGATGATTCGATGAATCTTGTTCAGCGAATGATCAAACGATATCCGGAGGGGAAACATAAATCTGCTCTCATTCCGATTTTGCATGTTGCGCAAGCTGAATTCGATGGATGGCTTAGTGTGGAGACGATGGATTATGTTGCATCGATCCTCAGCATACAGCCGGTTGAGGTTTACGAAGTCGCTTCGTTTTATTCAATGTTCAATCTAAAGCCTGTCGGTAAATGCGTACTTGAAGTATGTCGCACCAGTTCATGCTGGCTGCGTGGAGCAGAAGATGTAGTTGCTCATATCGGAAAGAAACTTGGAATAAAACCAGGTGAAACGACGAGCGATGGAATGTTTACACTTAAAACAGTTGAATGTCTTGGTTCATGCGGTACTGCTCCCATGATGCAGGTCGGCCCCGACTTCTACGAAAATCTTACGCACGAAAAAACTGAACAGTTACTTGATCGCTTTAGATCAGCTGGCAAAAGAAAAACTTATCTCGATCAACCCGAAACACAGAAAATATAAATGGGAAAATTACTTCTTAAATATGATCATGTTCCGGGAATAGAAACTTATGATGTCTATCGTAAGAATGGTGGCTATGCATCTGTAGAAAAGGCGATCAAAACGATGACGCCTGATGCTGTTACTGAAGAGGTAAAGAAAAGCGGGCTTCGTGGAAGAGGAGGAGCGGGATTTCCGACAGGTATGAAGTGGAGTTTTCTTGCCAAACCTCCGGGAGTTGCACGTTATCTCGTTTGCAATGCAGATGAGTCGGAGCCGGGAACTTTCAAAGACAGATACCTGATGGAGCGAATCCCTCATCTCCTTATTGAGGGAATGATCACTTCGAGCTATGCTCTGGGAGCGAATACATGTTATATATATATCAGAGGCGAATATTATTACATCATACATATTTTAGAAAAGGCGATCGACGAGGCTTATAAGAACGGAATGCTGGGGAAAAATATTTTTGGCTCCGATTATTCGCTCGATATGTATGTGCACGTTGGTGCAGGCGCATATATCTGCGGAGAAGAAACCGCATTGCTCGAATCATTGGAAGGCAAGAGGGGAAACCCTCGTATCAAGCCGCCTTTTCCTGCAGTTGCCGGCTTGTATGGTTGTCCGACGGTTGTAAATAACGTTGAGACGATAGCTGCAGTTGTTCCAATAGTCAATGATGGAGGAGAAGCGTATGCAAAAATTGGTATTGGAAAAAGTACAGGTACGAAGTTGATTTCCGCCAGCGGTCATATCAACAAACCCGGAGTGTATGAAATCGATCTCGGAGTTCCCGTTGAAGAATTTATTTACAGCGAAGAATATTGCGGGGGAATTTTAGGCGGAAAAAAAATGAAGGCTGTTGTTGCAGGTGGATCTTCAGTGCCTATTCTTCCTGCAGACCTGATATTAAAAACAGCTGCTGGCGAACCGAGGCTGATGAGTTACGAATCACTCGCTGATGGCGGATTTGCAACAGGCACTATGCTGGGTTCAGGCGGATTTATAGTGATGGATGAAACCACCAGCATTGTAAAAAATCTGTGGAACTTCACCCGCTTTTATCATCATGAAAGTTGCGGACAATGTTCACCATGCCGCGAAGGAACAGGATGGATGGAAAAAATATTACACAGGTTAATGCACGGTCATGGTAAGATGAGCGATGTGGATTTATTATGGGACATACAATCAAAGATTGAAGGCAAAACAATTTGTCCGCTCGGAGATGCTGCCGCATGGCCTGTGGCAAGTGCCATACGACATTTCAGGAAAGAATTTGAGGAGTTGGTTACAAGTCAATCATTATCAAAAGAAATATTAATAACACAATAAACGCTCTGCGTCTCTGCTGTAAACTACGATGCCAAAAGTAACAATAGACGGACAGTCAATCGAAGTTCCCGACGGAACAACGATCCTAAATGCCGCACGAATGATCGGTGGCGACATCGTGCCTCCGGCTATGTGTTATTATACAAAGCTGAAAACAAGCGGTGGCTATTGCCGTACATGTATAGTGAAAGTTTCTAAGGGTTCGGAGAAAGATCCGAGACCGATGCCTAAGCCTGTTGCATCATGTCGAACAACGGTGATGGATGGAATGGAAGTTCAGAATATTACCGCTCCTGATTTGCTTGAAGCAAGAAAAGGTGTTGTTGAATTTCTACTGATCAATCATCCACTCGATTGTCCGATCTGTGACCAGGCAGGTGAATGTCATCTCCAGGATCTTGCGTATGAACATGGCTTAGCTAAAACACGTTACGAATTTCCACGACGTACCTTTGAAAAGATCGATATTGGCGATAAGATTAAATTGCATATGACACGATGCATTCTTTGCTATCGTTGCGTAAAAGTCGCAGAACAGATTACCGATCATCGGGTTCACGGTGTATTAAATCGTGGCGATGTTTCTGAGATAAGTACATACATCCAACAAGCTGTAAATAATGATTTCTCAGGAAACATGATCGATGTTTGTCCCGTTGGTGCACTTACCGACAGGACATTCAGATTCCGCAGCCGTGTCTGGTTTGCTAATGCTGTTGATGCTCACCGCGATTGCGATAAATGTTGTGGTAAAGTTATGATGTGGAACAGGGGAAATGAAGTAATGCGAATCACAGCACGAAAAGATATGTATGGAGAAGTTGTAGACTGGATCTGCAACGAATGCAGGTTTGGTAAAAAACATATCAATGACTGGACGATCGATGGACCGAGCAACATAAACCGTCATTCAGTTATCTCACAAAATCATTACAAATTACCGGAGCCCGATCACAAGCCATTGCTGAACAGTGTGCAGGTTGTGCCTTCTGGTAAAGCACTATCAACTGAATAAAAGATCAATGATCTCAACTTATATCATAGTAAAAATTGTAATCATCGTTTCAGTATTCCTGATATCACTGCTTGTTGCTATGTATTCGACATATGCTGAGAGAAAGATTGCGGCATTCATGCAGGACAGGGTGGGTCCCGACAGGGCTGGTCCATTCGGAATCCTGCAACCTCTGGCTGATGGAGTGAAGATGTTCATGAAAGAAGAGATCATTCCTGATGTATCGAATAAGTTTTTATTCATCCTCGGACCTAGTCTCGCGATGATGACAGCCTGCATGACGAGTGCTGTAATTCCCTGGGGAAAAGGTTTGACAATCGATGGAAATTTTTATCCGATCCAGGCAACGGATGTGAACATCGGGATATTGTATATTTTCGGCGTAGTATCAATCGGAGTTTATGGAATCATGATTGGTGGATGGGCTTCGAACAATAAATATTCATTGCTGGGTGCGTTGCGTGCTTCTTCACAGATGATCAGCTACGAGATTGCAATGGGTCTTGCCATCATCGCTCTTGTAATGATGACCGGGACTTTGAGCGTCAGAGAAATTGCAGAACAGCAGGCAGGCGGACAATGGAACGTTCTGTATCAGCCTCTCGGTTTTGTGATCTTTCTGATTTGTGCTTTCGCTGAAACAAATCGTGCACCTTTCGATTTGCCAGAATGCGAAACTGAACTTGTCGGTGGATATCACACAGAATACAGCTCGATGAAGCTTGGTTTTTATTTATTCGCCGAATATATAAACATGTTCATCTCATCGACGATCATAAGTACGCTTTATTTCGGTGGATACAATATGCCATTTGTTGGTCGATTTATTCATGATCAGAACATTCTGAGTTTATTAGGAACAGCGTTCCTGTTTGGAAAGATATTCTTTTTCATTTTCTTCTTCATGTGGGTTCGATGGACACTTCCACGATTCCGCTATGATCAGTTAATGAATCTTGGGTGGAAAAAATTAATTCCGTTATCGATTGCCAATATATTTATCACAGGATTGGTGATGTGGTTCAATGGAAAATTAAAATAACTGCAACGATAAATAAAAAACAGTGCAAGCATTAACTAATAAGAAGAAAGTCGTTGTTAAAAAGGAATTAACCTTTTTAGAGAAGTTATATTTTCCCGCAATACTTAACGGGATGAAAATAACTCTGAGGCATTTCTTTAAAAAAAGTGTAACGATAAAATATCCGGAAGAGAAGAGAGAATTTGCTCCTGTTTGGAGAGGACAGCATGTTTTGAAACGTGATGAGAACGGAGCTGAACGTTGCACCGCCTGCGGATTATGTGCTGTTGCCTGTCCGGCCGAAGCAATAACAATGACAGGCGCAGAGAGAGCACCAGGAGAAGAAAAGCTGTACCGCGAAGAAAAATATGCATCAATGTATGAGATCAACATGTTGCGTTGCATCTTCTGCGGATTATGCGAAGAAGCCTGCCCGAAAGAAGCAATATTTCTTACAGACCGCCTTGTTCCAACTTTTTTCCAACGCAGGGATTTTATTTATGGTAAGGATAAATTGGTTGAGGCAGTAAATGATCGTATCGATATAAGTAAACGACAAACGATTGAAGTTGCAGAATTTAAAAAGGACAAATCGCTTCAGCATAATATGCTGGACGATTAATAATCATCTATTATAATGTTGCTATCTGTTTTTTATTTTCTTTCCTTCTTTTCAGTACTATGTGCATTGATGGTTGTGGTTTCAAAGAACCCTGTTCACAGCGTACTTTATTTAATCATGACATTCTTCGCGATTGCGGGCCACTATGTTTTGTTGAACGCACAATTTCTTGCTGCCGTTCATGTCATCGTTTATGCCGGAGCGATTATGGTTTTATTCCTGTATGTGATCATGATGCTAAACCTGAATGCAGAAGTTGAACCTCATAAGAGAAAAATTGTAAAAGTTGCAGCTACAATAGCAGGCGGACTATTGATGGTTGTTCTGGTAGGCGCGTTAAGAAATTCAACAGATCAAATGACTCCTGCTTCAGGACCACAGATTGGAATGATTAAAGGCCTGGGTAAATCTTTATATAATGATTTCATGCTGCCTTTCGAAATTTCGTCGATCTTGTTTCTCGTTGCAATGGTAGGAGCAGTAATGCTTGGTAAAAAGGAGATTAAATAATGGATAGCGTTAACGAAATATTTCGCCTGGTTCCACTTAACTATTATGTGTTATTAAGCACGTTGCTTTTTTGCATTGGAGTGATTGGAGTTTTATTCAGAAGGAATGCAATCATCATCTTCATGTGTATCGAATTAATGCTGAATGCTGTTAATCTTTTACTGGCTGCTTTTTCAGCTTACATCGCTGATCCTGCCGGACAGGTATTCGTCTTTTTCATTATGGCCGTTGCTGCTGCTGAAGTAGCTGTCGGACTTGCAATTCTAACGATGATATACAGGAATACAGGTTCCGTCGATATTGATTTTCTGAATAAGTTGAAGCATTAAAACGCTGCCAGTGTCACCCCGAAGTTTACCGGGAATAATATCGGTCCTTTGTTTTCCCTGAATAGAGTAGTTGCATAATAGTCGGCAAAGATGTTGAACTTGCCATAACCTACAGCAACACGGAAGCCATAGCGGAAAGGACTAAGATTAAAATCATCATGCTCTTTTATCTTCGAAACATTTCCATCTACTTCAACTTTCTGCTTGGTATGTGATCCAATTCGAAGTCCGAGCATCATACCCCCACCAAAGTGAAATGCATTTTTCATCTTCCTGCTCGTAAATACTTCGAACATTAACGGAGCAGTTAGATAACTTGCAGTGAGTTTTGATTTCAAATGTCTCACCCCTTCGGTCGAATCGACATGGGCACGAATGTAATCTCCATTATCGATCACAACATTATTGTCGAACCGGTAATTATTCCATGTAATCCCCAGGCCTGTCAGGAGCCAGAAATTGCTTTTCCCCAGTTCTAAATCAGCATTAAAAAAGTTCAAAGCAACGGAAACCGATTTCTCCAGTCGTAAGTCGAATAACTCTTTTCCTGCTCCTAATGTAAATGATCCGCCATTATCCAGGTAAGAGTTGAGCCCTAATTCCAGTCCGGCCCAAATTGGTTTCACGCCATTTTTTCTAATCGAATCTTTCTTTCCAATTACCCACAACTGTTTTTTCCCCAATTCGATTTTTGTAGTATCAGGACTGTCACTGTTGCTTTCATTGTCATCGTTCATGCTTTTCACTACGCCCATTCCTGTAATATTCTTGATCAATTCTTTCGGCATAGATCTGTAAGTCACCGTTCCGTTTCCATTGATGTTTGCATTCAACCGATCAACAGCATCAACTGAACATTTTCCCAGTCCATCGATGTTAATGATTGTAGATACAGTTTTTAAATCCATCGCCTCCACTTTGCCTGAACCCGGAATAGAGAACTCTGCATTCTGCGCTGTTCCTTTTAGTGATATTTTACCAACGCCATTAATTTGTCCGTTTATTTTCTTCGCCGTTACTTGCAGGTCTATTTTCCCTTCACCATTAATAATCAGGGAAAGATCATCGACATTAAATGGTGTAATACCATTAACAGAACCATGTCCGTCTATGGTTATGCCCTCAAGTTTTGGCAGAGAAATGTGAACGTCGTTTACTACACCGCCTATATTGAGTATGCCGTTTTTAACGGTTGTAAATTCATCGGGTGATTTTCCTTCCGGATATTCGATCTTACAAACAGAATCCTGGTGCAGAATTATTTTTGCATTCTTTTCGATTACAATTTTTGAAAATGATTCGATAGCAAATGCATGTTGGACTGACAGAATAAGTACTGTCATAACTTTTAAAATATTTTTCATCATTGATTTTTTATTATGTGACGTTCAGATAGGCCGATTAGTTACAATTATCAATTCGCGTTTAAAATTTTATTTCTGTGTGTGATATCAGTTTGACTTCGTATGCGACACTGAAAAATATTTTCCCACACCAAACGCATAAGTCGTACTGTTTTTTGATTTATCCTTTTCCTTAACAATTTTTATATCAGCACCGGTGGCACGATTAATTTCATTAGTAGCAATAGCAAGCAGCGTTTTCGGTTCTTTCTTTTTATTTAAAGAAGGATGCCATCGGAATTCATCTAATTCCTCTCTTGAAAATACCTGATTATCAGCAGTTGAATTTGCATTTATATCAGGTTTGACCGAATGTTCTTCTCTTGCTATAGGCGGGTTTTCTAAAGTCTCCAGTTTAATTCTCCTGCTGATATTTATTTTTTCAACCCATCCTGAATTTTCAGGTTTAACAGCAGTTACATGAAAGGAATTTCTATGAAAATTATTGTTGTGTTGAGATTTTTTATTATGAATTACATCTGCGGCTTTTGCTGTAATTACATTTTCAATCTCCTTCGTTATGATTTTATTTTCGGATTTATTGGTTGCGATCTTATCTTCGGTAGTTTCAACTTTTATAGATTTTAATAATTGAACTCCGAAAAAGGAGAGAATGAACAGACAGATTATCGCTGCAATCGCAATTGCCTTTCTGTAATTGAAATCAAATGCAATGACTTTTGAATGTCTTTTTAACTGATTATTATCTGGGAAAACAATTTTTTCATCGGGTTTGAACTTAAGCCTGGTAAACAATTCAAGATCTTTCTCTGATTCCGGATTTTGCCTGATAAAATAATCAACTTCTTTTTTCTGACGGGCACTTAAATCATCCTCAACATAAGCAACAAACCATGTCAGGTAATTCAGATTAGAAATAGTGCTTTTTTTGAGCTTCTCTTTCGATGGAAAATAAATTTCAGTATCCGCAATAATTTTTCCCTCATTGAAAAGATCAAATTCTTCTTTGAGGTCAGGGTGTTCTTTCAGAAAAATAAGTAACTGATCACACTGAGACTTATCGAGCCTGCCATCGACATAATCGATAAAATAGATTTCGTAATTCGAACGGGTGATCATATTATTTTTTCGGGTGTACCGATATATTTTTTAGAAAAATTCTTGCCCTGTAGATATAAACTTTTACCTGCGATTCATTTAATCCTGTAATCATTCCGATCTCTTCGTAACTGTATCCTTCATAGTCTCGCAGTAATAGCACAGCCTTTTGAATATTCGGAAGCAGATTAAGGGCGTTATTCAGGATCGTTTTCGCATCAGAATACTGATGAGTATGAAAGAGGCTATTTTCATTCACTTCCCGGTAGTCGCTCACATTCTTCCTCTTCCTGATTTTATCAATCATCGTATGATAACCTGTCGTAAACAAATAACTCTTCGCTTTTCTTCTGTCTATGCCCGCAACATTCCTCCACATTTTCTCAAAGGAATCCTGAACTACATCACGCGCCTCTTCTTCATCCCTGATATTTTTCAGGATAAAGCGATATAATCCATCAGCATGCTCATCAACGCACTTGTTGTACTCAGAAGTAGTCATTTACTCAAATAGTGGCCTTTATTTATGTGACGGATAAGGATGCTTATTAGTTACTAAGGTCTTTAAAAATTAATTACTGAATACTGATTACTACCTTTGCAGAATGACACAGGAAGAACAGATTTCCGTTTTTGATATGTTTAAGATTGGCGTCGGACCATCGAGCTCGCATACTCTCGGTCCTTGGTATGCCGCACATTCTTTTCTGATTTCTCTTCAACACAACAATTTACTCGAAAGTGTTGAAAAGGTACAGATTCGCCTGTATGGATCACTTGCCAAAACGGGTCGGGGTCATGGGACAAATATCGCTGTACAACTCGGACTGGCAGGATTTAACCCTGTTACATTCGACGTAAACAGCATCAATAATTTCATCAATGATACTTATGCACACCAGGAATTAATTTTAGATGGTAAGAAGCCTGTCAGGTTCATCCCTGAAGATGACATAATTTTTCTTTTTACTGAGTCATTGCCCTTTCATCCTAACGCCCTTGCATTTGATGCATATTTAACTAACGGGCGGAAATTTTCAGAAACCTATTATTCAGTCGGTGGAGGATTCGTTGTTAAAGACGGCGAAAATTCATCATCGAAAAATAAAGTAAGTCTGAAATTTCCTATTGACACATCAGCCGAGTTGTTGAATTATTGTGATGAACAAAAGTTAAGCGTTTCACAAATAGTGATGGAAAATGAAAAATGCTGGCAATCGGAAAGTGATGTGAGAACAGGAGTGATGAATATCTGGAGAGTGATGACTGAATGCGTCTTCCGCGGTTGTCATGCACAAGGAGAATTGCCTGGCGGACTACGTGTTATCCGCCGCGCTGCGAAGCTGAATGAAAAATTTCTCTTGGGCATACAATACAACAATTTCAATGAGTGGATAAAAAGAATCCGTGAGGGTGGAAACGATTTCAAGCATACACTCGATTGGGTTACCTGTTTCGCACTTGCTGTGAATGAGGAAAATGCATCATTCGGAAGAGTGGTTACTGCCCCTACAAATGGTGCTGCAGGAGTGATCCCTGCTGTACTGATGTATTATGTGATCTTTACGAAAGATGTTTTGGAAGATGATATTGTTCGTTTTCTGCTTACTGCTTCAGAAATAGGAAGCATTTTCAAAAAAGGAGCAACCATATCGGCAGCAATGGGTGGCTGTCAGGCAGAAATCGGTGTTTCATCTGCCATGGCTGCAGGTGCACTCACAGAAAGATTCGGGGGAAGTCCGCGACAGGTATTAATGGCTGCAGAGATTGCAATGGAACATCATCTCGGGTTGACATGCGATCCTATCAAAGGACTCGTTCAGATTCCATGTATCGAACGAAATTCAATGGGGGCAATCAAGGCAATTACTGCTGCGCAACTTGCCTTGAACAGCGATCCGGATAAAGCAAGAGTTTCGCTTGATGATGTTGTTAAGACAATGTGGAATACCGCTCTTGATATGAATTCAAAATTTAAGGAAACTGCAGAAGGCGGACTTGCCACAAATGTTCCTGTGAACCTGCCGGAGTGTTAATTGCCTTTCAAAATAACGGTGTGTCCGTTTAGCAATTTCCATCCATCTTTTCTTTTGATCATCGTTCCTACTTCATTCATTCGTACCTCCAATGTTTCGCCTGAAATTTTTTTCATTACCGAATGAATCCGCGCATAATAGCTTGCCAATTCCGAATTGATTGGCCTGACGAATAAAGAATCAAACGAATTATCTACAGAAGAATATATCATCGAGTTTCTTCCAAGAATCTGAAATACAGTGTCAAAATTTATAGGTGTTACGTATCCCGGCGGTAGCCAGAAAAAATCTTTAGAAGTATCGAGATAATTCATTTCTGCCGGGAAGCCGAATTGTTTTATATCAGCATTCATCTCCAAGAGTGTTTTTTTACACTCTGAAATTACCTGGGCAGATAGATTTGGATCAGGAATATTTTTTTCGGTTTGGCTCAATACCCATTCAGGTAACAAAAGAAAAATGATTACTGTTATCCGGTACATCCTGTGAGGTATGGTTATGAAAAAAAGTTTTGAAAATTCTTAATCAAGCTTCAACACCGCAAGAAAAGCCTGTTGCGGAATCTCAACATTTCCTACCTGGCGCATGCGTTTTTTACCCTCCTTTTGTTTCTCCAGAAGTTTTCGCTTACGTGAGATATCACCACCATAACATTTCGCAGTTACATCTTTTCTTAATGCCTTCACAGTTTCGCGTGCTATGATCTTTGTGCCGATGCTGGCCTGTATAATAATCTCAAATTGCTGACGGGTAATGAGCTCTTTTAATTTCTCGCAGATCTTCTTCCCGAATTCATACGCATGTGATTTGTGAACGAGAGCTGACAATGCATCAACGGGTTCGTTGTTCAGGCGGATATCCAGCTTCACAAGATCACTTTCCTGGTAGCCTATTGGATGATAGTCGAACGATGCGTATCCTTTCGAAATAGACTTTAGTTTATCATAAAAATCAAAAACGATTTCTGCCAGTGGCATGTTGAAGGTAAGCTCAACACGATCTGTCGTCAGGTAGTGCTGTCCGGTAATTACTCCTCGTTTGCCAATACAAAGAGTCATGATCGCTCCTATGAATTCGGCTTTGGTAATTATCTGTGCTTTGATATAGGGTTCTTCGATTCTTTCCAGGTAATTTGGCTCCGGCATCTCGCTCGGATTATGAATTTCACTAACATCGCCATTCGTCAGATATGCCGTATACGAAACGTTCGGAACAGTTGTGATAACAGTCATGTTGAATTCTCTCTCAAGTCGCTCCTGGATAATTTCCATATGCAGCATGCCGAGAAATCCGCAACGAAACCCAAATCCTAATGCTACAGATGATTCAGGCTGAAATACCAGCGATGCATCATTCAGCTGAAGCTTCTCAATGGACTTTCTCAACTCTTCATATTCATCCGTATCAACCGGATAAATACCAGCAAATACCATCGGTTTTACATCTTCAAAACCTTTGATTGACTCCTTGCATGGGTTTTCGGTGTGAGTCAGCGTATCGCCAACTTTTACTTCACTCGCCTCCTTGATACCCGAAATGATATATCCGACATCCCCCGTCTTCACAACATCGCGGGGATCTTTAGTTAGTTTAAGGATGCCGATCTCATCCGCATTATATTCCTTGCCCGTTGCAACAAATTTCACTTTATCGCCTTTTCGAATCTCTCCGTCCATCACTCTGAAATATGCTATGATACCACGGAATGAATTGAAAACAGAATCGAAAATCAAGGCCTTCAAGGGTTCTGCAGGATTTCCTTTCGGAGAAGGAATACGTTTTACGATTGCAGCAAGGATCTCTTCTATCCCAATTCCAGTCTTTGCCGATGCAGGAATAATATCGTCTCTCCGGCAACCTACAAGATCAACAATCTGATCTTTCACAGTCTCCGGATCGGCACTAGGGAGATCTATTTTATTCAGAACAGGAACTATTTCAAGTCCGTGCTCAAGCGCTAAATATAAGTTCGAAATTGTCTGCGCCTGTATTCCCTGGGCAGCATCAACAATCAGAAGAGCACCCTCACAGGCAGCGATCGAACGGGATACTTCATACGAGAAATCAACGTGTCCAGGCGTATCGATAAGGTTCAGGGTATACATTTCGCCCTCCATTTCATACTTCATCTGGATAGCATGACTCTTAATCGTAATTCCACGTTCCCTTTCCAGGTCCATGTCATCCAAAACCTGGGCTTGCTGGTCCTTCTTGCTTATCGTTTTTGTAAACTCAAGCAACCGGTCGGCAAGGGTGCTTTTACCATGGTCAATATGGGCAATAATGCAAAAATTGCGAATATTCTTCACTAAGGATATTGGAATTTTAAAGGATGGCGAAGATACGAATTTACTCTTGAGAGTCTAGTGTTTAGTCATTGCTATTGCCACTATAATTGAAAAATCTCCTTCTTTGTATATTGCCGAAAATTAGGCTATGCATGAGTAAATCCACAACATCTTCAAATCCCATCGGTGTTTTCGATTCGGGCATAGGCGGATTAACAGTTGCCAATGCAATTCAGAAAGTGCTGCCGAATGAAAACCTTATTTATTTTGGTGATACAGCTCATTTGCCTTATGGCGATAAATCGACCGATTCGATAAAATATTATGCAATTCGCATTTGCCAGTTTCTCCTTCAGAAAAATTGCAAGATGATCGTTATTGCTTGTAACACGGCTTCGTCTCATGCTTACGAAACGGTTAAGGATTTTGCAGAGGGAAAAGTTCCGGTGATCAATGTAATTGATCCTGTTGTTGACTACATCTTAAGTTCGAAGAAGGCAAAGCGGGTTGGAGTGATTGGCACTAAGGGAACAATCAAGAGTGATATATATGCTAAGAAGATACATGAGAAAAGTAAGAAGATGGAAGTGTCTTCACTTGCAACGCCATTACTTGCACCGATGATTGAAGAAGGTTTCTTCAATAATAAGATCAGCCGCAGCATAATCGCATCTTACTTATCAAGTCGCAAGCTTGCGAAAATAGATTCGCTTATTCTTGCCTGTACACATTATCCACTCATCCGAAAAGAGGTTGATGATTTTTATAAACGGGATATCGACATCATCGATACGGCAGGTGTAGTTGCCGACAGGGTGAAAGAGGTTCTAAAGGATAATAAGCTGATAAATAAAAATAAAAATCCGAAACATCATTTTTATGTTTCCGATTTTACAAAATCATTCGAGGAAAGCACGAAATATTTTTTCAAAAATAAAATTCATCTTGAGAAAATGAATTTTTGGAAATAACGGAATTTACAATTTTATTTTTTTACTGTAGAGACGCCATGCATGGCGTCTCTACAGTAAAAAATAAAATTAATTGAAATTGTTCGGATAAATTCACACATTATACCATCCGGCATACATCACATAACGATCAGGCAATTCTTCCAGTAATTTTTTTTGTTCAGGAGAAATGGGTTTGATTTTCTTTGCCGGTGAACCCGCATAGATAAATCCGCTTTCAACCACTGTATTTTCAAGTACTACTGCACCGGCACCAATGATGCTGAACGATTCAATTACTGCATGATCCATTACAATAGCACCCATTCCGATCAGCACATGATCGTGCAACCTGCATCCGTGAACGATGGCATTGTGTCCTATGCTGCAGCGATTACCAATTACAGTTTTTGCTTTCTGATAAGTACAGTGAATGATTGCTCCGTCCTGGATATTTACTTTGTTGCCTATCCGTATGCTGTTTACATCTCCCCTGATTACCGCATTGAACCAAATGCTGCACTGATCGCCAATAACTACATCTCCGATTATAGTTGCATTTGTCGCTATGAAACACGATGCCCCCATCTTTGGCTGTATGTTATTTATTGGGAGAATGTATGCCATTTTTTTTCCGTAAATTTATACTTTCAATTCCAATCATGCATTTAAGGAAGTACATATTCGGAATAATTATTCTCCTGGCAATGGCTTGTAAGAAACCTAATCAGTTTCCGCCTGAGCCATCAATTTCATTTAAAGATATTTATACTGTTCAGTCGACAACAGGCTTCGATCAGAATATAATTGTTCTTCTCGATTTTACAGACGGAGATGGCGATGTCGGACTCCGTTCTCCCGGTAATAACGATTCGATCTTCGATAATCCTGATTCTACCAATCTTTATTTCAACGATTATATTGTAAAGATTGCAGAGATGAAAAACGGACAGTGGTTTACCGGACATCCGTGGGACACTGTTAATCTTAGCGGAAGAATTCCGTATCTGACACCTGACCTGTCCTATAAATCTTTAAAAGGTGAAATCAAACGTGAACTTCCTGTGCCTCCTGCATTAGTGAATGATACGCTTCGTTTTGAAATTTATATCATCGATCGTTCGTTGCATAAGAGTAATATTATCACTACTCCTTACGTGATATTAAACACTCAGTAATTTCTCCTCTTTCTTATTTACCTTAAAGTTTTCAATCGATAGTTTTTTCTGATCGATCCATTCAAATTTATTATTTCGTGAATTATATTCTGCCAGATACTCTTGTTCCGTTTGTCCCGGTGTCGGAATTAACATAGCTGTGAGATTCAAGGAATTTAAATCCATTATCGTCGAGTATCCTGAACGACAAATAATTTTTTTTGCTGATGAGAGAACTGACGTAAGTACATCATCTGACAGGTGATTAAACCAGGATATTCTGTCTGTATTTTCCTTGCAATCCTCTGTTAGCGGAAGTCCGCGAATTATGCAGCAATTTGAATTACCCATCGATAAATACTTCTCACATAATTCTTCAAACACAGTTCGATGCGGTTCAGGTCCGCTCAATAAAATAACTATCTCAAAAACCCTGACAGAATCTGATTTGTCAATTCGTTTTAATCTGCTCAATGGTCCGATAAATCTTATATTGCTAACTGAATTATTTATGTGTGAAAGTTCGCCTGACAGATTATTCTGTCCTTCATAGTCGGGTACACAACATTCATCGTATTTTTTTACAAAATAATTTACCGATTTTCTTCCGAGCGGCTCCAAGAATTTAATCGCCTTTGGAAATTTTATAGAAAGCTGATGAGTTATGAATGTCGAGTTGACATTTCTGTTCCATAAGCCATAGCAATTATCAGAAATTACTTTTGTGATTTTATTTTCTCTGATGATTTTCTTCAGCCAGAAATGTTCCCTGATAATTGTAAGCAGGATAGAAGGACTTTGAATAATTATTGAAATACTCGACGAAATACTCCTGTAATAGCTCACATTGTATGCAGGTTTTTCAAGAATTTTTATTCCTGGAAATTCAGTCCTGTAGAAATTCAATGCTCCTCCTGAAGAGGCGAGAATCACATTATTACCAGATTCAATTTCCATTCTGATAATCGGAACCGTTCTCGTTGCATGTCCGATTCCCCAGTCCATGGCTGCAATCAAAACGGTTTCTTTTTTCTTCACCTTTCAAATTTATGTTATTTGCATTGATAGTTGTCGCCCGATAGCTAATTTCGCCGCTGAATGGGAAAGGATAAATTAAAACGGTTTGCAGAGAATCTTACTTTTAAAAATCTTCTTCAGCCTATGGTCGTTTATCCTCCTGCTGATGATCCCATCAAAGGAAACTGGGGAGAAGTTTTTTTCAGAAATAACAATCCAATAATTCTCGAATTAGGATGTGGAAGAGGGGAGTACACTATAAATCTCGCAGAGAAATTTCCTGATAAGAACTTCATTGGCATCGATTGGAAAGGTGCTAGACTATGGAGAGGGGCAAAGACAGGAGTTGAAAACAAGATGGCAAACGTCGGATTTCTCAGGATTCAGATCCAGGTTATCAATTCCTTTTTTGCAGAAAATGAAGTAGACGAAATATGGATTACTTTTCCTGTTCCTCACATGCTCAAAACCGACGAGCGGAAACGCATGACATCGCCTCGTTTCCTTGACTCATATCGAAAGTTAATGACCAGGGATGGCATCGTACATCTGAAAACCGACAGCAGGGAATTATACGATTATTCTACTGAAATCGTCAAAGAACAAAATCTTCAGATCAACAAATCATCAAGTGATATTTATTCCGATTACAACGACGATGAAATATTATCTATAAAAACTACATATGAAAAGCTTTGGTTGAAGGAAGGTGCAAAGATTTGTTATCTGAGTTTTAAAATCAATGGATAAGAAAGAAAAGCTCGAATCATTTTTCGAACAGGTATACGCAGTGACGAGGTTGATCCCCCGGGGGAAAGTAACTTCCTATGGAGCGATTGCAAAATACCTTGGAACTGCACGATCATCGAGGATGGTTGGCTGGGCTATGAATGGCGCCCACACGGTTCGTCCAAAAGTTCCTGCCCATCGCGTAGTTAACAGGATCGGGCTCCTCACAGGCAAACATCATTTCGGCAGTCCGACAGAAATGAAAAGACTCCTGGAAAAAGAAGGAGTGAAAGTTAAAAATGACCTGGTAGTTGATTTCAAAAAGAAGTTTTGGGATCCCTCATCAGAGTTGCATTTGTAGGAGTTGTTGAAATACACCCTCCTCTTTTTTGTATCTTTGCGACATGTCAATTACACGTGAAAAAGTAGTAGAAGCGCTAAGCAATGTGATAGAACCGGATCTGAAAAAGGATCTGATCACGTTGAATATGATCGAAAACATCAAAATTGATGGTAAGAATGTAAGCTTCGACGTAATACTCACCACTCCAGCCTGCCCTTTGAAAGCAGTTATTCAGCAGGCTTGCATTAATGCAATCGTTCACCTCGTCGATGAAACTGCGATCGTTACTGCAAATATGTTATCTAAAACTACCAGCGGTCGTGCAAGCGAAGAAGCAATCCTGCCCGGTGTTAAAAATATTATCGCCATTGCATCTGGAAAAGGTGGAGTTGGGAAATCAACCGTCGCCACAAACCTGGCAATTGCACTTGCTGAAAAAGGAGGACGGGTCGGACTTATCGATGCAGATATCTACGGACCATCGCAACACATCATGTTTGGTGTTGAAAGCGAAAGACTTTTTGTAAACGAGCGTGACGGAAAATCATTCATGTTGCCCATCGAAAAATATGGAGTGAAAGTTTTATCGATTGGTATGCTTGTCGATCCAAACAAAGCAATTCCATGGCGTGGACCGATGGCTTCAAAAGCACTGAAGCAATTATTCAGCGATGCGGAATGGGGCGAACTCGATTATCTGCTTATCGATTTACCTCCGGGAACTGGTGATATACATCTCACCCTGGTAAGCGCGGTTCCTGTTACCGGAGCAGTTATCGTAAGTACTCCTCAACATGTTGCTCTTGCCGATGCCAGGAAAGGAATCAACATGTTTCAACTCGAGACAATTAACATTCCCGTACTCGGTTTAGTTGAGAACATGTCGTACTTCACCCCTGCCGAACTACCCGAAAATAAATATTACATATTCGGAAAATCGGGAGCGAAAAATCTTTCCGATGAACTCAACATTCCATTCCTCGGCGAAATACCACTCGTGCAGAGTATTCGCGAAGGCGGAGATATGGGAATCCCTGTTGCGCTCGACGAAAATACTCCTGCATCGAATGCTTTCAAAGAAGTCGCCGATAACCTTATTCGGAACATAGCAATACGAAATGCCAGCATGCCTCCGACTCATAAAACGGTTGCCGCTGCATACTGATCATGGAAATGGTTCTAGAGAATAATGAGCTTTATAATCGCGTCGAACTGGCACTTGAACAATTGCGTCCGTACCTCGAAGCCGATCAGGGTAATGTTTCAATACTAAATATTACCAATGATATGATCGTGGAACTCCGTTTTCATGGCGCCTGCAGCTCCTGCAGTATGAGTGCAATGACATTAAAAGCAGGAATCGAACATACGATACTCCGTATGGTCCCCGAAATAAAAGGAGTCGTCGCAATCTAAAATCTAAAATTCTTGGTTCTTGGTTCTTGGTTCTTGCTCTTAATTCACCAGGAACTTACTCACCTTTTCAAAATAGAAATTTTTATCAGTAGAGAAGTTCTCATCGTTCGACGGACTGGTTGGAACGATATAGGTTTGCGTAGAACACTTCAATAATTTCATATCAGTCGGATTCAGCATTGGATCCTGGGGAGAAACGATCAGAAGTACTCCTTTCAGACTCGGACGCATCTTATCGCATGCATACATCGGCTCAAAAGTTTTATCGTATCCGAATGGAATGATAACATCTTTTTGTTTTACATCTTTCATCTTCTTCTTCATCTGTTCCAAACCCGTCCACGGCCCATCAGCAATGATCTTGCGCGTTTCAGTACGATTACATCCAACGCCAAGTGATAAACCACCACCGATATTTTTTCCATACAAATCGAACTTGGTAATAGCACGTGATTTTCTCAGGTAATCTGCAACTGCATTGAGATCATTTAAAAACTGAGGATAGATGTATGTATCCGGATCAATTGGAAATTCGCTGCTCGAGCCGTATCCGCGATAATCATACATGCAAACATTCCATCCTGCAGAAAGAAACTGTCCGCAGATTTCAATATCGTCGGCCATATTTCCATCACCGCTATTGCTGATAATTACCCAATTCGTTGTCTTCTTTGCAGTCTCGAAAAACCATGAATTCAAAGTTGCGCCGTCTTTTGTAGTGATCTTCTCTTCTTTATAAGTCATGCCGTATTTCTCAGGCTTGACCTTGTATTCTTTTGACGGATTAAGTGCAGAAGCACAATTCGCAATCAATAAAGCAATTGATAGGATGTATTTTATTTTCATAGTTGGTTTTGCTTAAAGCGCCACAAAATAATCAAAGAAAAAATGTAAACGAAGCCGGTTTACAATTATTTAAGAACCAATCCGTCAGGCAAAGCCACATTCATCTGGAAGCCAGAATTAAAAGGGAACACCTATGGTAAGTCCGGCAGTGATTATTAATGGAAATGATTTTCCCAGATACAGATGACTATACTCATATCCAGCATCTGTATCAAAAGTATAATCCACAACATTTTGATCAGGCTTATAGTTCACAGACCGTCCGCCATATCCTGTACCGACATAATAATCAAGTGTAAGGATGTTACCTAGTAAATGCTGCATTCCGAACACGATGTTTACACCATAATTTGTAAATCGAATCCTTCTTGTTTCACTATAGGTTGTATAAAATGGATAACCATACGGCCCTGGAGTAGAAATCAAATAGTCAAAATTTTTATCCTGCGAATAAGAATTGAACAACACCTCTGGCTTAATATAAAATCCTTTCAGTTGATGAGCTCGTTTTACACCTCTAACTATGTATGTCGGACTTGTCAGAAATTTTATCCCTGCCTTTACAAAAAAGCCGGAAGTGTTTTTTGTGTTTTTAATAACTCCCGGACCAATCACTGCAGCTTTGAACTCCATATTCATTCCCACCTTTATCATGCGCTCATAAGCGAATGCAAGCTTGCCGGTTATTGGTGAGAAGAATTCAAACTTAAGTGCTTGCGATTTATCCCTGACATCTACTTCAGTATTTGCATCATAAGGATCAGGGGCGAAGAATGTTTTCAGTCCATTCTCATAGGTAATTTCAATTACATTTCTTTTATCTATAACAATCAGCGGACCTGTGAGATTATCGAATGCACGATATTTTATTTCGTCGATTCCGATTTCTTCAACCTTACCGCGAAGAGTATCTTTTGTAGTCCGAATAATATCCTGTCCGAAAGTTGAAAAGGACGAAACAATTAAAAACAAAAATAAAAAGAGTCTTGATTTCATGGCGATGAAATTTAGACACAAGGTAAAAAATTACTAATTACTAATTACTAATGACTAATTAGTAATTAGTAATTAGTAATTAGTAATTAGTAATTAGTAATTTATTCTACCGTTACTGATTTTGCCAGATTCCTCGGCTGATCTACGTTACAGCCACGCATTACGGCGATGTGATAAGAGAGAAGTTGAAGAGGAACAACAGCTAAAAGTGGCATCAATAAATCGTCGGCTTCGGGAATTTCGATAACGTAATCTGCCATCTCTTTTACCTGTGTGTCGCCTTCGGTTACTATTGCAATGATCTTTCCTTTACGTGCTTTTACTTCCTGGATATTGCTTACAACTTTTTCGTAGGTCTCATTCTTATTTGCTATAACAACAACAGGCATGTTCTCGTCGATCAAAGCGATCGGTCCGTGCTTCATCTCTGCTGCAGGATACCCTTCTGCATGAATGTAGGAAATCTCTTTTAATTTGAGAGCTCCTTCGAGTGCCACAGGAAAGCCATAACCTCGACCGAGATAAAGGAAGTTCTTTGCATCCTTAAACTTAGTAGCAAGTGATTTGATTGAATCGTTTGTCTTCAAAACTTTTTCAACTTTCGCAGGAATTGCTTCAAGTTCATTGATGAGCTGATGATATCTTGAGTCAGTTATATTTCCTTTATGTCTGGCAATCTGCAATGCAATTAGTGTAAGCACGGTCACCTGGGCAGTGAAAGCTTTGGTAGATGCAACACCGATCTCTGGTCCTGCATGCGTATATGCTCCTGCATGAGTAGCCCGCGGAATGGATGACCCGACAACATTACAAACGCCGAATATTGTAGCGCCTTTCGACTTTGCTAATTCGATTGCTGCCAGTGTATCTGCTGTCTCACCCGATTGTGAAATTGGAATTACGATATCGTCTTCATAGATCACGGGATTTCTGTATCTGAATTCTGAAGCATATTCTACTTCTACAGGAATGCGTGCAAGATCTTCGAAAAGATATTCGGCAACAAGTCCGGCATGCCATGAAGTACCACAGCCAATGATCACGATACGTTTTGCCTGTGCAAATTTCGTTTCATATTCAGCAACTCCGCCGAGTCGGAGAAAACCTTTCTTCGCATCAATCCTTCCACGCATACTGTCCCAGATCGAACGTGGCTGTTCGTAAATCTCCTTTAGCATGAAATGCTCGTAACCACCTTTTTCAAGTTGCTCGAGTTTAATTTCAAGTTCGTGTATGTATGGCGATTTTACCTGGTTATCGATCGTCTTTACTGTGAGTTGTCCTTCGCGTATGTATGCTACTTCTCCGTCGTTCAGGTATATTACGTTATTCGTATACTCGATAATTGGTGTCGCATCAGAAGCAATGAAATATTCATTCTTCTCTTTGCCAACTCCAAGCACGATCGGACTACCCTTGCGGGCGCAAATCAGTTCTTTCGGATTTTCTTTTGCCAGTACAACAATGGCGTAAGCACCGATCACTTCACCAAGTGCAAGGCGTACTGCTTCATCGAGAGAAACATGGGCATTATCATGGATGTCTTCGATTAGGTGAATTAAAACTTCAGTATCAGTATCGCTTTTGAACGTATGACCACGTTTGCTTAGCTCGGCTTTGATCGACGAATAATTTTCGATGATGCCGTTATGTATCACTGCAAATTTTCCTGATTGAGAATAATGCGGATGCGCGTTTCTGTCGTTCGGTTCTCCGTGAGTAGCCCAGCGTGTATGTCCCATTCCTACAAATCCCTGGACATCTTTATCCTTTGCATAATTATTCAGCTCGCTAACCTTACCGGCTTTCTTGAAAACTTTCAAATCACCATTTAGAATAGCAATACCAGCGCTGTCATATCCACGATATTCCAGTCTTTGTAAACCTTTAATCAGAATCGGATAGACTTCGCGATGTCCGATGTATGCGACAATACCACACATGTTATATTAATTAAGTTTTGTATAATGTAATGAAAGCTTCATTCTGGAAAACTGATTCGTTCCACTTCGAATAATAGCCCGATTAGCTTCTTTATAACTACCCGCTGCTACGAGGTAGAAATCTCCATTCGTTACCACACCGTTAAGGTAACGCTGCAACTGGCGCGCGATATTGAAGGTATATAAATTTCCACTAAGTATACCGCCATAATATCCGGCCGATTCAAAATAATCGATCGGGTATGCAAGTTTGCCATCGTTATCTATCGAAAATAAAAGCATGCTTTCAGGCAATGGAGTTGTTGATGTTTGTGCTTCAATTTTTAATTCAGCACGGTTTACCAGTATACTGCCCGAATCAAGAAAATGTTTTAGGAATGGGAATGAAATCTTGAGTTTAACACCCCCCATTGCCTGCACGTAATTGATAGAATCGCCTGCAGTTGCAATGTTATCAAGCTGCATTTGAATGGCAGTTCCCGTATAATCGTGCGAAAAATGATTTATTCGGGCTCCTGTGAGGGAAAAGTCATATGTATTTGTATCGGTTGTATTCCGGTAATAAAGTGTAAGCTTTGAATTGAAAAAGTTGAAATACGAGATTGCACCAGGAGTTGCAACTGGCAAAGCATCAATCAGGAGTCCTTTAAAATAGGCAACCCATTCTGCATTTGATGCAAGAGTTGATGAACCCGATAAGCTTATTATTTCATCCGCAGTCTGCTGACTCAATTTAATACGAATCTGCGGAGAAAGTATATCAGTTCCGACAACAACAGAGGTTTTCGGCTTTGGAGAAAAATTGATTGAGCCGATTGTGCCGGGAATAGTATCAAAAGTCCTTTCTGAAAAGTATGCACTGTCGGTGTACATCGATTCGCTCAGCCTGTAAACGTTTGCGGCTTGAGCAGTATTTGTATCTCCATATGATCCGCTGTATGACAGGATCAAAACCAATGAATCGGCAATAGGACTGGTTCCAAATACAGGTGTGCCTGTTAAATTTACCTGAGTATAAATTGATGATGTAGTCAATCCGAAAACAGGATCCTTATCGCTGCCCAGAAGCTGCAGTTCTACTTCATCTGTGCGGAGCGAGTCGTCTCTCTTCGTGGAACTTTGCACAGTAGCTGTGTCGGTAAAGAACGTATACAGTTCATCGCCGGGAGCAAGCAGGTTAGTGCCAATATCATTTTCATCTTTGCAGCTATATGAGCTGATAGCAGCAACGGAAATGATAATCAATAAAAATGATTTTCTCTCGTAAATCTTTTTTATCAGGATATAATAGATCAGGGATATCTTTTTCAAAGCAGACCGTTAAGGGGCGGCAAAATTATTTATGTAATGTCAAATAACCTAATAAATAAAGGATGTTCAAATTAATGAACATCCTTTACCAGTTAAAAACGCTTTTACTATTTATTCGGAAAGGACGGGCTCTTGTTCGAGCAACTCGTCATAGAAATCGGAACATGCAGAAACAAATCCGCCTTCATCTTCATAAGACTGATACTGAAGTACAGGCTTATTTGCCTTCTTAAGATAAGTATCCAGAGAAGCATTTTTTTCATTGCATCCCTTGATGATACCATCACTCCATTTCATTGCAGCAAGGTTTACATTTACCATCGTTGCATCCTTATAATATTTCAGGTCATCAGCATTAACGCCATCCATCTTCATTTTTTTAACGAGATTTGGCGACATAGTTTCGTCGAGATCCTGGTAGTATGATGAATAAACGACTCTGCTGTTTCTGAACATTGGATCATCTTTGTAACCTGTCTTCACGAAGAAAGGAATAAGAGAAGTCATCCAGCCATGGCAGTGAATTACATCAGGTGCCCAACCCAGTTTTTTTACAGTTTCTAAAACTCCGCGACAGAAGAATACCATTCTGTCTTCGTTGTCTTTGTGAAATTTTTTCTTCGGATCTCTGAATACCGATTTCCTCTGGAAATATTCTTCGTTGTCGATGAAGTAAACCTGCATTCTGGCACTTTGAATTGAAGCAACCTTTATAATTAAAGGATGATCAGAATCATCAATGATGAGATTCATCCCTGATAACCTGATTACTTCATGCAGCTGATTACGTCTTTCGTTGATTAATCCGAAACGAGGCATAAATGTTCGGATCTCTTTCCCTCTTTCCTGAATACCCTGTGGGAGATGACGGGCAATTTTTGAAACTTCTGTTAACTCAAGGAAGGGTGTGATTTCCTGAGAAACAAATAATATTTTTGGTTTCTTCATTCTTGAGGCTTGGATTTATAAATTTGGCATGCAAAGATAAGCTTTTTGAGGCAGTACTTCAAGGGCTTAGTCATGACTGATAGGTAAAATGTAGTTGTTTTTATTATTATTTCGTAGTATAAAATCTTTAATCGGTTGATACTTAACTACAAAGGATATGACGTCAATAATAAATGAGTATACAAAATCCCAATCCGGATATATGCTAAATTTCGATAAAATCGATGATCTGAAAAAGTGGCTTAAGTCCCAGCGGAAGGAAAACAGGAGGATTGGGTTCGTTCCGACGATGGGTGCGCTTCATAAAGGTCATATGTCGCTGATCGAAAAGGCCAGGGAAGAAAATGAAATTGTTGTAGTCAGCATCTTTGTAAACCCTACTCAATTTAATAATGAAGGAGACCTGAAAAATTATCCCCGCACTCCTGTGGAGGATGAAACAATGTTGGAAGAATATAATGTGAACGCATTGTTCTCACCCTCAGTTTCTGAAATTTATAATGACCGTTATGTCGATGATATTCCTGAACTGGGAAATATTGCAACCGTAATGGAAGGCGAACATCGTCCCGGACATTTTGCAGGTGTTGTTCAGATAGTGAGTCGCCTATTTAAAATTGTCGAGCCACATAAGGCGTATTTCGGAGAAAAAGATTTCCAGCAACTGGCAGTAATCCGTTACATGACCGAAGCAAAAAATTTTCCGGTTCAGATTGTCGGTTGTCCAACTGTCAGAGAAGCAACCGGACTTGCAATGAGTTCACGCAATATGAGGCTGAGCGATGAAGGAAAGAAAGAAGCCTCTCATATATATAAGGCATTGAAATTTGTGCGCGACAACAAATCGAATTACTCTGTGAAGGAAATAAAACAGAAAGCGATCGATCAAATTCAGGCGACAGGAAAATTAGAAGTTGAATATCTCGAAATTGCAGCTGCTGTTACTCTTAATCCTGTTGATGAATGGAGCGATTCAGAGAATATGAGATGTTTTACAGCGGTGTTTTGTGAAGGAGTGAGGTTGATTGATAATGTGGCGATAAATTGAAAGATGATTTATTATATTATCAGAAAATTTAATTTGGGATTTACTTTTTTGATCAGTTCAAATTTTTCCTTCCGGGTGAATTTTTTGATTTCTTTTTCTCTAGCAGGTCCTCTCCGAGAATGACGTGGTCTTCAAATTCGGATATCGCACTAAAAAAATCGCCATTGCAGACATATTCTAAATTCAATTGCGTCTGCAATGGCGATTTTTTTAGTGCGATATCCGCAAATCCCCATAAGTCATACTCGGAGAGGACCTTCTTGAAAAAAGATGAAGTACGGACAATGGAAGTTCCCTCTTCCAGAATCCCGTATTTTTGAAAGATGATTTATTTAGACTACAATTCTACTACACCTGTCGATAATTATGTTTTGGAAAAAATGCTTCCTTTTTTTACAAAGGAATTTGGTAATGCAGCAAGTAAGACTCATGTGTACGGCTGGAGAGCAGAAGAAGCTGTAAACATTGCCCGCAAACAAGTCGCAGGTTTAATTAATGCGGAGGAAAGTGAAATCGTTTTTACCTCTGGTGCAACCGAGTCAATCAATCTTGCCATAAAAGGAATTGCAGAAGCGTATTCATCGAAAGGAAATCATATTGTAACTGTTGCGACTGAACATAAGGCCGTTCTCGATACATGTAAACACCTGGAAAAGCTGGGAAAGGAAATTACAATTCTTCCTGTCATGAACGACGGACTAATCGATTTATCCCTGCTATCATCTGCCATTCGAAAAGATACAATCTTAGTTTGTGTGATGATGGCAAATAACGAGACGGGTGTAATTCAGCCCATCAAAGAGATTTCAGAAATTGTTCACTCACATGGATCCATATTATTTACAGATGCAACACAGGCTTGCGGGAAAATAAATGTAGATGTAAATGATTTGGGTATCGACCTTCTTTGTTTATCTGCACATAAAATATATGGTCCGAAAGGATGTGGTGCATTGTATGTGCGGAGGAAAAATCCGCGCGTGACCATAGTTTCTCAGATTGATGGCGGCGGTCATGAAAATAACCGTCGCAGCGGCACGCTGAATGTTCCCGGCATCGTCGGACTTGGAGCTGCATGCGAACATACTGTTAAAAATTTGTGGGATGAAGCAGCATCGACTTCTTTCCTGAGAACATACCTGGAACAATCGCTTACAACAATGGGAAATATTTCTGTCAACGGAAATATAAAACGCAGGCTTCCGAATACAACTAATTTATGTTTCCGTGGTATCAGGGCCGATCAGGTAATTCTCAAGTTGAAGGATATTGCAGTCGCTACGGGGAGTGCATGTTCATCCGCATTGCCCGAACCCTCGCATGTTCTGATGGCCATGGGACTTACTAAAGAAGATGCTTATTCTTCAATCAGGTTTTCATTGGGGAAATATACAACGCAGGAGGAAGTTGATATTACAATAGATGAAATTTCTCGCAACATTCACAACAGTTCGTAGAAATAATTTTTTACGTTGCGTTCGTTGCGCACCGTTGCGTTCGTACCGTTATAATTTTGATTTACACGCTGGCGTTAATTGAATGTTTTCTCACAACGTTCGATTAAAAGAACAGAGCATGTGCTTTTTTTAAAAATCTCTTCCCGATAATTAGAAGTCAAATTCAACGGTTTTGTGTTTCTTTGCATTCGATTTAAAGGATATGCACGGACCACACGAACATCATGAAGAACATTTTCAGCAATCGGCGATCGTTCGGGATATTGTGATTGGAATGGCAGATGGGCTTACGGTTCCGTTTGCATTGGCGGCGGGATTGAGCAGTGCAGTGAATAGCAATGGAATTATCATCACTGCAGGTCTGGCAGAAATCATCGCAGGTTCAATTGCAATGGGACTGGGTGGTTATCTGGCCGGGAAAACGGAGATTGAGCATTACGATGCGGAACTGAAGAGAGAATATTCGGAGCTCGAAACGCATTATGAGATGGAGAGAAAGGAAGTGAAAGATATTTTCGCAGATTACGGACTATCTCCTCAATCGCAGGAACTCATCATGAATGAAATGGAAAAGGATCCTGACAAGTGGGTCGAATTCATGATGCGTTTTGAACTGGGTCTGGAGAAGCCCGATATCAACAGGGCGAGGCAGAGTGCAAGAAATATTGGAATTGCCTATGTGGTGGGAGGAATTGTTCCCTTATCGGCATATATATTTACTTCAACACCTCAGAACGGACTGGTCATTTCGTCGATAATAACTGTTTGCTGCCTTTTGTTTTTTGGATACTTCAAGACAAAAGTCACGGGACAGGATCCTGTTAAAGGCGCCTTGCGTACGATGATGATCGGAGTGCTGGCAGCATCGGCCGCATACCTGGTTGCGAGATTATTCACTTAAGAATTTTTCAGTTTATGATTGCAACGCTTGAAATAAATCAGAAGAAAGTTAAAGTTGATTTTTCTAAGCCATTGGATATTTCAATTCCGATGAAAGCCGGAAAGGAAAATGTGAATGCTTTTTATATTCCACCGGTTACGATGGAGCCATTTAAATCGGGTTCGTTTATCGGTGATGTGAAGCAGGGCGGGTCATGCAATGTGTTTTCAATTAACTTCAATCCGCATGGTAATGGAACGCATACTGAAACAGTGGGACATATTTCAAAAGAAAAATATCCCATCTATAAATGTCTCACCACTTATTACTTTGTTGCTGAATTAATCACCATCAGGCCGCAAATTATAAATGATGATCATGTGGTAGTTCGTTCGCAGCTGGAAGAATTATTAAAAGGAAAAAATCCGGAAGCGCTTATCATCAGGACACTTCCAAACGAAGAAAATAAATTAACGGCGCAATATTCCGGCACGAATCCGCCATACCTGGAAAAAGAAGCGGCACAATTTATTTTTGAAAAGGGGATTAAACATCTGCTGCTCGATCTTCCGAGCATTGACAGGGAAGACGACGGAGGAAAACTTTCTGCTCATCATGCGTTCTGGAATTATCCGGCAGCACCACGAACGGATTGTACGATCACGGAGCTTATTTTTGTTCCATCATTTATTTCTGATGGAGAGTATTTATTGAATCTGCAGATTTCAAGTTTTGAGAATGATGCATCGCCAAGTAAACCGGTTTTATATAATTTTTCGACAATTTAATTTTATTATTGATTTTTAGTATATCTTTTATTTTATAAATCAGAGAGTTCATCTTTATCTATAATAAATGAATTAACATGAAAATAAATCATCTTTCCAATTGAAAAACTTAATACTTATTATAAATTTACTGCTGTTCTTCCGTTCTGAAGCACAGCAAAATTATTTTAATAATCGATTTGATTATAATAGCAGTTGGCATGAATCTGCATGGAGTATCTATTCAGACACTGGAAAAATATTTATTACAGTAGAAACCATTTGGAATGATGGCATTGGCGACCTAATTGGAGCGGCATTACTTCAAATCGATCAATCTGGCAATATCTTAGATACAAATTTTTACACTTTCCCTATGAATTATACTTTTCCGGGAGGTTCGGGCTCTCTAAACAAAATAAATGGAGGATTTATTTTGGGCGGGTCAAGACAGGATTCGCTTAATGCAGATGCAGCTTTGTTCAATCTTGATGAAAATGGAAATCTAATCTGGTCCCAACGTTATGGTGATACTTCTTATCAAAGTGGCTGGATGGCAAAGCAAACTCAGCATCATGGATTTGTTTTATGTGGACAAGATGGAACTGACGGGACTTTTGGAGGAACTCAAATTCTTCTGATTAAAACAGATAGCGTAGGTAATTTGGAATGGCAAAAAAATTATGGAGATTCGAATACTGCCGAATTAGCATATGCAGTTATAGAGTCATCTGATGGTGGCTTTGTGTTGGCTGGTGACAAAAAATACCTTACTAATCATGGCCAATATGATATTGATCTTATAAAAACAGATAGCATGGGTAATTTAGCATGGGAAAAAATCATAGGTGGAATTTATACAGACAGGCTTTATAGTGTTATTTCAACCATAGATGGAAACATAGTAGTAACAGGATTTGTAGGACGAAGCTCGGTAAAATCACTTCCTTATCTAGCCAAATTTGATCTTGCTGGTAATAATATCTGGGAAAAAACATATGGAGATAGTACTCATACTTTATTACGCTCAGTAAGGGAATTAGCAGATGCTTCATTAATCGCAGTCGGTTATCTAGATGTTCCTGATTCAACTCCTTCCACTGGGTTAATTATTAAAACTACGAGCAACGGTGATAGTTTATGGTATAAAAGATACTCAAGTAGTTCCCCGCCATTTCCACTTACTGATTGTTACCTGAATGACATTTATCCAACACCCGACGGAGGTTTTGTAGCATGTGGGTATGTAAATCCTGTTCCACCAGATACCGGAAACCAGGATGTCTGGATCCTAAAAATCGACAGCAACGGTTGCGAAATCGCGAACTGCACAACTAGCATCGAAGATTTATTTAAAAAATCCTCAATTAAAATTTATCCAAATCCTGTTTCAACTTATTTGAATATTGAATTGGGTGAGATTGGGAAATCGTTAGAAGTTATGATTTATAATATGCTTGGAAGAAAAGTAAAACAGTTTTCATTTGATGGAAAAGAAAGCAGAATGAATTTTAGTGATTTGCCAGAGGGGTTATTTTTGTTAAATCTTATACAGGAAGATCAGGTAATATATACAGGAAAGGTAAATCACATAAGTGCAAAATAAGTTTTTAATTCAAAATGATATTAAAAATCATTATTGATAAATTAAATTTTTAGTTTTCGAATTTAAAGTTGCTGCTTTCTGGTTTTAATCTGCTAATGTTACGAATAACAATGCATTAGCATGTTAGTAATTGAAAAACCTTAAATTTTAAATTTTATCGATGAAAATATTTTAAAGAAATATTAAAATTTTTTTCTGAAAAACTTTTCTGAAACCATGTTTCTGATAAATTTGCACCCGTTCGAAAAAAATTGACATTTCGGTGACTACTCGAGTCAACGACTTTTTCAGAACGTAATCAGTTGAAGGACAAAAATATCAGTATGAATTACCACACAGCAACAAGGTACTTTTCATTATTTGTTTCGTTCTTTTTTCTCTCTTTTCTATCCATTAATTCCGCTAATGGTCAGGATGGCGAAGCTTTATTTAAGACAAATTGTACATCATGCCACGCTGTTCTCGATAAAGTTATTGGTCCACCTTTAAAAGGCGTCTCTCAGAGAAGACCTGAAGAATGGCTGTTGAAGTGGGTTAAGAATTCACAGGCTGTAGTAAAGAGTGGCGACGAATATGCTGTCAAGCTTTTTAATGATTACAACCATACTGTAATGACATCTTTCAATCTGAAAGATGATGAGATCAAGGCAATCTTTGCTTATGTAAAGAAGGAAGAAGTTAAACCTCCTCCGGGACCAAAACCTCCTGCTCCAGGAGAAACTCCTGTAGAAGAAAAGAAAGTGATCTGGCCTTGGTTGCTTGTCGCAGCAGTCACTTTATATCTGATCAGCGGAGTATTAAGAAGAGTACACGACACGCTTGCAAGAGCAATCCGACAAAAGAACGGATTACCAGAGCCTGCTCCTGTTTCAAAGTATCGTGAGAACAGGGAATGGATCAGAAGAAATAAAAAACTGATCGCTGTCATTTTAGTTTTTCTTACGATCGTCGGAAGCGTGAAAGCCTGGTATGCAATGCTTGCCATTGGAGTTACACAAGGCTATCAACCCGATCAGCCTATTGCCTATTCTCATAAGCTTCATGCCGGGGAAATGCAGATCGCCTGTATCTATTGTCACAGCGGTGCAGAACGAGGAAAGACTGCAGGAATTCCTTCTGCAAATGTCTGTATGAACTGCCACAAATTTGTTAAGTCAGGCCCTACTACCGGCACAGAAGAAATTGCAAAAATTTACAAGGCACTCGATTATGATCCTGATAAAGGAACATATGGTACGAATCAAAAACCAATTCAATGGGTGCGTGTACACAACCTGCCCGACTTCGCATACTTCAATCACAGTCAGCACGTAGTTGTTGGAAAGCTTCAATGTCAGCAATGTCATGGACAGGTTCAGGACAGCATGACTGTAGCCATGCAGTATTCACCACTTACAATGAACTGGTGTATCAACTGTCATAAGCAAACAAAAGTTAAGATGGCAGGAAATGCATATTACAATGAAGAACACCAGGCGCTCCTGAAAAAATACGGTGCTGATTCTTTGATAACAGTCGAAGCAATTGGCGGATTAGAATGTGCACGTTGCCATTATTAAAAAGAAATAGTTAGCATATCCGGTTTAGTTAAACAGATAAATGGAAAAAAAATACTGGAAGGGCGTAGATGAGTTGAAGAATGACGCTGAATTTGTGCGTCTGAAAAACAACGAATTTTTTGAACACCTTCCACTTGATGAAGCGATCAGCAAGCAGGCTGAAAGCGGTCTTACTCCGCGTCGCGACTTTTTGAAATTTCTGGGATTCAGTGTAGCTGCTGCTTCTCTTGCAGCATGCGAAGCTCCTGTCCGCAAAACGATTCCTTACCTGGTTCGTCCGGAGCAGATCACTCCCGGAATTGCAAATTTCTACGCATCCACTTATTCCGATGGTTATGATTATGCAAGTATCATCGTAAAGACAAGAGAAGGTCGCCCAATCAAGATTGAAGGAAATAATTTAAGCTCGGTTTCAAAAGGAAAGATAAACGCTCGCGTACAGGCTTCCGTTCTTTCTCTTTACGACAATGCAAGATTACGTGGCCCGGTAATGAACGGCAACGAGAGTAACTGGCAGATGGTTGACAAGGCAATCGGAGAAAAACTTTCTTCCATTGCTGCAAAAGGTGGAAAGATCCGTATACTCTCTTCAACGGTTATCAGTCCCACAACATTAAAAGTCATTTCAGATTTCAGTGCAAAATATCCGAACACGAAGCATATTCAATACGATGCTGTTTCATGTTCTGCAATGATTGATGCCAACAATGAAAGCTTCGGCATGCGCGGAATTCCTTCGTACATGTTTAACAAGGCAAACGTCATTGTTGGATTCGATTGCGATTTTCTTCTCAACTGGATATCTCCGGTTGAATATGCCGGACAATATGCAGAAACGAGAAAGTTAGAAGATGGACGCAAGCAAATGTCGCGTCACTTCCAGTTTGAAAGCACATTGTCTTTGACAGGAAGTAATGCTGATGTGCGTGTACCGATAAAACCATCTCAGCAGTTATCGTATTTGATGGCTCTTCACAATGCAATTGCAGGAAAAGCAGGAATGAAATCTGCCGGCGCTGCATCTGCTGATGAAGCTATGATCGGAAAAGTAGCAAACGAACTTTGGGAGAACAGGGGAAAAGCTTTAGTCGTTTGTGGTATAAATAATACTGCGGCGCAAAAATTAGTAAATGCTATTAATGCCATGCTCGATAGCTATGGCAATACAATCGATATGGATACTCCATCGTACCTGAGAAAAGGAAGCGATGCAGACCTCAGTGCATTCCTGGATGAAATGCAAAAAGGTGAAGTTGCAGGAGTGTTGATCTATAATAGCAATCCCGTATATACATTGCCAAACGGACAACAGTTTGCATCACAGTTGAAGAAAGCAGAACTCTCTGTTTCTTTCTCCGATCGTACCGACGAGACTGCGATGAATTGCATGTTTGTTTGTCCTGATAATCATCCGCTCGAATCATGGTCTGATGCAGAACCCAAAAAAGGAATTTATTCTTTCGGTCAGCCTGCAATCGCTCCGTTGTTCAGCACCCGCCAGATGGAAGAGAGTCTTCTTTCATGGTCTGGAAATACAACGCTGTATCACGATTACCTCGCAGCAAACTGGAAATCTCTTGCAGGAGATATGAGCTGGGAGAAGCTGCTTCAGGATGGAGTGTATGAAAAACCGGCATCAGCATCAGGAACAAAAATTTCAGCCGCTGCCGATCTTTCTTCTATCAGTGAGATGAAGGGTAATGGCGGAATGGAGATTTCTTTTTATGAAAAAGCAGGAACAGGAAATGGAATGCAGGCAAATAATCCATGGCTGCAGGAATTACCTGATCCGATCTCTAAAATTACATGGGATAATTACCTGGCGGTTTCTCCGCGCGATGCAAGAGACAAAGGTTGGATGCAGGGAAACATTGTAATGGTTAAAACTCCATCGGGTGCGATTAATGCTCCGGTGTTGATTCAACCTGGACAGGCTCCGGGCACTGTTTCGATTGCTGTTGGTTATGGAAGAACTGCTGCAGGTGCGACTGCAAACGACATCGGTGTAAATGTTTATCCTCTTGTGGCGATGAACGGTAACCAGCTTACCTATTCATCTCCTGTTGAAATATCAAAGACTGTTCAGGAAGATTATATGTTTGCTGCGACTCAGTCACATCACACGATGATGGGTCGTGCAATCGTAAAAGAAACTACACTAAAAGAATATTTAAAAGATCCAAAGGCCGGAAACGAAGCAGAGTTGCTCGAAGTGAAGGCGGGAAAAAATATTACGAAGAAGGCACCTGAAGAGGTTACTCTCTGGAACGAACATGAGATCGGCAATCACCACTGGGGAATGTCAATCGATCTCAATGCATGCATCGGTTGCGGAGCATGTGTCGTTGCCTGTACAGCAGAGAACAATGTTCCTGTTGTAGGTAAGAATGAAGTAATGCGCAGCCGTGAAATGCACTGGATGCGTATCGATCGTTACTACACCAGCGATGCAGATCCTAAAGAGGGCGAAAGCGGTGATATCAAGGCGATGGAAGATCCAAGCGACATGCCTAAGGTTGTTTTTCAACCCGTGATGTGTCAACATTGTAACCACGCTCCTTGTGAAACTGTTTGTCCGGTTATCGCTACGAGTCATAGCTCTGAAGGACTCAACCAGATGATCTATAACCGTTGCGTTGGTACACGTTACTGCGCAAACAACTGTCCGTACAAAGTTCGTCGATTCAACTGGTTCCGTTATTCAGATAATCCTAAATTCGATTACAACATGAATAACGATTTAGGAAAGATGGTTCTCAATCCTGATGTTGTTGTACGTTCGAGAGGAGTAATGGAGAAGTGTACATTGTGTGTTCAGCGTTTGCAGGATGGTAAACTTACTGCGAAGAGAGCAGGAAGAACAATTAAAGACGGTGAAATAAATACAGCATGTGCTCAAACATGTCCGACCAATGCGATTACATTCGGTGACTATAATTTGAAGGGAAGTATGTTGAATAAAATGTGGAGACCTGAAGAGAGAAGCTATCATCTGCTTGCAGAACTCGACGTGCAGCCGAATGTATTCTATCAGACGAAAGTCAGAAATGTTGAAGAAGGAAAAGAAGCATAAGATCTAACGTTTATCAAGTGATTCGATAAAAAGCATGAGTGGTAATTACGAAGCGGTCGTCCGGGACCCGTTGATTCTCGGTAAAAAATCCTATCACCAGATTACAGAAGACATCTGTCGTCCGGTGGAAGGAAAAGCCAATAAGTATTGGTGGATCTCATTCATCATTGCATTTTGTGCAATGGCTTGGGGGATGACATGTCTCGCTTATACCATCGGAAATGGAATTGGTTCATGGGGAGCTAATAAAACTGTAGGATGGGCATGGGACATTACAAATTTCGTTTGGTGGATCGGTATCGGTCACGCCGGTACGCTTATCTCTGCGATCTTACTTTTATTCCGTCAGCGTTGGAGGATGTCGATCAACCGTTCGGCAGAAGCGATGACGATTTTTGCCGTAATCTGTGCTGGATTGTTTCCGCTGTTTCATACGGGACGTCCGTGGCTCGACTACTGGATGCTGCCATTACCAAATCAATTCGGTTCACTTTGGGTGAATTTTAACTCACCGCTTTTATGGGATGTATTTGCGATCTCGACATACTTTTCTGTTTCACTTGTGTTCTGGTACCTGGGATTGATTCCTGATCTTGCGACAGTGCGTGATCGTTGCATCAACCCGACAAGAAGATTTATCTACGGAATTATTTCTTTCGGATGGAAAGGCACTGCACGTGACTGGCACCGATTCGAGGAAGTTTCACTCGTTCTTGCAGGATTATCAACACCTCTTGTGCTCTCGGTTCACACGATTGTATCCTTCGACTTCGCAACTTCGATCGTTCCGGGATGGCATACGACGATCTTCCCGCCATACTTCGTTGCAGGTGCGATCTTCTCTGGTTTTGCGATGGTTCTTACATTGATGATCGTTGCAAGAAAAGTTTTAAACCTTGAAGAGTACATCAGCATTCAGCACATTGAACTGATGAATAAGATCATCATCTTAACCGGATCTATCGTTGGAGTCGCATACATAACTGAATTCTTCATCGCATGGTATTCGGGAGTTCAATACGAGAGTTATGCCTTTATGAATCGTGCATTCGGACCGTATTGGTGGGCATACTGGAGTATGATGACCTGTAACGTAATTACACCTCAGCTTTTCTGGATCAAAAAAATCAGAACAAGTGTGATGGCAACATTCATCATTTCAATCTTCGTAAATATCGGAATGTGGTTTGAGCGTTTCGTTATCATAGTAACTTCTCTTCACCGTGATTATCTTCCTTCGAGCTGGGTGATGTATTCACCAACATACATCGAAGTAGGTATATTCGTCGGTACAATCGGACTCTTCTTTGTTTGCTTCCTTATCTTCTCGCGTGTTTTTCCTGTGATAGCTATTGCAGAGTTGAAGACGATTATCAAGAAGACTGGAAATCAGTATAAGAAAAAAGGCATCTAAGAAAATGGCAAAAAGAATATATGGAATATACGATGATGAGGAGATCCTGATGAAGGCAATTCCGGAGCTGAAAGCTCAGGGAGTTGTTTGCAAGGATGTTCAGAGTCCGTTTCCAATCCATGGAATTGAATCATTGATTGGCGTTCCGCGTACGAGAATATCAATCGCATCGTTCCTTTATGGTTTAAGCGGAACTTCATTTGCTCTGTGGATGACCTGGTACATGATGATCCACGACTGGCCGATCAACATCGGTGGTAAACCGAACTTCATGTTGTATATGAACCTTCCGGCATTCATCCCGGTTACGTTTGAGTTAACAGTATTCTGCGCCGCTCACGGAATGGCTATTACATTCCTTTTGAGAAGTAAAATTATTCCCGGAGTTACAGCACCAATCCCGCATCCGAGACTTACCGACGATAAATTCGTTCTTCATGTTGATGTGAAAGATGAAATGCAAACAGGTGATGTGGCAGAAAAGATAAAAACATCAGGCGCTTCAGATGTATTATATAAGTCAATGCAATTTTCGTAAAGAGTAATGAAAAAGATCCTTACATATATAATTTTTCCTGCGGTCGCAATGCTTGCATCATGCACGTACGACGACACGAAAAAGCCAGGCTACGAATACATGCCGGATATGTATCGCTCGCCATCGTATGAAACGTATTCGGAAAATCCGAATTTCAAAGACAGCATGACCGCTCGTCAGCCTGTTGCTGGTACGATAGCGAGAGGAGATGCGATCTTTACTGATTACGATCGTTTACCTTATCCTTATCCGAATACACCGGAAGGATATGAAGAGGCAGGAGCTAAGCTTCACAATCCTCTTACAAAAACTCCTGAGAATTTTGCAGAAGGAAAAAGGCTTTATGAAAATTATTGCATCCATTGTCATGGTGCGACGGGACAGGGTGATGGACTTGTTGTTCAGCATAACGGACCGAAGCCACCTGCATATAATTCTGAACAGCTGAAAGGTCTTCCGGAAGGAAAGATGTTTCACACGATTCAATGGGGGAAAAATATGATGGGTTCGCATGCATCACAACTTACTCCGACACAACGCTGGGAAATAATATTCTATGTTCAAACTCTTCAGAGTGGCGGAGTGCAAACAGCATCAAAGCCGGATTCGACATCGAATGCGTTGCCTAAAAAAATGTAAACCGATATCACAATTGTCATAATAAATGGACAGAAAATACGAGTTAACCCGCAACGATAGAGTAGTTCCAATGGTCATGATGGCTATAGGAGTTATTGCTGTTATCGTGGGATTCATGACAGACAAGACACGTGCATGGGCTGTTTTGTTGCAGAACAATTTTTATTTTACAGCAATCGCACTTGCAGGTACATTTTTTATTGCTTTTAATTATGCGGCTCAGTCTGGATGGTCGGTTGCAGTGAAAAGAGTGGCTGAGGCAATGGGTGCATTTTTAAAGTATGGAATGGCAGGTATGCTGCTCATATTCCTTTTAGGACATCACGATTTATATTACTGGACACATTCAGAACTTTACGATCCGAAGAGTCCTGAATTCGATCACATACTTGCAGGCAAGAGTGGATTTTTAAATATGCCGTTTTATATCATTCGGATTATTGCCTATGGAATAATCTGGGTTGGCTTTACACATATTCTTCGTCAGCATAGCCTGAAAGAAGATATTGAAGGAGGAGTTACACATTATAAAAAGAGCGTAGGATTATCGGCAATATTCCTTGTACTGTTTGCTGTTACATCGTCAACATCTGCATGGGATTTCCTGATGAGTATTGACGCACATTGGTTTAGCACTCTTTATGGCTGGTATACTTTCATCGGATTATTTGTGAGTGGAATGGCGATGATGTGCCTCATCATACTTTACATGCGCAGCCGTGGATACATGGAACACATAACAGAAAATCATTTGCATGATGTAGGAAAATACATGTTTGCGTTTTCGATTTTCTGGACATACCTGTGGTTCTCTCAATTCATGCTGATTTGGTATGCGAATTTACCTGAAGAAGTTGTTTATTACCAGGTGCGCTGGACTTATTTCAGAACATTATGGGCAAGCAACCTGCTGATCAACTTCTGTGTTCCGTTTCTTGTATTGATGACAAGAGATGCAAAGCGTCAGACAAGAATTATGTGGACAGCAGGCATCATTATCATATTAGGTCACTGGCTTGATGTATTTATGATGGTAATGCCGGGAACGGTAGGGCCTGACTGGCATATCGGATTTGTAGAACTCGGAACGATGATCGGATATTTTGGTGCATTCATATTTGTGATATTAATTGAATTGTCGAAAGCAGCATTGCTTCCGAAAAATCACCCGATGGCACCTGAGACATTACATCATCATATTTAATAATGAAAATATTTAATTGAAAAAAGAATAAGCAATTCATGGTAACTCTGTTGACATACGTCGTAATCTTGCTTGCCTGTCTTACCATCTGGAGGCTGATAAGGGTGATGGAGCTGGTACGCGATCTTCGCGAAGAGGAAGATCCGATTACCACTGAAGATAATCGCTTCAATGGAAAAATGGCGGTAATTTTTATGGTAGGCTGTTTTATCGGCATGATCTATTTTACCATCGATGCAAAAAAATATCTCTTACCTCTTTCTGCCAGCAAACATGGCGTACTTACCGATAGCTATCTCTACATAAACTTCGCACTCATCAGCGTTGTATTTTTCATCACACAGTTTCTTCTCTTCTGGTACTGCTGGAAATACAGGCACAAGAAAGGTGAGATGGCTTTCTTCTATCCTGTAAATCATAAGCTCGAATTTATCTGGACAGTTATTCCGTCGATTGTGTTGATGGGGCTGATCGTTTATGGATTGAAACTTTGGATCAACATTACAAATCCTGCCCCTGCCGATGCAATGGTAATTGAGCTGTATGGAAAGCAATTCGACTGGACTGCACGCTATGCAGGTGAGGACAATAAACTCGGTAAATCATTCTTTAAAAACATTACAGATGCGAATCCGCTCGGTGTTGATTCATTAGATAAATCATCTGAAGATGATAAATCAACAAACGAATTGCACCTTCCTGTGAATTCGAAAATTGTTTTCAAGTTTCACTCACGAGATGTGATTCACAGTGCGTACTTCCCTCACCTCAGAGCACAGATGAATGTGGTGCCGGGAATGACGACTGAGTTTTTTGTAGAGCCGACAATCTCTACTGACAGCATGCGCATCATTACCAATAATCCGAAATTCGATTATGTACTTCTTTGCAATAAGATCTGCGGAGTTGCACATTACAATATGCGTATGAAGGTTGTGATCGAGAGTGCGGCTGAATTCAGGAAATGGTATAAAAAGCAAAATTATGTCTTTGCTAAAGAAATTCCGGCAATGACAGATTCAGTAAAAACGACAAGTCTTCAGACGGATACTTCAAAAACAGTAGCTCAGAAGTAAGTGCAGTATAATTATTATCTTTAAGTAACAAATTACCAAATAATGTCAAATCAGTCATCAGATCATGCGGTTGATGTGCACGAAGAACACGGGCATCATGAACATCACGAAACATTCTGGACCAAATACATTTTCAGCCAGGACCATAAAATGATTTCGAAGCAGTTCCTCGTGACTGCAATTCTAATGGCTCTTGTTGCAATGACAATGTCGTTGATATTCCGTTTGCAGCTTGGATGGCCAAATGATAAATTTCCAATCATTGAAAAACTTATCGGTCACTGGGGTAAAGGAGGAAAATTAGATCCGAGTTTTTACCTGGCATTAGTAACGATACATGGAACGATCATGGTCTTCTTCGTTTTAACAGGAGGATTGTCAGGAACGTTTAGTAATCTTCTCATTCCATTCCAGGTCGGAGCACGTGATATGGCTTCAGGATTTCTGAATATGTTGTCATATTGGTTCTTCTTCGCCAGCTGCGCTGTAATGACAGCTTCACTTTTTGTTGAATCAGGTCCGGCATCAGCAGGATGGACTGTTTATCCACCCTTAAGTGCATTACCACAGGCAATTGCTGGTTCTGGATTAGGAATGACGCTCTGGCTTGTAAGTATGGTGCTGTTCATCGGATCAGCGTTATTAGGTGGTATCAATTACGTGGTAACAGTAATAAATCTTCGTACAAAAGGAATGAGCATGACACGTTTGCCACTTACAATCTGGGCATTCACGATCACTGCAATTCTCGGTATACTTTCTTTCCCTGTGTTGTTCGCTGCAGCACTTCTGCTCCTGTTCGACAGAAGTTTCGGAACGAGTTTTTATCTCTCTGATATATTTATCGCTGGCGGCCCTTTGCATTACTCAGGCGGTAGCCCAATCCTCTTCCAGCACCTTTTCTGGTTCCTCGGTCACCCGGAAGTTTACATCGTATTATTACCGGCACTCGGATTAGCATCTGAAGTTATCTCCACTCAATCACGTAAGCCGATCTTCGGTTACAAAGCGATGATCGGATCGATGCTCGTCATTGCCTTCCTCTCATTCATTGTTTGGGGACATCACATGTTCATCACAGGAATGAATCCGTTCCTCGGATCGGTTTTCGTTTTTACAACATTACTTGTTGCGATACCATCAGCAGTAAAAGTGTTCAACTACCTGGCGACACTATGGAAAGCAAATATAGTTTTATCTCCTGCAATGCTTTTTGCAGTCGGACTTGTTTCGTTCTTCATTTCAGGAGGACTTACAGGAATTATCCTGGGTGATTCTGCGCTCGATATAAATATTCATGATACGTATTTCGTGGTAGCTCACTTCCACATTGTAATGGGTAGCTCTGCAATCTTCGGAATGTTTGCTGGTATCTATCACTGGTTCCCGAGAATGTACGGAAGGATGATGGATAAGAGACTGGGATATTTACATTTCTGGCTTACTATCATCAGCGTTTACGGAACGTTCTTCCCGATGCACTTTATCGGATTGTCAGGAGCGCCACGTCGTTACTATGCTTATACATCTTATGAGGGATTCGATGCTGCGATTAACATCAACGTAATCGTTTCTGCATTTGCCATCCTCGGCGGACTCTCACAATTAATTTTCGTTTTTAATTTCTTCTACAGCATGTATCGCGGAAGAAAGTCAAGTCAGAATCCATGGAAATCAAATACACTCGAGTGGACCGCACCAGTGGAATCATTACATGGAAACTGGCCGGGAGAAATTCCTACAGTTTACCGTTGGCCATATGATTATGGAAAGCCCGGTGCCGATGACGATTTCATTCCGCAAACAATTCCTTATTCGGCAACGAAATCATCTAACATGCCTGGAGAAGCATCCTCCGAGTAATTAGTAATTAGTAATTAATCTTTGTCGCCGCCAAGACTATAGAAGTTATTTTCTTCGTCTTCTCTTCCTATATCTTCATCGTCGTCGTCTAATTCGGCTCCAGGAATATCGAGGTCAGAATCACCAGTGATAGAATCGTACGGACGGTTACGGAGAATTTCATCATCACCCATATCCATGTTAAGTCCTTCTTCGCCGAGTGCTCTTAAATCGTCGGGAGTAAGATCTGATTCACTTTCGATTAATGATTCTGATTCTTCTTTAGGTTCTGAAGAAGTTTTTAATTTATTCTTCGCATTATCGATTGTTGAATTTACGTTTGCATTCCGTGAAATATTTTCAATATCGATAGGTACACGTTCGCTATTATCGGCCTTCAAAATATCTTCATCGGCCGGATAATGTGGATAACCAGGAAGATCCCGGTCTTCTTGTTTTTTCTTTTTCATGGGTATAAAGCGAAAAAACTATGCCAGATAACGGTAGAACGGTAGCACGGTAGCACGGAAGAACGGATGTTTTTAGTGTACAGTCCTACCGTGCTTCCGTGCTACCGTGCTACCGTTCTACCGTTCTACCGTTCTACCGTATTTCAGTGTGTCGTATTTGCCCACCCGTATTACCGGTGTAAATCATTGCCATTGATGAAATGATTGCAAGGATCACTGTTGCAATTTGAAAATACTTATAGGCGTTTTTATTTTTATTTATTGTAATGAGTGAAGCAATCGATAACAATGCGGTTGCTTCTAAAATCCAGAATGCTTTCTCAGCTGTCTCTTCGTGTTCGTGAATGAAGTGTCGATTATCCTGATTAATTGATTCGAGAATTTCTTCTGCACCTTCACCGGTTAAGAAAACAGGTATTGCACAAATAGCAGATAAAATAATAAGTGAGAATGCAGTATTCTTTATCACCTGGTTCTTATAAATAAGTCCCGCAAGGAGTACAATCATACTCATTATTGATCCCCCAAGAGGCAGATGATTAAATATTAAATGTACATGTGCATCGTTCATTTTAGATTCAGATTTAAAAGATTTTCCTCAATAATATTAATATCAGGTTATTACAATCTGCTTAAAAATGATAACAATCGATGTAGTCATGATGTAGCAAAAAGTTTTGTAACTCATCTGCAATATTAACAACATTTACGGCCTTCATGACAGTTCTATGACAGAGAAAAAGGCGTTCTTTCGACCTTTGCAACCGGCTCTAAATTTTCTGTTTTGCATCTATTAAAGACAATTGCTTTTACACACAGGCATACGCCCTTAAAAGAACTTCACCGTTTTTTCCTGCATGAGGAAAACAGGAAAGAACGTTTGGCCTTTCTCAAATATTCATGCGATATAAGCGAGATATTTTATATCGCAACCTGTAACCGTATCGAATTTATATTCACGAGTCATCATGATTGTGATAAATCATTTCTGAGAAAATTCTTACGTCACTTTCGACAGGATTGGAATACGGAAGATATTGAATTCGGTGTTAAGCATGCGGAGATCTATGAAGGCGAAGATGCATTGCGTCATATTTACAGGGTTGCTTCTTCTCTTGAGTCACTCGTTATTGGCGAGAGAGAGATAATCACGCAGGTAAGGAAAGCCTACGATATCTGTAAGGCTGAAGGGTTGACCGGTGATTTATTGCGTCTTGTCGTGAAGAGTACGATTACTACAGCTAAGCAGGTTTATACTGATACGAAGATTGCTATAAATCCCGTTTCAGTTGTATCACTGGCAGAACGCGAATTGCGATCGAGGAAACTGAAGCCTTCATCGAGAATATTGATGATTGGTGCAGGAGAAACGAACGTAAACATCAGCAAGTATCTCGTGAAGCAGGGCTTCAATAATTTCAGCATATTCAATCGCAGTATTACGAATGCGAAAAATCTCGCTGCAATGCTTACGACAGATTCGATCTCTGCATCTGCAAATGCTCTTTCTGAAATTGAAAATTACAAGAAAGGTTTTGATGTATTGATCGTGTGCACTTCATCACCGGAAATAATTGTTACTGAAAAATTATACAAGAGCCTGCTGAATAACGAACAAGGGACAAAGGTTATTGTTGATCTTTCTGTTCCGTCGAACATCGATGAGTTAGTTATTAAAAATAATAAAACTGATCTCATCGACATCACGATGTTACGTGTAATCGCAGAACAAAATATGGTGGAGAGGCAGAATGAATTTCTTGCAGCAGAAGATGTGATCGAAGAAAATGTTAATCTATTCCATCACATGCACAGAACCCGCCGTCTCGAATTGAAGATGAAAGATGTTCCTGAAAAGATCCGCCAGATAAAAGATAAGGCAGTGAATGATGTTTTCGCTGATGACATTAAAGGACTCGATGAGCATTCAAAGGAAGTGCTAACGAAGGTACTCGACTACATGGAGAAGAAGTGCATTTCAGTTCCGATGGTCATGGCCAAGGAAATTATTCTTGAAACGAGCAACTGATTTTTCCGCATTTATTATTTTCAACAAGCTTTTATTTTTTGAACCTTTACTGAAATGAGTAAACCGTTAATTATTGGAACCAGGGGAAGCGATCTCGCTTTATGGCAGGCGAACTTCGTGAAAGGATTGCTCGAAGGACTTGGACATCGATGTGAATTGAAAATTATCAAGACACAAGGTGATGTGATGTCGGAGCTTAGTCCCGATAAGATGGAAGGTAAAGGATTTTTCACAAAAGAAATTGAAGATGCATTGTTGAATAATGAAACTGATATAGCGGTACATTCTTTCAAGGATTTACCGACTGAATCGCCTGCCGGACTTCTCATTGCTGCAGTTTCAGAAAGAGAAGATCCATCAGAGCTCTTGCTCATCAACAAAGATTGTGTTGATGACAGAAAAAAATTCAGTTTGAAAATCAATGCAACTGTCGGAACTTCTTCTGCAAGAAGAAAATCACAGATGCTTGCCTTCAGACCCGATCTGAAATTGATTGACATCCGGGGGAATGTTCCGACGCGGATCAAAAAACTGAAGGAAAAACAATTCGATGCCATTCTCATTGCATCGGCAGGAGTGGAGAGGCTGAATATCGATGTAAGTGAATTTCACAGCGAGAAAATAAATCCCGAAGAGATTGTTCCTGCACCTGCGCAGGGAGTTCTTGCAATTCAGATAAGAGAAAAAGATAAAGAACTTGCATCCATCTTAAGTAAAATAAACAATGAGGAGTCGGGAAGAATCACAAACATCGAACGAAAGGTGCTTAATCTTTTCCAGGGCGGTTGCCAGACTCCCGTCGGAGTGTACGCAACATACGATGAGGATCGTGAAATGTATTGTGTGAGAGTTGCTAAATCCAAATCGGCAGGTGAATTTCCTCATTCAATATATTCTGAATCATCGAATCCCGGATCGATGCCAGAGAAGATCATTGAAAAAATAAATGCAGTTACGCCTTGTGAAGTTTTTATTACGCGAAAACACAGGAAGGAAAGTTACCTGCGAAATGTTTTGGAGGGAAACGGATTTGCACTGACTGAAAATGCATTGATCGAAATAACAGCTGTACCGTTTAATTCATTGCCGAGTTGCGAATGGATATTTTTTTCGAGTAAGCATGCGGTAAAATTTTTCTTTGAACAAAAACCTACTTTGAGTTCTGAGCGCTTTGCCTGCGTTGGAAAATCGACTGCCGACGAATTAAGGAATTACGGGAAGAGAGCTGAATTCATTGGCTCATCGACTGATACAAGAATGACAGGAAAAAAGTTCGCATCGATGGCAGGAAATGCGAAAGTGCTTTTCCCCCAGGCAAAAGGAAGCATGCAGTCGATCCAGCGGCAATTTCCACGACGAGAGAATGTTATCGATTTAGTTGTGTACGAGACTTTGAAAGGGAATAATATCGAAATGCCAACAGCGAAAATTATTGTATTCACCTCACCATCCAATGTAGAGGCATGGTTTGAAAAATATAATTTTCCGAAAGATAAAATAGCGGTTGCAATGGGTGATGCTACCTCACATGTATTAAAATTGAATAATGTAATAGCGGTTTCTCATCCCGACACATTCGACGATCCCGGATTAGCCCGGGCAATTTTCGGTGCAAGCACAGGGAGAAACCAGGATAATCAACAAATAAAAAAATCATTATGATCATTCGTCCGCGCCGGTTAAGAAAGTCGCCTATACTCAGGGAAATGGTTGCAGAAACGCGGCTATCAAAAGACATGTTCGTATTTCCGTATTTTATTTCGAAGGGGAAAAATATAATTACCCCGATTGAATCCATGCCGGGCATCAGCAGGTTTTCTCCTGATACGCTGATGGCAGATGTTGAGAAGGGGCTGAAGGTTGGAGTGAATAAGCTATTATTGTTCGGAACCGGAGAAGAGAAATCTGAAAATGCAAAATCATCACATGCCGATGATACGGTAATTGCCACTGCAATTAAAATGCTGAGAAAGCAATTTGGCAACGACCTGCTTATTATCACTGATGTTTGTTTATGTGCCTATACCACTCATGGACACTGCGGAATACTGGATCATGATTATGTAGACAATGACAAGACGCTGGAGGTGCTTGTGAAGATGGCACTCACGCATGCAGAAGCGGGAGCTGACATGGTAGCCCCGAGCGATATGATGGATGGAAGGGTGAAGGCGATCAGGGAGTATTTGGATAAGAACAATTTGGTAAACACAGGCATCATGTCGTATGCGACTAAATTTGCATCGGCCTATTATGGACCCTTTCGCGAAGCGGCAGATTCGGCTCCCGGTAAAGGCGACAGGAAAACTTACCAGATGGATTTCAGAAATGGAAACGAAGCATTACGCGAGGCGCAGATCGACGAAGAAGAAGGAGCAGATATAATTATGGTAAAGCCTGCGCTCGCTTATCTTGATGTAATTCGAACGGTGAAAGACAACACACTTCTTCCCGTTGCCTGCTATAATGTATCAGGAGAATACACGATGGTGAAAACTGCTGCAGCAAAAAATTATCTCGACGAACAGAAAATTGTGATGGAGAACATGCATGCGTTTGCCAGGGCTGGAGCAGGGATTATTATTTCTTATCATACGAGGGAGATTTTTGAGAAAGGCTGGATGTAATTCAGTGTGGTTGTGGTGCTACTTTTTTAATACTTAATTATATTCAGATATGAGTTTGAGCTTTTATAAAATCTCATTCAACTTTTATCATAGAATATCCATCATTTAATGTTTTTGCCTGAAAAGAATACTTAATATTTTTGATAGATAAATCCGGTAATGATTTGAAAGCTTAAAATAATAATTGAAAAAACATCTGATGGTTTTTCAGCATATTCCGAGCGTTATCCTGTTGGGACAATGGGGGAAAATATAATTGAAATCAGGCGAAAAATGGTAAAGGCTTTGAATCTGTATTTCAAAGAAGAAAAAAAACGTTTGATTAGAGAAGATAATTTAAACTTTCAGTTTGATCTTGCATCCTTTTTTCATTTTTATAAGATTATAAATGCAAAAGCATTAAGTGAACGAATTGGGATGCATCAATCTTTATCGGCACAATATATAACCGGAAAGAAAAGGCCATCGGAAACACAGGTGAAGAAGATTATGACAGGGGTGCATGATGCAGCTAAAGAATTACTGGAGTTGAAGATTGCATGAATCAATTTTGAATTCATGAGTAATTTAAGATAATGGAGGATTTTTAATGGGTTTCTTTCCTCTTGAGGCTATTTTATCTGAAATGTTATTTACATGATTCAATTGATTATTTTCACTTTTGAATTGGCAAGTAATAATTATAAATATTTTTTATGAAAAAGATACTACTCTCAATCGTGATTATCTGTATTTCTATATGTAAAATATCCAGCCTTCTGGCGCAAATGGTTTATATGCCTGATTCAATGTTTCGGCTGGCTTTGATTAACCAGGGATATGTAAATGCGATAGTTGGAGATTCGATTAATTCATTGGATTCAACTGTTATTGCGACTACTTATCTTGATGTTAACCATAAACAAATTTTGAGCTTACAGGGTATTCAGGCATTTAATAATTTAACTTCCCTGGAATGTTCAGATAATATCGGAATTGATATATCAATGTTGCAAAATGGATTAAAAAATTTATTCATTAATGATTGTGATCTATCCACATTACAACCATTACCTAATTCAATTGAAAACTTAAACTGTGATTTCAATCAATTATCAACAGTATTGTCATTACCTTCTTCTCTAAAAACTTTTTCCTGTTCTATTAATATGCTTTCGAGCTTACCACCTTTACCAAATAATCTGGAGTACTTATATTGTAGCGATAATCTTTTAACATCCTTACCTAATTTACCCAATTCATTAATTTATTTGATGGTTCAAAATAATCAATTGACTTCCTTACCACCCTTACCCATAAATCTAAAAAATTTATTTTGTACAAATAATCTTATTTCTTCACTACCACTTTTATTCGATTCTTTAACAGACCTGGGGTGTTATAATAATCTACTTTCAAATTTACCAAACTTGCCCTTAAATTTAAGATACCTTGATTGTGGAAAGAATAGTATTGCTTCTTTACCTATTTTGCCGTCCTCACTCCAAAGCCTTTACTGTTCCAATAATTTATTAACTGTTTTACCAACTCTGCCGGGTAATTTGATAAATTTATATTGTGATGGAAATCAAATAAGCATTCTGCCAACATTGCCTAACTCAATTGTAACTTTACATGTTTACAATAACAATATATCTGCATTACCGTCACTACCAGCATCTCTTCTAAATTTATATTGTTCAGACAATCCAATTTCTTCTATTCCAGCTTTACCAAACCTAATAGAAGATTTTGCTTGTAACAATTGTTTATTATCAGCTTTGCCAGAATTGCCTGATATTATGGATATTGTAGAGTGTCGAAACAATCCGCAATTATTTTGCCTACCTAAACTGAAAAAAATTTTCCAATTGGATTTTTACAATTGCCCGGTAAACTGTATACCAAATTATGGGAATATAAGTATTAGTTATCCAGATATAGGTACAATGCCACTATGCGATATTTTTAATAACCATGGTTGTGATTTTTTCTGGAATATTAGTGGTAGAGTTTACTTAGACAACGACTCTAATTGTGTAGATTCTGTAAATGATTTGGATTTAGAAAATGTTAAAGTATTATTATTTAGAAATGGGAATCTTGTTCAACAGACTCATACCAGAATACATGGTTCGTACTCTTTTGATGTAGATACGTTTGGAATATATAAAACAGAACTGGATACACCTCAATTCAATATCAATTGCCCTGTAAGTAGAAATTATATTGATACGTTGAGCCAATCGGATTCTGTTTTTTTAAATAATGATTTTGCTCTTCATTGTAAATCAGGATTCGATCTTGCAGTATGGTCCATTGTAGCAGGAAGTTTTCGACCGGGTCGAACAAGCACAGTCGACATTTGTGGTGCTGGTGACATCACTTCATTGTATGGGTTGAATTGTGCAGGCTCAATTGGTGCTACACTCACAGTTACACTTGGGGCGGGAATTCAATATGTAGGACCTGAACACGGAGCATTGATTCCTTCTGTTTCAGGAAACATAATTACCTATAATATTATTGATGTAAGTCAAATTCATCCCAGAGATTTTAATTTTAGCGTGATCACCGATAGTACTGCAAACATAGGCGATGAAATTTGCTTCACTGCTAATATTTATCCAATTATTGGTGACTATAATAATTCAAATAATTCTCTCAGCCTATGTTTTCCGGTAGTCAACAGCCAAGATCCAAACGATAAAACTGTTTACCCTTCCGGAATCACGGATACTTCACAACATTGGCTTACCTATACTTTACGTTTCCAAAATGTCGGCAACGCACCTGCAATTGATATCTATGTGTTGGATACTCTCAACCAAAATCTTGATGTATCAACATTCCAGTTAATGAGCACAAGCCATGAAGGATATTTTCAGATTTTGAATGGAGGAATTGCCCGATTCAATTTTCCAAACATCAATCTCGCAGATAGTTTTTCAAATGAGCCTATGAGCCATGGTTATGTTCAATACAGGATCAAACTGAAAGATAATCTCCCAATTGGTACTTCAATAAATAATACCGGTTATATTTATTTTGATTTCAATTCGCCTGTAGTGACAAATACTACACTCAATACAATCGGTTTTGTAAGTGGAATAGAAAAGTTGGAGGCTAATCATTTTATTAATGCCTTCCCGGTTCCATTCAGCAACAGGCTCATTATAGAGTGCGATGCAGGATTAATGTATTCAGATTTTTCTATTACCAATGTTCTGTCGAAAGAACTTTTCAGAGGTAAAATACATGATGCGTCGACGGAAATATTAACCAATCAATGGCCTGCGGGAATTTATTTTATTCAGATCACTACAATAAACACAACTTTTATAAAAAGAATCATCAAATCCTAATTGGAGTTTTTTAATAGAATTTATCTCTTTACCTACGGACAGTGATTCGGTTGTTTTGTGTTTGATAATCCTTGAAAATTGTTGTTATCTACTGGTTTTTTGGTGCGTAAATAGACTATTTTATTTTTATCTTTAACACCTATCAAACCCACCCCAATTCCCTACAATGGAACGTCAGAATGAGATTTTAGAGAATGTCATCATCAAATTTGCCGGTGATTCCGGCGACGGTATGCAGCTAACCGGTACGCAGTTCACGAATACTGCTGCCCTGTTTGGAAACGATCTTAGCACATTTCCCGATTTTCCTGCCGAAATAAGAGCCCCGCAAGGAACACTCGCAGGAGTATCAGGTTACCAGCTTCACTTCGGCAGCGTCGAGATCTATACACCCGGCGATTTCTGCGATGTACTCGTAGTAATGAATGCCGCCGCTCTTAAAGCTAATCTGCGCTTCCTCCGAAAAGGCGGTACTATTATCGCCAATACCGACGGATTCGATCCGAAAAATCTCCGCCTTGCCAATGTAGCAACCAGCGCACTCGAAGATTCTTCACTTGATAATTACAAAGTGATCCGCATCGATGTCACAAAGATGACACGTGCTGCACTTACAGATACTGCTCTCGGAGTAAAAGAAATCGACCGCGCGAAGAATATGTTTGTACTCGGCTTCCTCTACTGGATGTACAACCGAGACATGGATCATACACTGAAATTCCTCGAGGAAAAATTTGGAAAAAAACCCGACATACTCGATGCAAACGTGCGAGTACTGAAGGCCGGATATAATTTCGGCGAGACACGCGAAGAATTTACAACACGATACTCGATCGGTCCGGCAAAAATTGCTGCAGGAACATACAGGAATATTATGGGCAACCAGGCGACAGCGCTCGGACTGATTGCCGCTTCACAAAAATCAGGTCTGCAGCTTTTCTATGGAACATATCCTATCACTCCTGCATCTGATATTCTTCACGAACTTTCCAAGCAGAAAAATTTCGGCGTAAAAACTTTCCAGGCAGAAGACGAGATCGCTGCTATCTGTTCAGCTATCGGTGCAAGCTTCGGCGGATCGCTGGGAGTTACTGCGTCCTCAGGCCCTGGTATCGCACTGAAAGCAGAAGCCATGGGACTTGCTCTCATGCTCGAACTTCCTCTTGTGATCATCAATGTACAACGTGGCGGTCCATCTACCGGATTACCAACCAAGACCGAACAAAGCGATTTGCTGCAGGCACTCTATGGAAGAAATGGCGAGGCGCCAATTCCGGTAGTTGCAGCCGCAACTCCGTCCGATTGCTTCAACATGGTTTACGAAGCATGCAGGCTTGCCGTTAATTTCATGACGCCGGTGATGCTACTTACCGATGGATATATTGCCAATGGTGCAGAGCCGTGGTTGTTTCCAAAATCTTCTGATCTTGCTGAGATCAGCGTTGAATTTGCGAAAGAGAAAAACGGCGGAGATAAATTCCTCCCTTACAAACGCGATGAGAAACTATCTCGTCCATGGGCAATACCTGGAACGAAGAATCTTGAACATCGTATCGGAGGATTGGAGAAGCAGCATGAAACCGGTAACATCAGTTACGATGCACAAAATCATGAATTCATGGTACGCATGCGTGATGCGAAAGTCGAGAAGATATCAGACCACATTCCTGAGCAAACGATAGAAGTCGGAAATGATAAAGGGAAATTACTCGTGCTTGGATGGGGATCAACATTCGGCGCCATCAAAAGTGCTGTCATCTCTGCTAGAAATAAAGGCTATGATGTTTCGCATGCACACCTTCGTTACATCAAACCGTTCCCGAAAAATCTCGGCGAATTATTATACAACTTCGAACATGTACTCATTCCTGAGATGAATACAGGACAACTCATAAAAATCATCCGCGATAAATATTTAATTCCTGCACAAGGATTAAATAAGATTCAGGGAATGCCGTTTGCTGCGGAGGAGATATTAAATAAAATAGAAGAAACACTTAAGTAATTACTAATTAATAATTACTAATTACTAATTGTTGGGGATAATCAATATTTTATTAGTAATTAGTAATTAGTAATTAGTAATTGGTAATTAGTAATTATAAAAACCATGGATGTTACATCAGAAAAACTAACAAGCAAAGATTTAGTAACCGACCAGGATATACGCTGGTGTCCGGGTTGCGGAGATTACAGTATTTTAAAACAGGCGCAGACTGTCGTTCCTGAACTCGGAATTCCGAGAGAAAATATTGTTTTCATATCCGGTATTGGCTGCTCATCGCGTTTTCCATATTACATGGAAACATATGGTATGCATTCAATTCATGGTCGTGCAACTGCATTCGCCAGCGGACTCAAAGCATCGAGGCCGGAACTTAGTATCTGGATTGTAACAGGCGATGGCGACGGACTATCGATTGGTGGAAATCATACCATTCATATCCTCAGGAGGAATTTCAATGTGAATATTCTTCTTTTCAATAATGAGATTTACGGATTAACCAAGGGACAATACTCGCCTACATCTGAAGAAGGAAAAGTTACTAAGTCGACGCCTATGGGTTCTGTCGATCATCCTTTCAACCCGATTGCATTATGTATGGGTGCCGATTCAACATTCGTAGCTCGCACCATGGACCGCGATCCGAAACATCTTCAGGCAATTCTTCGCAGGGCGAATGAGCATAAAGGTGCATCCTTTGTAGAAATTTATCAGAACTGCAACGTGTTTAACGACGGTGCTTTCGAAGTGTATACTGAGAAGACTACAAAGAAAAACGAAACGCTTTTCATGGAAAACGGAAAACCACTCGTGTTTGGTGATAACAATGATAAAGGAATTCGCCTCGATGGTTTTACTCCTGTAGTCGTCGATCTTACAAATGGAACATCACAAAATGATTTGTGGATTCACGACGAACGTGACCGCGTAAAAGCAGGAATATTATCACGCTTTTTCGATAATCCTAAAAATGAAAATCATCTTCCTCGTCCTTTTGGATTGTTTTATATCGAAGATCGCTATTGCTACGAAGACAAAATGACGCAACAAATCAGCGATTCACAAAGCAAAAAAGGAAAAGGCGATCTGGATGCATTGCTGAAAGGCAAAGAAGTGTGGACGATAAACTAGTTCGTTGATCAGATATTTGAGATTTAAGGATCTTAGATCTTACTAACGACTAACGACTAACCACTTGCGATTGAAATTTAGATTTTTAGATTTAAGATTTGCGATTTTACTAACGAGCAACGAAAAGCGACCAACAACTTGTGATGAGATTTTAAGATTTTAGATTTTGGATTTTTGATTTGAGATCTTTATTAACGAGCAACGAAAAGCGACCAACGAATTGTGATGAAATTTTAGATTTTGGATTTTTGATTTGAGATCTTTACTAACGACCAACGAAAAGCGACCAACGA
>JADMIO011246852.1_pt1 | contig 67757 bp, 35 predicted proteins | sample 8958161 | NCBI WGS metagenome assembly JADMIO01 (sample SAMN16585339, study PRJNA669376) | soil metagenome | isolation source: Crop rotation soil | place: USA: Cullars Rotation, Alabama | collected 2011 | reverse complement strand
GCCTTTGCCGCGGCGATTGCCGCCGCAACCTGTATTCTCTTCGGCCTGACGCCAGCCTTGCGGGCCACGCGGGTGGCGCCGTCCGCGGCCATGCGAGCGAGTGGCCGTGGGCTAACTGCAAGTCGCGAGCGCTTCAGCTTGCGGCGCGCGCTGGTGGTTATCCAGGTGGCGCTTTCGCTGGTGCTGGTTTCCAGCGCGTTCCTCTTTACCCGCAGCCTCGGCAAGCTCGCGAACGTTGATCCGGGATTCACGCATGAAGGAATTTTGATCGCGCGCGCTGGGTTCACAGGTTTGAATTTGCCAGTTGACCAGCGCGCCGGCTATCGCTCTCGACTGCGGGATCGCTTGAAAGCGATACCCGGCGTAGAAGCGATCGCTGACACCAGCGTGGTGCCGCTCACCAACGAAGCCAACGCCAATAATGTCTGGTCTGATGAACAGCGCGAGCGTAAGGTGACCACCGGGTTCTCGTGGGTGAGTTCCGCTTATTTCGCCACGCTCCGCACGCCGTTGGTAGCCGGACGCGACTTTGATGCAACCGACAACGCGACCTCGGCAAAGGTCGCCATCGTCAACCAACAATTTGCGCGTGAAGTCTTTCGCGGCAGCAATCCCATCGGGCAACAGTTCTGGGTGGAAAAGACACCCTGGCAACCCGAGACTGCCTATCGCATCGTCGGGTTGGTCAAAGACACCAAGTATGAAAATGTGCGCGAAGAATTCGGCCCGATCGCCTTTCTGCCGACAGCTCAGGAGAGCGATCCGAGTCCGGCCGGGCAATTCCTGATTCGCTCTAAGCTTCCCGACAATCAAATCACGGCAGCGGTGAGAGCGGCGCTCCTGGAAGTTGATCCGCGGATCACCATCAGCTTCCAAAATTTCCAAACCATGGTGGGGGAAACGCTGCTCCGCGATCGATTGATGGCGACGTTATCAGGCTTCTTTGGTTTGCTCGCCTTGTTGTTGGCGAGCGTAGGGCTTTACGGAATTCTCTCGTACGGCGTGGCCAGCCGGCGAAACGAAATCGGTATTCGCATGGCGCTGGGCGCGCAAACGCATGACGTGTTGACGATGATCATGCGCGAAGGCGTGTGGCTGGTGTGCATCGGCATCGCGGTAGGGTTGCCGGTGGTATTTGCCGTCACCCGCTTCGCCCAAACCTTGCTCTTTAAGTTGAGTCCGACTGATCCGCTTTCGCTGATAGGCGCGTCGCTGTTTTTGTTTACGGTCGCAATCATAGCTGGATTCATTCCGGCTCGCCGCGCCGCGAAAGTCGATCCGCTGGTGGCTCTGCGGTACGAATGATTTGGTAAAGAGGGAACTGACATGGGAACACTAAGACTGGATCTGCGCTTCGCACTGCGGACGTTGATGAAGAAGCCGATGTTCACGATTGTGGCGATCGCGACCCTGGCTCTCAGCATTGGCGCGAATACCGCCATCTTCAGCGTCGTCAACGCGGTCCTGCTGCGCGCGTTGCCTTATCACAATGCTGATCGTTTGGTCGTGCTGTCGACCAACTCCGGCGGCGGCAACGTCGACGGTTTGTCGGTACCTGAAGCTGAGGACTACCGGGCGCAGATGTCATCGTCAATGGAGGACCTCGCGTTCTTTCAAAGTCAAAGCGTGAATGTGACCGGTACGGAACGGCCCGACCGGGTCCGCGGGGCGTTCGTTTCAGCCAACTACTTCCAGGTCTTCAACCTGAATCCGATCATCGGCCGCACGTTCGCTGAGGGCGAGGACCGCCAGGGCGGGGCCAAGCTGGCCGTCGTCAACGAAAAGATGTGGCGCGAGCGCTTGAATGGTGACGCGAATCTAAACGACAAGAAGCTGACTCTGAACGGAGATCTGTATGCAATCATTGGCGTAGTCCCCGCCAGTTTTAAGTGTCCTTTCGATCCGGACGTCGAAGTCTGGATGCCCGTCGCAAATTATCCCGGGAACGGAAATGAACGAACCGGGAGATTTCTATGGGCGATGGGTCACCTGAAACCTGGCGTGAGCATCGCGGCAGCCAGCGCGGAAGCCAACACCGTCGCGAATAGATTGGCGGCGACTTATCCGACAGAGAATGCCGGGCGCGCCGCGAGGTTGGTGAGCTTCCGCGAAATGATGGTCCAGAATATCCGGCCGATGCTCTGGCTCTTGTTTGCAGCCGTCGGCGTAATTCTCCTGATCGGATGCGCAAATCTCGCCAACCTGCTGCTCGCGCGTGGACTCGACCGGCACCGCGAAGTTGCAGTGCGCGCGGCGCTCGGCGCCAGCCGTTGGCGACTGGTGCGCGAACTTCTCACCGAGACGACATTAATCAGCGTAATCGGCGGCGGGCTGGGAATCTTCCTCGCTTACTGGGGGCTCTACGGCTTGCTGAAGCTCCCGCAGAATTTTGTCAACGCGCAAGACGCGAATCTCGATCTGCGGGTGCTCCTGTTTGCGTTGGCGATTTCAGTGGCTACCGGATGGCTGTTCGGTTTGGCTCCGGCGTTTCAGTTCGCCCGGCCAAACCTGCAAGCATTTATGAAAGAAGGCGGTCGCGGCGGTGGCGAAGGCGCCCGTTGGAACCGCGTACGCAGCGGATTTGTAATTGCGCAGGTGGCACTGTCGCTGGTCTTGCTCGTCAGCGCCGGATTGCTGATCAGAAGTTTTGATAAGTTGCTGCGCGTCAACGTCGGCTTTAAGCCAGAGCAACTGCTGAGTCTCGAATATCGCCTGCCTCGCAGCAAGTACAAAGAGGTGGCCGCGCAGGCGGCCTTTCACCGCCAGGTGATGGATCGAATTAAGGAAGTGCCCGGGGTGCAATCGGTGGCGATCGTTCGTGGTTTGCCGTTCAGCGGCAATGGTGGGACGACTGCGATCACGCTTCCCGACCGCGATGCGCCGCCCAAAGGCCGTGAGCCGGAAGTCATGTCCAATACCGCGACGCCCAACTATTTCGAGACCATCGGCATTCCCTTTATCAAAGGACGCCTGTTCGATGATCACGATCAGCCGAACACCACGCCAGTCGTCATCATTAACCAAACCATGGCGCGCAAGTTCTGGCCGAATGACGATCCGATTGGTAAGCAGGTCAAGATTGTCCAGGACGGCACCGTGGCTACCGTGATCGGCGTGGTCGGTGACGCCAAACACTTTTGGCTCGAGGAGGTACAGCAGCCGCAAATGTACGGGGCGTATTCGCAGCAACCGGGTTACTTCGCGACCGTGTTGATTCGTACCAAAGTCGAACCGCTCAGTTTGAGCGAGCAGGTGCGGCAGGCCCTTTGGAGAGTCGATGCGGATCAGCCGATGTGGAAGATTCGCACGGTTGAATTCCTGGTGAATCGCAGCGTCGCCGATCGCAAGTTCCTGCTCGCCTTGATGGGCTTGTTCGCGTCCCTGGCGCTGGTGCTGACCATGATCGGCTTATATGGAGTCATTAGTTACCTGGTCAAGCAGCGCACCCAGGAGATCGGCATTCGAATCGCGCTGGGCGCGCAGATGCGCGACATCCTGCAAATGGTTTTAAAGCAGGGAATGTTTTTGGTGTTGACCGGCGTCGTGTTGGGCCTGGCGTCGGCCTGGCTGTCGACGCGACTGATCGCCAGTTTGCTTTATCAGGTGAGCGCCACCGATCCCATCACGTTCGCGGTGATTGCGATCTTTCTAATCGTGATTGCGCTGCTGGCGTGTTATCTGCCGGCGCGGCGCGCGACCAAGGTCGATCCGCTGGTGGCGTTGAGATACGAGTAGGAGCCTAACATGCAGGGGTTGATTCAAGATCTGCGTTACGCAATTCGAAGCCTCATCAAGCGACCGGGATTTTCTTTGATTGCGGTCTTGACGCTGGCGCTTGGTATTGGCGCCAACACGGCGCTCTTCAGCGTGGTCGATGCGGTCCTGCTCAAGAAACTTCCGGTGCGGGACCCGGATCAGTTGGTGTTATTCAATTCAACTGCGCCCAGGGAATTCAACCCCGGCGGCCATATGGGCAACATGAGCATCGACCCCGGTAGCGGTCTGATGACAAGATCGTCGTTGCCCTACCAGACGTTTTCGCGTTTGCGCGAACACCGCGGCACGCTCAGCGATGTCATTGCCTTCGGCTCGCTCCCGGTGAATGTAAATGCCCAGGGGCAGGCAGAGGTCGCCACGGGACAGGCGGTGTCGGGAAATTATTTTGACGTCCTGGGAGTGCCTGCCTATCTCGGTCGCACCATTCAAGAGAGTGATGACCAGGCAGGCGCGCCGCCGGTCGCGGTCCTGAGCCACCGCTACTGGTCGACCCGGTTTGGATCAGACCCCAACCTGATCGGCAAGCAAATCAACCTTAACAATATTGCTTTTACCGTAGCCGGCATCGCGCCGCAGAGTTTTGCCGGCACCATGCAAGTGGGCTCGTCGCAGGATATCTACGTTCCGCTGGCGTGGGAGCCACAGGTTCGCGGCGAACGTTCTTTTATGAAACGCTCCGCCTGGTGGTTGCGGGTGATGGGCCGGATGAAACCGGGCACCACCATCGAGCAGGCCCGCGCTAGTCTGGATAATGCATTTCAACAGTCGGTGATCGAGCACCGCGCCATCCTCGAAGCCCAGAACCGGGCCGAAGGCGCCGGGCCGCTGCCCGTTTTGGATCCCAGGAACTATCCGCACCTGGGCGCCTTTGCGGGCGGTCAGGGTGAAATGACGATGCGGCGTTTCTACGACCGGCCGCTGCGTTTGCTCCTGGGTGTGGTGCTCCTGGTGCTGGTGATTGCCTGCGCGAACGTGGCCAACCTGATGCTGGTGCGCGCTTCGGCGCGCGAACGAGAGATCGCGGTGCGGTTCGCCATGGGCGCCAGCCGTTGGCGTTTGGTGCGGCAGTTACTTACCGAAAGCGTCCTGCTCGCCACGATCGGCGGGGCGATTGGGGTTTTGTTCGCTCTGTGGCTCAAGGACAGCCTGCTCGTGGTCAGTGACTGGAGTGGCGCCGAGTTGAAGGGACTCGACCCGCGTCTCGATCTTCGAGTACTTGCCTTTACGCTCGGCATCTCGCTTTTGACCGGGATAATTTTTGGCCTGGTTCCCGCGCTCAAAGCAAGCAGTATCAACCTTCGTCCCTCGTTGAAAGACTCGGGCAGGTCTTCAACCCTGGCGACCAGTTCGTGGCTGACGCGTTCGATGGTCGTGGTGCAAGTCTCAGTGTCGGTGGTCCTGTTAATTGGCGCCGGCCTTTTTGTCCGCACCTTGCTGAATCTGAAGCGCATTGACTCCGGCTTTAACGAGCACAATGTCCTGCTGTTTACTGTCGAGCCGGGGCTGATTGGTTACAAGGACGATCGTTTGGCAACGCTGTACAAGCAAATGTCCGAACGTCTGGAAGGCTTGCCCGGTGTGAGCGCAACCACGTTCTCACAGAATGCTCTGCTTTCACTCAGCTCGAACACGGGCAGTTTTTTTCTGCCCGGCACAAAGCCCGGGCCCGACAATCGTATTGCACCTGCCGGCAATCTCTATGTCCACGAAGTGCGTGAGAATTTTTTGGAGACGATGCAGATCCCGCTGCTCATGGGCCGGCAGCTAACGGCGCAGGATAACGCCAACGCTCCCAAAGTGGCGATCATCAACGAGACATTTGCGAAAAAGTTTTTCCCGAACGAGAGCCCCATCGGCAAGCGTTTCGGTTACACCCGGAAACGACCTGACGAATTCGAAATTGTCGGCCTGGCAAAGGACGCAAAGTATACGACCCAGCGCGACGACATACCGCCGACGGCTTACCAGCCATGGCAACAGGATTTAGGTGGACTCGATACGGTAACTTTCGAAGTTCGCACGATAAATGATCCAAAGACCGCGGTCGCGGCCATTCGTCAGGCGGTCCGCGAAGTTGATCCCAACCTGCCGCTCAAAGATATCAAGACCCAGATCGAACAGGCCGATGAAACGCTGGCCATGGAGCGCTTGTTCGCGAAGCTGCTGAGTCTTTTTGGTTTGCTGGCCCAGCAACTCGCCGCCATCGGACTTTACGGAGTCCTCGCGTGGTCGGTCTCGCACCGCACGCACGAGATCGGCATTCGCATGGCGCTCGGCGCCGGCCGCGGCAGAGTGCTGCGAATGATCTTGAGACAGGGAATGGTGCTGACGGTGATCGGCGTGGCCCTGGGTTTAGCCAGCGCTTATGTGCTGACGCGATATGTCGAAAGTCTGACGGCCATGTTGTACCAGGTGCAGCCGCGCGATCCTTTCACCTACGGCATGACCGCCGGGTTGCTGCTGGCAGTCGCATTGGCGGCGTGTCTGATTCCGGCGCGGCGCGCGACTAAGGTCGATCCGCTGGTCGCGCTGAGATACGAATAGAGATCAGGGTTAGGGAGTCAGAGTTATGCAGAGGTTGATTCAAGATTTGCGTTATGCGGTTCGCAGTCTCATCAAGCGGCCGGGACTGACGGCGGTGGCGCTGATCACGTTGGCGTTGGGCATTGGCGCCAACACGGCGATCTTCAGTGTGGTCAATGCCGTCGTGCTGCGGCCGTTGCCATATGCGGACCCGGGCCGTCTGGTGATGTTGTGGGAGAGCATGCCCGGAACCGATCAGCGATCAGTCGCGCCCGGGAACTTTGCCGACTGGCGCGACCAAAACCAGACATTCGAAGAATTGGCCGCCGTTTTTTACGGCAACTTTAATTTAACCGGGCGAGGCGAATCTGAGCGGATCGACGGGGCTACCATCACCTCAAACTTTATGCACGTGCTCGGTGCGCAGCCGCAATTAGGCCGCACGTTCGCGGCTGACGACGATGAGCATCAAGACCGGAATCTGGTGTTGATTAGCGATAGTCTCTGGCGTCGCCGGTTTGGCGCGCAGCCTGACATCGTAAACAGTGCGATCATTATTGACGACCAGTCCTACACCGTAGCGGGAGTGATGGCTCGCGGTTTTCACTTTCCCGAGCGTTCAGAGATGTGGGTGCTGGGCCGCAACCGCAGCGCGGTGCCAGTGGCACTCGCGGCCCAGGCGCCGAACCAGGACTGGGTCCACATGCGCGATGCCCACTTCATTCGCGTGATCGGACGACTCAAGCCGGGCATGACTCTCTCGCAGGCGCAGTCAGACATCGCCGCTATTGCGCGCCGGCTCGAGCAACAATATCCGGACACCAACGCCGGTTTGGGATCAAGCCTGGTTTCGCTGCACACGCAGATTGTCGGTGACGTGCGCGCCACCCTTTTCATCCTGTTGGGCGCAGTTGGATTGGTCTTGCTGATTGCGTGCACGAACGTAGCCAACCTCATGCTGGCGCGGGCTTCCCAACGCGAACGCGAAATCGCGATTCGCGCGGCCATGGGTGCAAGCCGCCGCCAGTTGATTCGCCAGCTGCTTACCGAGAGTTTGGTGCTGAGCAGCCTGGGCGGCCTGATCGGCCTGGTCGTTTCGATTTGGATAGTCGATCTGTTTGTGCGTTTGAGCCCGGGAGACATTCCGCGCTTGGAGGAAGCGGGACTCGATCTGCGCCTGTTCGGCTTTGCGCTTTTGATCTCGACGGCTGCGGGAATTGGCTTCGGACTCTTGCCGGCGCTGCACGCGGCCGCCACGAATCTAAACAGCTCTCTCAAAGACGCCTCGAAGGGAAGCGAGAGCGGGCAACGTCGACGCGCGCGTAATGTGCTGGTGGTGACCGAGGTGGCCCTGGCCCAGGTGCTGCTCGTCGCGGGCGCCTTGCTGGCGCTCAGTTATGTGCGAGTCGCGCAAATTAATCCAGGGTTCAATCCGGATCGAGTGCTGACGGCCAAGATCGCTCCGGCGCGTGAAAAATATCCCGACGCGAAGTCGCGCACTGCGTTCTACGCAACTGTGCTGGAAAACCTGCACCGGCTGCCGGGCGTCGAATCGGCCGCAATGGTCATGAGCCTCCCTCTCAGCGGCGCCAGTATTAATCGCGGTTTCCGAGTCGAAGGCCGTCCCGAACCCAAACCAAACGAAAACGTGACGATGGATTTTCAAATCATCAGTCCCGAGTATTTTTCGACGCTCGAGATTCCGGTACGACGTGGTCGCGGTGTGAGCGCTGCCGATACTGAGAACAGTCAGCGCGTAATTGTCATAAACGAGACGATGGCGCGCCGCTATTGGCCGAATGACGATCCGGTCGGCAAGCGGATTGCGCTCGGTGACAGTTCTCAAGAGTCCTCGTGGCGCACCATCGTCGGGGTGGTGGCTGATAACCGGCACGCCGGCCTCAGCGAATTGCCGGTGCCTACGGGATTCATCAACTACCGGCAGGATGCGGAGTCCTGGTCGCGCATGGGCTTTGTCATCAAATCGAAAACCGATGCCGGATCGCTAACTTCGGCAGTGCGACACGCGCTGGCAGCCATCGATCCAACTCAGCCCGTCTACGCGATTGAGCCGATGACCAATCTGCTTAGCGCCTCGATTGCGCAACGCCGTTTCATCATGACGTTGCTGGGTTCGCTGGCAGCACTCGCGCTCGTGCTCGCGGGCATCGGCGTCTACGGCGTGATTTCGTTTTCCATCAGCGAGCGAACGCGTGAAATCGGAATTCGCATGGCCTTAGGCGCGAGCCGGGTGAACGTGTTGCGCATGGTCCTAAGCCAGGGAATGAAACCGGTGGTGATTGGAATCGCGATTGGCATAGGCGTGGGTTTGGCGTTAATGCGTTTGCTCACCAGCATGTTGTTTCAGGTCAGTCCGACTGACGCACGCACGTTTGCGCTGGTCGCAATCGGGATGAGCCTGGTCGCGCTCGTCGCTTGTTACTTACCAGCACGACGGGCCACGAAGGTCGATCCGTTAACAGCCTTAAGGTACGAGTAACTGGAGGGACTCGCATGGAAGGTCTGATTAAGGACATTCGCTACGGCCTGCGTCGGCTGATGCACCAACCGGGCTTTACCGTGGTAGCGGTGCTTACGCTCGCGCTGGGTATTGGAGCGAATACCGCCTTGTTCAGTGTCGTAGATGCGGTATTGCTCAAGTCTCTGCCCGTCAAAGATCCCGATGGCCTCGTGTTGTTCGAATACCGCGCCGGACTTCCTTTCAGAATCAGTGGGATGAGCGGCACGTCGTTCGTTTCGCATGATCCGACCGTACAAGAGGATTCTCTTTTTCGGTACGAGGTTTTCGATCGCATGCGTCAGGCGCAAACGGCTGCGTCCGATAGCCCGCTCAGCGATTTATTTGCCTTCGCTCCGGTTGAAGAATTAAACGCTGTCATCGGCGATCAGGCCCAAGTCGTCAACGGTCAGGCAGTGTCAGGCGGCTATTACAAAGGTTTGGGCGTACAGCCGGTCCTGGGCCGGACTATTATCGAGGCAGATGACAAAGCCGGCGCGCCGATGGTGGTGGTGTTGAGCCATCATTTCTGGCAGGAGCAACTCGGCGCCGACCGCTCGGTCATCGGCCAGTCACTTAAACTCAATCAGCAATCCTTCACCATCATCGGTGTGACGCCGCCCGGCTTTACCGGGACGCTGCAAGTGGACTATCGACCCGATGTAACGGTGCCGATTTCCGCTGAGCCATTGCTGCTGGGCCCAGGAAGCAACCTGGGCACGCAGAGCCGAGGCGGCCGCTGGTGGCTTGATGTGATGGGCCGGCTCAAACCGGGCGCGACTTATGAACAGGCTCGTGTCAGCCTGAACACCGCGTTTCAAACTGCGGCGCTGGAGTTGATGCCGCCGCCGAAAAGAGCTGACCAACCCGCACAACTGGAACCTAAAGACTATCCCAACCTGATGGCAGAATCCGGGAGCCGGGGCATGCTCGACGAGCGACGCCTGTACGCCCCGACGATCTATGGGTTGTTCGTCATTGTCGCCCTCGTGCTGCTAATCGCGTGCGCCAACCTGGCTAATTTATTACTGGCGCGGGCGACTTCGCGCCGCGGCGAGGTGACTGTGCGACTGGCGGTCGGGGCCGGGCGCGGAAGGCTGGTTCGGCAGTTATTGACTGAAAGCCTGCTGCTGTCTGCGTTGGGCGGCACAGTGGGGGTGCTTTTCGCCTGGTGGGGCAACAGCGTCTTGCTGTCGATGAGTGATAACAATGCCGGACTGGTACCGAACAACGTCGACCTCAGTGTGAATTGGCGCGTGCTGGCGTTCACGCTCGCGGTTTCGATGGTGACGGGTATGTTGTTTGGATTGGCTCCGGCCTGGCGCGCAACCAAGCTCGACCTGGCAACTTCGCTCAAGCAGAACCGGCGCACCACCGGCGCAGTTTCACGTCTGGGCAAGGGTTTGATAGTGGCCCAGGTGTCGTTGTCGTTATTGCTTTTGGTGGGCGCGGGCCTGTATCTCCGGTCACTCTACAATCTGCAACACGTCAACCTTGGATTCAACCAGCAGAATTTACTGCTCTTCCGGCTCCAGCCTGAACAAGGCGGCTATAAAGATGAGCGCCTGGTGCAATTCTATCAGCAGCTCTTCGCCAAGCTGGACAATCTGCCGGGTATCCGCGCTGCGACTTTCGCCTACGTCCCGCTAGTGGCGCGCGAGAATGCTACCAATGGCATCTTGTTGCCCGGCGAGGTTGAAGCGACTGCGCCGCGACGTCTGGCAGCACGACAGATGGCGCGCGAAAACTATTTCGCGACCATGGAGATTCCATTTCTCCGGGGCCGCGGCTTCACGGCGCAGGACGATGCGCAGGCGCCTCAAGTCGGCATCGTCAATCAAACCTTTGCGCGGGAATTTTTTCCCAACGACGACGTGCTTGGGAAGCGGGTTGCCTTCCGCGGTAGTAAACGGACTCTGGAGATTGTCGGCGTCGTCGGCGACGCCAAGTATCGCAGCCAGCGCGACAATATCCCGCCGCTGATTTATACGCCGTGGCAGCAGGAGGTGGCGGCCATCGGCCAGATGTATTTCAGTCTGCGCACGAGCGGCGAGCCGACTGCCCTAACCGGCGCGGTGCGCCAGGCGGTGCGCGATCTTGACCGCAATCTGCCACTCACGGAAGTTAGTTCCCAAATTCAACGTTCGCAGGCGACGCTGGGACCTGAGCGTTTGCTGGCGCGACTCTTCGGCTTCTTCGGAGGATTGGCAATGTTGCTCGCGGCGCTCGGTTTGTCTGGTGTGTTGTCTTATTCGGTAGCGCAACGCACCAACGAAATCGGCATTCGCATGGCGTTAGGTGCGCGCGCCGGGAACGTTCTGCGCCTGGTGATCTGGCAAGGAATGAAGTTGGTCTTGCTCGGTCTCGCGTTCGCCGCGCTTGGCGGTTATCTGCTGGTGCGGCTGATGGGAACGCAACGGTTCGGCAATGGCGTCTGGCAGCGCATGGCGGAACAGCTTTACGGAGTGCAGGGAACTAATCCGACCATGTTTGTAATCGTCGCGATTTTCTTGAGCGCAGTCGCGTTGGTTGCCTGCTGGCTGCCGGCACGGAAGGCCGCCGGTGTCGATCCGATGGTGGCTCTCAGGTACGAATAGAAGAGAACGATGACAACGCTCTTGCAGGATATTCGATACGGATTGCGCATGCTGCGGAAGTCGCCGAGCGTCAGCATCGTCGCGATAATCGCGCTCGCCCTCGGCATTGGCGCCACGACGGCGATCTTCGGGGCGTTGAACCCGATCCTGTTCGCGCCGTTGCCGTATCCACACGCCGATCGCCTCGCGGCCATCTCGGAGATTTACGGCAATGGCTCACGCACTAACGGCACGTTCGGAATGTATCGCGGGCTCACCGACCGCACACGGTCGTTTGACATGCTCGCTGTGTTCAAAGGCTGGCAGCCGACGATGACGGGAAGTGGCGAGCCGGAGCGTTTTGAGGGACAACGCGTCAGTGCTGGTTACTTCCGGGTCCTCGGCGTGCAGCCTGTGTTGGGCCGCGATCTGGGAGTGGAAGACGATCAGCGCGGAATTGCGCGCGTCGTGGTCATCAGCGACGGATTGTGGCGGCGCCGCTTCGGAGCCGACCGAGCGATTATCGGACGACAAATCACTCTCGATGAAGACTCCTACACCGTCGTCGGCGTGATGCCCAGCGGGTTGGATAACGTGCTCGCTCCCTCGGCCGATTTATGGGCGGCGCTGCAATACGACATGGTGCTGGCCAGTGCCTGGGGGCACCACCTGCGGACGATCGGTCGACTTCGTTCAGGCGTCAGCCTCGAACAGGCAACGCGCGAGATCGACGCGGCCGGACACGAAGTGCTGAACGAGCAAAGGCCGGAGTCGTACGATCCCACCGTTAAGTTCGTCGCCGTCTCGCTGCAAGACGAAGTGACCCGCGGGGTTAAGCCGGCGCTGGTCGCGGTGTTGGTGGCGGTCGCGTTGCTACTGCTGATTGCCTGCGTGAACGTCACCAACTTGCTGCTCGCGCGCGGCGCGCAAAGGCGCGGCGAATTCGCGGTGCGGGCGGCGTTAGGCGCGCGCCAGCCGCGGCTTATCCGGCAGATGTTGACTGAGAGTCTGCTGCTGGCATTTATCGGCGGGGCCGTCGGATTGCTGATTGCGGCCTTCGGCGTGGATGCTCTTCGCCAACTCAGCCCGCCAGAGCTACCGCGGGCCAGTGCGATTGGATTTGATCGAAACGTTTTCGCCTTCGCCGCCGGCGTTACCACCTCGATCGGGCTGGTAGTCGGGCTAATTCCGGTGCTGCACGCGTCGCGCGGGCTGAATCTCCAGTTACAGCAAAGCTCGCGGCGCGCGGCCGGCGGACATCAGACAACGCGGCGCGCCCTCGTGGTCGCCGAAGTCGCGCTCGCCCTGATGCTGCTGATCGGAGCGGGTCTGCTGTTGCGTAGTCTCGAACGCCTCTTCGCTATCTCTCCGGGCTTCGATTCATCGCACCTGCTTACGATGCAGGTGCATGCCACTGGTCGTCGTTTAGACAAGGACGCGAACGATCGATTTTTCGCTCGATCACTGGAAGCGGTGCGACAAGTGCCGGGCGTTACCGGCGCCGGGTTCACCAACCAGTTGCCATTGACCAGCGATGACGACGAGTACGGCGCCCGCTTTGAGGGCGACGATCCCAAAGCGGGTTACAACGTATTCAGGTACGGGGTTAGTCCGGGCTATTTCGAGGCGATTGGCATTCCGTTAAAGCGCGGGCGTTTGCTGGACGCGCACGACGTCGCCGCGACGCAGCCAGTAGTCCTGATTAGCGAGTCGCTGGCGAAGACCAGGTTCCACAATCAAGACCCGCTGGGCAAGCGCCTCCACGTAGGTCCCACCGACCGTCCCTGGTTCACCATCGTTGGCGTCGTCGGCGATGTGAAGCAGGCGTCGCTCGCGGCGAGCGAGGCGGACGCTGTCTATATGACTCCGGAGCAATGGTATTTCACTGATGACACCATGTCTCTGGTTGTTCGTGCGCGCGGCGAGGCGGCAGCTCTCGCCCCGGCGCTGAGGAGCGCGATTTGGTCGGTGGACAAAGACCAACCGATCACGCGGGTGGCGACGATGGATAGCTTGCTCGCGGCGACGGCTGCGGCGCGGCGGTTTGCGCTCGTCCTGTTCGAGGCGTTTGGCCTGGTGGCACTCATCCTGGCTGGAGTCGGCATTTACGGAGTGCTGTCGGGCAGCGTCGCCGAGCGCACGCGCGAAATCGGCATCCGCATCGCGCTCGGCGCTCAATGGCGCGACGTCTTGAGACTCGTCGTCAGACAAGGCTTGCAACTCGCGCTGATTGGGGTTGCCGTCGGACTCGCCGGAGCGTTCGCCGTGACGCGCCTGATGAGCGGGTTGCTGTTCGCGGTCTCGGCGACCGATCCCGCGACGTTCATATTTGTCGCTGCCCTGCTAACGGCGGTGGCGCTGCTGGCGAGTTACATTCCCGCCCGTCGTGCGGCCAAAGTAGATCCGCTGGTGGCATTGAGATACGAGTGAAGCAATGTTGATGGGTCGACCGGAATCGGAACCTGGAAGTCAATCATGGAAACTTTGTTCAAGGACATTCGCTACGGCATTAGGAGTCTGGGCAAGCATCCGGCTTTCACCGCCATTGCGCTGGTAACGCTGGCGCTGGGAATCGGAGCCAACACCGCGATCTTCAGCGTGGTGAATGCGGTGCTGCTGCGGCCACTGCCGTTCGCTGATCCTGAACGCATTGTGTGGTTGTGGGACACGGGCCCGCAGTTACCGACCATGCCGACTTCGCTGCCTGAGTTTCGGGACTGGAAGGAACAAAATCGATCATTTGAATACCTGGCGGCTTTTCAGAGCGGCAACAGCTTTGTCGATGCCGGCGACGGCAACGAGGATGTGCGAATCGGAATAGTCACGCCGGAGATGTTTTCGCTTTTTCGCGTGAACCCGATCATTGGCCGGACCTTCACCAACGAAGAAACGGTGATCGGAAAACACCGCGTGGCGATTCTCAGCCATTCGATGTGGCAGAACCGTTTCGGATCAGATCCGAATGTCGCGGGTCGCACACTGCAACTCAACGGACGCGCTTACGCAATTATCGGAGTGATGCCCGCCGGTTTCTCATTCCCGGAGCGCGCGACACTTTGGCGGCCGATGCCCATCGATCCGGCAGATCAGGATCGGGGACCGCACTATCTGAACGTGGTGGCTCGGCTGAAGACAGGCGTCACGCTGGCCCAGGCGCAAACCGAAATGTCCGCGCTGTCGGCGCGTCTCTCGAAACAATATCCGGAGAAAACTTCCGGACATGGAGTGAAGATCGTAGCGCTCAATGACATTATCGTGGGTGACATTGGCCTGGTGCTTTATGTCCTGCTGGGCGCGGTCGGATTTGTCTTGCTGATAGCGTGCGCGAATCTCGCCAACCTGATGCTCGCCCGCGTCGGCGGACGCCAGAAGGAGATCGCAGTTCGTACGGCGCTGGGGGCGAGCCGGCTCCGCATCATGCGGCAGTTACTGGTCGAAAGCGTCATCCTCGCTCTGGGGGGTGGTTTGATTGGCCTGTTGCTCGCCATGTGGGCGGTGAGGTGGGTCGTGTCGCTTAGTGCCGACAGCATTCCGCGAGTTCAGGAGATTAGCGTCAATCCGCGGGTCGCCGCTTTCACGTTTTTGGTTTCCCTGCTTACCGGTGTGCTGTTTGGCCTGGCCCCGGCTATTCAAGCGTCCAAATCGGATCTCACCGATGCTCTGAAAGAAAGCGGAAGAACTACTGCCGGTGTTCGCCGTAACCGGCTCCGCAACGTGCTGGTCGTGAGCGAGGTCGCGCTTTCCCTCGTGTTGCTGGTGGGCGCCGGGTTGCTGATCAGAACCTTCGCGAAACTCAGCCAGGTCAATCCCGGCTTCAATCCGGAACAAGTGCTGACCATGGGAGTTTCGTTACTGCCCAACAAGTATCCCGAGGAAGAACAGGTCGCGACTTTCTATTCGCAAGTTCTCGAGCGCGCGGCGAGCGTGCCCGGAGTTATCGCACTGGGAGCGACCGCAGGATTACCGCTTTCGGGAAGTGACACCACGGACAATTTCACGATAGAAGGACGGCCGCCGATCGCCAAAGAAGCAGAACCTTTGACTGAGTATTGGGTGGTTACGCCGCACTATTTTCAGTCGATGGCCATTCCGCTTTTGGCGGGCCGCGATTTCTCCGTTACCGACACCAAGCAGTCTCCTAATGTGGTCGTGATCAATGAGGAGTTCCGGCGGCGGCACTTCGGTTCCGAGAATCCTCTCGGCCATCGTCTGAGACTCCAGGGGATGGAGCGCGATCCGCTCTTGATCGTGGGCGTGGTCGGTGATGTGCGCAACATCGGACTTGATGAGCAGCCGCGGGCCGCAGCTTACGTTCCGTTTTGGCAGGATCCTCTGAGTAAGAGCTTCGCGCGCTCGTTGACGCTCGTCGCCCGAACAAAATCGGATCCCGTCGCCGTTGCGGGCTCGTTGCGCGCGCTGCTGACTTCGATGGACAAGAGCCTGCCGGTGTACGGCGTAAAGCCCATGACCGATTACCTGCACGACTCGCTGGCGCGCCGCCGTTTCAATCTCATCCTGCTGACGGTATTCAGCGGCGTAGCGCTGGTGTTGGCCGCAGTAGGCATCTACGGCGTCATTAGTTACGGCGTCACCCAGCGGACGCATGAAATGGGAATTCGCATGGCGCTCGGCGCCAAGCCGCGTGACGTCGTCACGTTAGTTGTACGGCAAGCGATGTTATTAGCGCTGGCCGGCGTCGGGATTGGATTACTCGCAGCGCTTGCGTTGACCCGATTAATCAAAGGCCTGCTTTTCAGCGTGAGCGTGACCGACCCGTTGACGTTTGCAACGATGGCGGGATTGATGCTTTTGATTGGCCTGCTCGCCTGCCTGATACCGGCGCGGCGCGCGACCAAAGTCGATCCATTGGTGGCCTTGAGATACGAGTGAGTTTGTACCGCAAACTGGTCGGCGCCATCGCGACTGACCGGCTTGCCTTCGCAAATTAATGGTTTGCGGTTCTACCGGATACGAATGAGGGGGAATGATGCAGAGGTTAATTCAAGATTTACGTTACGCGGTTCGCGGTCTGATCAAGCGGCCGGGATTTTCAATAATCGCAATCGTTACGCTCGCGCTCGGAATTGGCGCGAGCACCTCGATCTTCACCGTGGTTGACGCGGCGATGATCAAGGGGTTGCCTTACCAGGAACCGGATCGCCTCTATCACATGTGGGAGCGCACGTCGCAGAAAGATTTTGATCAGCGCGAGTTCTCGTATCCGGACTATCAGGATTATCTACAGAACCAGGTTGTGGACCTCGCCGCATACACCGGTGGCGGCACGATTCTCAATAGCAACGGCGAATCCGAACGCGTGTTTGCGCCGGCAGTCTCGGCGAATTTCTTTTCGGTGTTGGGCGTGCAACCGGTTCGCGGACGTTTCTTTCAATCTGGAGAAGACCAACAAAACGGGCCGCGCGTGGTCGTGTTGGGTTATCCAATTTGGCAGAGCCATTTCGGCGGGCGCGACAATGTCATCGGCCAGCAACTGGATCTCGGCGGCAATTCATACACGGTTATCGGCGTAGCCCCGCAGAGTTTTCAGTTTGCCTTGCGAGCGGCTGATGTTTTCCTGCCGTATCAGCCGACGCAGAACCAGCTCACCCGGCGCGGCATGCATGGCACCAACTTGATTGCGCGACTAAAGCCGGGCGTCACCGCGGCCCAGGCGCAATCTCAGCTCAGCGTCATCACCAACAATATCTCGCAGCAGTTCAAAGAGTCTCACACCGGCACCACGCTGAAGCTGATTCCGTTGCAAGAGCAAATCGTTGGCCAGGTGAAACCGATCCTGATGTTGTTGCTCGCCGCAGTTGGGTTCGTGCTGCTGATTGCGTGCGCAAATGTTGCCAGCTTGCTGTTGACTCGTTCGCTGGCCCGGCAAAAGGAAGTGGCCATTCGCGCCGCGCTCGGCGCCAGCCGTTGGCGAGTCGTGCGCCAGTTGCTCACGGAATCGGTCCTGCTTTCGTTGATTGGCGGAGCCGCCGGGGTGTTTCTGGCGTACGGCGGAACGCGCGGATTGGTCGCGTTGTTGCCGACCACGCAGGTCGCGGCCCTGCCGTTTCTGGCAAATCTGCACATTGATACGCGCATCCTGATTTTCTCTTTCGGATTGTCGATTCTAACTGGAATGATCTTCGGATTGGCGCCGGCGATTCAGGCTTCCAGGCCGCAACTCGCGGGTGTGCTCAAAGAAGGCGGGCGTAATGCTTCCGCCGGCTCTGGTCATCGTCTGCGCACTGCGTTCGTGGTTACCGAGATTGCGCTGGCGGTCGTGTTATTGGTTGGGTCGGGGCTGCTGCTGAAGAGTCTGTTCCGTTTGCTCAACACCAGTCCAGGATTCAATCCGGAAAACGTCCTGACAATGACCGTCGTGTTACCGGCAACCAAGTACAACGACGCGAACAGTCAAAACAGTTTTCATGATCAACTCAACCAGCGAATTGCGTCGCTGCCCGGCGTCACCGCCAATGCGACCGTCGACATTCTGCCGTTGCAACCCGGCAACACTACGATGGTCTATGTTGAAGGCGAACCTCTTCCTCCGCCTGGCCAGGAGACCGAGGCGAACGTTCGCGTAGTCAGCGACAGTTACTTTCAAACGCTGCAGGTGCCGCTGGTCGAAGGTCGACAATTTGAGGCGCATGACCGAACCACGACTAATCCAGAGCCGGTGATTATCGGCAAGACGATGGCCGATCGCCTGTTCAAGGGACGCAGCGCGATCGGTCGCCGCCTGGCATACCGCGGTGGTCAAGCGCCACCGATGACCGTGGTGGGCGTGGTCAGTGACGTTAAGATCACCGGCCTCGATCAGGAATTGCGGCCGGTAATCTATTACTCGTTTGCGCAGAACTCTTCGGTGTTTGCGAACCTCGTGATTCGCACTACAACGGAACCTACGTCTTTGGCTGCCACTGTCCGCCATGAAATTCAGGGGCTCGAACCACAGGCGGCAGTTTTTAACGTGCGGCCCATGCCGCAAATGATTTCGAATACGCCCGCGGCGTTCATGCGACGTTTTCCGGCCACCTTAATGGGCGTGTTTGCGGGTCTGGCGTTGCTGTTGGCAGCCATCGGCATCTACGGCGTAGTGTCCGACTCCGTCGCCCAGCAGACTCACCACATTGGTGTGCGACTGGCGTTGGGCGCCCGCGGCGCGGACATCTTTCGCATGATACTGAAAGAAGGTTTTATTTTGGGCGCGTTGGGTGTCGGCATTGGCGCGGGCGCCGCGTTCGGGTTGATGCGTCTGATCAGCGCGCTGCTGTTTGGCGTGCAGACGCACGATGTTTCGGTTTTCGGGGCGGTCACCGGAACGCTATTTCTGATCACGCTATTGGCTTGTTACCTGCCCGCGCGCCGCGCCACGAAGGTCGATCCCCTGGTGGCTCTGAGATACGAGTAAGGGAAGGTGCAATGCTGAGTTCGCTCAAGCAGTCACAAGGCGAGAAAGAAACCGAAGAGTAATGACAAGGGGAGAGTTATGCATAGTCTCATTCAGGATTTGAAGTACGGCTTTCGGATGCTGTGGAAGAGTCCGGCGGTAACGGCGGTCGCGATCATCGCCCTGACGCTGGGGATTGGTGCGAACACGGCGATCTTTAGCGTGGTCCATGCGGCGCTGTTGCGCTCGCTTCCTTACGCCGATGGCGATCGGCTGGCAATCGTTTGGGAGCATCGTCACCGCGGCAAAGATAATCCGCAGAACGTCATCAACCTCGGCAACTTCTTTGATTGGAAAGCGCAGAACACGGTTTTCAGCGACATGGCTGCGTTCTTTGATCTCAACGTCAACCTCACGGGCGATGGGGAACCTGAAGAAGTACCGGCGCAGCTCGCCACCACGAATCTCTTTTCACTGCTCGGCGTCAACGCCATTAAGGGCCGCGGGTTTTTGCCCGATGATGGGAAAGATCCTCAGGCGCCGCGAATCATCATTGGCTACGATCTTTGGCAGCGGCGCTTTGGTGGAGATCCGAACATCGTCGGCCGCCAGGTGATCCTCAACAACCGGCCCAACGAGATCATCGGCGTCCTGGGACCCGACGCAGGCTGGTTCGTGCAGAAAGGGTCGCAGATCAATCATTCACCCGAAATCTGGTTGCCGTGGCAACCCGGAGATGACGCCCGCCAGCGTCATGGGCGATTTGCGCGCGCGGTCGCGCGTTTGAAGCCAGGCGTCACGTTCGAGCAGGCCCAGAATGAGATGAACATCATCGGTGCGCGCCTGGAACAGCAATATCCGGATTTCAACGCGAAGTGGGGCGTCACTGTCGTGCCGCTGCGAACGCAGCTCACCGGCGAGATCCGCAAGCCGCTCCTAATTCTTCTCGGCGCAGTCGGCTTTGTGCTGCTAATCGCCTGTGCAAACGTCGCGAACCTTTTGCTGGCGCGCGCGGCATCGCGGAAGCGAGAAATCGCTTTGCGCGCCGGACTGGGCGCGAGTCGTTGGCGCATCGCGCGACAACTGCTGACCGAAAGTGTCTTGCTATCGGCGTTCGGTGGCGGGCTCGGCTTGTTGCTTGCGGTCTGGGGAACGCGAGCATTACTTGCCTTGAGCCCGCCCGAACTGATCGACATCCGCAGCACCGCCGTTAACCTGCCGGTTCTCGGATTCACGCTAGTCCTGACGTTGCTTACCGGAATCGTGTTTGGTCTTTTTCCGGCCTTAGAGGCTTCGCGTTTCGATTTGAGCGAGCCCCTTAAGGAGAGCGGTAAATCGGTGATCGGAGGCACGGGCGCCAGTCGAATGCGCAGCGCCTTCGTGGTGGCGCAGGTGGCGCTGGCGCTGGTGCTGCTGGTCGGCGCCGGGTTGCTGATGAAGAGTCTCAACCGGTTGCAATCTGTCGATCCCGGTTTCGATCCACAGAACCTGCTGACTGTACGCGTGAGCCTTCCCCAGCGGAAGTACGACACCGATCCGAAGGTCATCAACTTCTTCAAGCAAGCTGTCGATCAGGTTCGCGCTCTTCCCGGTGTCGAATCGGTCGGCGCGATCAACGCACTGCCCTTCGATGGGCCGCATTCCGGAACGCGGCTCGAAATCGAAGGACAACCCAAACGTCCCGCCGGACAGGAATTATCAACCGGCGTCATCGTCACGGACGCAAACTATTTTCAGACCATGCACATTCCGTTAAAGCGGGGGCGCTTATACACACCGCAGGAAGTAGCGGAAATGCGCCACGTCGTCGTAGTGAATGAAACCTTTGCCCGCGAAATCTTTGCGGGTCAGGACCCGATCGGCCAACGCGTCACCATCAGCATGAAAGACGACAATCAACCGTGCGAGATCATCGGGGTGGTCGGCGACAACAAGCACAAAGGTTTGGACAGCGAGGTCGAACCGATGGCGTTCTGGCCGCACGCCGAACTGGCGTACCCGTCGATGACCCTCACCGTTCGCACGCGTGGCGATGGAGCGAGTGTCGCCGGTGCGGTGCGGAATGTCATTCATCAACTCGATCGTGATCAACCCATTGGACAAGTGGCGATGATGGACACGTTGATGTCTAGATCAGTCGCGCGGGCGAAATTCAACTCGATGTTGCTGGCGATATTTTCCATCGTTGCTTTGGTGATGGCGGCCGTCGGCATCTACGGGGTGATGTCTTATGCCGTGCTCCAGCGGACGCATGAAATCGGCGTGCGCATGGCGCTCGGCGCCCAGCGTTCCGATGTGCTCAAGCTGATTCTGAAGCAGGGTATCGTGTTGGCAATCACGGGTGTCCTGGTCGGGCTGGGCGGATCGTTTGGCCTGACGCGAATCATTTCCACGCTCTTGTTTGACGTGGCGGCGACGGACAAGACGACATTTGCCGCCGTGGCCAGCGGCCTGTTCGCAATTACATTTGTGGCGAGTTACCTACCGGCGTGGCGGGCCACCAGAGTCAATCCGCTCGACGCGCTGCATTACGAGTGATGCTATGGAGAACCTGTTTAAGGATATTCGGTATGCGTTTCGCGCGACCCTGAAGCGACCAGGGTTCACCCTGATTGCGATTGTTACTTTGGCGTTAGGTATTGGCGCGAATTCAGCAATATTCAGCGTGGTTAACGGTGTCCTCTGGCGCCCGCTGCCTTATCCGCGGCCGCAGCAACTGGTGATGGCGTGGACGGACCATCAGGGGCGCGGCGGGCCGGCCCAGGAATGGTTCTCGCCACCTGAAATCGATGATTGGCGAGCGCAGAATAAAACCTTCTCCCATTTCGCCGGGCTCAACAATTGGATACCGACGCTTACCGGCCGCGAAGAACCTGAGTCACTCGTGGGCGCGGCGGTGTCATACGACATGTTCAACCTGCTGGGCGTCATGCCGTCGCGAGGTCGAACTTTCGTGGCTGAGGAAGACCAACCGAACGCGCCCAACGTGGCGATCCTGAGTGATGAGCTTTGGCGGACACGATTCAATTCTGATCCCAACATTGTCGGCAAATCGATTTCACTGACGCAGAATAATTATCAGGTGATCGGAGTCATGCCGGCGGGATTTCAGTTTCCGGTAATTCCTGGTGCGCAAATCTGGAGAACTCTGAAACCGACGCTGAACCCTTCGTGCACACGCGGCTGCATCGTCCTCCGGGCCATCGCCAGAGTGAAAGAAAACGTCAGCCTTGCGCAGGCGCAAGCCGATGCGAGCACGATTGCCGCGCGATTAGCGGCGCAGTATCCCGACACCAACTCGAAAGTCGGCGCGACGTTGGTGCCGCTGCATGAGCAACTGGTCGGGAGTATTAAGCGCCCTTTGCTGGTGCTGCTGGGCGCGGTGGGTTTCGTCCTGTTGATTGCCTGCGCGAATGTCGCGAACCTTTTACTCGCCCGCGCCGCAACCCGCGAGCGTGAGATGGCCCTGCGCGCGGCACTCGGCGCTAGTCGCGTGCGGGTGATTCGTCAACTACTTACTGAGAGTGCGCTGCTGGCTTTCACCGGGGCGATGGCCGGACTGGCGCTCGCTTACTGGTTGCTGCGTTTGTTGGTGACCCTTAGTCCGCCGGGCACACCGGGATTAGATCAGATCGCCATCGACCGCTATGTGCTGGGCTTTACGATTCTGATTGCCGCACTTACGGGAATCATTTTTGGCCTTGCACCCGCATTGCAATTGTCAAAGGTCGATCTGAACCATTCGCTGAAAGACACCGGCAAGGGCACACCCGGAGGCGCGCGCGGCGGGCGTCTGCGCGGCGCCCTGGTAATCGCCGAGACGGCGCTGGCGTTGCTGTTGCTGATTGGTTCCGGATTGCTGCTCAAGAGTTTCATCCTGTTGCAGCGGGTCGATCCGGGATTCAACGCCGACCATGTGGTGACGCTGAGGTTGATTCTGAATCGCACTGCTTATCCGGAAACGCCCCAGGTTGTTAATTTCTACGGCGCGCTTCTCGATCGGGTGAAAGGGATGCCTGGGGTTCAATCGGCCGCGACGATTTCCACGCTCCCTTTGAGCGGCAACCAAAACGATACGCATTTTCTGATTGAAGGCCGGCCTGCTCCACCTCCGGACCAGGAACCTAGCGCGTGGTTCAACTCCGTCAGTTCCGATTACTTTCAGACGATGCAGTTACGCGCCCTCAAGGGGCGAACCTTTTCTGAAGCCGACAACGAGAAATCACCGCTCGTGGTGGTTATCAGCGAGACTATGGCCCGCAAGTATTGGCCGCACGAAGATCCGATCGGCCAACGCATCGGGCGCGGTCCTGACAGATGGCGTGAGATCGTCGGGGTCGTCCGTGACATTAAGCATTTCAGTCTCGATAGCGAAGCGCCGCCCACCATGTATTTCCCGATGCGGCAGCAGCCGGCGCGGGGGATGGATGTGGTGGTGCGGACGACGGGAGATCCGCTGAGCATGGCGCCCGCGCTGCGCCGGCAAGTCTGGGCCGGAGACCGGAACCTGGCCATCGCGAACCTCGGCGCCATGAAGGACCTGGTCGCATCTTCGATCACCCAACAGAGATTCATCCTCACTTTGCTCGCAGGTTTCGCCGGGCTGGCGTTGGTGCTGGCGGCGGTGGGGATTTACGGCGTGATGTCTTACGCGGTAACCCAGCGCACGCATGAGATTGGCATTCGCATGGCGCTCGGCGCTCGCGTCGGCGATGTGCTCAGATTGGTATTTCGTCAGGGGTTAGTTCTTACGCTGATAGGTGTGGCCGTCGGAATGGCGTTGGCATTTGCGCTCACTCGTTTGATGAAGAGCCTCTTGTTTGACGTTACCCCGACTGACGCGACGACTTTTGCGGTGGTGGCCGCGGCGCTGGTTTCGGTGGCGCTGCTGGCTTGTCTTATTCCCGCGCGGCGGGCGACGAAGGTCGATCCGCTTATCGCACTCAGATATGAATAGAAAGGGAAGCGTCGGATGCGAAGTCTTTGGCAGGATGTCAAATACGGATTGCGCGGGCTCACTACTCGTCCAGGTCTGACGCTAATCATAATTGCGACGCTGGCGCTGGGCATCGGCGCGAACACGGCGATCTTCAGTGTCGTCAATGCCACGCTCCTGCGTCCGCTGCCCTTCAAGGATCCGGACCGCATCGTAGTGGTGTGGGGCTATCTTCCCAAGCTCGCGCACACCTCGGATAAATTTCCATCCTCGGCAGGGAACTACCTCGGTCTCGCCAAACAAACTCAAACCTGCGAGCAGCTCGCCGCCTTTCGCCAGTGGTCCTGGCAACTGACGCATGCGGGCGACCCGGAGCAATTACAGGGCGTGCGCGTCTCGGCGAACTTCTTCGAAGCGCTGGGAGCGAAGCCCATCGCCGGTTCAACCTTCACCAATGATCAAGATCAGGAAGGATCGGCGCCGGTCGCAGTTATCAGTTACCGGCTCTGGCAGAAAGAGTTCGGCGGTGACAAATCTGCGTTGGGCAAATCGCTGACGCTGAACGGACGCACCGCTCAGATTGTCGGGGTAATGCCTCGCGACTTCGAATTTCCCGGCAGCGCAAACATGATTCCCGGGCTGCAGTTCGCTACCAGAAATGACATCTGGATGCCGCTGGCTATGACCGCCGAAGAGCGCGGCAACCAGGGAAGTCTGAATCTTGCGGTCATCGGCCGGCTGAAACCGGGTGTTTCAATTGCTCAGGCTGAGAATGAGCTGCGCGCGATTCAAACTACTCTGCCGCTCGGGACGATTGGGTACACCGTCAACTTGATCAACTTGCAGAAGCAGATGGTAGGGAACATCAAACGCTTGCTGCTGGTAATTCTGACGACGGTAACTTTCGTCCTGCTAATTGCCTGCGCGAATGTTGCCAATCTCTTGTTGGCCCGCGCTTCCGGACGCCGTAAAGAGATGGCGATCCGACGGGCCCTGGGCGCCGGGCGCTGGCGCGTCATCAAGCAACTACTCACCGAGAGTGTCTTGCTCTCGCTCACTGGCGGCCTGGTGGGACTAATGCTGGCTCTCTGGGGAACGCCGCTGCTGGTCTCGCTGATTCCGGAAAAGGTCCCGCGCATTCACGAAATCAACGTGGATTTCCGGGTGCTCGGCTTCGCCTTGTTAGTCTCGATTGTCACGGGCATTGTCTTTGGTTTGGCGCCCGCGCTCCAGGCGTCGCGGGTCGATCTAAACGAATCGCTTAAAGAGAATGCTCGCGGCACCACGGGTGGTTTGCGCCAGAGCCGTCTGCGAGGATTTCTCATTGTCTCTGAAGTGTCGCTGGCGGTCATCCTGATGATCGGCGCAGGCTTGCTGACCAAGAGCTTTGTTCGCTTACTGGCAGTTGATCCGGGCTTCGATCCCGGGCACACGCTGACCATGGAGGTCTCTCTTCCTGCGCTCCCACCGTCCAGGTACGCCGAAGATGAGGCGCAGGAAACATTCTTTAAGGAAGCGCTGGCCCGGCTCAACCAGACACCCGGAGTTACCGCCGCGGGAGCCGTGCTCAGTCTGCCGCTGACCGGGGCCCAGGAGAGCACCGATGTCTTTATTGACGGGCGGCCGCGTAGTTCCGATCAAAGACCCAACGCCGACTACACGATTGTGACGCCGGAGTATTTTCGCGCGCAGCAAATTCCGCTGCTTCAGGGGCGGCAGCTCTCGGATCGCGACGACAAAGGTGCGCCCTCGGTGATTGTCGTTAATGATTCGCTGGCGCGCCGTTTCTGGCCAAATGAAAATCCAATCGGAAAGCGGTTGACCGTTGGTTTCGAACAAAGCCCGCGCGAGATTGTTGGCGTGGTGGGTAATATCAAGCAAACCACCCTTGACTCAGAACCACGGCCGACGATGTACATGCCTCACCTGCAACGCCCCACCGGAGGCATGACCATCGTCATCCGTACTAACGGCGATCCGTTGGCGATTTCACAAGTCGCGCGGGCGCAGATTCATTCCGTTGACCCGAGCATTCCCGTCGCCAACCTCCGCACCATGGATGAAATATTTTCCACCTCGGTAGCGCAACAACGTTTCGCGATGCTGCTTGTCGGAGTGTTTGGCGCGCTGGCGCTGGCGCTGGCGACGATCGGCATTTACGGGGTGATGTCCTATTCGGTCACGCAGCGCACGCACGAGATCGGCGTACGCATGGCCCTGGGCGCGCAACGGGCGGACGTGCTCAAGCTGATTCTTAAACATGGCGTCTTGGTTTCTCTGGTCGGTGTGGCCTTCGGCGTTGCCGCCTCGTTTGGTCTTACTCGAGTTATGTCGTCGCTGTTGTTCGGCGTGACTCCGACGGACACGATGATTTTCGCGACGGTCGCTGTCGGGATTCTGGCGATAGGCACGCTCGCGACTTACTTGCCCGCCTGGCGCGCCGCCAGAGTCGATCCTTTGCGGGCGCTGAGATACGAATAAAGGAGCTGTGCCGCACGACGGGGAATTCGTAACTATTTATGAAACGAGCGATAGAAACTCTGCTGAGCGACGTGCGCTTCGCCCTGCGCGGATTGCGTAAGCAGCCCGTGCTTACCGGCGTGGCGATTCTGACGCTGGCGCTGGGTATCGGCGCGAACACGGCCATGTTCAGCGTCATTAACAGTGTCCTGCTGCGGCCGTTGCCCTATCCGAATCCCGACCGGCTGGTTTGGATGAATGAGTCCGGGAACGAAGTGGCGAATCGAATGCTCTCGTATCCCAACTTTGTCGATTGGAACGCGCGCAATCACACCTTCGAAGCCATGTCCACCTACCGCACGTGGTCGATGATCCTCACCGGAGTTGATCAGCCGACTCATCTCGATGCGGGGATGGTAGCGGCAGATTATTTCAAGGTGATGGGCGTCGCGCCGATTCGCGGTAGAACTTTCAATGCTGAAGATGATCGGCCCGGGGCGACTAAGGTGGCGATTATCAGTTACGCGTTCTGGCAAAAATATTTTGCCGGTGATGACTCAGTCGTGGGCAAATCGATCGCGCTCGACGATGCGGCGTTCACGGTGATTGGCGTGATGCCTGAGGACTTTGCGCATCAGGGTCCGCCGCCCCTTTGGGTCACCGTGGGACCGATGAACTGGATCAACCGCGACGTTCGCGTGGGCGGAAATGTAATCGGTCGAATGAAACCGGGCGTGACCCTGGAACAGGCGCGCGCGGACATCAACGCCGTCGCGCGGCAACTCGCGCAGGAACACCCGGTGGCCAACGCCGGGGCGAACAGAGTCAATGTTCTGTCATTGCAGGAGCGTTTGACCGGAAACGTGCGCACCCCTTTGTGGATTCTTTTTGGCGCAGTGGGTCTCGTTTTATTGATTGCGTGCGGCAACCTCGCGAACCTGATGCTGGCCCGCGCGGTTACGCGGAGAAGGGAATTTGCGATCCGGGCGGCGATGGGAGCAACTCGCGCGCGCGTCATTCGTCAGCTGCTGGTTGAAAGTGTGCTGCTCGCGCTCTTAGGCGGCGGCGCCGGATTGTTTGTGGCGAGCTGGAGCATGGCGCTGTTGACGAAAGCCGCGCGGGACATCGTGCCGCGTCTCGATCAGCTTCATCTCAATTATCGAGTGCTGGTTTTTAATCTCGGCGTATCGGTCGCGTGCGGCATCATCTTTGGATTAGCTCCAGCCTGGCGCTTCTCCAAGCCTGACTTGCAGGAGACCCTGAAGGACAACACCTCTGGTTCAGGTGAGCGCCAAGGCAAGCGGATGCGCGGTGCCCTGGTGATTGCTGAAGTCGCGCTGGCGACCATCCTGCTCGCCGGTGCAGGCTTGTTGATTAGAAGTCTAATCCTTTTGGCGAATACCAACGTCGGGTTTGATTCGCACAATGTGCTCACTTTCGATTTGCATGTGAACCGCAGCCGGTATACCGGGCAAGGTGAGCTGGCGCGCTTTCAACAACAGATACTCGATGGCATCTCGGCGGTTCCCGGGGTCGAGTCAGCCGGCATGTCGGTTGAGCTGCCCGGATTCGGGAGCGGCTGGACCAACGACATCGTGGCCGAAGGACACCCGGGCCCAAAGCGCGGCGAGTTGATTAATGTCGATTGGGCGATTGTCAGCCGCGATTATTTTCGCACGATGCGCATCCCGATCCTGCGCGGCCGTACGTTTAGGGCTGACGAAGATGCCGAAGGCAAGCCGGTGCTGCTGGTCGATGAGAACCTCGCGCGAAAGTTCTGGCCTAACGGGGACGCCCTGGGCAAGCACATCGGGTATGACAGTCCCACACCACACGAGATCATCGGTATCGTCAAAGAAGTCGGCATCTATGGTTCCGCTGCCAGGCCTCTGATCAAAATCTACACTCCGCTGGGCCGGGCGGCTCCACGGCATATGGTGCTTTCAGTGCGAGGCACTACTTCCGATCCGAGTGGGCTGGCGCCGGCGGTCATCAACGCGATTCATGTATTAGACAAAGATTTGCCGGTCAGCGAACTGACGACCTTCGATCAAGTTCTGGCACGTGAAGCTTCGCCAATGCGCCTTAACACCGGCCTGCTTTCATTATTGGCCCTGCTGGCTTTGCTGCTCGCGGCCATCGGCATCTACGGCGTGCTCGCTTACTCGGTAGCGCAAAGAACGCGCGAAGTTGGCGTGCGCATGGCGCTGGGAGCCGCTCGCGCAGACGTGTTGCGGCTATTTCTAGGTCAGGGCATGAAGTTGGTTTTGGCCGGGCTCGCGATTGGGTTAGTGGGCTCGTTCGGCTTGACGCGGCTGATGACGAGTTTGCTTTTCGGGGTGAAACCCAATGACGGGCTGACGTTCATCTGTGTGGCAGTTGCCTTGATCGCGGCGGCGGTGCCGGCCTGTTATCTGCCGGCACGTCGCGCGACTAAAGTCGATCCTTTGATAGCACTGAGATACGAATAAGCCAATCGGAAAATAAACCATGGAACGAATAATCAAAGACATCAGGTACGGCGTTCGGTTATTGCTCAGGCATCCCGGCTTTACCGCCGCTGCAGTTTTGACGCTGGCAATAGGGATTGGCGCGAACACTGCGATCTTCAGTGTCGTCCACGCCGTGGTGTTGCGGCCGTTGCCATTTCACGATCCGCAGCAACTGGTGATGATTTGGGAAGTCTCTCGCAATGGCGAGCGGAACAACATGGGCTACCCGACCTTTAATGACTGGCGCGAACAGAACCATTCGTTCGAGGCCATGTCAGCAATGGCCGACTGGAGTCCCACTCTCGCTGGCGCCGGTGAACCCCAGGCGTTGGCGGGCGCGCGAGTTTCCGCCGATTTCTTTCGTGTGCTCGGCGTCAAACCAATCTATGGCCGAGATTTCACCGCCGATGATGATCGGCCCAATGCGCCGATGGTGGTGATCCTGAGTTATGACCTTTGGGAGCGCAGCTTTAACCGCGATCCTTCGCTGGTCGGAAAGACAATTCAGCTAACGGGAATTGAGCGCACGGTAATCGGAATTATGCCGCCGGATTTCCAACCTGTGTTGAATCCCAATAGCAAGCGAGTGGATATCTGGCGGCCGCTGGCCTATGCCGGCGAGGGTCCGCCGGCGTGTCGTGATTGCCGGCATCTGCGCACTGTCGCTCGTATCCGCACCGGCGTCTCACAGACCCAGGCTCAAGCTGAACTTGCGACCATCCAACAAAGAATCGTTAACGATCACCCTTCGCAGTATTCATCAAACGGTGTGACGCTCCAGTCCTTGCACCAACAGTTCGCAGGCGATTCCCAGCTAGTCCTCTATGTGCTGCTGGGCGCAGTCGGATTCGTAATGCTCATCGCGTGCGCCAACGTGGCGAATCTGATGCTGGCGCGTACGGCATCGCGTCGTAAGGAATTCGTGTTGCGACGCGCGCTTGGTGCGGGCCGCGCGCACATCCTGGCGCAGGTGCTTACTGAGAGCGCGCTCATCGCATTCGCGGGCGGGGTGCTCGGGATAATTCTGGCGATGTTCGGTACCAGTTGGCTGGTGTCTCTGGCGCCGAGCGAGATTCCGAGAATCGAGCAAGCGCAGATGAGTCCGGTGGTGCTCGCGTTCGCCCTGGGCCTTTCGGTTCTCACCAGTGTTCTTTTCGGTTTGTGGCCGGCGATTACAGCCGGGCGAACAGATCTGCAGAAAGAATTGAAGCAGGGAAACCGCACCAGCAGCGGCGTAGCGAATCGCTGGTTACGCAGTGCGCTGGTAATCGTTGACGTAGCGCTGGCAATGATTTTGCTCGCCGGCGCCGGCTTGATGCTCAAGAGCATGGCCCATTTGCTGGAAGTCCCGTCGGGAATGTCTCCGCAGAATGTTCTGACGATGAAACTATCGCTTTTCGGACCAGAGTACGGCGGAGACGACGGCGATGCCCATATCCTCGCGACTTACAGGCAAACGCTTGAGCGTATATCGGCTCTGCCTGGCGTGAGGTCGGCGGGCGCAGTCAGTCAGCTTCCGCTCAGCGGCGACTTCGACATGTACGGCGTGCAAATCAAAGACAAGCCGGTTGCGAATCCCGAAGATGCGCCCAGCGCTTTCAGGTACGGCGTGACCCCGGGTTATATCGAGGCTTTGGGAATTCCGATTCAGCGCGGGCGGACGATAACTACGCAAGACAACGAAACCAGTCAGCCCGTAGTGCTGGTCAATGAGCTGTTCGCATCGCGCACCTGGCCCGGTGAAGATCCAATCGGCAAGCTCGTGCAGCTGGGTGGTCCGAAGCGACCCTGGTACAGGGTGGTCGGGGTGGTTGGCAACGTGCGTCATGAAGGTCTTGACCAGCCGCAGAAGCTCCAGATCTATATTCCGGAGGCGCAATGGTTCAATGTTGATTCGGACCTGGTCCTGGCGATTCGCACAAATGGCGATCCGTCAGCGATTGCCGGCCCAGCTCGGGAAGCCATCTGGTCTGTTAGTCGCAACGTGCGCATCACGGATGTAGCTTCCATGGAAAAGGTTATCGGTACGTCGCTGGCACAACGCCGCTTTCCCATGATGTTGATTGGCATGTTTGCCCTGGCGGCGATCCTGTTGGCGGCGTTAGGGCTCTACGGGTTGATGGCCTATTCGGTGACGCAGCGTACGGTGGAAATCGGCGTGCGAATGGCGTTGGGGGCTCAGTCGCGCGAGGTGATGAGCCTGGTGTTACGCCAGGGACTTTATCTCATTGCGATAGGCGTCGGTTTAGGGATGGCGGGAGCACTGGCATTGCGGAGCCTGATTTCCGGGTTGCTGTTCGAGGTGAAGGCCACAGATCCAACCACCCTGATCCTGGTTGCGTTCGTGCTGACCGGTGTCGCGCTCGTCGCCTGCTACATCCCGGCGCGGCGCGCGACGAAAGTCGATCCGCTGGTGGCACTCAGGTACGAGTGAATTGAGTAGGTAAGCGAGTTCAAGATGAAAGACCCATCCCAATCCGAGACTTCGAATCCTATCCGCGAGTGTTTGAAGCGAACGGCCTCTTCGTCCGTCGCGATCCTCGCAGTGGCTCTCGGTATCGGCATCGGTTCGATGGTCTTCACCGTCCTGTACGCCAGGCATAGTCGATCTCTTTCGCCTGCCAGGCGTGACGAACTTGTTCTGATTACAGAGCCTTCAGATGTAGGGAACGCCACCCGCAAACGGGCGACACCCAATGCGCAGAAGCAATCACGAAACGAGTCTAAACCCGCGCACGCGCGTCGAAGTGACAACGCGAATCGCGGCAAACAGCCAGCCCGATCGAAATCAACCATGCTGATGGTGCAACGCCAGCGGCCGATTAATCACCAACTAACAGGCGGGAAGTACCAGGCACGCAAAGGAAACGGTCATGGACAATCTGATAAAAGACATCCGATTTGCGCTTCGCAGTCTGCTGCGGCATCCAGGGTTCACCGCAATCGCGCTCCTGACGCTCGCCCTCGGAATCGGGATCAATGCGGCGTTGTTTTCAGTTGTTAACGGAGTACTGCTCAATCCGCTGCCTTATCCGAACCCCGAGCAAATCGTGGTGATGGATCAAAGCAAGCCTAACTTTGAGACCGGCGCGATTCCATATCCCAATTTCCTTGATCTGAGAAAAGAGAACCAGACCTTTGCCGCGATGACGATTCTGCGCGGCGCGGCGTTCAGCTTGATCGGCGCCGGCGAGCCGGAACGGGTAACCGGACGATATGTCTCGGCCGACTTCTGCAAAGTGTTCGGGGTTAACCCGGTCGTGGGTCGAGCGTTTTTGCCGCATGAAGACGAAGAGGGCGTTACGCCGACGGTATTAATCAGTCACGATCTGTGGCAGCGGAAATTCGCCGGCGATCGCAACGTGATTAACCGGACCGTAACGCTGGATGACAAGTCTTATTACGTTATCGGAGTGCTGCCTGCTGACTTCCGGTTTTTCCGGACCGGCGACGTCTTTGTGCCGATCGGCCAATTGGATGCGCCGGGGCTCAAACGCCGCGGCGCCGGATTAGGCCTGCACGGAATGGGTCGTTTGAAACCGGGGGTGACAGTCGAGCAGGGGAAAGCTGATCTAAACAGAATCTACCAAAACCTGGCCGTCACTTATCCGGGGACAAACAAGGGCCACAGCGCCTATGTCGCCCCTTTGAAGCAGAGAGTCGTCGGCGAGATTGGGCCGATGCTCTGGATGCTGCTCGGCGCGGTTGGATTTGTGCTTCTGATCGCCTGCGTTAACGTCGGGAATCTGATGTTGGCGCGCGCTTCGGGACGCTCGCGGGAGTTTGCGATTCGCGCGGCGTTGGGCGCCAGTTGGTGGCGGTTGGTGCGTCAATCTCTCACCGAGAGCCTGCTGCTTTCGTTAGGCGGCGGCGCGCTCGGGGTGTTGGTTGCGTATTGGTCTACGCACGCTGCTTTGAATTTGCTGCCTACGACACTACCGCGCGCGCAGGAAGTGCGCGTTGATTATCGCGTCTTGCTCTTTGCTTTCGGCCTTTCATTGTTGAGCGGAGTTCTGGCGGGCGTCGCGCCGGCGCTGCGTAATTCCCATTCGCGGTTTACCGGCGCGTTGAAAGAGAGCGGCCGCGGCAACATCGGCACGCGGAGTCGCGCGCAAGCGATCCTGGTGGCGGTGGAAGTGGCGCTCGCGGTGGTCCTGCTGATTGGCGGCGGCCTGATGATTCGTAGTGTTCGCGCCCTCTGGAATATTGATCCCGGCTTCCGCCCGGACGACCTGATGACATTTGGTTTGAATTTGGCGCCGTCAGCGCGTAACGACCAGCCCGATGCGATCCGCGCCAATCTTCGCCAGCTGAGTGATCAAATCAATTCGGTGCCCGGGGTTCAGGCCGCGTCGTTTCAAGCGGGAGCGTTCCCGATCCTGGACGAGGACGACACTCTTTTTTGGATCGAAGGTGAAACTAAGCCGACCCTGGGAAGCGACCTGCACGCGACGCTGGTCTCGGCAGTGGAACCCGCCTATTTGACGGCGATGGGAATTCCGTTGAAGCAGGGCAGGTTTTTCGACAAGCACGACGATGAGCATTCTCCCTGGGTGGTCGTGGTTGACGAGGTCTTTGCGAATAAGTTCTTTCCGAAGGGCGATGCCATCGGCAAGAGGATTCGTCAGGGAGACAACGATCCGCAGACGATCATCGGCGTCGTGGGTCACGTTAAAGCCTGGGGACTGGATTCAGATGACGCGCAACCTTTGCGCGCCCAGATGTACGAGGCGATGAGACAGTTTCCCGATCAGGCGGTGGCGAGTTTTGCCGTCGACGTCCGCGTGGTGGTACGCACTAACCCATCGCAACAGCCGATCGAATCAATTCGCTCGCTCGTGAAGAGCAGCAACGGGCAGAACATCATCTACAGCCCCCAGACCATGAACGAGACGCTCGCGGGCTCTTTGGCGAGCCGCCGGTTTGCGATGGTTTTGCTGGACTCGTTTGCGATCCTCGCGTTGCTGATGGCCAGCCTGGGTCTCTACGGCGTCATCTCGTATCTGGTTGAAAAACGCACGCAGGAATTAGGAATTCGGATCGCCCTGGGCGCGCAAAGTTGGAGTGTGCTGCGGCTGGTTCTGGGTGATGGAATCAAGATGGCAGCCATCGGCGTAGCGGTCGGCTTAGTCGCGGCACTCGGATTAACCCGACTCCTGACCGGTCTGTTGTATGGCGTGAGCACGACGGACCCGCTTACGTTCGTACTGATTCCAATGCTGTTGCTGCTCATAGCCGGAATGGCTTGTTGGCTGCCCGCGCTCCGGGCGACCCGAGTCGATCCGTTAGTCGCGTTAAGGCAGGAATGAGGAAAGAACCATGGGGACATTTTGGCAAGATATTCGTTACGGCCTGCGCATGCTGGTCAAATCACCGAGCCTCAGCGTCGTCGCTACCATTGCGCTGGCGCTGGGCATCGGCGCCAACACGGCAATTTTCAGTGTCGTTAACGCGGTGCTCCTGCGACCCTTGCCGTTTCCAAATTCTGAGGCGCTGATGTCGGTGTTTGAGACTGACCCGGTCCGCGGTGGAGTTCGCGGCTCATATTCATATCCCAACTTCTTTGACCTGCGCGACCAGAATCACGTCTTCGAACATCTGGCTGCATTTCACGACAGCGACTTTACTCTGACCGGTCAAGGTCAGCCGGTGATGCTGCACGGCGCGGTGGCGAGCGCGGATCTTTTTTCAGTTCTCGGGGTAAAGCCGCTGTATGGGCGAACACCCACTCCGGCAGAGGACAAAATTACCGAAACCGGACGCGTCATTGTTTTGACTGAGCGTCTATTCGCCAACCGGTTTAATTCAGACACGAGCATCGTCAACAAGACCATTACCCTCAATGGCCACAGCTACACAATCATCGGCGTAATGCCGAAGGGTTTCGAATTTCCGATTCAAAACGATCCGCTTGATTTCTGGACGACAATCGCAGATGACACCACCGATGAAACGCCGGTGACCGCCCAGCGCGGGGCTCACTTCTTACGCTTGATAGGTCGATTGAAGCCCGGTGTATCTCAAGCCCAGGCGCAGGCCGAGGCTGACACTATTGGGGCGCGATTGGCCCAACAGTATCCCGACACCAACACCAACAAAGGCATTCGCATTGAATCAACCTTGAAAGCTTTAGTCGGCGACGTGCGGCCGGCGCTGCTCATTCTGCTCGGCGCAGTTGCGTGCGTACTCTTGATTGCCTGCGCCAATGTCGCAAACCTTCTGCTGGCGCGCGCGATGACGCGGCACAAGGAGATGGCCTTGCGATCAGCTCTGGGCGCTAGCCGGCTCCGGGTCGTGCGCCAATTACTTACCGAGAGTGTACTGCTTTCCCTGGCTGGCGGAGTGCTGGGACTGGCCCTCGCCATTTGGTGGTCAGATCTGCTCATCGCGCTCGGGAAAAAAGACATTCCCCGGGCTATTCAGGTCGGCCTCGATTGGCGCGTGCTGGGGTTCACGCTCGCCGTGACCTTGTTGACCGGATTCATTTTTGGATTGGTTCCGGCGCTGCAACTGTCAAAGACTGATTTGACGGAATCTTTGAAGGAAGGTCGCGGCGCCGGCGCGGGCGCGCGCAAAAACCGCGTTCGCGGCGTGCTTGTGATGGCCGAACTCGCGATCGCCGTCGTGCTGTTGGTGGGCGCCGGTTTGCTGATTCAGAGTTTCTGGCGTCTGCAACACGTCAAGTCGGGTCTGGACTCAAACAACGTTCTCACCTTCTCAGTCTCTTTGCCCGAAGTGCGTTACACAACCGAGCAGCAAGCGCGTTTCTTTCGCGACCTCGCCAATCGCCTGCGCAGTCTTCCCGGCGTGCAATCAGCCAGTGCCGCCACGCCGCTGCCTTTGAGCGGTGATCGCTTCGGCATCTCATTTAAGATTGAAGGCCGTCCGGTGGCCCCGAAGGATGAACCGGTGGCGGATCTGTTCATGGTCGAACCTGATTACTTTCGGACGATGGGCATTCCGCTGCGCCAGGGCAGAGATTTGAATGAGCGTGACGGGCACGATTCGACTCAGGTGGCGATCGTGAGCGAGACCTTCGCGCGGCAGTTCTTTCCCGGCGAGAATGTTCTTGGCAAACGCATTCAGCCGGGCATCAGCTCGGGCAATGAAAAATCAAAAATGCGCGAGATTATCGGCGTCGTCGCCGACATTCATAATCGTGCGCTTAACGTTGACCCTAAGCCTGTCTATTACTTGCCGCAATCTCAAATTCCGTTCAGCGAGCTTTCGATGGTCGTCAAGACCAGCAACGATCCGCATGGCCTGATTAATAGCGCGACGCGCGAAGTGCAGGCAATGGATTCTGAGCTGCCCGTCTTCGGCATCAAGACGATGGATGAATACGTTTCGTCTTCAGTCGCCGCACCGCGCTTCAACACCACGCTGCTGGCGATCTTCGCTAGCGTGGCCCTGGTGCTCACCGTTATCGGCCTTTACGGCGTGATGAGTTACTCGGTCGCGCAACGCACGAACGAGATTGGCATTCGCATGGCGCTGGGCGCGCAGACGCGCGACGTACTGGGCATGATTGTGAGAGATGGCCTGAAGATCGTCGCCATCGGTTTGTTGCTCGGAATAGGGGGCGCGTTGGCGTTGACTCGGCTGCTTGAGAGCTTGCTTTTCGGGATTACGACGCGCGACCCAATAACGTTTCTGGCCATTGCGGGATTGCTGTCGCTGGTGGCCATGGCGGCTTGTTGTATTCCGGCTTTGAGAGCGACCAGGGTCGATCCACTGGAAGCTTTGAGATGTGAGTGAACATAGATCCGAAATTCAAAGACTTATTTGACAAAGTCACATCCTGATGTGAGGAGGAGTGAATGATTCAATCGATTCTCCAGGACCTGCGTTACGCGTTGCGCATGCTGCGGAAGAACCCTGCGTTTAGCCTGATCGTGATCGCGACGCTGGCGCTGGGAATTGGCGCGAACGCCGCCATGTTCTCGCTCACAGATCGTGTCTTGCTGCAGAGCCTGCCCGTCCAAAATCCGGACCAGCTGATGGTCCTCCAGACCCGCGATCCTGCAGAACCAGCGCCTGACGATTCCTTCTCTTATCCGATGTATCAGGACCTGCGCGACCGCAACACGGTGTTCTCCGGCGTCATTGCCCAGGGCGGCGCGCAAATGAATGTCAGCTATGGCGACCAAAACGAGCGCGTCAACGCGGACCTCATCAGTGGCAATTACTTTGAAGTTCTCGGTGTGCGGCCGGCTGCCGGGAGACTTTTTACCCAGGATGACGATCGCAATCCCGGCGCGCATCCGGTCGCTGTCATCAGCTATGCATTTTGGGAAAAGCGATTTGGTAAGGACGCCTCGATTGTCGGTAAGACAATTCTGGCGAACGAACACCCGGTTACCGTGCTGGGCGTCGCGCCCCGCGATTTCTATGGCATCTATCTCTCCAGCGCGCCCGATGTTTGGGTGCCGTTGATGATGACGCCGGTTTTCAAGCCATTGCCGCCGACGCGACTCGTGCGCCGTTCGCATCAATGGCTCACCGTGATGGCCCGGCGCAAGGACGGGGTATCCGCAGAACAGGCGCAGGCCTCTTTGGCCGTTCTCTATCATCAAATTCGTGAGTCGGAACTGCAACAACGAAGCCAACCGCTCAAGGCCAGGGAGCAGGCGGTTTTTCTGGCTCGCCAAATCGTGCTCGCGCCCGGCGGCCAGGGCATTCAAAGCGTGCAGCGCGAGATGCGCACGTCGCTGTTGCTGCTGTTCGGAGCGACCTGCGCGGTGCTTCTGATCCTGTGCGCCAATCTTGCCAATTTGATGATGGCGCGCGCCACGGTCCGGGCGCCTGAGATGGCCGTGCGCCTCGCGCTGGGCGCCGGCCGCATGAGACTTCTGCGGCAATGGTTAACCGAAGGGTTGTTACTTTCGGTACTTGGCGGAATCGCGGGCGTACTGGTGGCCTTCTGGATTAAAGCCGGCCTGTTGATGTTCATTCCCCGTGAGTTGCGGGGAAATCTCGACACTCCGATGGGTTGGCGCTTCGTTGCGTTCGTCATGCTGATTTCGATCGGCGTCGGCGTCCTGTTCAGTTTGGCTCCGGCCATCCAGGCGGCGCGGAACGCATCTGTCCCGACGCTGCAACTCGAGACTCGTAGCGTTACCGGCGCGGGCCAGCTGTTCAGTCTGCGCAGTGCGCTCGTGCTGTTGCAGGTCGCTCTGTCATTACCGCTGCTGATCGGCGCCGTGTTGTTGTCACGCACGCTGCAGAACCTGCGGGCGGTCGATACCGGATTCACCAAAACCAACGTTATGTTGGCCCGGCTCAATCCGTCCCTGAATGGTTACACCGCCGACAAGTCACGCTTGTTCTTTGAAGATTTGCTGACGCGCACGCGGTCGCTGCCTGGGGTGACGGCTGCGAGCCTGGCGACCGATTCGCCGCTCTCCGGAGGTTGGGATCGAAATGGGATTGTCGTCGAAGGATACACGCCGCAAGAAGGCGAGAAGATGAGCTTCGACGCTACCTGGATTTCGGCTGATTACTTCAAATCACTCAATATACCCTTGACGCTCGGGCGCGACTTCAATGCGCAAGACAAACTCGGCAGTCCCCGCGTCGCCATCATCAACGAGATGATGGCCCAGCATTTCTTTCCCGGCCAGAACGCGGTGGGGAAGCGTATCGGTCTGGACGAGGTTCCGGACACTACGATCGTGGGTGTGGTTAAGGACGCGAAATACGTGAACCTGCGGGAACCAAACCGACGTCACTTTTATCTGCCGATTATGCAGGAGAAGAATCTGCTCGACTTAACCCTACAGGTGCGCACGACGGGAGACGCTGAGGCAGTGACCGGTGCGGTCCGTAATCAGGTGAGGGAGATGGATCCGCACATACCCCTATACGATGTCAAAACGCTGGCTGCCGAAATCGATCAATCGCTGATTCAGGAGCGGCTGGTCAGCTGGCTGACAACCGGCTTTGGTGTGCTGGCGACCTTGCTCGTGGTGATAGGTCTCTACGGGGTGCTGAGTTTCACGGTGGTGAGGCGGACTCGCGAGATTGGAATTCGCGTCGCCCTGGGCGCCCAGCGCAGTGACGTCTTTATGATGGTGATTAAGCAGGGAATGATTCTCGTGTTCGCCGGTGCGATTGCGGGCACCCTGGCTTCAATCGCTTTATCGCGACTGATCGGCAGCCTGTTATTCGGAATCTCAGCGACTAACAAGATAACGTTTGCCGCCGCGGGTATCGGCCTGGTTTTAGTGGCGATGTTGGCATGTTACTTACCGGCGAGGCGAGCGACGAAGGTCGATCCGCTCGAAGCCCTGAGGTACGAATGACTCTTTCACCGGTCAGTTGAGATCGCGCGGACCCGGCGTGCGCGGAGGAACCATGGATACACTATTCAAAGACATCCGTTTCGGTATTCGCAGTTTGATATCGCGGCCGGCTTTTGCGGCTATCGCAGTCCTCACTCTGGCGCTTGGGATTGGCGCGAATACGGCGATCTTTAGCGTCATCAACGCGGTGCTGTTGCGCCCGCTGAGCTACGAACAACCTGATCGTCTCGTGACCTTTCGGTCAAATCAGTCAGGTCCGGACCTGGCTGACGTGATTACCTCCAGCAAGACCTTCACGAAGATTGGCGGCGAGGTTCTGTCGCCCCTGGCCTATACCGCTGGGTCTGAGCCGGTGCAAATTCAGGTGGGGCAGGTGAGCGGCGGTTACTTTGAAACATTGGGCGTCAAACCAGCGCGCGGCCGTTATATCACCGCCGATGACGATAAGGACGGTGGGCCTTTTGTTGTCGTGCTCAGCCATTCTTTGTGGCAAAGGCAGTTTGGCGGCGACCAGAACATACTTGGTAAGGTCATTCCGTTGAGCGGCAATTCGTATACGGTGATTGGCGTTATGCCGGCGGGTTTCAAATCGCCGCGCGAGAATACCGAAGCGTGGACGCCGGTGCACATTTCAAATCCGGTAGCCGCAAATTTCCGTGGCGTTCATTTCCTGAGAACGTATGGCAGGCTCGCTCCCGGAGTCACACTGCAACAGGCCAGCGCCGAAATGCGTCTTATCGATCAACAACTCGCACAGCAATATCCGGCCGATAACAAAAACCGGACTACGGCACTGATCGCGTTGCAGGAACGGATTGTTGGCGAGTCACGCAGCGCTTTACTCATTCTCTTTGCCGCCGTGAGCCTGGTGCTGTTGATTGCTTGTGCAAATTTCGCAAACCTCCTGCTCGCGCGTGGCGCGGAACGCGGACGCGAGATTGTGATACGCACGGCGCTCGGCGCAGGCCGTTGGCGGATCGTGCGTCAACTGCTCACGGAGAGCATTTTGATCGCGCTGCTCGGAGGCGTCATCGGCGTGGTCTTCGCCTGGTGGGGCATCAATCTGCTCATCGCGCTTAAACCTGACAACCTTCCGCGCCTGGATGAGATCGGTGTCGACCTGCGTGTCTTTAGTTTCACCCTGGGAGTCTCGCTGCTGACCGGATTGATTTTTGGATTGCTCCCGGCGTGGACTGCGTCGCGCGCGGCTGTCACTTCCGGACTGAAGGAAGGCGCCCGGGGCGCGAGTGCTTCACGGGCGCAACAAAGACTGCGCAATGCCTTTGTGGTCGGCGAGTTGGCGGTGGCGCTCGTCTTGTTAGTTGGCGCGGGATTGCTCGTGAAAACATTTTGGAAGTTGCGGAATGTCGATCCGGGATTCAGCCCCGATCATCTGGTGACGATGCGAGTCGAGTTGCCTGAAACTCGCTACAGAGAGGTTGAGCCGCAGACGCGTTTTCGCACCCAGGCGCTGGCGAATATCAACTCGTTGCCGGCCACCCAGGCCGCGATGATTAGCGAATTGCCGCTCAGTGGCGACTCGCTCGATCATGATTTCCTGATCGAAGGCCGGCCGCCGATCGCGCCGGGGGATGAACCCAGTCTCGAAACGCGCAGCATCATGGGCGATTATTTTCACGTGATGAAGATTCCGCTGAAACAGGGCCGGGATTTTCAAGCGCACGACTTTGATGACCACGCGCCGGCGGTAGGCATCGCTAACGACTCATTGGTCAGGCAGTATTTCCCGAACGAGAACCCGCTCGGCAAACGGGTGAGATGGGCGCGCGACCCAGCTGTGCATTGGATTGAAATCGTCGGCGTAGTTGGCGATGTGAAGCATTTTGGTCTCGACCTTCCCGAGCAGCCGGCGCTGTATTCTCCCTACACGCAAATCAACCCGTGGAAGCGCTGGATGTCATTTGCGGTGCACACGCAAAGCGATCCGGCGGCGATGGCGCAGGCAGTGAAGGAACAGATTTGGAAGGTTGACCCACAGCTGCCGATCACCAGGGTGCAGACAATGAATGGCGTGGCCGCGGCCTCGTTCGATGCGCGGCGATTCAATATGCTGCTGCTGACTTTGTTCGCGGGCCTGGCCCTGGTGCTGGCCGCGGTCGGCGTCTATGGCGTGATGTCGTATGCGGTAACCCAGCGAACTCACGAAATCGGGATTCGCATGGCCCTCGGCGCGCAGGTGGGCAACGTGATGAGATTAGTCATGAAGGGCGGCCTGACGATTGCCATCATCGGCGTCACGATTGGACTCGCCGGAGCCTTTGCGTTAACGCGTTTGATGCGCACACTGCTATTTGCGGTCGAGCCCACCGACAAAGGAACATTTGCGGCCGTCGCGGTATGCTTGCTTCTAATCGCTCTGGCGGCTTGTTATATTCCGGCGCGCCGCGCGACTAAAGTCGATCCCTTGCAGGCTTTGCGTTACGAATAAGCTGTCACGCAAACGGTCAGTTTGCAGCACGGCACTAAGTAAGATGGGTTCGCCCGAGGTAGCGCAAACTAACAGTTTGCTCTACGGAAGGCGATACTGAATAGGAGATTCAACGATGGCAACGTTACTTCAGGACCTTCGTTATGGCGCGCGGATGCTGCTCAAAACACCCGCGATAACTTTCATCGTCATTCTCGCCCTGGCGCTGGGCATTGGCGCGAATACCGCCATCTTCAGTGTCTTGAATGCCGTGGTGCTGCGCCCGCTGCCGTTCGAACGCCCGGACGAATTGCTGTTCCTGAACGAGCGCAGTGCGGTGCTTGACGAAATGTCGATCTCCTATCCGAATTTCACCGACTGGCGAAATCAGAACCACGTGTTTGAGAAGATCGGCGTCTACAATCGCAGCAGCTACAACCTGACGGGCAACGGTGAAGCCGAGCGGATTTTGACCGGCCAGTGTTCGGCCGATTTATTTGCGGCGTTGCGAGCCAAGCCTTTAATCGGACGACTGTTCACCAACGACGAAGACAAGCCGGGCGCAGCCCCGGTCGTCGTGCTCAGCTATCCGCTGTGGCAGCGTCGCTTTGGCGGCCAGCCGAACATTCTGAATCAAACGCTGACCTTCAACGGCAAAGGCTACACGGTCATCGGCGTGATGCCGCCCGATTACGCATTTCCCACGCGCGTCGAGATGTGGGTCCCGGTGGGACCTTTGTCGGACGATCAGAATTGGCAACAGCGCGGCAATCATCCGGGGTTGTATGGGGTCGCGCGTCTCAAGCCCGGCGTTACGCAAGCGCAGGCGCAGGCTGACATGAATACCATCGCCGCGAATCTTGGGCAGCAATATCCCGATTCAAACTCCAACACCAACGTTCGCATTCGGACGATGATGGAAGTCCTGGTCGGCGATACCGTCAAGCAAACGCTCTGGATTCTTTTCGGCGCCGTCGGGTTTGTGCTGCTGATTGCCTGCGCGAACATCGCGAACCTTCTGCTGGCCCGCGCCACCGGGCGACGAAAGGAAATGGCAATTCGCGCGGCCCTGGGCGCGAGCCGTTGGCGCATCGCGCGGCAATTGCTCACTGAGAGTGTGTTGTTGTCTCTGATTGGCGGCGGACTGGGACTGGGGATCGCCCGGCTGGCCATCAAGCTGATTCTGTTCATCAGCCCTACGGCGATTCCGCGTTCGCGAGAAATCGGTATCGACTGGAGAGTGCTGGCCTTCACGCTGGGCGTGTCAGTGCTGACGGGAATCCTGTTTGGACTGGTTCCGGCGTTGCAGGCGGGTGAAGTCGATGTGCACGAGACTTTGAAGGAAGCCGGCCGCGGCACGTCTGCCAGACACTGGCTGCGCAGCTCGCTCGTGGTTGTCGAAGTGGCCACCACGATGGTGTTGTTAATTGGCGCCGGCCTGATGATTCGCAGCTTCTATCGATTGCAGAACGTGAATCCCGGGTTCTCGTATGAGAATCTCACCAGCTTCACCGTTGCCTTGCCCGGCAGGAAATACACGACGCCCGAGCAGCGGAGTCAATTTTTCAATCGTTTGGTGCAGGATCTGCGAAGCTTGCCGGGCGTGCAGTCCGTTGGCGCGGCGTCGGGCCTGCCGCTCGGGAATAATGGCTGGCAGACATCCTTCCTGGTTGAAGGACAGCCGCCGCCCGCGCCCGGCGATCGGCCGTTGATGGAAGCCTGCACAGTCACGCCCGATTATTTCCGGGCCATGAACATTCCATTGTTGCATGGTCGCTACTTTACGGAGCACGACGATCGCTCGTTCGTCGCGGGCAAAGACATGAGCAAGCTGAACGAGGGCGAACGACTAGTAGCGGGAACGAACGTCATCATCGTCGATGAGCAGTTTGCGAAACGTTACTGGCCGGGCCAGGATGCCGTGGGTAAGCGAATCAAGTTTGGCTCCGATGAGACTGCGCCTTCGCTGGAAGTTGTCGGCGTCGTGGGACGCGTAAAGATGGAAGGTCTCGACACAGATTCAAACCGGGTGCAGGGCTACTTTTCGTTTTCCCAGGTCCCGTTTCAGGCGATGACGATGATTGTTAAGGGTCAGGGTGATCCCAATCAATTGATTGCTGCTGCGCGCAATCAGGTCAGGTCGCTTGACGCGGATCAGCCGATTTACAACATTCGCACAATGGACGAGATTCGTGGTGAATCAACCGCGCCGCAACGTCTGAATCTCACCTTGCTCAGCATCTTTGCCGGCATCGCTTTCGTGCTGGCCATCGTCGGTATTTACGGCGTGATGTCTTATGCGGTGACCCAACGGACGCACGAGATTGGCATACGCATGGCCATCGGAGCGCAGCCGAGCGATGTCTTTAAAATGATACTGGGGCAGGGCATGATGCTGACGATCATCGGCATGGCGGCGGGACTGTTGGGAGCGTTCGGGCTGACCCGTTTGATGGCCACCATGCTCTTCAATGTTAAGCCGACCGACCCGCTGACGTTCGGTGGTGTGGCGCTGCTGCTGCTCGCGATTGCGCTGATTGCTTGCTACATTCCCGGTAGACGCGCAACCAAAGTCGATCCGGTTAATTCGCTGCGTTACGAGTGATTCATACCGTGCCGCCCAGTCTGGAAGAGTGTCAGAACCGGGAGCGGTAGCGACCGGACCAAGGGAGTTCGTTCATTAACTGGAGAAGTTTTTTGATCCCGTCGCTACCGCTCCGGGTTCCGACACTGGCCGCCCCGGCCGCGATGTTATGCCGAGAATTCTAATAGCCGACGATCAACCCGATGTCATCACTGCGCTTCGCTTGCTGCTGAAGGGGGAGAGCTATGACATCACTCCGGCATCGTCACCGGCCGCCGCGCTCAAGGTCATAGAACGGCAAGATCTTGACCTCGTCCTGATCGATCTTAATTACACCCGCGATACGACGTCCGGCAGCGAAGGCATGGAACTGCTCTCGCGCATTCGCACCATCGATCCAACTTTGCCGGTCGTCGTGATGACCGCGTGGGGTAGTGTCGACATCGCCGTGGAAGCTATGCGCCGCGGGGCCCGCGACTTTATTCAAAAGCCCTGGGAAAACGCGCGGCTGCTGGCTGTGCTCCAGACTCAGATTGAATTGGCCCAGGCGCTGCGCCGCACGCAAAAGCTGGAAGCGGAAAACCTGACGCTGCGGGACGACGGGGGCACTGCTAACCGGCCGCAGATCGTGGCTGAGTCTCCGGCCATGAAGTCGATTCTGAATGTGGTCGAAAGGATCGGTCCGGCTGATGCCAACGTGCTCATCACCGGCGAAAACGGCACCGGCAAGGAAGTCATAGCCCGGTCGCTGCACGGGGTCTCCGGCCGCGCCGCCAAACCGCTGGTGAGTGTGAACGCCGGCGCCCTGGCCGAGGGCTTATTCGAAAGTGAATTGTTTGGCCATGTGCGTGGCGCCTTCACCGACGCGAAGACGGACCGCGTCGGGCGATTCGAGCTGGCGGATGGCGGCACCCTGTTTCTCGATGAAATTGCGAACGTGCCAATGACCTTGCAGCCCAAGCTGCTAAGGGTGCTGGAAACCGGTGAGTTCGAAAGGGTCGGCTCATCAAAGACCCGCAGGGTCAACGTGCGCGTGCTCTCTGCGACTAACGCTGACTTGAAGGCGGACGTGGCTGCGGGAAGATTTCGCCAGGATTTAATGTTTCGGCTGAACACCGTAGAAATTCATCTGCCGCCGTTACGCGAACGCCGCGAAGACATCGCGCCGCTGGCCGAGCATTTTTTGCGGCAACACAGCGAGCGCTATCGCCGCGGTCGCATGTGGTTCACCGATCAGGCACTTGAAGCACTGCGCGCGCACTCGTGGCCCGGCAATGTGCGCGAACTCGATCATGTGGTCGAGCGCGCGGTGCTGATGAGTTCCGCGGACACGGTCAGCGCGATGGACCTCGCCCTGCAAACATCTCCGCTCGCGCAACTCTCGGCCCGGCTGGAAGAAATGAGTCTCGAAGATGCCGAGCGTTTGCTGATTAAGAAGGCCCTCGCCAGGTTCGACGGGAACGCCAATCGCGCCGCCGAAGCCCTCGGTCTGAGTCGCAGCGCGCTCTACCGCCGCCTGCAAAAGTATGGGTTATCATGAGCCCGTGAGCACGCCGCCCAAATCGCCGAAAGCGCCCCAAAGCTTCACCCATCTCGATCCCGGCGTTCGCGGCAGCCATCTTAAATTTGAAGGAAGAGTTACCGTCCTGACGCTGGCCGCCGGTTTGCCCAGCGTGGCGCTCTGCGCAATTTTGTTGTGGTACGACGGCTATTCCGCCCGGGTACAGTGGACGGTTGATTTACTGCTGGCGTTTTTCTGGTTGGCAATTTCCGCCAGCTTAAAAAATCGGGTGGTGCGTCCACTGCAGACTCTTTCAAATATTCTCGGAGCCATTCGCGAAGGCGACTATTCGATTCGCGGACGGCGCGCGGCTACTGGTGACGCCCTGGGCGAAGTAATGCTGGAAGTGAACGACCTGGGCGAAACCCTGCGCGGGCAAAGACTAGGCGCAATGGAAGCAACCGCTTTGTTGCGCACGGTGATGTCTGAGATCGACTCTGCCATCTTTGCGTTCGATGGCGAGCAACAACTGCGTCTGGTGAACCGCGCCGGTGAAAAACTCCTGGCGCAACCCGCGCAGCGTTTGTTGGGCCGCACCAGCGAAGAGTTGGGCTTGCAAGCGTGTCTCGATGGGCAGAATGATTCGCACCCTTACACCACGAGCATGGTCTTTCCCGGCGGCGCCGGACGTTGGGAGATTCGGTGCGGAAGCTTCCGTGAAGGCGGGATGCGTCACCAGCTGCTCGTCTTGACGGATTTGAGCCAGACGCTGCGTGAGGAAGAACGTCTAGCGTGGCAGCGGCTCCTCCGCGTGTTGGGCCATGAACTCAACAATTCGCTGGCCCCGATAAAATCCGTCGCCGGAAGCCTCGCCGATCTGGTCAAACGCGAACCCAAGCCCACCGATTGGGACGACGATATGTATCGTGGTCTTGAGGTGATCTCATCGCGGGCGGATTCGCTTTCGCGGTTTATCGAATCTTATTCAAAACTGGCGCGCCTGCCGCCGCCGCGATTTCAATTGCTGAATATCGGTGAATTGGTGCAGCGCGTATCTGCGCTCGAAACGCGTCTACCTGTGCAGGTGCTGCCGGGTCCTGAGATCGTGATGCGGGGCGACGCGGTGCAACTCGAGCAGTTGCTAATCAACCTGATTCGCAATGCGGTCGATGCGGCGTTAGAGACAAATGGCTCCGTCGAAGTCGGATGGACGCGACAGAACGGCCAGCTCAGCGTTCGGGTCCGGGACGAAGGCCTCGGGCTGGCGAATACGACGAACCTTTTTGTCCCGTTCTTTACGACCAAGCCTTCCGGATCGGGAATTGGTCTGGTGCTGTCACGGCAAATTGCGGAGAGTCACGGTGGAAGTCTTACTTTGCAGAACCGTGAAGACAAACATGGGTGCGAGGCGAAATTGATCCTGCCGGCTTAATAAAGAAGATTGGCGAAATATCGAGCGGTGGATTAATGGGAAAGTGTTCGTCAACTCTCACTTACCCGCCGCGTTCCGGCCGTTCGTCTCTCGCAGGTAGACCCACTTGTTGAAAAACTCCTGCAAGCTTCGCTTACTCGCTTTTTCCATCGCTCGCTGAAAATCAGGAGTGGTCACCGACTTACCAAAATAGCTGCGCGTGTAGAGCCGAATGCCACGCCAAAATGCCGGCTCGCCCAGCTCTGTGCGCAAGAGATGGATCACATATGCTCCCTTGTCATAGACGAGCGTTCGATCCTGAGCCGTGGGGCTGTTCCAATCGGGAAAGACTAACGAGCGGTCCTTACCGGCAGCCCGCACCTTTTCATAATTCAGCCGGTATCCTTCAATGTCTTTTAGATATTCCGCTTTTCCGAAACGGCGTTCTTTATAGGCCGACGCCATGAACGATGCGATCCCCTCGTTCAGCCAGAAGTGTGTCCAGTCGCGATTGGTCACCATGTTGCCCCACCACTGATGGGCCAGCTCATGCGCGCCTAACCAGATCGCGTCTTCATTTGCCAACACGTCGCGGCCATAGGTTTCGCGCAGAGCGGTGAAGCTGCTCATCTCCTGTTCGACGCCGCCGGCCGCCAGGACCTGCGAGTAAGCCGCGAATGGATATTTCACTCCGGCTTTATCTTCATAAAAATCGATCATGTCCGCAGTGTCGCGAAAGATCTTCCGCAATTCATCGTCGGTGTACTGCTCGGACACAAAGCGAAGCTCAACGTGACCATGACGCTCGGTTAGGTTGCGAAACTTTCCTACGGCAAAACCGAAGAGGTAGGTCGGTGCCGGGATATCCTGGCGCCACTCAGATAAAACTTTGCCGTTCGCCAACTTGCGCTGTGTGACCATTCGACCATTCGCGACTGCGGTCAGTGCCGCGGGCACCGAAAGTTTCAGGTTGAAGGTCGCGCGATTGTCGGGACTGTCTATACAAACCATCCACTGACTGGTCGAGAAAACGGTATAGACCTGCATTCGGTCAGGCCAGAAACGAATTCCGCGACGTGGCGTGCCGTGATATTCGATCTCAAGCTCGCGAGTTTCGTTCTGCTTTGCCGCCCGGGATAAAGAAATGATCACCTGACGCTCGCGGCGCTTAAAGTTCTGCGGGATTCCTTTTTCCTTGACGGAATCGATCGTTAATTCGCCGCAGTTAAGTGCGACTTCGCGCAGGCCTGCGGTTAGGGCGACGAACTTTATGGCTTCCGTTCCCGTGAGTGATTTGCCATCGATATCGAGTTCGAGCTGAAGTTCGTAATGAACGACGTCGAAGATCTGCGGGGGCGAGGTGGTTTGATTCGAGCTGGGACCGGCCGTAAACAGAACGACCAACAAGGCGGAAGCTGAAATGGCAATTCGTCGCAGCATGCCGTACTTGCTGAACGTCATCGAACCATTCTGAAAAGGGAAGGGGTCTCGCGGCGTGGCTACGAAAGTCATTCGAATCCGAAAAATAATGCGGCTGGGCCGCCGCATATCGCGCTAAGCCTATGGCTTACCTATGGCTATTCCGCTCACTTTTTTGAGGCCATGCCTCGATCCCCGAGGCGCTAGCTCCTGGATTTGTCGGAAAGGACACGTTGCGGACAGTCAGAGCTTGTCCGCAACGTGGTGCGGCTGAGCCGCTCATTTCGATTGGCGGCGCGACTTCTCTTGTGGGGTCAAGCCTCGCCGCCTTGATCAAAGGTTAACGCGCCGGTTGCATCAGAATCTCGGACAGCGCCGTCATCCGGTTCGTATCGGCAGCGGACTTGGCCGACGCAGCGTCCTTGGCCAGGGCCGGCGCCATCTTCTTCAGACTCCCGGTGTCGTTCTTGTCAATCGCCGCTCGGAGGGCTGTGATTCGATCAGCCGCCAGAGCCTGCGAGCGCTCCAATTGATCGATATAAGCCCTGGCCACCGTCAGGTTTTTCGGCCAGACGATCCGCTGCTGGTTCTGCACATTCAATTCAGCGACTTGGACCGTCTTGGCCGCGTCGATTTCGTTCTGCGTCAGGAACTTCGTCGGCGTCAGTTCGAAAATGTCCAACCCGCGCGCAATTTCAGAAGCGTAAATCTGACCGTTGTACCAGTAGGCCGACCAGTCGCCGCCGAGCACGAGCACGTTGGGATCAATCGGTCCGCGATCGAAGTAAGCAATCTCTTGCGGATGCGCCGCGTCGGTGAAATCCATCACCGAAATGCCGCCTTGATACCAGGCCTGGACCTCGATGTCGCGCCCGGGAATCGGAATCAGCGAGCCGTTGTGCGCGACACAGTTTTCGCTGTCGCCCTGCGCCGCCGGCATCTTGTAATAGCTTTCGAACTTCAGCTTGTTGTTTTCCAGATTGAAGATGGCATCGGCGCCCCACTTGTTCGGATCGTTTGCCCGGCAACGCGCGCCGAGTCCGCCGCCCCATTCGTCAGTGAACACAACCTTCTTGCCGTCGTTCGAAAACGAGGCCGAGTGCCAGTACGAATAGTTCGTGTCATTCACCGCGTCCACGCGCTTCGGGTTCGCCGGGTCCTTGATGTCGAGCAGGATGCCATTGCCCGAGCAAGCACCGGCAGCCAACCCAATCGCCGGATACACGGTGATGTCGTGGCATTGATCAGTATCTGAAGGCTTCGACACTCCCGCCGTGGTACCGTTCACTGTGTGCGTGCCGCCATTATTCAGGCTGTTGACCACACCGCTGCGCGGATCCATAAAGAGCCGCGGACTGGAAACGACCTTGGAGTTTTGCGGCGCCGCGACCGGCACCTTGATTACGTCAATTCTAAAGAGCGCCGTGTTGGGGTTTTTGTCCGGCGTGCCACCCGAACAGCCCGGTAGCTCTTCTTCCTGGCGCACGAATGAAGTTCCCGAGACATAGATGTAGACGTTGTCCTTGTCATTCGGATCGACCACCAGCGTGTGGGTGTGCGAGCCGCGGCAAGTCTGCACCGCTGCCACCTGCTTGGGAGCTTTGATGTTCGAGATGTCGAAGATTCTCACCCCGCGAAAACGGTCCTTCGAAGCTGCCGGCAGTGGATTGTCATGCGACCCGGCTTTCGGCGGAGGCGGCGGCGGAAAACCCTGCACGCCGCAGTCAAGCCGGCCGTTGGCCATCTCGACCGACATGAACATCAGGTTCTTGTAAACCGAAACGTCGCCCTGCCCGCCCGGACAAATCATCGAAGTCAGCAAGCTGGTCTTTGCCGGATTCGAGATGTCGTAGATGTTCACGCCATAGAAATTTCCGAGAAAGAGTTTGTTGCCCTGGAATGCCAAATCGGAATTCGCAAAGCCCAATCCTGCCAGGACCAATTTGATTGGGCCTTGCATCTGTGACGGTTCACCGATGCCCAGCACCGTGGTCAGCGTCTTGTCCACCTTTGGATCCGCCGGATTGTTCGTCCCCAGATCGAATGCGTCAGGCTTCTTGAGCAGCATTACATGTTTAATGCCGGAAGCCGCTTCACCCGCATCATAGACACCCGGCTTCAGCGAGGCGCGCGGATCCGACGTATCCGAACCCGTCATGCCTGTGGGCAGAGGCGGCGCCGGTGTCGGCGCAAACGGATTCGCCGGCTCAGCCGCCGGAGTTGGCGTCGGCGACGGCGTCTGCGCGAATGCGTTCGTGGCCAAAGCCGATATGGCGAAAAGAACTAGTAAATAAAGAGTGGCGATTCGTAGTCGATTCATGTTTCCCCCCAAAGAATCTTAAACCGTCTTAACCTTGCACCAGGCCGACGGTAAGGGAGGGCTCAAAAGCGTGCCCATGAGCCCTCTCTTACCGTCGGGTTACTGCCCAGATCCCTGACCCAACATATTCTGCATGATTCTAATTTCGGCGCGTTGGCCGGAATCAATATCCGTCACAAAGTTGAACAGCACCGCATCCTGTCCCGCGCCGGCCGTATCAAACAGATCTTTCACCATCGTCAAGGCGCCGCCATGATGCTGAATCATTCCCTCGAGAAATAACCGGTCGAATTCTTTCCCTTTGGCCTCTCGCAGCGCCTGCATCTGCTTCGCCGTCAGCATCCCGGGCATCAGCATCTCATGCTTCGACATGTCCATCCCCGTCATATCCATCCCCGACATCTTCGCCATCGAAGGCATTGTCGTCGGCTTGCCTCGCGCCTTCAGCCAATTCTCCATAAACCTGATTTCATCCGCCTGCGAGTGACTGATGCGCGCCCCGAGCAAACGCAGCTCCTTATTCTCAGTCCGCGCCTCGATGAGCGCCGTCATCTCCACCGCCTGCGCATGATGCATAATCATCCCCTGCATGAATTCGACGTCCTTAGGAGAGGTCGGCGGCAGCACCCCCGTCGTCGAAGCAGGCAAAGTTTTCGTCGGCTGTCCCGGTGCACCTGGCTGGACGATTACGGGGCCGACCGGGTTGTCTTGTTGCGCTCGAATTGTCGGCGAAAATGAACAAATCAAAGCGAGGAATACGGGAAGGACGAAATAAGGTTTCAAACGCACATCCATTACGACTTACCAAATACCCACCACGTTTTTGGTGACTTTAACACAGACCTCAGTATGGTCAGTAATGGGAAGCGGTCGAACACGCCGCAGGCGTGGAATTCAATAGCTTTGGACATTTGCAACACTGTTTAGTTTGTCCACGGCTGGAACAGGGTACCCTTTCATTAATCTGCCTGTGACAAAATATCCTGAACAATTCAGATCTCGCTTACGCGTGCGATGAGCCCTTGCAGAGCTGCAACTGAGGGAGTGCTAGTGAAGATCGCCTCAAGGAGATTTAGGAATTCGTCCTGGTTATTTGCGCGAAAATCTCCGGGATGGTACACGCCCCGGGTCAAGTAGTCGTTGAATTCCTGACGCCAGTTACCGATTCCGGGTCCCAACGCGAAACAGGGGTATACTCTTGCATGGTGATGCGCCACCTCGACCGCAGTATATCGATAACTATCCAAAGCCGGTACAACAACGAAAAGAGTATGCTTCATACGAGGCGAAATCTCTTCGCTTACCACTTCGCCTACCAGTACGCGGTCCGTTTGCTCTGTAAGTGCCTCCGCTTGGGATCTTAAAATTGCCAGAGGGGACAGAATGCCTGGCCTAATGTGTTCAGGCCAAAGATTGCCAACTTCTGTTGCCATAGTCAGTATTCTCCTAAAGGTCGAAACGTGCCATCACAGGCAGATGGTCTGACAGATAAGATCGGTCGGGGGTGCCATCCTTTTTTGTGAGCGAGTGATCTCCATCTGATGCTAGAATCGTCAGTTCTGCAAGCGTGGGGATCATTGATGGACGAACCAATATTTGATCTACGATCGCCCAGTGTGGATTGTGCGGAGCGCTACTCCTCCAATAGAAAGTGCCGGCAGCCCCGGGGCTTCGATCACCAAATAAACCCCACATTGGATTGTAAAACCGCCGATTCTGGATTGCTTCATTTTTCTGCCCGGTCTTGGACGCCAGGGCCGTTGTCATCAAGCCGTGGATCACAGCCCAACTCGTCATTCCATGATCGTAGGGATGCATATTGAAATCGCCGACAAAGATCGTATTGTTGTGACCTAACCTATCTTCCCACAAGCCCAGTTCTTCAACGATCGGCTTGGCGTAGTCGCTTTGATCCGCTCCAGACAAGCCACCGGATTTTGAACGAAGATGGACGCCAGCGATTAGGACATCATTTGGATAAAATCTAGCTGACTTCAAAGACCAAGCCGATAAGTAGCCATTAATGCCGGTAAATTTGTGTTGAAAGCGTCGAGCGTCAAGACGAGAAAGCGCCACCGTCTTCCCTCGAACATTCTCAACATTACGGAAGCTTCCTTTGTCGACGCCCAACATCTTGGCAGTTTCTACTAGATTTGTTCGCTTCGGTATCTCGGCCAAAACAAAGACGTCTACATCATAGTGTCCTGTCAAGCATTTGAGATGTGGCAGCGCTGCGCGGTTCTTCGCGATGTTCCAAAATACAATTGTTATCACTGGTGCCTCGATCGCCAATCACCGAACGGCGTGAGAAGGAAGAAAGTAGACAGTAGACAGTAGTCGGTAGTCAGTAGCTACGGACTACGGCTCTACTGATCATTTAAGAATCAACTGGCGGGTGGCGATCCGCCGCCGGACTTGCCTCGTGGGCCGGACTTCTTGCGCTCGCTGGTGCGAGTGCCGCCGGCTTTCTCGTATTCGTCCGAGTCCTTGCCAAAGCGCGCGCCGACTGCCGCCAGCATCCGGGTTGACTTGTCGTTGAGCTTGTCTTCTTTGTTGTCGAGGCGGTTCTGCACCTGGTCAACGTCCGAAAGCATCGTGTTGTAGGTGTTCAGGTCGCCATCGACGTCTTCGATCTCGGCCTTAAAGCTGGCCACGGTCAGGCCGCCGCCCAGGTCGAGATTAGGGTCAATTGACTGTAAGCCAGCGAGGCGGAGCTTGGCCGCTTCGCTGATCGCCGAAGTTCGTTTGCTGCGTGCCATATGAGGCTTCTCCTTTCCGTAGGGAAAACCGGAGGCTGAAGAGATTCGAGGAATCTGGGCGGAAAGTATAGGCAATCCGGCCAATTTGGCAAGCAAAATGTTTGCGGCAGTCAGTAACTGATTGAATTTAGGTCGCTTGGAAACTCGCTCTGGTTCGTGGGGATCTCGTTTAGGTCGGAAGCAATCTCGTTTTGATCGCGAGCAAAGTGAGATTACCTCCGATCCAAACGAGATTCGGTCGAAGGAAATTGAGATTGCAGGCGATCGAAATGAGATTGGGTCGAAGAGAAGCGAGATTGGTCCGGATGAAAACGAGATTAGGTGGAAGTGAAGTGAGATTAGTTCGGAGGGAAGCGAGATTCCGTCTGGCCAAAATGAGATTGGCTCGAAGGAGAGTGAGATTGGTTGGGTGAGTTCTCACGCTGAAAGCGTGAAATTGAATAGCCGTAGACATCGTCCACGGGTAACAGGTCCGATCATTTTTCTCACGCTGAAGGTGTGAAATTTTGTTCGACCCCTTCAGGGTCGAATTCGGATTTGGGTTTACGTTATCCGGTGGCGTTGCCACCGGCTATTGAATTTGTCCCCTGCGGGGACATGCGGACGCTAATAAATTTGTCCCTGAGGGGACAACTACGATCAAATGTCTTCACGCTGAAGGCGTGAGATTTAATAGCCGTGGGCAACGCCCACGGAATACAATCCCGCCCAAATTATCGACCCTGAAAGGGTCGAATTAAAGGAGCGACCCCATGGCTCAAACCCTCGTTAGCTTGTTGGTCCATGTCATTTTCTCAACCAGGAATCGCGAACCGTTGATTACACCTGAGATCGAGCCTGAATTATTCGCGTGGATTGGCGGTATTTTGAAGAACCACGAATCGCATTTGCTTGATGCCGGGGGCGACGCCGACCACGTGCACTTACTCATCTCGCAATCGAAGAATATTCCCTTAAGCTCCTTGATGAAGGATGTAAAGAAAGACAGTTCCTCCTGGATAAAGACCAAAGATAGACGGTTTCGGAATTTTCATTGGCAGGATGGTTACGGCGCGTTCTCGATCCGTCAAACAGACATTCCGGAATTGAACAGATACATTGCCGGGCAGAAGAAGCATCATCGCAGACGCACGTTTCAGGAAGAGTTGATTGCGTTTCTAGACGAGTATGGGATGACGTATGACGAGCGTTATTTGAGGAGCTGAATAGACCCTTTCAGGGTCGAGATTTTGTTGGTTAACAGATCCGGTGGCGTTGCCACCGGCTATTCAATTTGTCCCCTGCGGGGACATGCGGACGGTACCGAAATCGTCCCCGGCGGAAACCCGCGGACGCTTCAATTGATTCCGGCGGTGACAAACGACACAGATTTCAAATTTCTGTAACCGCCGTCACGACGAAAATTCCGATCAATTTGTTAAGCTAAGTACATATGTCTGATGCGAAACGGGTAGGGGTGTTGACTGGTGGCGGGGATGCGCCGGGGTTGAATCCGGCTATTAAGGGGTTGGTTTATCGGGGCGCGGAACTTGGGTTGGAAATTGTGGGCTTGTACGACGGGTGGCGAAGTCTGGTGAATCCGCGGCCGGATGCAACGGTCCTGGATCGTGAAGCGGTGCGCCGTTGGGATCGTGATGGCGGAACGAATCTGGGCTCGTCACGGACGAATCCTTTCAGCGCGCAGGATGAATCAGGCGAAAAAACAGATCGTTCTGCGGAAGTACTGGCGAACATCAAGGACCTCAACCTCGACGCACTGGTGGTTTGCGGCGGGGAAGATACGCTCGGCGTCGCGGCCAGGTTTGCGACTCTCGGGGTGAACGTTGTCGGCGTCCCTAAGACTATTGACAAGGATCTCGCGGGCACCGACTACACGCTGGGCTTTGACACGGCGCTGCGCAACGTCACTGAGGTCATCGAACACTCGCGCACGCCGGCGGGCTCGCACGGCTGGGTGCAGATTATCGAAGTCATGGGGCGGCACGCGGGGCACCTCGCGCTGTGGTCAGGCGTCGCCGGGCAGGCGCACATGGTGTTGATTCCCGAACATCCATTTAGCTATCAGAGAATCTTTCAATTGCTGCACGAGCGCATGGGCGAGCCGGGTGTAATTCACGGCAAGCCTCGTTACGCGGTAATCGTGGTCGCCGAAGGAGCGCGGGCCGAAGACGGCGAGATGATTACGCTCGACGATCGTCACGACGCTTTCGGTCATATTAAGTTGGGAGGAATCGGCGATGTGTTGGCCGATCGCATTGAAGTCGAGACGCCATATGAATCGCGTTCAGTAATGCTCGGGCATCCGCAACGCGGTGGCCCACCCAGCGCGGTCGATCGCATCATGGGGCTGTTGTTCGGCGCTCGCGCCGCGGAAGCCGTCGCTGCCGGAGACTTTGGCAAACTAATCTCGGCGCGTGGGGTGGCTCCGGCGTGTGATTTGAGCCTGGTCGATATCTCGGCAGTGTCGGGGAGGATTCAAACCGTGGATGTCGCACGGCAGTATGATACGGAGCGTTATCATCTGAAGGGGATCGGGATGTAGTGATGAGGCTATTTGCCCTTTCGAAGACTCTGGTGACGTGGTCAATCAACTTAGCCTGATGTTACTCTTTATCGGATGAGCGCCAACAAGCCAACCTCAATTCCGGCTCACTTTGACGGGGAGCGAATCTTGCTGGACGAACCCGTTGAACTGGAGCGTAACGCGCGATTGCTGGTTACAGTGCTGCCAAACGGAGCTAGTGATAGCGAGCGTGATGCCTGGCTGGGTTTCTCTGCCGCACAACTGGACAGGGCGTATGGCGACCAAGACGAATACTCGCTCACCGCAATCAAGGAAATGAATCCAGAGTATGAAGGAAGGTGACGTTGTCCTTACTTCAATTCCGCAAGCGGACGGCATCGTCAAGAATCGGCCCGCAATCATCTTGCGTGAAATGCCTCCTTATCGAGACTTCCTTCTGTGCGGCATCAGCACCTCACTCGACAAACAGGTCCAGGATTTTGACGATTTGATTTCCCCGGCTGACGATGACTTCAAGTCCAGCGGTGTGCGAACGACCTCAGTCGTCAGGTTGGGCTTCCTCGCGGTTATCCCAAGCGCTCAAATCATCGGCACAATTGGGTCTATCTCGACGGCTCGCCACCGGCGGCTCTTGAAGACTCTTGCGCATTACCTGATCGAAACCGCGCGAACCGTGTGACAGGTGCCATGATGGAACAATAATGATGAATGCGACTGATTCAGATCTCGTTTTATCAAAGCGAACAACGTTGCTGGATCGCACTTGCCAGTTAGCCAACGAGTTTCTCGATGCTGTCGGTGATCGCCCGGTGGCGAAGCGAGTTGAATTCGAGGAGCTGCTTAACGACGTGCGAGGTGATGGGCTCTCATCTTCAGGCGACCAGCCCGGTCAAATAGTCGAGCAGCTTTCACACTGGGCGGATAATGCAATCGTCGCGACTGCGGGACCGAGATACTTTGGCTTTGTCGTGGGCGGCGTGCTGCCGGCGGCATTGGCTGCGGATTGGTTGACGTCGGCGTGGGACCAGAACGGGGCGTTCTTTGCTCATTCGCCGCTGGCCTCGGCCGTCGAGAGAGTCGCGGCAGAATGGCTCATCGATCTCTTTGGTTTGTCCCGGGAGTCCAGCGTGGGTTTCGTGACCGGCGGGACGATGGCGAACTTTACCGGGTTGGCCGCCGGGCGCCATGCATTGTTCAAGTCGATCGGTTGGGACGTTGAGACGGAAGGGTTGCTTGGGGCACCGCCGATAACCGTCGTCACCAGTGAAGAGTCGCACGTCTCAATTTTCGCGGCGCTGCAAATGTTGGGTCTGGGACGAGAGCGAGTCGTCAGAGTGCCGAGCGATGAACAAGGCCGGATGCGCGCGGACGAGTTGCGCGCTGCGCTCGCCGGGATTCAGACACCAGTTTTGGTATGTGCGCAGACAGGGAACGTCAACACGGGCGCGTTCGATCCGATTTCGGAGATTGTTGAATGCGTGCATGACTATAAAGGATGGCTGCACGTCGATGGGGCCATCGGACTCTGGGCGGCGGCATCGCGAGCGTATCGCCCCTTAATCGCAGGGATTGAGCAGGCTGATTCGGTTTCGAGTGATTGCCATAAATGGCTGAACGTACCTTACGACTGCGGCGTCGTGTTCGTGCGCGACGCGGCAGCTCATCTGGCGGCGATGTCTCTGCATGCTGCGTATTACGTGCTCGATGATCGGGCAGCGCGCTCGAACTCTGATTGGGTGCCGGAAGCTTCGCGGCGCGCGCGCGGGTTTACGGTCTACGCAGCATTGCGATCGTTGGGGCGGGACGGGATTAGCGATCTAGTCGACCGTTGCTGCCGATTGGCGCGGCGCATGGCGGAACGCCTGGCGACGAACCCGCAGGTAACAATCCTCAACGAGGTCGTGCTTAATCAGGTCCTGGTGCGATTCACGGACCCGGCGGGGAAGGACGACGACAAATTCACTGAGGAAGTTATTCGCCGCGTGCAGGACGACGGCACTTGCTGGTTAGGCGGCACCGTTTGGCACGGCATGCAGGCGATGCGCATTTCGGTGTCTAATTGGTCGACCACCGAAGACGATATCGATATTTCAGCGAATGCGATCTTGCGAGGGATGGGTAATAAAAGTGATGAGTGATGGGTGATGAGTGATGAGTGATGGGTGATGAGTGATGAGTAATGGGTGATGAGTGATGAGTGATCTCGCAGGCGATAGGTTGTGATTGACAAGCCAACGCTCTTGAACGCGGCTCTTGATTGCGCCAACCGCCTATCACTCATAACCCATACTCATAACTCATACTCATAACGCATAACTCATCACTCATAACGCATAACTCATCACTCATTACTTATCCCTAATTACTTATCACTTCACTGGTACTCGGAAAAAATGCTGAAACGAGTCTTACTATTATCTGCTTCAGCCGGCGCCGGTCACGTGCGCGCGGCGGAAGCTGTCGAGAAGGCTTTTCAGGCTTCCGCTCAGAGTGTCGAAGTTCAACACCTCGACGTTTTGAATTATACGAACAAGGTCTTCCGCCATTTCTATTCAAAAGCCTACATAGACCTGGTCAATAAGATGCCCGAAGTTCCGGGGTGGATTTATGACAAGCTCGACAAGCCGTGGAAGAACGAGCGGCGCCGGCTCGCCCTCGACAAGCTGAACACGCGTCCATTTGTAAAAGTCCTGCGCGAATATCAGCCGGACATGATTGTCTGTACACATTTTTTGCCGGCCGAGATCGTGTCGTGGCTCAAGGCGAAAGAGCGCATCGCCAGTCGTCAGGCGATTGTGGTGACAGACTTCGATGTTCATGCGATGTGGCTCTGCCATCACTACGAGCAATACTTTGTGGCCGTTGATGAAGCGCGTGTGTATCTCGAGGTGCTGGGAATACCGCCCGAGAAGATTACGGTGAGCGGGATACCCATCGACCCGGTCTTTGCCCTGCGCAAAGACAAACAGGAGATGCGGCGCAAGCACGGGCTGGCACCGGATCGAATAACCATCCTGCTTTCGGCCGGCGGATTCGGGGTGGGCTCGATGGACGGTTTGTTTGCGGCTTTGCTCAACCTGAAAACGCGCGCGCAAATCGTGGCCGTTTGTGGCCGCAATGAGGAATTGAAAGAGCGGCTCACAAAGATGACGACGCGCATCGGATCAGACGCGCAGGTGATTATTAAGCCGTTCGGCTACACGCGCGAGATGGATGAGTTAATGACGGCTTCTGATCTGGTATTGGGGAAACCTGGAGGTCTTACTACTTCCGAAGCGTTGTCCAAGGGTTTGGTGTTTGTCATCGTCAATCCGATTCCCGGACAGGAAGAACGTAACTCGGATCATTTGCTCGAAGCCGGTGTCGGCATCAGGTGCAATAACCTGCCGACCTTGGCTTACAAGTTGGATCGCTTGTTAAGTGATCAGAAGCGATTTGCGCAGATGCAGCGGAATACGCGCGCGTTGGCGCGGCCGCGTGCCGCCATGGACATTGTGCGCAGGATTTATGAATTGGATGGCGCGGGTCAGAACCGGGAGCGATAGCGACCGGATCAAGAAGGCTGCTAAGTAAAACCGAGAGCGTCCGACCGACTGAGTAGAAATCTTAGCGTCCTTGATCTGGTCGCTACCGCTCCCGGTTCTGACGCGCTCGCCATCCGCATTAACGCATGAGCGCGCTCGCTGACCAAAGAATTGGTGACTGCCCGTGTAAGTCACCGGTGCGTCGCGGGCGATCTAGGTAAAACTTGAGTTGCGTATCCAGGTTCGAGCCAACTTCAGCGTTGGCTTTGTTCGTCCCCACGCAGACGTCGGTCACATGGCCATCCTTATCCAGGTGGTTGACCAGTCCGAGCCAGGCTTTGCGCGCAGCGGGTCCGTAAGTCCTGGCCGGCAGCCAACCGTTCTTTACCCCGGTGACCATCGCAAAAGTGAACATGCCGGTGCTCGAAGTTTCAGCCCAAACATCGGGATGATCGATGAGCTGCCGCCAAAGGCCGTCCGCCGCCTGGTACTTGAGCAGCGAAGCCATCATCGTGCGGTAGCCTTTGAGAATGCGCTCCCGCTTCGGATGATTCTTTGGCAGCGAGCGGAGTAACTCGGCCATGCCGGCCGCTACCCAACCATTACCGCGACCCCAGTAAAACGGCGAATCGGCAGCGTGAAAGAAGAGGCCATTAGGTTGTTGCAGTTTATCGAGATAAGCCGCCATCGTCAGCGCCGCGCGATCGAGATACTTGCGATCCTTCGTGGCGCGGAAGGCCTGCACCTGCACCGCCGTGATCATAAACATGTCATCGATCCAGTAACGCGCCTCCGCCGTGATGCCGTCCGGCGTGGTCTTGTCCCATTGCTTATCAGCCAGGCCTTTTCCCAAGTCCAGATATTTCTGCTGTTTGTTTTGGAGATAGATTTCCAGCGGGATAATGCCGATGACGCGCATATCAACGTGCGCGTCGGGCGAAATCCAGCCGGCATGCTCGCCCAGCAATGGATCGAATTTCGCAATTAGCCGCTTTTGCAGATCCTGATCCTTGGTTAATTGCGCGACCGTCAGCGAGCCATACCAGCCGCAGGCTTCCGGATAGATCACGGATTTGCGTTTGCCCTCTTCGACTTCGAGCTTGCGCACGACAAAGTTTTCCGCGACGCGTTTGCCGACTTCCTGCGGTGAAGTTCCCGCCGGCCACTTGCTGAAATAGGATTGCGCAACGCCCGGGATAGCCAGCGTTAGGACAAAGGTCGCCGCCAAAAACGGCATGAATCTTTTCTGAATATGCAATGTAGGCCTCCTGATTGAGTGTCTTTAGTTCCCGCCTCTGGCAGGTGAAACTGATAACTCCAATGACGCGTCCCGCAAACCGGGAGAGCTCGCGGTCACTTTGATCTTTCCTTTGCCAGCGTTCGCTTTGAGCAGCGCGAGACATGTTCCCTGGTAGGCCTGGCGCTGAGTCGCCTGGTAAGGCTCGTGGCTGTTACTGTTGGCGCTATCGACGGCGGCCACGAAACCTGGACCCGTGACTTTGAAGGAGATCAGATTCTCAGCATCGGGAACAATTACTCCGAGCTCGTCCACGATATAAGCGTTCACAAACACGACGTCGTTCCAGTCGTTTGCCACAGTATGCTTATCGACCGTAAGTAGAATCTTCCAGGCGCTGCCTGCCGAGCGCAGTTCATGAGTGGCAGCGGTTTTTCCGCTATTGAATCCGACTGCTTTGATGACCCCGGCGGCGAAGTTTATTTTCCAACTCCTCGGGCTGTCGTCCGGTGGCCGGGATTTCTTACCGAGTGAATTTCCATTCAGAAACAACTCGACCTCTTCACAGTTGCTGTAGACCTCGACCGTCTCTTCGTGCGGCTGCAGATTCTTCGGCGTCCAGTCAGAAAAGAGAACTTGCGGCCGGCGTTCGTCGATCGGATTGTAGCCGGGATCGGTCGGCGCCAGGGGCGTTCGCGCGACGCGCCGGGTGATATGAACCACCGGCTGATCGCTCCACCAGCTTTGACGTTGGAAACCGATTGGCTTGGGTTGACCAGTCTTGTAAAGCAATCCTGAGTTGTTCGCGATTCGCGGCCAGCGGCCTGATTCGCCGAGATAATCTACAGCGCTCCAGATGAACTGGCCCGAGTATTCCGGATGATCGCGCATCGCCACCCATTGAACCAGTTCGTGGGTATTCTCGGTGCCCAGAATTTTCCGCGTTGGTTTCTGGCGGTAAGCAGCCAGGATTTCCTGCTCGCGATAATTTTGTCCGACCACGTCGAGAAGATCCGCGAGGCCGTTGTCGTAGTCGTGACTCACATTCGGCCGAAACAATCCCTGCGTGACCGGGCGCGTCGGGTCGTACCGATGAAACTCATCGACCAATCCCCGCAAAATGCCTTTGGCCAGTTCGGCCTGAGGCGTATCGTGAATTTCATTGCCGGCGCTGTAGAGAATTACGCTCGGATGATTACGATCGCGCCGAACCGTGTCGCGCAAATCAATCTTCGACCAGTCATTGAAAAACAAGTGATAGTCGTAAGGGTTTTTGGCGACCGTCCATTGATCGAACATTTCATCCATGACGATGAAACCCATGCGATCGGTTAGATCGAGAAACTCGGGCGACGGCGGATTGTGCGCCGTGCGAATCGCATTCACGCCCAACTTTCGCAATTCCTTCAAACGATATTCCCAGACGGCCAGCGGCACGGCGGCGCCAAATGCTCCGCCATCGTGATGCAGACAGGCGCCTTTGATTTTGAAGTTCTTGCCGTTCAGCCAGAATCCTGTCGGCGGATCGAAATGAAATTCACGGATGCCGAAAGAGATACTTTCATCATCAAGGGTTTTTCCGTTCGCCCGAATTCTCGCAGAGGCTCGATAAAGCGTGCCATCAGCGAGATTCCAAAGCTCTGGATTCGCCACCCGAATCTGTAATTCGAGTGAGGCAGTTTGATTGGGTTCAAGTTTCGCCGGCAGTTGCTTTTGTCCCGCCGAGCTTGATGAAGCGACGAGCTTCCCATTCGCTGAAGTCAAGTCGACTTCAAGTGAAACAAGTCTGGCGATGGCTGATCGATTTACAACTTCGGTACTGACTTTGACGATTGTTTGGTTCGCCCCGACCTGTGACGTAGAAACCAAGGCTCCCCATTGAGGAATATGCACCGCGTCTTTAATCACTAACCGCACGTGCCGGTAAATCCCGGCTCCCGTGTACCAGCGTGAAGCCGGTTGTTTGGAAGTGTCCGCGCGGACCGCGATGACGTTGTCTTTGCCGAAGTTGATGTGAGGGGTGAGTTCGTAACTGAAACTCACGTATCCATATGGGCGATTTCCGAGATGAAAGCCGTTTATCCAAACATCGGAGTTCGCCATCACGCCGTCAAACTCGATGAAGACCAAACGATCGCGAAGTTCATTCGCGATTGTGAAATGTTTTCGATACCAACCGACACCTGAGGGCATAAACCCGCCGCCCTGACCGGTCGGGTTCTTTTCATCGGCCGGCCCCTCAATGCTCCAGTCGTGCGGCACGTCGAGCTTGCGCCATGAAGAATCGTTGACATCGGTCTTTTCACTGCCGGGCGCATCACCTTTCAGAAAGAGCCAATCGCGATCAAACGTAGAAGTGATTCGCGCGGTGTCGGCTCGCTGGCAGATTACCGGGATAGCCCCGAGCGCGATTAGGGCAACTGCTAATGAGAGCTTAGCCGTGATGCGGCGCGACCTAAGAAGAATCTTCATCTTTGTCATCAAAACTTTTCGCTCTTAGCGATCTCGAATCGCTTATCGGACAGCGGATGACTATCGTGAATGCTGAAGTCCCGCACGTTCGTCAACACGAAGGTGGATGGCCCGCGGCTCAGCGCCTTTACTTTTGAAAGCTGAACATCCGTAACATCGTTGAGCACAAACGCGGGACGCAATTCGTCCTTGATATAACTCAGGGAAACTTGATCGATTCGCAGACCCTTTGCATGTCGAATGAAGAAACCGTACGCGGGCGTATCGCCGAACATGGTCGGCTCGGGATAGCCGTCTTCTTTTTCAGGAGGCTCGAGTGCGGGTTGCGCCTCAGTGCCGCCGCCCACCGAATAGATCCTGATGTTGCTCAAAGTGACGTCTTCAACTGGATGACCGGGAATGCCGGCGATGATCGAAGAGATGGCCGCCCCGGCGTTGTAAACGACGACGTTGCTGATGTTGATGCGTCGCAGCGCGCCGACTGCCGTCGTTTCTTTCGGACCACGACCGCGAAAGCCCAAGCGCATGAAAATTGGGGCGTTGGTAATCTCGCGCATCGTAATGTTGGAAATGGTCACGTCTTCAAGCAACGCGCCATCGACGCTTTCGAGCGCGATACCCCGGGAGTAGTCAAAGACGCAATTGCTAATCGTGATGTTCTTGAAACCGCCGTTTGATTCGGTGCCGAACTTGATGCGTCCCATCGGACTGCTGAAGTCTCCGGAGGCGCGTTGCGGTTCCCGCTTGAACGTGCCGTCCAGCAGCGTGCCTTCGAGATAACCACTCACCTGGCAATTGGTAATCGTGAGATTCTCGGTCGCCCTCGCGTACCCGAGCGCGTAAGAACTCTTCGGACAAATACCATCGTCCAGCGGTGAATTGACCATCGCGTTCGAGATGCGCACGTTCCTACACGAATCTACGTCGATGCCGTCGCGGTTGGTATCAATCTTGATGTTGTCGATCGTGAGATTGTCGACGCCGGTTGCCAGAATTGCGAAATGCCCTCCATGCAGGATCGTGATGTCGCGAATCAGCACGTTGCGACAAAGTTTCAGCGCGATAGCTTTGTTGCCCCAGCCAACTTCAACCGCATCGCGTTTGCTCGGGAAACCGTATGGTCCGGCGCGGGACTCGCCAGGCAGATTTGCCAGCGCCGCATTCTGTGCTGCGGTGCGCGATTGGCTGCCGAGACGAACCAAACCGCGGCCCCAGATTCGCCCCGGCCCGGCAATGGAAACGTTCTCGAGATTCTCGCCCCAGATGAGACTGTTGTGCCAATGACTGTGGCCAAAATCCTGGTACGCGTCCCACTGATTTGGTTCGGGCGGATCGTATTTGGCGGTCGCAGATGTTTCGGCCGCGATGATCGTCGCGCCTTGATCGAGATAAAGAGCGATGTTGCTCTTGAGTCGAATCGACGTGGAAAGATAATCGCCGGCAGGGAAGTAAACGGTGCCGCCACCTTTAGCGGCCGCTGCTTCAATCGCTTTATTAATCGCCACACTGTCGAGTTGCTTGCCGTCACCCTTCGCGCCAAAGGTGCGCACGTTGTAGGAAGCAGTGGCCGGGTGCTGGGCTGAGGCGATTTGAGTAATTACGGCCGACGCAAGCAGAGCTGCGATGACGATGGCGTTGCAGGTTAATAATCGGATTCGGCTACGCATCAGAGTTTGCTGGATTGTGTGGCAGCGTGCCCACCGAGTCTTATCAAAGCCGGCGGCCAGGCGCTCCATCTCTAAACGATTTGGTCAAATAAAAGAAGCACGATATGGCTTCACATTAAAAGTCAGCGTCTTCGCGCCCAGGATCTGATGTCTGGCGGTCAGTCGAATCACTCCAGGACTCTGCCTGGTTTTGATCCAAACTGCGCCCACGCCGCCGAAAAGCGCAAAAGGACTTTCGCCGACGATTTCGCCGGGTCCCTCGAGCGTCAACGTGATTGGACCGTTGGCGAACGGGCGCACCGCGCCGAATTCATCCGTGACTTTCATCACGACTCGCGTCATATCAATGCCGTCACCGATGAGCTCCTGGTCGTCCGCTTCCACGATTAGTTGTCGATCCGCCCCGCGGCCCGACATCTTTTTCTCGATCACTTTCTTGCCGCCAATGTAGCCCTCAATGCGCAAATCGGCCCACGCTCTGCCGATACCGTCGTGCAGGTTGGTCACGAACGGCGCGTACTTCAGGGACTTATAAGTCTTTCGATCGGGTTCGACCTCGGCAATCAATCTCTCGCCGATATAGAACTTCAGTTTCTCGCAGTTTGAGCAAACCAGCGCATTGGTAAAAGTTTCGTTTTCATCGCCTCGAGCCCAATCGAACGCCGGTTCCAGCACGATCTCTTCCGACGGGTCGCATTGCGATTTATAAAATCCGGCGGCAGGTTTGGGAATGCGAAAAATGTCGGAGACGCCGTGATAACAGATTCGATCGCCCGAACCGAATTCGTCATGGGTGTTGTAATCGAAAGCGCACCAGCCCAGGCCGCCGGCGTATTTGTCGTCAGACGCAAGTTGGTCATGCACGCGCGCGTGACGGTGGGTGTGCTCGCGCAGGCGCTCGACGTTATCGTTGCGCTTGGTCGGGTACATGTGGCCATTGAATTCGGTGTTGAGATAGAGCGGATGGTTCGGCGGACGTAGGGGGAAACCAAAATCGTTCATGGTGAAAACATCTTCGAGGCGCTCCGAATTGTAGCGGTAGCGCACGCCGCCCGTCGGCCGCGAATCATCGAGCGAATGGGCCAGAGCGTTCGTCCTGGTGTAGAGCTCGTGATCATCGCCCGACTCATTCACGCGCACGCCCCAAAGAATAATCGAAGGATGGTTCCAATCGCGGCGCACCATCCGCTCGACGTTGTCCAGGGCCAGCTTTTGCCAGTCATCGTTGCCGATGTGTTGCCAGCCGGGAATCTCTTCAAAGACCAACAGCCCGTATTCATCGCAAGCGTCCAGAAAGTGCGGCGACTGGGGATAATGCGAGGTGCGCACGATGTTGCACTTGAGTTCCTTGCGCAGGATCCACGCGTCGCGTTTCTGCCCGCGCGCCGGCATCGCCTGCCCGACAAACGGAAACGTCTGATGCCGGTTCAATCCGCGCAGCTTCAGATGCTTACCATTCAGGTGGAAGCCCTCGGTCGTAAACTTCGCTTCGCGGAAACCGATGCGGGTGTCGTATTGATCGACGACGCGCCCGCTGGTCGTTAACTTCACGCTGACGTCGTAAAGCTTTGGCTGATTGATATCCCATAATTCGATCGCGCCGAGATTGCTTAACATCAGATCGTAATGATCTTTTTCGCTGATTAACTCCTGGCTTTGGCTGGCGACGACGCGGCCGCGTTCGCGCAATTCGGCTGTGAGTTTGAATAAGTCATCGCTCTTCTGCGCGTCGTCGATGAAGACCCGCACTTGAACACCGCGGTTGGCGCTCAGCACCTCTACAGGTTTAGCAAAGACATTTTCGATGAAGGTCTTGTTCACAAAACGCAGCGCGACGTCGCGATAAATGCCGCCGAAGGTCAGATAGTCAATGCGATTGCCAAACGGCGGAATGTCTTTGCGCTCGGTTGAATCAACTTCGACTGCCAGCACGTTATCGCCGCGCCAGTTGATATGCTGCGTCAACTCAAAACTAAACTGGGTATAGCCGCCGCGGTATTCCCCGAGTTTTTGTCCATTAATCCAGACCGTAGCGGCAGTCATTACCCCGCCGAAATCGACAAAGACACGCCGGCCCTGCAGATTAACCGGTGGCCGAAAATGACGGCGATACACCGAGATGAACTCGTATTCCTTATCGTCGAATCCGTGCCAGGGCAACATCTTGTTGGTATGCGGTAGCGTCACCCGCTTGAAGCCGGTGTCGTTGAATACCGATCGCGTTGCGTTCGGAAGATTCGTCTCGCTGAAGAGCCAGTTATGGTTTAGAGCAAAGGTCCGCTGGAGCGACCGTGGATCTGGCTGGGCCTCAACCAGCGAACCGAATTGCGGCAGCAAGGCGACGCTGGTGACCCCAACCCCGCTGCCTTTAAGGAAACTTCGACGACCGAGTTTCTTGTGATTCTTCATGATTGCGAGTCTCTTTATCTTGGTTCAGAAAAAAGAGCAAATTCCGAAATAGCCGGGCACACCGGCGCTTGCGTGATTCGCAGTCGCACCTTCGAGGTCGTGACCGGTGGTTTGCGCAACAAACGGCAATTGCCGATGCTGGTGCCGTCAGCGAACTCGATCCAGCGGCCATCGCGCCAGATATCCACGGCGAAAGCTTCGACTCGCTGGCCCAGCGGCAGGTACTCACGTAGCCGCACCACGTTGAAGGTGACGTCGCTTTTCAAATCCAGCACCAGTTCGGGCGTATGCATACGATCGTCGGTGGCCCAGTAAGTTTCCCTACGGCTATCGATGACATTTGCCGGCCGGAAGCGCTGGTCGCCGCCGCGCACATTGCTCGCGCTGACCTTCGCGCCGCGCGCGAGATCGTGGGCAAAAGTCGCGTCGAGAATTCGGCGAAACTCTTGCAGCGATCGCTCATCGTGTTCACTTTCCAGCACAGTGGGATCCGAAGCTTGGAATTCACGTGACTTGAAGTCGCGGC
>JADMIO012752781.1_pt1 | contig 67769 bp, 64 predicted proteins | sample 8958161 | NCBI WGS metagenome assembly JADMIO01 (sample SAMN16585339, study PRJNA669376) | soil metagenome | isolation source: Crop rotation soil | place: USA: Cullars Rotation, Alabama | collected 2011 | reverse complement strand
CTTTCCCCAGCACATACGACATTAATCGTGCCGATACCCAGGTTAGGCGCGCTGTCAATAACTATGACATCATAGTCATGAGCAACAGTTTCAATGGCCAGTCGGAGCATCAGGTGTGGATCGGTGGGCAGTTTACCTTCATCAAATTTGCCCATTAACTCAGTTTCAATACGGTGCAGAGCCAGACAGGAAGGAATAATGTCAAGCCCCGGCCAGCAAGTGGGCTTTATTGCATAAGTGACATCGTCCTTTTCCCCAAGATAGAAAGGCAGGAGAGTGTCTTCTGCATGAATATGAAGATCTGGTACCCATCCGTGATACATTGAGGCTGTTCCCTGGGGGTCGTTACCTTCCACGAGCAAAACACGTAGCCCCTTCAGAGCCAGATCCTGAGCAAGATGAACAGAAACTGAGGTTTTGTAAACGCCTCCTTTATGGGCAGCAACCCCGATCACCGGTGGAAATACGTCTTCAGCACGTCGCAATCGCGTACCAAACACATCACGCATATGATTAATTTGTTCAATTGTATAACCAACACGTTGCTCAACCCGTCCTCGAATTTCCATATCCGGGTGCGGTAGTCGCCCTGCTTTCTCGGCATCTCTGATAGCCTGAGAAGAAACCCCAACTAAATCCGCTGCTTCACCTATTCTCCAGCGCCGGGTTATTTTCCTCGCTTCCGGGCTGTCATCATTAAACTGTGCAATGGCGATAGCCTTCGTCATTTCATGACCAGCGTTTATGCACTGGTTAAGTGTTTCCATGAGTTTCATTCTGAACATCCTTTAATCATTGCTTTGCGTTTTTTTATTAAATCTTGCAATTTACTGCAAAGCAACAACAAAATCGCAAAGTCATCAAAAAACCGCAAAGTTGTTTAAAATAAGAGCAACACTACAAAAGGAGATAAGAAGAGCACATACCTCAGTCACTTATTATCACTAGCGCTCGCCGCAGCCGTGTAACCGAGCATAGCGAGCGAACTGGCGAGGAAGCAAAGAAGAACTGTTCTGTCAGATAGCTCTTACGCTCAGCGCAAGAAGAAATATCCACCGTGGGAAAAACTCCAGGTAGAGGTACACACGCGGATAGCCAATTCAGAGTAATAAACTGTGATAATCAACCCTCATCAATGATGACGAACTAACCCCCGATATCAAGTCACATGACGAAGGGAAAGAGAAGGAAATCAACTGTGACAAACTGCCCTCAAATTTGGCTTCCTTAAAAATTACAGTTCAAAAAGTATGAGAAAATCCATGCAGGCTGAAGGAAACAGCAAAACTGTGACAAATTACCCTCAGTAGGTCAGAACAAATGTGACGAACCACCCTCAAATCTGTGACAGATAACCCTCAGACTATCCTGTCGTCATGGAAGTGATATCGCGGAAGGAAAATACGATATGAGTCGTCTGGCGGCCTTTCTTTTTCTCAATGTATGAGAGGCGCATTGGAGTTCTGCTGTTGATCTCATTAACACAGACCTGCAGGAAGCGGCGGCGGAAGTCAGGCATACGCTGGTAACTTTGAGGCAGCTGGTAACGCTCTATGATCCAGTCGATTTTCAGAGAGACGATGCCTGAGCCATCCGGCTTACGATACTGACACAGGGATTCGTATAAACGCATGGCATACGGATTGGTGATTTCTTTTGTTTCACTAAGCCGAAACTGCGTAAACCGGTTCTGTAACCCGATAAAGAAGGGAATGAGATATGGGTTGATATGTACACTGTAAAGCCCTCTGGATGGACTGTGCGCACGTTTGATAAACCAAGGAAAAGATTCATAGCCTTTTTCATCGCCGGCATCCTCTTCAGGGCGATAAAAAACCACTTCCTTCCCCGCGAAACTCTTCAATGCCTGCCGTATATCCTTACTGGCTTCCGCAGAGGTCAATCCGAATATTTCAGCATATTTAGCAACATGGATCTCGCAGATACCGTCATGTTCCTGTAGGGTGCCATCAGATTTTCTGATCTGGTCAACGAACAGATACAGCATACGTTTTTGATCCCGGGAGAGACTATATGCCGCCTCAGTGAGGTCGTTTGACTGGACGATTCGCGGGCTATTTTTACGTTTCTTGTGATTGATAACCGCTGTTTCCGCCATGACAGATCCATGTGAAGTGTGACAAGTTTTTAGATTGTCACACTAAATAAAAAAGAGTCAATAAGCAGGGATAACTTTGTGAAAAAACAGCTTCTTCTGAGGGCAATTTGTCACAGGGTTAAGGGCAATTTGTCACAGACAGGACTGTCATTTGAGGGTGATTTGTCACACTGAAAGGGCAATTTGTCACAACACCTTCTCTAGAACCAGCATGGATAAAGGCCTACAAGGCGCTCTAAAAAAGAAGATCTAAAAACTATAAAAAAAATAATTATAAAAATATCCCCGTGGATAAGTGGATAACCCCAAGGGAAGTTTTTTCAGGCATCGTGTGTAAGCAGAATATATAAGTGCTGTTCCCTGGTGCTTCCTCGCTCACTCGACCGGGAGGGTTCGAGAAGGGGGGGCACCCCCCTTCGGCGTGCGCGGTCACGCGCACAGGGCGCAGCCCTGGTTAAAAACAAGGTTTATAAATATTGGTTTAAAAGCAGGTTAAAAGACAGGTTAGCGGTGGCCGAAAAACGGGCGGAAACCCTTGCAAATGCTGGATTTTCTGCCTGTGGACAGCCCCTCAAATGTCAATAGGTGCGCCCCTCATCTGTCAGCACTCTGCCCCTCAAGTGTCAAGGATCGCGCCCCTCATCTGTCAGTAGTCGCGCCCCTCAAGTGTCAATACCGCAGGGCACTTATCCCCAGGCTTGTCCACATCATCTGTGGGAAACTCGCGTAAAATCAGGCGTTTTCGCCGATTTGCGAGGCTGGCCAGCTCCACGTCGCCGGCCGAAATCGAGCCTGCCCCTCATCTGTCAACGCCGCGCCGGGTGAGTCGGCCCCTCAAGTGTCAACGTCCGCCCCTCATCTGTCAGTGAGGGCCAAGTTTTCCGCGAGGTATCCACAACGCCGGCGGCCGGCCGCGGTGTCTCGCACACGGCTTCGACGGCGTTTCTGGCGCGTTTGCAGGGCCATAGACGGCCGCCAGCCCAGCGGCGAGGGCAACCAGCCGAGGGCTTCGCCCTGTCGCTCGACTGCGGCGAGCACTACTGGCTGTAAAAGGACAGACCACATCATGGTTCTGTGTTCATTAGGTTGTTCTGTCCATTGCTGACATAATCCGCTCCACTTCAACGTAACACCGCACGAAGATTTCTATTGTTCCTGAAGGCATATTCAAATCGTTTTCGTTACCGCTTGCAGGCATCATGACAGAACACTACTTCCTATAAACGCTACACAGGCTCCTGAGATTAATAATGCGGATCTCTACGATAATGGGAGATTTTCCCGACTGTTTCGTTCGCTTCTCAGTGGATAACAGCCAGCTTCTCTGTTTAACAGACAAAAACAGCATATCCACTCAGTTCCACATTTCCATATAAAGGCCAAGGCATTTATTCTCAGGATAATTGTTTCAGCATCGCAACCGCATCAGACTCCGGCATCGCAAACTGCACCCGGTGCCGGGCAGCCACATCCAGCGCAAAAACCTTCGTGTAGACTTCCGTTGAACTGATGGACTTATGTCCCATCAGGCTTTGCAGAACTTTCAGCGGTATACCGGCATACAGCATGTGCATCGCATAGGAATGGCGGAACGTATGTGGTGTGACCGGAACAGAGAACGTCACACCGTCAGCAGCAGCGGCGGCAACCGCCTCCCCAATCCAGGTCCTGACCGTTCTGTCCGTCACTTCCCAGATCCGCGCTTTCTCTGTCCTTCCTGTGCGACGGTTACGCCGCTCCATGAGCTTATCGGGTCCACTCGCGAACGCAGAAAGGCCCACCCGAAGGTGAGCCAGTGTGATTACATTTGCGGCCTAACTGTGGCCAGTCCAGTTACGCTGGAGTCACTAGTATTTAGGTGACACTATAGAAGCGGCCGCGACAACTTGTCCACGTGGAATTCTAAGCTTAGGATCCCAATGTGCTGGAAAGCGTGACGCCGTCCTTGACCTTGTAGGTCATCTGAGCGCTGAGGTGGTTCATCAGGTTGCTGCCGACCCCGGGCAGGTCGCACACCACCGGGATGTTGAATTCCGCCAGATGGTCGGCGGGCCCGATCCCCGACAGCATCAAGAGATGCGGCGAGCGGATCGCCCCGGTGCTCAGCACCACCTTGTCGGCCTCGATCCGGAACACCTTGCCGCCGCTTTCGGCTTCGACGCCGACCGCCTTGCCGTCCTCGATCAGGATTTTGCGGGCGAAGACACCGCCGCGCACGGTGAGGTTCAGGTGGTGGCGCACCGGGTTCAGATAGGCCATTGCGGTGCTCACCCGCACGCCGTCGATGTTGTTCGACGGCGACACGCCGAGCCCGGCAGGATGCAGGCCGTTCTTGTCGTTGGTCGTACCGAATCCGGCCGCCGTGCAGGCGTTGTGGAAGGCCTGCTGGATCGCGGGGAGCGAACCGGTCTGGCGACGCCTGACGGGCATCGGCCCATCGGTGCCGTGGCAGTAATTGTCCTGGATGTCGAGGTCGCGCTCGGATTTGCGGAAGAACGGCACGATTTTCTCGTACGACCACTCGTCGTTGCCGAGCGCGGCCCAGGAGTCGAAATCGTCCGGGAAGCCGCGCTGCATCGCCTGGCCGTTGATCGACGAGCCGCCGCCGATCACCTTGCCTTGCGCCACGTGGATCGCACCCTGCTCCTCGGTGATGGTGCCGCGCAGCGCCCAGTTATGCACCGAGTCCGGAGCTTCGGCATAACGCGTGTGGCCGTATTTGACATCGTCCGGCAGATGGGCCGGGTCGGCGTAGTCGTTGCCGGCTTCCAGCAGCAGGACCGAAGTCTTTCCGTCAGCCGCCAATCTGCTCGCCAAAACGCAGCCGGCCGCGCCGCCACCGACGATCACGATGTCGTACTTCATGCCGTCCCTCCCTCGGCAACCTTTTGCCGGATATTTGTTCCGGTATTTCTATCGTCGGAGCTTTTAGTCCCCGTCGCAACATGGCTCGGCGCGGGGCCGCCCCTCATTTTGCGCTTGACGAAACGCCCTCCCGTTTGCGGCGAAATACGCTATCCTTGCGGTTCGCCGCCGCGAAAGACGGCGCGGCTTCCGTCAGCACGCCCGCCCAGCGGGCCCAGGAGGATCGCCCATGCTGCCACCGAAAGAAAATGAACTGATTACCCGCGTCGGCCCGGGGACGCCGATGGGCAATGCCATGCGGCGCTATTGGATCCCGGCCTGCATGTCGTCGGAGATTGCCGAGCCCGATTGCCCGCCGGTGCGGGTGCAGTTGCTTGGCGAGGACCTCGTTGCGTTCCGCGACACCGAGGGCCGCATCGGCCTGGTCGACGAATACTGCCCGCACCGCCGGGTGTCGCTGTATTTCGGGCGCAACGAGGAATGCGGGCTCCGCTGCGTCTATCACGGCTGGAAATTCGATGTCGAAGGCAACTGCCTTGACCAGCTGAACGAGCCGCCGGAAAACCAGTTCAAGCAGCACATCCACCTCACCGCCTATCCAACCGTGGAACTCGGCGGTCTGGTGTGGGCGTATCTCGGCCCGGTAGACAAGATGCCGCCGGCACCGAAATTCGCCTGGACCCAGGTGGACGAAAGCCGCCGGCACGTCTCCAAGGTCATCCAGGAATGCAACTGGCTGCAGGCGCTGGAGGGCGGCATCGACACCTCGCATGCGCCGATCCTGCACCGGCTGTTGACCGACAACTCAACGCGCGGCGGCATCAAGCCGTCCAGCCCGTTTGTCCGCGGCAAGGCGCCGAAGCTGGTCGTCGACGTCACCGATTACGGCTATCTGTACGCCGGCATCCGGGAGCTCGAAGGCACCGGCGACGTCCATATCAGAAGCTATCATTACATCATGCCGTTCCATCAGATCCGGCCGTCACGCTCGGACTCGGGCATCCCATGCGATGCCGGCCACATCTGGGTGCCGATGGATGACTACAACTGCATGGTCTACAACTGGATGTATTCCACGACGGACCAGCCATTGACCGAGGAAGATCGGCGCGAATACGGCATCGGCAACGGGCCGGATTTTGTCGACCAGACGACGTTCCGCTCGAAGCAGAACCGGTCGAACAATTACGGCCTCAACCGTGAGGTGCAGCGCACCGAGAGCTACACCGGCATCGACGGCATCAACCAGCAGGACCGCGCCTTGCAGGAAACCATGGGCCGCATCGTCGACCGCTCGAAGGAACACCTGGGACCGGGCGACAAGGCGATCGGCCAGACCCGGCGCATGCTGCGCGCCGCGGTAAAGGCGGTCGAGGCCGGCGGCAACCCGGACGGCACCGGCACCAGCTACTACCATATCCGGGCCGGCGAAGAGGTGTTGCCGAACGACGCCGACTGGCACGCGATCCTGGCGCCTGACATCACCAAGGACAAAATCCTGCAGACCGTGTGAGACCGGGCCGCTTTAGGGGCCCGGCGCGGGCGGGGACCCATTTATCAGCCGCGTCGTGTGGATCGATAGGTCCCGGCCTGCGCCGGGACCTTCTCTTTGGGATGAAACAATTATGCCGATCATCGACTCACAGGTGCATGCCTATGAGCGCAACCACCCAGGCCGGCCGTGGCAGGGCACGCTGGTCGGGCCGGACGAAGTCACCGGCGATCAGATGGTGGCCGCGATGGATGCGGTCGGGGTTGACGGCGCCATTCTGGTGTCGCCGTTCAGCATGTATGCCTACGACGCCAGCTACGCGCTGGAGGTCTATGCCAAGCACCCGGGCCGCTTCGGTCTGATAAAGCCGATCGACCCGAACGACCCAGGCGTTGCCGAGACGATCGCCAACTGGGCGGCGCTCGACGGCACCGTCGGCATCCGCATCATGATGCGCGACAATATCTCGACCGATCCGGACGATTCCGGATTGACACGTGCGCTGTCGGCAGCGGCGGAGCATGCGATGCCGCTCAACCTGCTGTGTGCGGGCCGGCTGGAACAGGCCGCGCAACTGGCGCACCGCCACCCGAACACGCAGATCGTGGTCGATCATCTCGGATTGCAGCAACCGTTCGAGCCGCCGCCGCCAGCCGATGGTTGGGCCGATTTGCCTAAGGTCACGGCGTTGGCGGCACACCCCAACGTCGCGATCAAGATCAGCGGTGCCTGCACATTGTCGCAGCAGAAATTTCCCTATCCCGACATCTGGGAACCGCTCGGCCGCATCTTCGACGCGTTCGGCCTCGACCGCTGCCTGTGGGGCACCGACTGGACCCGTGCCGTCAAGCTGCTGACCTACAAGGAAGGGGTAGACGCCTTCCGCGTCACCGACCGGCTCAGCGACAGCGACCGCGACAAGCTGATGGGCGGCAGCGCGGCCCGCGTCTACAACTGGTCGCCGAAGCAGGATTGAAAATTCTGTTCGTCCCCCGCATCGCGGGGGAGGGGACCATGCGAAGCATTGTGGAGGGGGCAGCGGCATCGGCCCCCTCCGGCTCGCTACGCTCGCCACCTCCCCCGCTTCGCAGGGAGGAACCAACAAGGCTACGCGATTACGGCAGCGAAGGCCCGGCGCGGCTGCGGCGGCCGGAAGATGAAGGCGATCGCCACGGCACCGAGCCCGATGCCGCAAGAGGCGACATACAGCCAGAAATAGCTGCCGAGGTTGTCGTAGACCCAGCCGCCGGTCCACGGGCCGATCGCCATGCCGATCGTCGACAGCATCGCCACCGCGCCGAACACGGTTCCCATGATCGCCCCGCCGAAATACTCCCGCACCAGGGTCGCGTAGAGCGGCATGATGCCGCCGTAAGCCAGCCCAAACACCATCGCCAGCGCATAGAAGGCCGAGAGGTCGCGCACAAACAGGTAAAGGCTGATCGACACCGCCTGCACGAACAGGCCGACGATCAGCACCTCCTTGGCGCCGAACCGGTCGGCCAGCAGGCCGCACAGGATGCGCCCGCCAACCGAGGACAGACCGGCGACGCCGATCACCGTTGCCGCCGCCATTGGCGTCACGCCGCATTCGATCGCGTCGGTCACCATGTGGAAGATCGGACCGGAATGCGCGACGCAGCAGGCAAAATGGGTCAATGCGATAGCCGCAAATTGCGCCGAACGCAGCGCCCCCGCGACGGTGAAGTCCGGCTCGGCGCCGGTCGCCGCCGAGGTGCCGCCCGGAGAAGCTGCCGGCGGTTTACGCACCAGGAGGCCGGCCGGCACGATCAACGCCCAGGCGCCGAGACCGAGCAGAAACAGCGCAGTGCGCCAGTCATAGGCGCTGATGGCCCACCGCGCAAACGGCGCCACCACGGTCGATCCGAGACCGATACCCGCCGAAACCAATGCGACGGCAAGGCTGCGGTGCCGGGTGAACCAGCGCGTCGCCGACGCCGTCAGCGGCGCATAGAAGCTGCCCGCCGCCAGCCCAACTACCGCGAAAGTGACCAGGAACAGCTCGATCGTGCCCGCCCGGCTTGCCGCCATTAGAGCAGCGCCGAGAATAACGCCTCCCGTGGTCACGACGATCCGAGTGCCGAAACGGTCCGACAAGGCGCCCCACATCATCGAGGCCAGTCCCATGAACAGAAAGGCGACCGTCGCGGCGCTCGAGATCCCGGCGCGCGACCAGCCGGTCGCCAGCGCCATCGGCTGCAGAAACACGCCGAGCGACATGGCCGTGCCAAAGCCGATGCAGGTCACGACGATCCCTGCCGCGACCACGACCCAGCCGTAATAGAGCTTCATGCGCCGGATCCTGCCCAAAAAACGAGCTTAGCCGGGCCGCCGGAGCCGGCCATTTGCATTATTGACGGCGCAGCCCTGCGAGCGCTTATTTCCGGTCCGCTGCCGCTGTCCGCGTTGAGGAGCTTTTACCATGGCATCGCAGAATTTTGCCGGAGTGCTGGTCCCGGTGCTGACCCCGTTCACCCCGTCCGGTGAGCCCGATACCGGTCGCTTCGTGTCGTTCTGCCGCTTCCTGCTCGACCAAGGCGCCGACGGACTCGCGATCTTCGGCACCACCAGCGAAGCCAATTCGATGTCAGGCGGCGAGCGCATGGAATTGCTCGACCAGTTGATCGCCGCCGGCATTCCCTCGGCAAAGCTGATGCCGGGCACCGGCGCCTGCTCAGTAACCGAAGCGGCAACCCTGATCCGGCACGCGGTCGGGCACGGCGTCGGCGGCGTTCTGATGCTGCCGCCGTTCTATTACAAGGGCATGGACGACGACGGGCTGTTCGCGTTTTTCGCCGGGGTGATCGAGCGGGTCGGCTCGGCGGCACTCAGGATGTATCTCTACCATATCCCGCCGCAGACGGTGCTCGGGTTGTCGCTCGACCTGGTGGGCCGGCTGATCGAGGCCTATCCGGAAATCGTGGTCGGGTTGAAGGACAGCTCCGGCGACTGGTCCAACACCGCGGCGCTGTTGGAGCGCTTCCCGAACTTCGCGGTGTTCCCCGGCTCCGAGGTCTTCCTGCTCGACGGTCTCAGGAAAGGCGGGGTCGGCTGCATCACCGCAACCGGCAACGTCAACGTCCCCGGCATCCGCAAGGTCTACGAGAACTGGCGGACGCCACAGGCCGACGCGTTGCAGGCCGAAATCACCTTGGCGCGCAAGACCATCCAGGCCTACCCGATGGTACCGGCGCTGAAGCGCATCGTGGCGCATTTCCACAACGACCCCGACTGGGCAGCGGTGCGCCCGCCGATGACGGCATTGACCGAGGCGCAATCGAAGGCGCTCCTCGCCGACCTGGCGAAGATCGGCTTCACCCTAGGCGAAGCACGCAGGGAAGCCGCGGAGTAAACCCGGATCGTCGCCGCCGCGAAAGCGGGGGTCCAGGGGCTATCGCTGGTCCTGCGGCTATGGGTTCCCGGCTTCGCCGGGAATGACGGTTTGACGTGGGAGGAGAGGAGCAATGGCCACCGAAACCATCCCCGCCCGCACCCCCGAGCGGCAGGCGTTCTACGACCGCATCGCGCCCGGCAACCTGGCGCCGCTGTGGGAAAATCTGCACCGCATGGTCACGCCGCAGCCGCAACCGACGGCGGTGCCGGCGATCTGGCGCTATCGCGAGGTGCGGCCGCATTTGCTGGCATCGGGCGGGCTGATCACCGCGCAGGAGGCGACCCGCCGCGTCTTGATGCTGATGAATCCGGGGCTCGGTGGCGAGGCGTCGATCACCGGCTCGCTGTTTGCCGGACTGCAACTGATCATGCCGGGTGAGATCGCGCCGGCGCACCGCCATTCGCAATCGGCATTGCGCTTTATCATCGAGGGGCACGGCGCCTACACCGCGGTCGACGGCGAGCGCACGGCGATGCAGCCCGGCGATTTTGTGATCACGCCGTCCTGGACTTGGCACGACCACGGCAACGAGACCTCGGAGCCGATGGTCTGGCTCGACGGGCTCGACATCCAGATCGTCAAGCTCCTCGGCGCCAGCTTTGCCGAGGGCTATCCCGACGATACCCAGCCGGTCAGCCGCCCCGAAGGCGACAGTTTCGCCCGGTTCGGCAACAACCTGCTGCCGGTCGACTGGAAGCCCGAGGTGAAAACGTCGCCGGTGTTCAATTATCCCTATGACCGCACCCGCGAGGCGCTCGACGCGCTCGCTCGCAACAGCGCTCCCGAACCCTATCACGGCCACAAATTGCGTTACGTGAACCCGGCGAGCGGCGACTTCGCGATGCCGACGATCGCCACCTTCGTACAGCTGCTGCCGGCCGGGTTCCATAGTCGACCCTACCGCTCCACCGACGGCACCGTGTTCGTCGTCGTTGAGGGCGAGGGCGAGAGCCGCATCGGCGACCAGGTCTTCGCATGGGAGCCGCATGACGTCTTTGTCGTGCCGAGCTGGATGCCGCACACCCATTGCGCCGAAAGCGAGGCGGTGCTGTTCAGCTTCTCCGACCGCGTGGTGCAGGAAAAACTCGGCCTGTGGCGCGAGTCGCGCGGCAACGCCTGAAAACTTCGTTCTTCCTCCGTCATCCCCGCGCAGGCCGGCATCCACCAGGCCTGGATTCCGGACTCCAATCACGCGCTTTCAGAGGGTCTTAGTCTGTATGATAAATGCGTCCCGGTCTTCGCCGGGATGGCAACTGGTGGGATGACACAGGTTAAGAGCATGATTCATCCGGTGATTCTGTCCGGCGGTTCTGGCACGCGGCTGTGGCCGATGTCGCGTGCGCTGTATCCGAAGCAGCTGTTGGCGCTGACCGGCGAGCGCAGCCTGTTGCAGGAAACGGCGCGCCGAGTTGCCGGCGATGCCGGGTTTGCGCCGCCGCTGATCGTCGCCAACGAAGAGCATCGGTTTATCATCGCCGAGCAGTTGCGCGAGATCGGCATCGTGCCGGATGCGCTGGTGTTGGAGCCTATCGGCCGGAACACCGCCCCGGCGGCTGGCGTCGCGGCATTACGGCTGGCGGCAAAAGACCCCGATGCGTTGATGCTGGTGCTGGCCTCGGACCACGCCATCGCCGATCTCGGCGCGTTCCACACCGCGGTCGAGCGGGCCGCCGCCGCCGGCCGCGCCGGCTATCTCGTCAGTCTTGGCATTACGCCGGAACGGGCTGAGACCGGCTACGGCTATATCGCGGTCGCCGAGCCGATCAAAGGATGCGACGGCGCCTTTGCGGCGGCACGCTTCGTCGAGAAGCCGGACGCCACGACCGCCGAGCGCTACGTCGCTTCGGGCGAGTATTTCTGGAATGCCAGCATCTTCCTGTTTCCGGTGACCCTTTATCTCGGTGAATTGGAGCGGCTGCGCCCGGACATGCTGGCTGCCTGCAAGAAGGCGCTCGCCGGGGCTAAGGCAGAGACCGATTTCGTTCGGCTCGACAAGACGGCCTTCGCCGCCTGCCCGAGCGATTCGATCGACTACGCGGTCATGGAGCACACGACCCGCGCTGCCATCGTGCCGGTCACGATGGGCTGGAGCGATCTCGGCTCGTGGGACGCGCTGTGGGACATGGGCGACAAGGACAGTCGCGGCAACGTGCTGGCCGGGAATGTCGTCGCCGAGGCGACCGACAACTGCTATCTGCGCTCGGAAGCGGGGCTAGTGGCGGCGATCGGGGTCGAGGACCTGGTCGTCGTCGCTACCGACGATGCGGTGATGGTGGCGCCGAAGGGCCGCACCCAGGAGGTGAAGCAGCTGGTCGGGCGCCTTCTCGCCGAGAAACGCGACGAGGTCGACGCGTTACCCACCGTACACCGGCCCTGGGGCACCTACCGCTCGCTGCACCATGGCCACCGGGTACAAGTGAAGCACATCATGGTGCGGCCCGGCGGCAAGCTGTCCCTGCAGATGCACCATCACCGCGCCGAGCACTGGGTCGTGGTGCAGGGCACCGCCAAGGTGGTGCGCGGCAACGAAGAGGCGATCCTGACCGAGGACCAGTCGACCTATATCCCGTTGGGGACGCCGCACCGGTTGGAAAATCCCGGCAAGATCCCGCTGCACCTGATCGAAGTGCAGTCAGGCAGCTATCTCGGCGAGGACGACATCGTCCGCTTCGAGGACAGCTACGGCCGAGTGGCCGCCAAATAACCTGCCCCTCCGGGAGCGAAGGCCCGCCGCTGCACCCTCGCCCCACCTGCCCTGCCCATCTCCGCGATGGACAGGGGCTCTCCAAAGGACGCAAGCGGGTATCTATCAGTTGGTCTTTTTCGACGGATCGTCGGCCGGGTTCACGTATTTGATGCCCCACGGGCCGACGCCGTGCACCTGGACGATTGTTCCCCCGGTCGTCCAGCCATAGTGGTTGGTGTTGGGCTGCATGATCGCGACGCTGCCGGGCGGCAGCTTCATCCCTTTGCTCGGATCGAGGGTATCGCCGGCACCCATCCCAAAATCTCCCGAGATGACCGTGACATGCTCGATCGCCGGGTGGGAATGCGGCGGGATCTTGCAGTTCGCTGGGAACTTGAAGCGGACCGTGAAGGGCTTGGCCTCGTTCGCCGGACCCTCGAGCACCGCCATCTCCGCGCCGCAGGGCAGGTTCGGCATCGCCGACCATTTGAGGTCATTCGGCGTGACCATCGAATGACCCGCAGCGGCCGATTGACCGTAGGCCGGGACGAGAGCGCCTGAGCACAACAGGGCCGCCGCGATCGCGATTGTCTTTCCGGACCCCATGATTTCCTCCCTCGTCAGACCGCGGGCTCCTGCGGTTTATGTCTCCGCAACCTTCGGTCGGGTCTACTGACGATTCAGATATATTTTGGAGCGCAGCACAAGATCGCGCGTCAAACTGCGCTCACACCTCGGTTTTCGCACCGGTGCGGCTGATGATCAGCCCGTAATGCTCGGTACGGCGGTGCTTTTCGAAGTTGAAGACGGTGCGCCGCAGGTATTCGCCGAGTTCGAGGTCGAGCGTCGTAGTGATCAGCTCGTCTTCCTCGGTCAGGGCCTGGGCCGCGATTTCGCCGGTCGGCGCGACGATCGCCGAGCCGCCGATCATGCCGAACCCGTCCTCGGCGCCGCATTTGGCCGATGCCAACACCCAGGCGGCGTTCTGGTAGGCGCCGGCTTGCAACGACAACAGATGGTGGAACATCCGCAGATGCTCGGGCTCGCGGTGATGGATGTTTTCGATCGGGGTGTTGTAGCCGAGCGCGACGATTTCCGCGCCTTGCAGCCCCATGACCCGGTAGGCTTCGGGCCAGCGCCGGTCGTTGCAGATGCACATGCCCACCACCGCATCTATAAAACGCCAGACCCGGAAGCCCTCGTTGCCGACGTCGAAGTAGCGTTTTTCCAGGTGCTGGAACGGCGCCTGCGGCAGGTGCTCCGAATGCCCCGGCAGGTGGATCTTGCGATACCGGCCGACGATGCGGCCGTCAGGAGCAACCAGGATCGAGGTGTTGTAATGCCTGGGCTCGCCCTTCTCCTCGGTCAGTTCGGCATAGCCGAGATAAAACCCGACCCCGAATTCCTTCGCGAGATCGAACAGCGGCCGGGTGACGGCATTTGGCATCTCGCGTTCGAAATAGCGGTCGACCTCGTTCGGGTCGGTCATCCACCACCGCGGAAAGAAGGTGGTCAGCGCGAGTTCGGGAAACACTACAAATCGGGCCCCGCCTCCGTGCGCCTCGCGCAACAGCGCGCAGAGCCGCTTGACGACGGCCTCGCGGCTGTCGGCGAGATGGATCGGGCCGAGTTGCGCGACGGCCGCGCGAAGCGTGCGGGACATTCCGAGAACACTCCTGGAAGCTGTTTGTCCTAAGCTGTCATTGCGAGCGGGCGGAAGCAATCTCGCACCGACGAGCCTCGGCCCAACGAAATTGCTTCGCCGCTCAGCTGCTGGATTTCAGCCTTGCTTTGCGCCAGTGCCGGCGTCGAAGCAAAGCCAAGACACACTGCGGCATCGCTACGTGTCGCATGCGCTCCCCTTTTTGCCATGGTTGGCGATCCTGCCGCCGCCACAACCGTGCTTCGGCGCGAGGTAGGCGAACAGACCGCCCTTTATCGGGCAGCCCTTCCCTCTTATCGTCCTCCCGTCGAAGGTCGCGATCCCTATATCGGCCGCACGCCGGCCGAAGAGCGGGTCCCGGCCTGGGCCGGTGACATTCAGGGTTGATCCGGAGGGTTGGCGATGGCTTACACGGTGTTGCGCGGCGGGTTGGTGCTCGACATCGCGGCCGGGACAGCCGCGGCGGCCGACGTCCTGATCGAAGACGACACGATCCGTGAAATCGGCGCACCGGGCTGCGCCGCGCCGGCAGAGGCACGCGAAATATCGGCCGCCCGGCGACTGGTCCATCCCGGCCTTGTCAACGCGCATACCCATTCGCACGGGAATCTGGGCAAGGGGATGGGTGACCGCTGGACCCTTGAATTGCTGCTGACTGCCGCTCCCTGGGTCGGCGGCAACCGCGGCGCCGACGACATCCACTTGTCGGCCCAAATCGGCGCGATCGAGATGGTGCTGAAGGGCTGCACCGCCTGCTTCGATTTGTTCTTCGAGTGGCCGGTGCCGAGCCGGGAAGGCATCGGGCTGGTTGCCTCGGCCTATGCCGAGGTTGGCATGCGCGCGGTTATTGCGCCGATGGTATCCGACCGCACCTTCTATGAATCGATCCCCGGCCTGGCCGACGCCCTGCCGCCGGCGCTGCGGGATCGGGTCGCTGCCTTGCGTCTGCCGCCGGGCGAGGCGACGCTGGCGTCAATCCGTGACGCGCTGCACCATTGGTCGTACGATCGCGACCGGGTGCGGCCGGCGGTGGCGCCGACCATCCCGCATCATTGCACGGACGCGTTCATCACCGGCTGCGCCGACATCGCGCGCGACTTCGACGTCGGGCTGCACAGCCATGTCGCCGAGTCGAAGGTGCAGGCGGTGACCGGTATCCGGGTGTACGGCGAGACCCAGACCGCGCATCTCGCGCGGCTCGGCGTCATCGGGCCGCATTTCACCGTGGCGCACGGCGTCTGGCTCGACCATGACGACATGTCCCGGCTCGGCGATCATGGCGCCTCCGTCGCGCACAATCCCGGCAGCAACATGCGGCTCGGCTGCGGGCTGGCCGACACCAGAGCAATGCTGGAACGGCAGGTCAATCTCGGGATCGGCACGGATGGCGCATCGTGCTCGGACAACCAGAACATGTACGAGGCCCTGCGGCTGGCCTCGTTTGTATCCAAGGTGCAAGGGCCGGAGTGGCAGCGCTGGTTGACGACCCGCGAAGCAGCGCTGGCCGCGACGGAGGGCAGCGCCCGCATCCTCGGCTTCGACGGGCTGATCGGGCGCATCGCCCCCGGCTACAAGGCCGATCTCGTCCTGCTCGACCTTGACCACCCGAACTGGCTGCCGATGAACGACCCGGTCAACCAGCTGGTGCATTGCGAGGACGGCAACGCCGTTCACAGCGTCATGATCGGCGGCCGTATGGTGGTCGAGAACCGCCGCGTGCTGACCGTCGACCTGGAAAAGCTGCGCGACCGCGCCGCCGCCGCGCGCGACCGACTCGCGGCCGCCAACGCCGACAATAAGCGGCTCTACCAGGCGCTGGAGCCGGTGGTTGGCAGCCATTGCCCGGGTCTGGCACGCATGCCGTACCACGTGCACCGCTATGGAGCGCTCGCGGAGTAGCTTGCAATAGCCAGGCGCGTAGGATGGGTTGAGCGGCAGCGAAACCCATCACCGGCGGCGGTTGCGGGTCGATGGGTTTCGCTACGCTCAACCCATCCTACGCGTAAGACCAGGGATTAGACGGTGGAGAAGAACACCTACGCGGGATACCTGCAGCTCGACAAGCTGCTGGCGGCGCAGGTGCCGCGCACCGGCTCGGAAGACGAGCTGTTGTTCATCGTCATGCACCAGTCGCACGAATTATGGTTCAAGCTGGCGATCCACGAACTGGAACACGCCACGAGCGCGCTGATGCAAGGGGTGTCCGGCAAGGACTGCCTGATGGCGTATAAGCGCTTGGCGCGTCCGGGAAATCCAGAACCTGCTGATCCATTCCTGGGAGGTGCTGACGACACTGACCCCGGACGAGTTCTTTCTGTTTCGCGAGACCGTCGGCAAGGATGGCGCTTCCGGGTTCCAGTCGCTGCAATACCGAGTGCTGGAGTTCAGCCTCGGCCTGAAATACCGGGCGCTGACGATGCAGACGCCGGGCGGGCCGGTCAGCATCTCGATCTTCGCGGCGGCGCCCGCGCCGGCGGACCGGGCGACGCTCGAAGCCGCGCTGGCGGCACCCAGCATCTATGATGCGACAATCAATTTCATGGCGCGGACCGCATTTCCGGCGATTGCGCCCCGGCGCGGCTTTACTGCGCAATACCGGCGGTCCGATGCCGTGTTTGCGGCGTGGCAGCAGGTCTACGACAACCGGCACGAGGCGCCGGAATTATACCAGCTTGGCGAGAAGCTGGTGGACCTGGAGGACGCATTCCGGCGCTGGCGCTTTGCCCATCTCGCAACGGTGTCGCGGGTCATCGGCATCAACCCCGGCACCGGCGGATCGACCGGGCTGCGATATCTGCAGGCGGCCGCCAATCAGCTGATCGACACACCTCTCTACCCGGAGCTGTGGGAAGTGCGGGACGCTATGTTCAGCCGTGGCCGCCCGGTGGCTTGAGGCGGTTGCTTCAGTCGAGCGGCAGCCAGAACGGCGCCGCCCGTTGCAGGATCTCGGCCGATAACGAAGACGTCATATGCCGCTGCCAGTCTCCCGGCAGGCCCTGGCGTACGTGTGCGTGACGGTCCTCTTCACCCGGCTTGCGACCGCGACTTGCGCTCTCGAAGGAATTCGCTTCTACCGCTTGGGAAACCAGTTCGGGCGTCTGCCGAAGCTCGAGGAAATCGTACAACGCGGCGATCCCCTCGCCGGCTCGGAAAACAGCGCTTCATACCGCACGATCTGAACCGGCGCGCCCGTTCGCCGCAGTATCGCAATGGCGCGTTCGCCGGCACGCCACCCGCGCACGGAGCGGCGGGCATATTCGTCAAACGAGGCCCATCTGCTGTGGTCGACGTGACCCTCGGTGCGCCAGGCCGAAACGACCACGTCGCGGGGATCGCGCACGATGTGGACGAACCGGGCTTCCGGCCACACCGCCGAAAGGAAAGGAGCAAAGCGGGTATTGCCGGGGCTTTTCTCGACGACGAGCTGGTCGAGTCTGGTTGAAAACCGCCGGTGTATTGCCGAATGAGCCCCCCGCAACGCCCCCGCAAGATCCGCCCAATCGACCTCCGTCCAACCGATCGGCCAAGCGTATTTGCCGCCTTTCCAGGCAAGCAGCGCATCGCGCAAGCACGGCAGCAGCGAATTGGCCAAATTCGTCTCGGCCAGCCAATACGCGTCTGGATGAGAGCCGATGATATTGGCGAGCCAAGTTGTCCCGCTGCGAAACCATCCGGTTACAAAGCAGATATTCTCCGGCTGCAAATCGCGAGCGGCGATTACGTGTTTGAGCCGCGGCGCGATGTTATTGGCGGCCTTATTGAAATCGCCATCGCCGGCCAGAGGGCCGCAGCGCAAGTCGGCCGTGTTCGATTTGACGGAGAGCATCGTTCCTTCCAGTCCCCGATCGCCAATCGGTGCCAAACCGAACCGTCAAAGCCGCCGTGCCGATCCGAGGCCAGCAGGATATAGTTTTTCCGGCGGTTTGCGGCCGGTGACGGGGCCGCACGCGGTAGCAGGCGTCACGGTTTGCAGGGGGCAGATTATGACCGACACGGGCGTCCCGTTTATCGGCCGGTCGCTGTTGCGGCGGGAAGATCGGCGGCTCTTGACCGGGCAAGGCCAGTTCGTCGCGGATCTGGTATTGCCCGGCATGCTGCACGTCGTCTTTGTGCGCAGCCCGCTGGCGCATGCCCGTATCCGCGGGGTGGACCTATCGCGAGCCGCGGCGATGCCGGGGGTTGCGCTGGCGCTGTCGGGCATCGAGCTGGCGCAGCTGCTGCCGCCGGTGCCGGAAGGGCAGATCTCTCTGCCGAGTAAATGGACGACGGTGGTCCAGCACAAGTTTCTCAACCCGCGCGAGCCGCTGCTGGCACACGACAAGGTGCGTCATGTCGGCGAGGCCGTCGCGGTTATCGTCGCGGAGACCCGCTATCAGGCCGAGGATGCCGCCGAGCAGGTAAGCCTCGACCTTGAGGAGTTGGCCGCAGTGGTCGACCCCGAGGCGGCACTGCGGCCCGGCTCGCCGATCGTGCACGACCGCTACGATACCAACCTGATCGGCTCGTTTGCTGTCGGCAAAGGCGACGCGGCCGCGGTTTTGGCAAGCGTTTCGCACCGGTTGCACCGCCGCTTTTACCATCACCGCTACGCCGCCGTACCGATGGAATGCCGCGGCGTTGTCGCGGAATACGACCGCCGTACCGGCTCGGCCACGATCTGGTCGTCGACCCAGGTCGTGCACTGGGTGCGCCGTGAGGTCGCCGCCACCTTGGGTATCGCCGAATCGCGGGTGCGCTGCATCGCGCTCGATGTCGGCGGCGGCTTCGGCGGCAAAGGCCACGCTTATCCGGAAGACCTGCTATTGCCGTTCCTGGCGCGGCGGCTCGGCCGGCCGGTCCGGTGGATCGAGGACCGGCGCGAGCACCTGATCAGCGCTACCCATTCGCGCGATCAGATGCACGACATGGAGATCGGGTTTGATAGCGATGGCCGCATTCTGGCGATCCGCGACGACTACATCGTCGATTGCGGCGCCTGGAACCCGATCGGCTCCGGGGTGGCGTACAACACAGCCGTGCACCTGACCGGGCCGTACAAAGTGGAACACCTCGCCGCCTCCGGTCGCATCGTGGCGACCAACAAGGTGCCGAACGCCCCTTATCGCGGCGCCGGCCGGCCGGAAGCCTGCTTTGCGATGGAGCGCTCGATCGACCTCATCGCGCGCACCCTCGGGCTAGAACCGGCCGAGATACGCCGGCGCAACATGATCCGGGCCGACGAGATGCCCTATGCGGCCGGCATGATTTACCGCGATGGCGAGCCGATCGTCTACGACAGCGGCGACTATCCCGGCGCGCTTGACAAAGCTCTGGCTGCGGTCGGCGGGGTCGAGACGTTCCGCCGCCGTCAGGCAGAAGCTCGGCGCGACGGTCGCCACCTCGGGCTGGGCATCGGCTGCTATATCGAGGGCACCGGGGTCGGCCCGTTCGAGGGGGCGGTGATCCGGGTCGATCCCGACGGCAAGATCTACGCCTCCTCCGGCGCCTGTCCGCAGGGCCAGGGGATGGAAACGATCTTTGGCCAGATCGTCGCCGATCTGTGGAAGGTTGCGCCTGACGATGTCGTCGTGTCGCTGGCCGACACTGCGGCGATCCCGATCGGTTTTGGTACGATGGCAAGCCGCAGCACGGTCACGGTGTCGGCGGCGATCCACCATGCCAGCGAGCGGGTTTGGGAGAAGGCCTTTGCGATTGCCGCCAATCTTCTGGAATGCGCCCCGGCCGATCTGGAATTGCGTGATGGCGGCGTTGGAGTCGTCGGGGTGCCGGGCACCAGCATCAGCTTGGCGCGGCTGGCACAGGCGGCACGGCCGGGCTGGGACAGCGGCCGACCGCCCGGCATCGATGCCGGGCTTGAGGCGACTTATTACTGGGAGCCGCCAACCGTCACTTGGAGCTATGCCGTGCATGCGGCGATTGTCGAGGTCGACATCGGCACCGGCCAGGTCGGCATCGCGGACTACGCCATCGCCCATGATTGTGGTGTTGTCGTCAATCCGATGCTGGTCGAAGGCCAAGTCATGGGAGGCACGGTGCAGGGGCTGGGCGGCATCCTGTGCGAGGCGATTGCCTATGACGCGAATGGCCAAATGCTGAGCGGCACGTTGATGGATTATGCGCTGCCGGGTGCGACTGATGTCCCGCCGATGCGCGTCATTCATCAGTATTCGCCGTCGCCGCTGAACCCGATCGGCGTCAAGGGAGTCGGCGAAGGCGGTGCGGTGGCGCCGCCCGCTGCGATCGCCAATGCGGTTTGCGACGCCCTGGAACCGTTCGGGGTCGAGCTCAACCGGACACCGATTCGCCGGGAAGAACTCGCCAAGGTTACGCGTCCGCGTCCGGATTAAGGATTTCGCAATGACGATTGGGTAAAACAATCCCGGAGTTGCCGCGAGGACCCGATGCTGTCACACGAATGGCGAGAATTGGAGGTGCTGTGCGAACGCATAAGCGACCTGCGCCATCGTTATGTTGCGGCGCAGCGGACCAAGAATGTCGGGTTGATCGAAGGCCTGAAGGACGATATCGCGAAAGCTCGCCGGCAGCGCGAATTCCTGGTGCAGTATATCTCGGCGCGGCTTGGCTCGGCAGCCGCCGCCGACCATGAGCCGCTGCCCCCGCAGCGGGAAGTCGTTCGCGAGGGCACCTCGAGCATTTATGGCTTCCGGGACGACTAGCCCGCCTGCTCCTCTGGCTGCATTCGACTAGCCGCCATTGCCGGATCGGGGTTCTGCCGCCGGGGCTGGCGGTAATGCCGCGGTTGCCGGTGCCAAAACGGTTGGTCCGGCCGGAGGGTGCGGCGGAATCGCGTCCCTGACTTCCAGAGCAAAGAAGCACGTAAAGTCCAATACGGCCAGCCCGATAGCCAGCACCAGCAGCATTGCATTCAGATCTTGGGTCGCGGCATCGAGCCTGGCCAGCAAAGGACGCTTTCCGTCGGGGCGGAGAGGTGTCGGATTGTCCATCGGCCGCAATACTCCCGGCATCACCGCGGCAACATGGCCAAGCGGCTCGCTGTTTCTGTTGAAGCCAACACCTTATCCACCGGATCGGCCTTGATCGCGGCGCAATTTGCGGGCAGCTTGCGACCGCATCATCGGCAATCCCACGCAGCGGTTGTGCCGGTTGCGCGCTTCCCCGCTGCCATCAGACCCGGACCGATCATGGCGACGCCCCGTACCGCACCGTTTCGCGTCACGATCTGCGGTATCCCCGAACTCGGCGAGCACTGCGCCGCCGGCGTCACCCACGTGCTGTCGATCCTTGATCCGGATTGGCCAGACCCGAGTGCTTTCGCGGAGTTCGCGCCGCATCACCGACTGTCGCTGCGCTTCCACGACATCATCGAGATGGCGCCCGGCCACCTCGCGCCGACTCGGGACGACGTCGCCCGATTGCTCGCTTTTGGCCGCGAATTGCATGAGCCGTCGGGCAGCCACCTACTGGTGCATTGTCATGCGGGGGTATCGCGTTCGACCGCGTCGGCGGCATTGATCCTGGCGCAGGCGCATCCGGACCGGCCAGGCACCGAGGTGCTCGAAGAAGTGTCCCGCATGCGGCCGCGCGCCTGGCCCAACCTGCGCATTCTGGAATTCGGCGACGGGCTGCTCGGGCGTAACGGCGAGCTCGTGGCAGCTGTCGGCGCGATCTATCGCCGCGTGCTCGATCGCGACCCCGCCTTTCAGGATGCGATGATCGACGGCGGCCGCGGTCGCGAGGTCGCCGCCGCGTTGCGCATCCGGCCCTGAGCGGGAAAGCTGCCTCAGCTCACCGGGGCGGCGCCGCCGATTTCGTATTCGACCCGGATGACGACGAACCACGGATGGTCGGGGTCGACCACCGTGCCGTCCGGGTTGGCGAGGCGCCCGTCGCTTGTCACCGGCACCTGCTTCATCGCCACCGAATTGTCCACATTGCCGCCGATCACGTCGAGCGAGCCGGTGCGGATCGCCACCACGATGTCGCAATGACTCGGGAAGCGGCCGGCCGGCAGGTCGTTGAACCGGATCGGCTGGCGGCCGCGCCACATGCAGATCAGATCTCCGCGTTGCGGTGCATAGCCCTCCGGCGGCTCGGCGACGATCGCCAGATTCGGCGAGCGCTGCCGGGCGGCGTTGATGTAATCTGAATGGTTGGGCGAATACGCAAAGCGGCGCCCTGCTCCCGCCATGCGCATCACATAATCGATAAAGGCCGCCGACCAGGCGTAGTTGCCGTCCCTGCCGGCGGGGATCTGGGCACCGTTCTCGTCATGCGCGCCGGTATAGTTTTGGTCGACCGAACTGCCCATCGGCAGACCTAGCCACCAGTATTCTCCGACTCGCTGCCACAAACCTTGCGCGCGCTCGTTGTCGAACGGCAGGCGGGTGCTGGGATAGACGGTCGGCTGTCCAAACGCGCGCCACTCGCGATAGGCGATCTGTACCGCCGCTTCGCGCGAGAACCGCTCGTAGGGCCAGCGGGCGAACGGCGGGATATGGATGTCGTCCGGACTGCTGCGGCCGGCGACGACCGACGGGGCCTTGTCCGGACCGCAGCCCGACAACGCCAATGCGAGCAACAGCCCGAAAAGCCCCAGCACTTTGGTCGGCAACTTTCCCCCACCCCGCCGGTGCGCCGCTAGAAGTCGTACAGCCGCGCCGGGTTGTCGACCAGAATCTTGCGCCGAACCGCGGCGCTTCGGGCCCAAAATTGCAGCTGGTTCAACGCCAGCCCGTCATCAATGTCGAAGAACGGCGTGGCCGGGTCGAGTTCGCGTCCGGCAAGTGCGTGATGCGGGTGCGGCCAGTCGGTGCCCCAGAGGATGCGTTCCGGGTTTGCGGCGATCAGGGCCCGCGCCAGCGGTGCCACGTCGCCATAGGCCGGCGCCTTCTGTGAGCTGCGGTATGCCGCCGAGATCTTGACGTAGGCATGGCCGGCCGTCACCAGAGCCAGCAGCGCCGCAAAGCCCGGCTGCTCCGGCCCGGCCGCCGCCTGGGCGCCGCCGAAATGGTCGAACACGATCGGTGCCGGCAGGTTATCCAGATCCGCAGCCAGCCGGGCGATGACGGACAGCCGGGTGTAGACCTGCACGTGCCAACCGCGCGGCGCGACCCGCGCCATTGCGGCGGCGAGATCGCGGCGCGCCAAGTCCGGGTCGGTCTCGCCGCCGGTTTCGAGATTGACCCGAACGCCGCGGATGCCGGCCCGGTGCATGTCGTCGAGCGCCGCGTCGGTGGTGTTATCGTCGATCACCGCAACACCACGCGCCCGCCCGGCGAGCCGCCGCATGCCGTCGAGCGTACAGGAATTGTCGCTGCCGTAGACGCTCGGCTGCACGATCACGACACGTGTAAGGCGCAGCGACTGCTGCAATTTCATCAGCTCGGCGGCATTTGCCGGCGGCGGCGTATAGCCGCGCGCCGACACGAACGGGAACTCGGCCTCGGCGCCGAAAACATGCACATGACAGTCGCAGGCCCCGGCCGGCACTGCGAAGGCGACAGCAGTTTTCGGCTGTGACGCGATGGCGGTGCGGCCGCGCGTGGTCCGCGGCCGGCTGCGAGCGGAAACCGGCAACGGCGTACCGGCATCGGGCAAGACGGAGGCCGATTCCGGTGGGGGGGCAGCGGCCGCTACGGCCGGCTCGGTCGCCGTACCGTCTCGCCACAAGCCAATGCCGCCGGTCAGGCCCTCGCTGTTGGGCACGATTGTCACATCGGCCGGCAATTCGAACTGGATCAGCTTCGCGTTTCCGCCGCCGAGATAGAGATGGTCGAAATTGACGACGTTGCGCAGGATGCCGAGGATTCGCGCGACGCGCCGGTTCCATCGCTTCTTGCCGACCTTCTCCAACGCTGCCTTGCCGATGTATTCGTCATAGTCCTTGTTCTTGCGGACCGGGTGATGCGCCAATTCTAGGTGTGGCATGATCCGGCCGTTCTGAAAGATCGAAGTGCCGACGCCTGTTCCAAGCGTCACCACCATTTCGACGCCTTTGCCGGCGATCGCGCCGAAACCGTGCACATCGGCATCGTTCATGACCCGCACCGGCTTCGCCCACCGCTCCGCCAGGGCTTTCTGCAGGTCGAAGCCGGCCCAGACTTCGGTGCCGAGATGCGGCGCGGTCAACACTCGGCCGTCCCGCACGGCCCCGGGAAACCCGACCGAAGCTCGGTCGAAGCCGCCGAGTCCCGCCGCGGCGGTGACGATCGTCTCGATCAGCAGCTCCGGGGCGACCGGCTGCGGCGGCGTCAACACTCGCACCCGCTCGCCGATCATGTTGCCGTCACCATCGAGCAACGCCAGCTTGATGCCGGTGCCTCCAATATCGATGGCCAAGGTTCTGAAATCGGCCATGAAAGGCCCTCCCCGATGCGCGCGGTACGATACTGCACGCTGCCACCGGCAACCAAGTGCAGCGGCACGGCACCAGCCACCGACATGCCGCATTTTGCTGGTATGTTGCGCTGTCGATCACGGGATTGCGGGTTTGGCGGCGTGGCGCGGATCAGGGCATGGGCGGGCGGACTGGCGCTTCTGGCCGCGATGCTGGTCGGCACCGCGTCGGCGCAGCGGGCGGCCCCGACGAGGCCGCTTAGCCCGGTGACGGCTCGGCTCGTCGCCAACACCGCCGCGATCGTGCCGGGCAAGACGCTGTGGCTCGATCTGCGTCTCGATATTGCACCGGGCTGGCACACGTACTGGCGCAATCCCGGGGATTCCGGGCTGCCGACCGAGATCGCCTGGAAGCTGCCGCCGGGATTCAGCGCTGGCGAGATAGCCTGGCCGGTGCCGGTGCGTTTTGTTGAAGGCGGTATCGGCAATTACGGGTATAGCGGTTCTACCGACCTGCTGGTGCCGATCACCGTACCGGCGAGTGTGGAATCGGATGGCCCGCTGCGCCTGGAAGCAGATGCCTCGTGGCTGGTTTGCTCGGACATTTGCATCCCCGGCGAGGCGAAGCTCGCCGTGGAACTGCCGGTCGCCACCTCCGCGCCGGCGGCGAGCCAATCCGTCGCGGCGCTGTTCGATGCAGCCCGCGCCCGCCTGCCGCAGCCTGCCGCCTTCAAAACGCAGTTCGCGGTATCGCCCAAAGAATTGCGCCTCTCCCTGCCTGCGGGAGCGGTCGCCGGCGTCGATCGCCCGGATGTGTCGTTCTTCCCATACGGCGCGAGCGTCATCGACGCCTCGGCCGAACCCAAACAAGAGCAGTACGGTGGCGACCTCGTCATCGTGCTGACGCGCGCCGGCGGCCCCGCCGCCACGCTGCCCGACACGCTTTTGGGCGTTGTGGCCGTGCGCAGCGGCGGCGGCGAACTCCAACGCGTCTACGAGATCGCTGCAGCGCGCGGGGTTGCCGCGCCCACGGGCGAGGAAGCCGCGATCGGGTGGTGGCAGGCGCTGCTGCTGGCTTTTGCCGGGGGCCTGTTGCTGAACCTGATGCCGTGCGTCTTTCCGGTGCTCTCGCTCAAGGTATTGGGTCTGGCCACGTCGGCGCATCGTGCCGAAGAACGCCGCCACGGGCTGGCATATGGCGCGGGCGTCATCCTGAGCTTCACCGCGCTGGGCGGCGTCCTGCTGTTGCTGCGGGCCGGCGGCGCCGCGATCGGGTGGGGATTTCAGCTGCAATCGCCGATCGTCGTTGGGCTCCTTGCCTATCTCTTGTTTGCGATGGGGCTGAGCCTGTCGGGGGTGGCCGATTTCGGCGCCGGACTGGCCGGTGTCGGCGCCCGTGTCGCACAGCGCAGCGGGCTCGCCGGGGCTTTTGCCACCGGCGTGCTGGCGACGGTGGTCGCGACCCCCTGTACCGCGCCGTTCATGGGGGCTGCCCTGGGGGCCGCGCTGATCGCGCCGCCGGCGGTAGCGATGGCGATTTTCATCACGGTCGGCGCCGGGCTTGCCGCCCCTATCGTGCTGATGACGGCCGTGCCGGCCATCGCCGGACGCCTGCCTAAACCAGGGCCATGGATGGACTGGTTCAAGCAGCTGCTCGCGTTTCCGCTCTACGCGACCGTTGCCTGGCTGATGTGGGTGCTGGTCCAGGAAGTCGACCCGAGCGGCGCCTTCCTTAGCCTCCTCGGCCTGGTAGCGGTCGGGTTCGCAGTTTGGATCTGCGGCCGCACCCGCGGCGCTGAGCCCCGCGGTCGTCGGATCGGAGACGCGCTCGCGGCCGTCGGCGTCGCCGTAGCGCTGTTCGTGGCCGCAACGCTGGCGCCGGTCGGTACGGCGGCGAACACCGCCGGCGGCGCGCTTGGGTACGAGACCTTCAGCACAACGCGGCTCGATCGGGCGGCCGCCGAACAGCGCCCGGTCTTCGTCAACCTGACCGCCGCCTGGTGCATCACCTGCCTCGTCAATGAAAGAGCCGCGCTCGACCGCGACGCGGTGCGCCGCGCCTTCGCCGAGCGCCGGGTCGTCGCGCTGAAAGGCGATTGGACCCGCCAGGACCCGGCGATCACCGTCTTCCTTCAGCAATTCGGCCGCAGCGGCGTGCCGCTCTACCTGTTGTACGACAAATCCGGCAGGCCGACGGTCCTGCCGCAGCTGCTGAGCGAGGCGAGCGTGCTGGCGGCACTCGAAAAAATCTAAAAAACCGGCCTATGATCCGCCGCAAACGGCGCATCCCCTTGCGGCCGGCCACGCGGATGTACCATGCTGGACCGGTACGGACCTTTGGCACCGGCACCGTGGAACGCACCAGCGAGTGTCGATACACATGACCAGCGACATTGCCGTCGAGCAAATCCTCGCCGCCTGCGACGCAGAGAAGACCATAACACTGAAGCCCGGCGAGGTGCTGTTTCGCGAGGGCGACGAAGCGAAGGCGATGTATGTCGTCAAGCACGGCACACTGCGCATCCTCAGCGGCAGCACGATCCTCGAAACGGTGCGCGAAGGCGGCCTGATCGGGGAGATGGCGATCATCGAGGAGCACATGCCGCGCAGCGCGACGGTGATCGCCGGCACCTATTGCGAGCTAGTCGAAATCGACGTGTCGCGGTTTCTGTCGCTCGTCGCCAGCACCCCAGACTTCTCGATTACCGTCCTAAGGGTGATCTCGCGTCGGCTGCGGGTGATGAACCGACGCTACCGCGACAGCACCCGGCACCTTTAGCCGGTGCCTGCCACCGTTTTATCCAAATCCGGCGCTGCGGGCATCGTGACTTTGCGTCACGTGACGGCGCCGAAAACGTGCGCAATGGCCGCTATGATGCGTTCAAATGCGGCATCTTGCTGCCGTCATACTCCCTGCCGATAAACTTGAAGATGCGTTGGATGGAGTCATCGGACGCAAGGTTGATGATCAGCAAACGATCAGGTTTCTCGCGGAAATACTCAACCACACTGTTATTATATTTCTTGTAAAAACTTATCAGATGCGTCGGTTCATAGGGGTCATCGTCACTAACCTCATAAATGAGCTTCATCGCTCGGGCCATCCATCCTGGATAGCGGTATGGGTAATTTGAAAGGTCGGCGAGCGTCGGGACGCGGTCTCCGCCGGTGATTTTCGAGTGAAATGTCGTTAACGACCGGCACCATTGCTCCGCACTGTCGCGCACGGTAAGAATAAACCTTGCACTTTTAAAGTGTCTGTCCAAGGCTCGATAGGTATCTGGACAGCTGAACGGAATATCTTTAAAGAAATCTGCGGTCTGTGCGAGCCAAATAATCGGTTCGAACTGGCGCACGCTCCATGCATCGAGGAGCAATTCCCCAATCGCCAATTCGCCAACCCGATAATCAAGGGTTCGAAACAGCTCCCTCAACGACCTCGTTCCGGTCTTGTTTAATCCGATGCAGAAAATCTTGCTCTGCTCCGGATGAACGCCGGCCATATTAACGCTCCATCGCCTGGGTGACCGCGCCGCCGATCGCGGTGCGGCCGCCATCGACGACGAATTGTCCGCCGGTCGTGTTGCTGGCGAGGTCGGAGCACAGGAACACCACCATGTTGGCGATCTCTTCGGCCGTCGTATAGCGGCCGGTCGGGATTGCCGTCTGGTAGCGGCGGGCGACTTCGGCCGGGTTGTCTGGGCTGATCTGCTGTTCCAGCGAATGAATCATGCGGGTGTCGACCGGACCCGGACAGACGGCATTGATCCGCACGCCGCTCTTTGCGACCTCGCCGGCGGCGGTCTTGGTCAGCCCGATCACGGCATGCTTGGAAGCGACATAGGCCGGCATCCCCGGAGTCGCGACAAGCCCCGCCACCGATGCCGTATTGACGATCGCTCCGGTCTTCTGCTGCAGCATCACCGGCAGGACGTGCCGCAGCCCGAGGAACACGCCCTTCACATTGACCCCGATCACCTGATCGAACATCTCCTCGTCGTATTCGGCGGTGTGCTGCAACGTGCCTTCGATGCCGGCATTGTTGAAGAAGCAATCGATCCGGCCGTAAGCGTCGAGCGCGGCCTTTACGTAGCCCTGCACGTCGGCCGACTTGGTGACGTCGGCGGCGACGAAACGCGCCTCGCCGCCCTGCTGGCGGATGATTCCGGCAGTCGCCTCCCCACCGCCGGTGTCGCGATCGACCACCACCACCTTGGCGCCTGATTTGGCAAAGGCCAGCGCTGCCGCCCGGCCGATGCCGTTTCCCGCACCGGTGACCACCGCAACCTTGCCGGTGAAATCCATGTCCATGGTGTCCCTCCCTCTAGAAGAGGCGTCATTGCGAGAACTGAGCGACGAAGCGATCTCGATCCGGTGAGACTCGTTTGGCGCGAGATTGCATCGCTGCACTCGCAAATACCGGATATCAGATTAGCCTTTGTTGGCGATCTGCCGGGTCCATGCCGCAAGCGCCGCCATCATGTCGCGGATGAAGCCCTTGGCCGCCTCGTCGGTCAGATTCCCGTTGGCGTCGAACTTGGTCTGCGCCTGGCCGATCAGAACCTCGGGCTTGTTCAATGGGTGCATGTCGAGAAAGACGCAACTGCGACGCAGATCGTATTGCGCCCGGGCGCTGCCGGCCATGCCGGCGGCGGCGCCGAGGATGGCGCAGGGTTTGCCGGCGAAAGGCTGGTCGGGTGGGCGCGAGGCCCAGTCGATCGCGTTCTTCAGCACCCCGGTCATCGAATAATTGTATTCCGGGCAGGCGAAGAGCAGCGCGTCCGCCTCCTTGATCTGTCGCCGCAACGTCTCCACCGGCGGCGGGAAGCCCTGCTGTCGCACATCCTCGTTGTACAGCGGGATCTGCGAGATGTCGGCGACGGTCACGTCCATGTCCGCCGGCTTCAGCGCGATCGCACTGCGCAGCGCCGCCATATTGAACGAGCCCTGGCGCAGGCTGCCGCAGACGCCGAGAACCGAGACCCGGCCGGAATCGCTCATGGCTTACCCTCCGATCAATGGCTGCAGCGCACCGTTATCGCGTCTCCCGATCCTCGGCAAGAGCAGTGCGATTTCCCCGCCGCCGGAGCACGACACCTCGGCAAACCCCTTCCTGAACGATATCCTGCGTCGGCAGCAAGCGGGAGAAAGCGTAATGACCGAAATTCGGCCGATCGCCGGCGCCTGTGTCTGGCACGGCAGCGATATGGCGCGGTCAATGCGCTGGCGGCGGCATCTGTCGCCGCTGCAGCTCGCTGAAATTGACGCCGCCCTCAAAGCGGCGCGGGCCCGCCACATCGCTTGGCAGGATATGGAAGCCGCCGATTTTCGCCTCCCGTCTTGTGCCGCGCTGGCCGACGACATCCGCGAAGAACTGGAAGACGGCAGCGGCATCGTGCTGCTGCAAGGCATCGAGCCGGGCCGCTACACGCCGGAGGAGCAGAAATTGCTCTATGCCGGGTTCTGCCGGCTCATCGGCACGCCGGTCTACTCCAACCGCGCCGGCGAAGTGATGCGCGAGATCCGCGACGTGACGCGCGACGCCGCTCCGGGCGGCCGCGATGTCGGCGAGCGCTACGGCGCACTGCCGGATGCCAGCACCACCGGCGCCTTTCTATCCTCTTATGCCCGCACCCTGACGAACCAGCAGCTGCGGTTTCACACCGACCGCTGCGATGTCGTAGCGCTGTTCTGCATTCGCCAGGCGGCCCGGGGCGGAGTCAGTAAATTATGCAGCTCGCCGGCGGTACATAACGCGATGCTGGCGCGCCATCCGGAGCTCTGCGCCGTGCTGTACGAAGATTTGTGGCGCAGCCGCTTCGGCGAAGAATACGCCACCGACGAAGCCTCCTACCCGCTGCCGGTGTGGGGTGTGCGCGACGGCAAGTTCACCAGCCACTATTCGCGCACGTTTGTCGAAGCGGCGCAGCGCCGCCCGGCGTCTGAGGTGCCGCGTCTGAAACCGGCCCAGACGAAGGCGCTCGACCTATTGCACGATCTCGCCGAGGAATTGTGCTTCGAGATGACCTTCGCCCCGGGCGACATCCAGTTCGTCAACAACCATGTGATCTATCACGCTCGCACCGAATTCGAAGATGAACCCGACCAAGGCGCCGACCGCCTGCTGCTGAGGTTGTGGCTCGCCGTCCCCAACAGCCGCCCCCTGCCCTTGCGCCATGAAATACTCTGGCGTTCCACCGAACCGGGTGCCCTGCGCGGAGGGATCGGGCAGAGCGGCGTTGCCGGTGGGCTAGCGCGCCCGGCCGCTGACTTCGGGATTTGCGAGGCGGAGCTGGCGACCTTCGCCGAGGGCCACGATTTGCTCGAAGCACTCACGGAAATAGAGCTCGAAAGTCTCCCACTCCGCCCAACCGAGATGCGGCATGCAAACGACATTGGGCATCTTCAGCAATGGGTGGTCGCCATCGGTGATTGGTTCATTTTCATAGACATCGACGGCGGCAGATCCCGGACGCCCCGCTTGGAGGGCCGCGACCAGCGCGCCCGGCTCTATCAACTCGGCCCGCGCGACATTGACCAGCAGTGCGGTCGGCTTCATGACGGCCAGGTCGGCGGCGGTGACAATGCCGTGGGTTTCGGGAGTCAATCTGACGAGCAGCTGCAGCACGTCGGCCCGCGCGAACAATTCGGCCTGGGTTGCCGCCGTGGCATAACCGGCGGTCCGCGCCTTGGCGAGCGAGGCGTCGCGTCCCCAAACCAACACATTCATGCCGAGGCCCTTGCCGGCTTCGGCGACCAGGCTGCCGATCGCGCCGAGACCGAAAATGCCCAGGGTGCTGCCGCGCAGCCGATGCGACAGCGTGCACGGCCACTCGCCGCGCCGCATCCGTTCTGCCTCCGTGACGACGTTACGCCGAGCCGCCAGCATCAGCGCGACCGCCAACTCGGCCGGCGCTTCCGGCGAGCCGCTTTCGCCATAGGTGACGCGGATGCCGTGTTCGGTGCAGGCGGCATGATCAATCTTGCGCGTGTGTCGTCCGACGAGCGCCAGGAGCCGCAGCTTCGGCAACCGTTCGATCAGGCTGCGCGGAAACGCGACCCGCTCCCGGATCGCGACGACAACCTCGGCCTCGGCAAGTCGGTCGGCAAGCTCCGCCTCATCGCGCGCCGGGGTGCGGTAGCGGGTGACATCCTGACCCTTTAGCAGCTCGAAGCAAGCCAGCCGATCGATGATGTCCTGCCAGTCGTCCGGGATCACGATCTTCATCACACCCTCGCTCCTCGCATCGCGTCACCGCGAGTGTGCCTCAAAGCAGCGCGATTTCGCCAACGATCGGCACTGATCCATGTTGGGTTGCTGCAGCGCGATGTAGCATATGGACGCCTGCACAGGAGGACCGGCGCCATGAAAGTGCTGATCAAGAGCGCGTGGGGATCAGATGATCCGACCAAAGCCGCCTTTGCCTTTCTCCATGCCAATGCTTTCGCCGAGGCTGGGCATGAGGTGCAGATTTTCCTGCTCGGCGAAGCGGTCAGCTTGATGAAAGACGAATTGATCGGTTCGGTGACGCCGGTCGGGTGGCCACCGCTGTCGGAGATCGTCCCGAAGACGGTGGCGCACCGTATCCCGATCCACGTCTGAACGGCGTGTTCACGGGCCCGTGCGGTTCGCGAACCCGACCTTGACGGCAAGAATGCCCGGTTTGTTACGCCGCCGGACTTGGTGGCGCTGGTCGAATGGGCCGACAAGATTTTGAGCGAATAGGAAAGCTGAACGGCGTTCACGGCTCGCTTGCGTCCGGATCGGGGCGGCACTACCGTTCGGCTGCGACATTCTGACCATGATCGGAACTAGGGGGAGGTTGCCTCGTGAGCGCTCATCTGACTCCCGCGCAGATCAAGTCCCGCCTCGACCATCCGATCATCGATGCCGACGGGCATTGGCTGGAATACGGACCGGTGTTCGTCGAAAAGCTGCGGCAGGTCGGCGGCGAGGCGGCGGTGCGGGGCTGGCAGGCGGTGGGCGGCGGCACCCGCGGCGCCCTGTCGATGTCGGTCGAGGAGCGGGCGCGGCACCGGATCAGCCAGGAAGCCTTCTGGGGTCACCCGTCGAAGAACACGCGCGATCTCGCGACGGCGCTGTTCCCGAAGCTGCTTTATGAGCGGCTTGATGAGATCGGGCTGGATTTCGCAATCATCTATCCGACCGGGGGCCTGCGGGTGCCGCGGGTCGGCGACGACGAGGGGCGCCGCGCCGCCTGCCGAGCCTACAATATCGTGACCGCAGAGTATTTCCGCGACTTCGCCGACCGCATGACCCCGGCTGCGATCATCCCGATGCACACGCCGGAAGAGGCCATCGAGGAGCTGGAACACGCCGTCAAACAACTCGGCTACAAGGTCGCGATGTTCGGCAGCCTGATGGAGCGGCCGGTCGAGGCGACCGGCAAGGTCGAGGGCGAGGCGGCGCGGTTTGCCGTATGGCACGACGTGATCGGGCTCGACAGCCCCCACGATTACGACCCGGTGTGGCGGAAATGCCTGGAGCTCGGCATCGCGCCCTCGTTCCACAGCGGCCATCGCCGCACCGGACTGCGCAATTCGCCGTCGAACTTTGTCTACAACCATGTCGGCCATTTCGCCGCCGCCAACCACGCCGCCTGCAAGGCAATGTTCCTGGGCGGCGTCACTCGGCGCTTTCCCGATCTGCGCATGGCCTTCCTGGAAGGCGGTGCCGGCTGGGCCTGCCTGCTCTACGGGGACCTGCTCGGGCATTGGGAAAAGCGCAGCCGGCAGGGGCTTGAGGAGGTCGACCCGCGCAACCTCGACCGCGGCGTGATTGCGGAACTCGGTGCAAAATACGGCTCGCCCGAATTCATCGCAGCGCTGGGCGAGCGCGGCGGGCACCCCTACCCCGACGACGAGAAACTCACCGGCGGCGTTGCCGATCTCGACGACTACGCGGCCTGCGCGATCAGCCGCAAAGAGGATTGGCGCGACCTTTTCGTAACGCCGTTCTATTTCGGCTGCGAGGCCGATGACCCGTCGAACGCCTGGGCTTTCAACACCAAGGGAAACCCGCTCGGCGCCCGGCTCAACGCGATCTACAGCTCCGACATCGGCCATTTCGACGTGCCTGACATGCTCGGCGTGGTGCCGGAGGCCTACGAGATGGTCGAGGATGGCTTGGTCACATCGGCCGATTTTCGCGACTTCACATTCGGCAACGTCGTGCGCCTGTTCGGCACCGGCAATCCGCGCTTCTTCGAGGGCACCCGAGTGGCACGCGAGGCGGCAGCAATCTTGCAGCAGGCGCCGGCAAGGGCCGCGGCAGAGTAACGTTCGGTTTCTAGGGAGGAAGCGATGGCAGACTATAAGATCATCTCGGCCGACTCGCATATCGTCGAGCCGCCGGACATGTATACCGACCGGATCGAGCCGAAATTGCGCAACCGCGCGCCGCGCATGGAACGGCGCAAGACCCCCGCCGGGCGCGAATACGACGCCTGGATGCTCGACGGCCAGCAAGTCGGCACGCTCGGCGCGGTGATGCAGGCAGGGCAGCGCTTCGAGGACCCGTCGCAGATCGATTTCCTTGGTCTCTGGGAAGACGTGCGGAAAGGCGCCTACGACGCCGACGCGATGATCCGCGAGAACGAGGAGGACGGCATTTGGGGCTCCGTGTTGCAGCCGAGCCAGGGGCTGTTCTGGTACCGCGTCCCGGACAGCGACTTGCTCACCGCGATTTGCGGCGCCTACAACGACTGGATCGCCGATTTCTGCAAAGCGCGCCCGGACCGCCTGAAGGGCATCGCGATGCTGAACCTCGACGACCCCGACGCGGGCGCCAAAGAGCTCGAGCGGGTCGCCAAGAACGGTCTGGTTGGGTCGTTTATCCCGGTCGCCCCGCATGCCGACAAGCCCTACAGCAGCCCCATCTACGACAAGTTCTGGGCAACCGCGCAGGAATTGAATCATCCGCTGTTGCTGCATATCGGCACGCCGCGCGACGGCATCCCGGCCAATGAGTTCACGATGGACGTGACCGAATTGACCGGCGCCGGGCGGTCCACGACCGATTACTGGGTGCGCTACTCGTTGGGCTCGATGTTGTTCGCCGGCGTGTTCGACAAATTCCCGGGGCTGAAAATTGGGTCGGTCGAGCACGAAGCGTCGTGGATCCCCCATTGGCTGAAGCAGATGGACTTCACCTACCTGGAGCGGCCGGTGTTCACCAAGGGCTGGAAGTCGGCGGAGGGGATGCTGCCGAGCGACTATTGGAAGCGCAACATGTTCGTCGAGTTCATGGAGGACGATCTCGGCGTCGAGTTGCGCGACCGCATCGGGGTCGAAAACATGCTGTGGGGCAGCGACTACCCGCACGCGGAAGCGACCTTCCCGCGCTCGCAACAATTCCTGCAGCGCATGTTCGAGGGTGTGCCCGAGGCCGATCTGCGCAAGATCACCTCGGAGAACGCCGCGAAGATGTTCGGATTCTCGCCAAATTGAGGTGAAAGTCCCTCTCCCGCATGTGCGGGAGAGGGACGCCACAATGAAGGGGCCAGCGATGAGGATGCGCTCGGTTTACGCGGCGATCGCGCACGGACTGCTGCTCACTGCGGCAGTGCCGGCATTGGCCGATGGCGGCGGCGGCGGTTCCGACTCTTCCACCACCTGCCCGCAGGGCCAGGTCTATGACCCCCGCACGATGCAATGCGTGCGGCAGCAATCTGGCGTGCTGCCGGACAAGACGCTGGCCGATTATGCTTACAAGTTGGCCAAAGCCGAGCGCTATCAGGAGGCGTTGCAGGTCCTCGACCTTATGCAGAATCGCAACACCGCGGAGGCGCTCAATTATCGTGGTTACGCCACCCGCAAGCTGGGCCGGGTCGACGAGGGGATCGGCTTCTACCTGAAATCGGTGGCGCGCGACCCGCGGTATGCCGAGGTGCGCGAATATCTCGGCGAAGCCTATGTCAGCAAAGGCGACATCATGCGCGCCAAGGCGCAGCTGCGTGCCATCAGGAAGATTTGCGGCACCGAATGCGAGCAGTACAAGGACCTCGCCAAGGCAATTTCCGAAAGCATCAAGAGCTGAGCGGAAAATGCGAGCCGCCCTTTTGTCGTGACCGGGATGAGTAAAAACCCGGACGGCTTTGTTGAAGTCGCCAAGGTCGCGGACATCCCCGCGGGCGGCATGAAATGCGTCGCGGTCGAGCGTAACCGCGTGCTACTGGCGCATGTCGAAGGGCGCTTTTATGCGGTCAGCGATATCTGCGGTCACAGGAACGCACCGCTGTCCCGCGGCAGGCTCGATGGGCATGTCGTCGAGTGTCCGCTGCATTTTGCGCAGTTCGATGTGCGCAGCGGTAAACTGGTCGACGGGCCCGTTTCGGCCGATGTCCCGAGCTACGAGACTCGGGTCGAGGGGGACACCGTTTTCGTCAAGTGCTGAAGCGCGGCACGCGGCGCGCTTGACCGCGCCCCTCTCCTTCTTACATGCAGCGACATGGCGAAAGACCATCTCTGGCATGGCACAACGATCCTGTCGCTGCGCAAGGCCGGCACCGTTGTCGTCGCCGGTGACGGTCAGGTATCCATGGGCCAGACCGTGGTCAAGTCGAACGCCCGCAAGGTGCGGCGGCTCGGCGGCGGCAGCGTAATTGCCGGGTTTGCCGGAACCACCGCCGATGCGATCACGCTGTTCGAGCGGCTTGAAGCCAAGCTCGAACAGTATTCCGGGCAATTGACCCGAGCCTGCGTCGAGCTCGCCAAGGACTGGCGCACCGACCGATATCTGCGCCGACTGGAGGCGATGATGGCGGTGGCCGACAAGGAGGTCTCGCTGATCCTGTCGGGCACCGGCGATGTCCTCGAGCCTGAAGACGACATCATCGGCATCGGCTCCGGCGGCGGCTACGCGCTGGCGGCGGCGCGCGCGCTGGTCGGAGTCGAAGACCTCGATGCCGAAACGATTGCCCGCCGGGCGATGGCCATTGCCGCCGGCATCTGCGTCTATACCAACGACCGCATCACCCTGGAAAAGCTGCCGGCCTGAGCTATTAAGGTGTTTGCGCCTATGCACGGAAGATCGCAGACCGGGCGAAAGCCGAGAGCCACTGGTCCGCTTGGCAGCTTGTTGAACCGTGGGTCCCGGCTTTCGCCGGGATTGCAGTTTGGGTGCAAGACATGACCTCGTTCAGCCCGCGCGAGATCGTCTCCGAATTGGACCGCTTTATCGTTGGTCAGGATGAGGCGAAGCGCGCCGTTGCGATCGCGCTCCGAAACCGCTGGCGACGCCAGCAATTGCCGGAAGAGCTCCGCGAGGAGGTGCTGCCGAAGAATATCCTGATGATCGGCCCGACGGGATGCGGCAAGACCGAGATTGCGCGACGCCTCGCGCGGCTCGCCGAGGCGCCCTTTCTGAAGGTCGAGGCCACCAAATTCACCGAAGTCGGGTATGTCGGCCGCGACGTCGAGCAGATCGCTCGCGACCTCGTCGAAATCGCGATTTCCCAGACCCGCGAGCGGCTTCGGAAACAGGTCGAGGCGAAGGCCGAACTGGCCGCCGAGGACCGAGTCCTCGATGCCCTTGTGGGTGAGCATGCCAGCGTCGATACGCGCCAGAAATTTCGCAAAATGCTGCGCGAGGGCTCGCTCGACGACCGCGAGATCGAGATCGCGGTGCAAGAGAGCGCCGCAGCGAACCTTCCGACCTTCGAGATCCCCGGCATGCCTGGGGCGCAAATGGGCATGCTCAATCTCGGCGATATCTTTGGCAAGGCGTTCGGCGGCCGCAGCAAGTCGAAGAAGTTGACGGTCGCCGAGAGCTACCGCGTACTGATGGCCGAGGAGAGCGACAAGCTCCTGGACCAGGACAGCGTCGTCCGCGAGGCGATCCAATTGGTCGAACAAAACGGCATCGTCTTCATCGACGAGATCGACAAGATCTGCGGCCGCACCGAGCGCGGCAATTACAGCGGCGCCGATGTCAGCCGCGAGGGGGTGCAGCGCGACCTCCTCCCGCTGATCGAAGGCACGACGGTCGCGACCAAGCACGGCGCGGTGAAGACCGACCACATCCTGTTCATTGCCTCGGGCGCCTTCCACTTGGCGAAGCCGTCGGACCTCTTGCCCGAATTGCAGGGCCGCCTGCCGATCCGTGTCGAATTGAAGGCGCTCGACCGCAGCGACCTTCGCCGCATCCTGACCGAGCCGGAAGCCAGCCTCGAAACGCAGTATCGTGCGCTGCTCGCCACCGAGGGAGTCGAGCTGCAGTTCCTTCCCGAGGCGATTGAGGAGATCGCGCTCCTGGCCGAGCAGATCAACGCGACCGTTGAAAACATCGGCGCCCGGCGGCTGCACACCATCCTGGAGCGGCTTTTGGAGGAGATCAGCTTCACCGCTTCCGACAAGCCGAACGGCACGGTCATCGCAATCGACGCGTCCTATGTGCGAGAGCGGGTCGGCGCGCTCGCTCAGAACGCCGATCTGTCGCGGTTCATTCTGTGAAGCCGTAGGACGGACGCGTTTGTCTTTGAGGAGAAGCCGACCTGTCTTGAAGGACAACCGGCGGGCGGCCACATCCTCCTCAACAAAGGTATCCGGGCCCCTCTGGCCGCGATCCCGACGACCGTCGGGCAACTCGGCGATGTCGGATCACCCTATCGGGGCGTCGCAGCTGTCCCGGGATTTCAGGGGTTCCGGCGCTAAGCCCCTGCCAACATCTCCCGGCAGCCTGCCTGCGGCGGCACGAATTCGTGATGATAGGTCCCACCGCCCACCACCTTGGGAGAGATGGTATGAGAAGTTTCGAGGATCGCGAGAAGGGCTTCGAGGCCGAGTTCAAGCGCAACCAGGAGCTGGCATTTCGCGTCACGGCCCGCCGCAACAAGCTCTTCGGGCTGTGGGCCGCGGAAAAGCTCGGAATGCCGACCGAGCAGCACGAGACCTATGCCCGCACCGTAGTCGAAGCCGACTTTCAGAAGCCGGGCGACGGCGATGTGATCGAAAAGGTGCAAACGGACCTCGCCGGTAAGGGCATCAGCATGAGCGAACCGCAGCTGCGGACGCAGCTGGAGCATCTTGCCGCGGAGGCGAAGCGACAGCTTATGCAGAGCTAGCGCTCTCCATCTTCGAAGCGCCAAGCAGTTGAAGCGAAGGCCGCGGCGGTTCGCCGGCGGCAGGCGTAGCCATGGATATCAGCTGGCTTCTCGACCCGCATGTCTGGGCGAGCCTGGTCACCTTGACCGCGCTCGAAATCGTGCTCGGGATCGACAACCTGGTGTTCATCGCGATCCTGGTGGGCCGCCTGCCCGAGGCGCAGCGCGACCTCGCCCGCAAGCTCGGGCTCGCGGCGGCCGTGATCACCCGCCTCGCGCTGCTCGCGTCGCTCGCCTGGATCATCGGCTTGACCAAGCCGGTATTCGAGTTGTCCGGCCATGCCTTTGCATGGCGCGATATCATCTTGATCGCCGGGGGGCTGTTCCTGCTCTACAAGGGCACCCGCGAGATTCACGAGCGGCTGGAGGGCGAGGCCGCGCATTCCGATGCCGCCGGCGTAGCGGCGAGCTTCGGCGGCGTCATCGTTCAGATCATGATCCTCGACATCGTGTTTTCGCTCGACAGCGTGATCACGGCCGTCGGGATGGCCAACGAATTGTGGGTGATGTCGGCGGCCGTAATCATCGCCGTCTTGATCATGCTCGCGGCATCGGGACCGCTCGCCGCGTTCATCGAGCGGCATCCGACGATCAAGATGCTGGCGCTGAGCTTTTTGCTCTTGATCGGCACAACTCTGATCGCGGACGGGATCGGCTTCCATGTGCCGAAAGGCTATATCTACGCTGCAATCAGCTTCTCGGTGCTGGTCGAGGCGTTGAACCAAATGGCCTCGCGCCGCCGCCGGCGCTCTCAGGCCGACCTGGCCGCCGCGGAAGGCCGGCAACGGCCAACCGGTACATAGCCGGCCGTCACACTCTCGCTCGCTGCGAGAGATTACGTTAATGTCGTCAGCAGGGAGCCGTCGCGAGGCCACATGCGCGTTCTGAGCGTTCCCGTCAGCCCGTTTCCGGACCAGCGCCCGGGCACCTCCGGGCTGCGCAAAAAGGTGTCTGTCTTTCGTCAGCCGGGATACGTCGAGGCGTTCGTCCAGTCGATCTTTGATGCGCTGCCCGAGGCAGTCGGCGAGGGTGTGGCGGGCAAGACGCTGGTGCTGGGCGGCGATGGGCGGTTCTTCAATGACGAGGCGGCACAGGTCATTCTGCGACTGATGGCCGGCAACGGCGTTGCCCGGGTGCTGGTAGGACGCGGCGGGCTGCTGTCGACGCCGGCGGTAAGTGCGGTCATCCGAGGATACGGAGCATTTGGCGGTATCGTGCTCTCGGCCAGCCACAATCCCGGCGGCGCCGACGGCGATTTCGGCATCAAATACAATGTCGCGAACGGCGGACCGGCCCCTGAAAGGGTAACGGACGCCATCTTTCGTCGCTCGCAACAGATTTCGGCGTACCGCACGCTGGAAGCGACGGACCTGCCTCTCGACCTCATCGGTACGCGCCAGCTTGGGACGATGGTGGTCGAGGTGATCGATCCTGTCGCCGATTACGCCGCGCTGATGGAGCGGATCTTCGATTTCGACCGGATTGCCGCGCTGTTCCGCGGCGGCTTCCGGCTGCGCTTCGATGCGATGCACGCCGTGACCGGGCCTTATGCCACGGAGATTTTCGAACGCCGGCTTGGAGCACCTCCCGGCACCGCGGTCGATGCCAAGCCGCGGCCCGATTTTGGGGGCGGCCACCCCGACCCGAACCCGACATACGCCGCCGATCTGGTCGCCGCCCTAGCGGCACCCGACGGTCCGGATTTCGGCGCCGCATCGGACGGCGACGGCGACCGAAACATGGTGGTGGGTCGTGGCCAAGTGATCAGCCCGAGCGACAGTCTCGCGGTCCTGGCGGCAAATGCCCGGCTGGTACCGTGGTTCAAGGACGGATTGCCCGGCGTGGCGCGCTCGATGCCGACCAGCCGAGCGGTGGACCGGGTCGCCAAGGCGCTCGGGATCGGCTGCTACGAGACGCCGACCGGCTGGAAATTTTTCGGCTCGCTGCTCGACGCCGGCCGCATCGCCTTGTGCGGCGAAGAAAGCGCCGGCACCGGCGCCGACCACATCCGCGAGAAGGACGGCGTATGGGCGGTGCTGTTTTGGCTTAACGTGCTGGCAGCGCGCGGCGAACCAGCAACGGCGATCGTGGCCGACCATTGGCGACGCTACGGCAGGGATTTCTACCAGCGGCACGATTACGAAGGTGTCGCCGCCGATCGGGCCGCCGACCTGATCGAGAGGCTGCGGACCGGCCTCCCTGCCCTACCCGGCCGCCGGCTCGGCGCCTTCACGGTTCAGCACGCCGACGATTTCGCCTACACCGACCCGGTCGACGGCTCGGTCAGCCTACACCAGGGCATCCGGGTCGAGTTCGCCGAGGGGGCGCGAGCGGTGTACCGGTTGTCCGGTACCGGCACGGAGGGGGCGACATTGCGCGTCTACCTCGAACGATTTGAGCCCGATCCTACCCGGCACGCGGGTGCGCTCGCGGCCACAATGGCGCCGCTAGCGGCCGTCGCGGCCAGGCTCGCGGACATAGAGGGCATTCTCGGGCGGTCGCAGCCGAGCGTGGTGGCCTGAGCGTTAACCATAGGCGGGTTCGGCGTCACGCCCCCTGCATATGGTTTGGAAAGAGGAGAACCCGATGCTCTCGTCGGCCCGCATCCAGGAACGCTTGGCGCGGCGCACCATCGCGCTGGTCCTCGCCGGGGGCCGCGGCAGCCGGCTGAAGCAGTTGACCGACCGCCGCGCCAAGCCGGCGGTGTTCTTCGGCGGCAAGTTCCGCATCATCGATTTCGTGCTGTCGAACTGCATCAACTCGAACATCCGCCGGATAGCGGTGCTGACTCAGTACAAAGCGCACAGCCTGCTGCGCCACCTGCAGATGGGGTGGTCGTTTCTGCGCCCGGAGATGAACGAGTTCCTCGACCTCTTGCCGGCGCAGCAGCGGCTCGACGAGGCGACTTGGTACCGCGGCACCGCCGACGCGGTGTTTCAGAACTTCGACATCCTGAAAGCGGCGCGCCCGGAATTCTTTGTCGTGCTGGCGGGAGACCACGTCTACAAGATGGACTATTCGAACATGCTTAACGACATGCGCGCCAAAGGCGCGGATTGCATCGTAGGCTGCGTCGAGGTGCCGATCGCCGAAGCGTCGGATTTCGGGGTGATGGCGGTAGACGAGTCGATGCGCATCGTCGACTTCCTCGAAAAACCGCGCTCACCTCCGGCAATGCCCGGCAAGCCCGGCGTCGCACTCGCAAGCATGGGAATCTATGCTTTCTCCGCCGATTTCCTGTATTCCGAGCTGCAACGGGACCACGAGGATCCGACCTCGAGCCACGATTTCGGCAAGGACGTGATCCCCAGCCTGGTCAGCCGCGGCCTCGCCTTGGCGCATCATTTCGAAGAGAGCTGCGTCACGACCAATCCCGAATCGGAGTCGTACTGGCGCGATGTCGGAACGATCGATGCCTATTGGGCCGCCAACCTCGATCTGATCCGGCCGACGCCGCAGCTCGATATCTATGATCGCAACTGGCCGGTCTGGACCTATCAGCAGCAGCTGCCGCCCGCGAAATTCATCTTCGACGACGAACATCGGCGAGGTGTGGCAGTCGACTCGATGGTGTCCGGCGGCTGTATCGTATCAGGGGCTCAGGTCGCCCGCTCGCTCTTGTTTTCCAGCGTGCGGATCAATTCCTTTGCGCGCACTTGCGAGGCGGTAATCCTGCCGGAGGTCGAGATCGGCCGGCACGCACGACTCGAAAAGGTGGTGATCGATCGCGGCTGCCGCATTCCGGAAGGACTCGTCGTCGGCGAGGACCCGGAGCTTGACGCCAAACGCTTCTACCGCAGTGACGGCGGGGTCGTGCTGATCAGTGCCGAAATGCTGGCGGCGCTGTGAGGAAAATGGGTTTGCAGTTGCGGGCAGGCATCGCGATGCGCCAGCTTGGTACGACTGCCTTCAACTGCGGCGGGGCCGCGATGCGCTACCCTCCCACCCTAATCGGGTTGTTCGTGATCCTGCTCTCCGGATGCTATTCCGGCCCGCCTGAGCAGGCCGAAATACTGGTCAATACCAGCCCGCCGGGTGCCTCCTGCCTGTTGACGATGCAGGGTCGGCCGCTCGCTACGGTAGCGCCGACCCCGGCGATTGCGCTGGTTGACCCGGTTGCCGGCGGACTTGCCGTTAGCTGTCGCCGGGCCGGTTTTGTCGATGCGGATGTATCGCTGCCGCCCTACCCGGCTGCGCTGCGCGAGCGGCGAGCCGAAATCGCCCTGGTGCCATACCCGCCCTCCGGTCCACCGCCGCGCTGACTTGACGGCAACCCAAAACGAAAAGCGCCCGCCGATATGGACGGGCGCTTCTGCGCAAGTGCCGGTGCTACGCCACGGCGAGGTCGGAAACGAGTTCCTTCCCTTTCGTCTCCGGGCTTAGCGACAGCGCGATTACCACGCTGACCGCCGCGACGACGGTCCCGACAAACATCGGGATGGCGTAGCCGATGTTATAAGCGGTGGCGAAATAAGCCAACACCGGGGCCACCAAGCCACCCAGGATGGCTCCCTGGTGGTAACAGAAGGCGCTGCCGGTGGCGCGTACCTCGGTCGGAAAGCGCTCCGACAGATAGCTTGGCAGCTGGCTGTATAACGCACCGCCAAACGCGCCCTGCAAGCCGAACCCGATCGTGATCCACCAGGGATCCGAGGTAAATAGATAGAGCGGTGCGACAAAGATCGCGATCGCGGCCGGGATCATCATCGCCCAGCGGCGGCCGATGATATCGGCGGTCCAGCCCCAGAAGGACATACCGAGGAAGCTGAGGATGTTGGCGATCATGAACGGCACCGCCGTACCCATCGTCGTCAAGTGCAGGTCGGCCTGAAGATGCGTCGCGAACAGCGCCCAGATCGAGTAGTAGAGAACGAAGTTGCTCGCCATCCACCAGCAGGCCAGCAGCGTATTGCCGATCATTCCGCGCTGGAAAATCCTGATCAGCGGTGCACGCACCTCGCGGTTCTGCTCACGCTGCTGGCGCCGGTTCTCGACCCAGACTTCAGGCTCCTTGACGTAGTAGCGGATCCAGACGATCGACAGCGCCGGCAACACACCGATCCACAGAAGACCGCGCCAGCCGATGTAGTCATAGAACAAGCCGTAAAGCACGCTCGACAGCAGGAAGCCGATGCTCCATGAGCCCTGCAAGACGCCGCTCATGAAGCCGCGCGAGCGCATTGGCCAGGTTTCCATCGCCAAAGCGGCGCCGGCGGGCCACTCGGCGCCCATGCCGATGCCGAGCAGGGTGCGGAACACCAGCAAGAACCAGAAGCTGGGCGAGAAGCCGGCGATGAAGTTGCAGATCGAGTACCAGAAGATCGAGATCATCAGCGGCGTCTTGCGGCCGATGCGATCGGCGAGCCAACCGGAAGCCACGGCGCCGACCAGCCGCATCCACAAGGTCAGCGTGAAAACGATCGCGACCTCGGTGGTCGGCACGTGGAACTCGTCGGCGATGGGCTTGATAATCAGCAGGAACACGGTGAAGTCGAATGCGTCGAGCGTCCAGCCCAACCAGGCTGCCCACCATGCGTACCACTGGTCCTTCGTTGGCTCCTTGTACCAAGGAACCTGAACAACCTCGGCGTTTGCCATGGCATTTCCCCCCTGTTCCACCCGGGCCTTTTAGTCGACCCCACCCACGAGTGTAGGGAGACCCCGCTAAGTTGTCATGGCATTTTGTCGCAGCGTGGCAAAGCGACGCGCTGAACTTCTGCTGGGCGCGTCGCGGCAAGCGAAACCTATGAGACGGTTAGGTCGGCGATCGGACCTTGCCTTTGGATCATCAGCGCGTCTTGCAGCAGATACGGTCGGCCAGCGAGGCGTTGTCGCGTGGCAGTCACGGCCGGAAAAGTTTCGGTCCGCGATCACCGGGTGCGCGCCAGCGTTGTTTTGACGCAATACAGCGGCGACTAAGCCGGCAATAGATGCGAAGGGTGCTACATTCGATTATCGGTAGACGGTGGGAAACCAAACGGAGGGGAACAAAGATGTCGAAAGGATTGCGTTTTGCCGCAGCGGTCGCGGCCTCGCTCGGCGCGGCAGTCGGGTTGGCGGGACCGGTGGCGGCGCAGGGCGGCGTGAATGTCGGCACCCTGAACTGCAATGCGGCCAGCTCCTGGGGCTTTGTCCTCGGCTCGACCCGCGAGCTCGCCTGCACGTATTCCGGAGCGGGGCGCGTCGAGTACTACCGCGGGCAGATTTCCCGGTTTGGCGTCGATATCGGGTACACGGCCAGCGGCATCCTGCTCTGGGGCGTCATCGCACCGACAGCCCAGCTGCGCCCGGGGGACCTGGCCGGGACCTATGGCGGGGCAACCGCCAGCGCCACCGTCGGGGTCGGTGTCGGCGCCAACGCACTGATCGGAGGCAATGGCAACTCCGTCACGCTGCAGCCGTTGAGCGTCGAGGGGTCTACCGGCCTTAACGTCGCCGGCGGTATCGCTTCGATGACCCTGACGCCCGCCCGGTAACGCGGCCGCCGCGCCGCGGGAGACGCAAACATGACGATAGCCATGGGGCACATCCAACCGCTGGTCGCGATCATCGCCGGCGTGCTGATTCTGCTGGTGCCGCGGCTCCTGAACTACGTCGTGGCGATTTACCTGATCATCGTCGGCGTGCTCGGCCTCGGCATCTTCCGCTAGGCGCTGCTCGCCGGGGTTACCCGGCGAGCGCGTTTAGCCGGTCATATACGAGCCGGTCGATGACCAGTCCTTCGCGCGCCAACCGTTCGCGACTGCGCGCCGATTGCTCACCCGGGATGCGGATCTCGGCAAAGCCAGTCTGCGGGGGCACCGCCTTGACGCGCGCGATCAGCGCCGTCACCTCGCGCTTCAGGTCGCCGAGCGGCACCAACAGGTCGGGCCGAAACGCGATGAACACGTAGCCGTCGTCGTTCCCCGGCACCAAGGCGGCGCCGCCGAGCAGGCCGAAGGCTTGCACGATCAGCCCCAGCCCGAAGCCCTTATGGCCGGCGGCGGGGCCGCCAAATGGCAACAGCGCACCATCGCGTGCTTCTGCCGGATCGCTTGTCGGTTGGCCGTCGCGGTCGATCGCTACACCCGCCGGCAATCGCTGGTTCAACCTCACCCGCAATTGCAGCTCGGTCGCCATGAACGCGGAAGTCCCCATATCGAGCACTAGCGGCCCTGCCTCGCCGGGCAAGGCGAACGCAATCGGGTTGGTGCCGAGGACCGGCTTGGCGCCGCCATGGGGCGCCACCACCGGTCCGCTGCTGGCGGTGTGGATCGCGATCAGGCCGGCGTTGGCAATCATTTCGACGAACAGGGCGCTACGCCCGCTCATCCAGCTGTTGGTGACACCGATCACTGAGATGCCGTGCAGTTCCGCCTTGGCGATCGCCGCCTTGGCGCCGTGGTACATCGCCACCATGCCGACATTGTTGCCGCCGTCGTAAAGGGCCGAGACCGGCGTTTCGTGCACGATTCGCATCTTCTGGCGGGGCAGAGCGAAACGGCGGTGCTCCGGGATGTTCAGGATCTTTGCCAGCCCTGAATACTCGTAACCGCACAACGCCGCGTCGATGACGTGGTCGGCGATGATGCGCGCATCCTCGGCGTCGTAGCCGATGCCGCGCAGGGCGCGCTCGCCGAGCATACGCGCTTCCTCGACGTCGAGATGGATGCGGTCCGCGGGCATGTTGTCCATTCGGCAGCTCCGGCAGGGGTCGGCCGAGCAGCATAGCGGGCTTCGGATGACATTGCTGCGCTTCGCTTTATTCCGCCATTGCGAGGAGCGAAGCGACAAAGCAATCTCGGCTCAGACCCGCGTCCGCCCCAGGAGACCCCGCATGCCCGAAATCCCGCGCCTCAACCCGGCGATCCGCGCCCTCGAAAGCGGCAAGCCGGCCTTTGTCACCTTCTCGCCGGCCGAGATCGGCGCGGCACAGTCGATCGCCGCCGCCGCGTATGACGGCGTCGTGTTCGAGATGGAGCACAACCCCTACGACATCCGGCAATTGCGCGACTGCATGCAATACATGCTCGACCGGGCGCAGATCGTGAAGTCGGGCAGCTTGGCGCCTGCCGTGGCGCCGATGGTGCGCATTCCGCCCAATGGCGGCGAGATGAACCAGTTCATCGCCAAGCAGGTGCTCGACATCGGCGTCTACGGCATCGTCTGGCCGCACGTCTCAACCGTCGAGGAAGCGCGCAACGCGGTGCAGGCCTGCCGCTACCCGCGACCGCGCGAGACCGCGTATTACGAACCGCCGGGGCAGCGCGGCGACGCGCCCCGCACCGCCGCCCGCTATTGGGGCATCGACCAGCAGACCTATTACAAGCGGGCCGACACCTGGCCTTTGAACCCCGAGGGCGAGGTGCTGGTCGTGATCATGTGCGAGGAAAAGCGGGCGATCCGCAACCTGCCGCAAATGCTGAAGGAAGTTCCGGGCATCGGCGTCGTCCTGATCGGCGAGGGCGACCTCTCGCAGGACATGGGCTACCCCCGGCAATACGAACATCCCGAGGTCGCCGCCGCGATCGACGACATCCTGGCGATCTGCAAGGATGCGGGTATTCCCTGCGGCCACCCGCATGTCGACAGCAACAATGTCGAGAAGCTGGTGGAAAAAGGCTTCCGCTGGCTAATGCCGGCGCCCTCGCAAACCTTCGCCGCATTGCAAAAGGGGTTAGCGGCGAGCGGACGGAAATAGCGGCGTTTTGACGGGCGCGAGATTTGCTTCGCTGCGCTCGCAATGACAGCTCAAGGGGACTGTCATTGCGAGGAGCGAAAGCGACGAAGCAATCTCGCTCCGGCTAGCCGATTACGCCGCGCTGCCAGTCGTAGATGTCGATCTTCTGGTAGATGCCGTTGGTGCAATAGGGTTCGTCGCGGAAGAAATCGTCGAGCGCGGCGCGGCTCTCGAATTCGTAGACCATGGCGCTACCGTGCCAGACCTTGCCGCCGGCGTCGGTCAGATAGCCGCGTGACAGGCAGTTGCTGGCGTCCTTCTGCTGCAGGTGCGCGCGGTGGACGGGTACGATCGTGTTGCGGAAATCGGTAATGCCGGGCTTGCCGACGCCATGAAAGAAAAAGCCTCGGAGGCCGGGCCGCAGCGGCGCCGTCCCCTGGCGCGTCGGCAGCGCGCAATGCCAGTCGCTGACCTCGTCGCTTTCGACGACGCCGTGCGCCGCCAGCGGGTCCTCGGCGATGAACCGCGACACCGCGGCCGGGACATTCCCCGGCAGGTCGGTCTGGTATAGGTAACCGGCTGGCGCATCGCCGCGAAAGACCGGGCCAAAGGTCACCAGCGCATCACCCCAGTTTCGCAAAAAACGTGCGTGGTCATCGCGCATCGTCTGCGGCAGACCCGCGAGGTCGATCGTCGACCGACGGATGATGACCTGGGCCATAGAACCTTCCGTCGTTGCGAACGAACCGAGCCAGTCTCGCCCCAGAGGGCCTGGGCGCGAGATTGCCCCATCGTTGAGTTTATCCTCGGGCGGCGCGCGGCGTCGAGCCGGGGTTCTTCAATTTGCTTGGCAACGACCACAACGGTCTCGCCGTGACCTTCTTCAAATCCGCAGCTCGTTGCGCACCGGCAGCCCCTGATGCGGTACACTCGACCATGCCGCTCGATATCACCCCGCTCGCAAACGCGACGACCCGGCTTCGGGAAGCACTCGCGCGCCATAGGTCGGAACCGCTGGACGAGCAATTCCGGGACGGGCTGATCCAGCGTTTCGAGTTCACCTATGAACTGAGCCATAAGACACTGCGGCGGTATCTGCAGGAACGGTCACCTTCATCGGAAGAGGTCGATCGGATGTCTTTCGCCGAACTTATCCGGGCGGGGACTGCGCAGAGGTTACTGGGCGCCGAGTGGCCCGCCTGGCGACGTTTCCGCGACATTGGCACAAGGACCACGCACACCTACAATGCCGGTACAGCTGCCGCGGTGGTTGACGAAATCCCAGCTTTTCTGCAAGAGGTCGAATTCCTATGCGCCGAACTACAACGGCGGCGGGAATGACGCTTCGGATCGATTTGTCCGCGGAGCACCGGCAGCTTGTGCTTGAGCTGCTGGCTCGATCGCTGCCGCCGTCTGCACGAGTTTGGATTTTTGGCTCGCGGGCGACCGGGCGGGCGCGGCGTTATTCCGATCTCGACCTTTTGATCGACGCCGGCCGGCCGCTTACCCTTGACGAAGCCGCGGTGTTGCGCGAGGCGTTTGAAGAAAGCGACCTGCCGTATCGGGTTGACAGCGTCGATTGGCACGCAATCGGTCCCCGCTTCCGGCGGCTGATCGCCGCCGATCGCCAGCCGCTTCTCAACGTTGCGAACTCCAGCTCGACCATCGCTGCGGCGCCCTCGAACAGCGAATGAGATCATCGTCGGTTCGTGATACTGTGCGGGTAATGCCGGGCATTGGCGGCGCTCGCCGCCGATATCGCCCCGCGAACAGGAGGAATGGCATGCCTCAAGGGCTTGAAATGCCGATCGACGGGCCGGCGAATTGGCCGAAGGAAGGGAATGCGCGGGTCCCATACCGGATGTTTTCCGATCCGGATGTATACCGCGCGGAACTCGACCGCGTTTTCCTCGGGCCGAGTTGGCAATACCTGGCGCTGGCCAATGAGCTGCCGGAAGTCGGAGACTACAAGACGACGTTTCTCGGCGAGACGCCGGTCATCGTCACCCGCGGTGAAGACGGCGAAATCCACGCCATGCTCAACCGCTGCGCCCATCGCGGCAACCTCGTGTGCCTCAAGGAGCGCGGCCACACCAAGGACGGCCTGACCTGTGTCTATCACGCCTGGCGCTATGATCTCGCCGGCAACCTGACCAGTGTCGCATTCCGGCGCGGCGTCGGCGGCAAGGGCGGCATGCCGGACAGCTTCAAGCTCGATGAGCACGGGCTGAAGAAGTTGCGCACCGACCAGTTTGCCGGTCTCGTGTTTGGTACCTTGTCGCCGGCAGCGCCGCCGCTCGCCGAATACATCGGCAACCTGATCGGCTCGCGGATCGGCCGGGTGTTCCGCGGCACTCCGAAGGTGCTCGGTACGACCTCTCAGATCCTGCACAACAACTGGAAGCTCTATGTCGAGAACGTCAAGGACACTTATCACGCGAGCCTGTTGCACACGTTCTTCACGACGTTCCGGCTCAGCCGCCTGACCACCAAGGGTGGCGTCGCAATCGCCGAATCCGGCGGCAACCACGCCAGCTACACCTACGGTGCCCAGCGCGGCGACGATGCGGAATCTGACAAGGCGTATGGTCAAGTCCACTCATTGCACGAGGATTACAAATTGCAGGACCCGCGCTTTCTCGACTCGATCGACGAGATCGGCGACGGCGTGACGCTCCAGATACTCAGCGTGTTCCCGAATTTTGTCTTGCAGCAGATCCACAACTCGATCGCGCTCCGGTTGGTTTTGCCGAAAGGCCCGGACCAAACCGAATTGCTGTGGACCTATCTCGGCTTCGAGGATGACGACGCGACGATGACCGAACGCCGCCTGCAGCAGGCCAATCTGGTCGGCCCTGCCGGCTACGTCTCGATGGAGGACGGCGCCGTCGGCGGCTTCGTGCAGCGCGCGATAAAAGGCGGCGATGACGAATGCTCGGTTCTTGAGATGGGTGGGTTCGAGCACGCCTCGCAGGAGACGCGCACGACCGAGGCTTCTGTGCGGGGGTTCTGGCACGCCTATCGCGGCATGATGGGGTGGTAGTGCGATGGACCTCGCGGAGATCGGGACCCGCCTCGAACTCCAGGATCTGTACACCGCCTACGCCGCCTGCCTCGATACCGACGCGCTGGAAAACTGGCCGGAGTTCTTTACCACGGATTGCCGCTACCGCATCACCTCGGCTGAAAATTACCAAGCCGGATTGCCGATCGGGCTGATCTACGCCACCTCCCAGGCCATGCTGCGCGATCGGGTCAGCGCATTGCGGCAGGCCAATATCTACGAGCCGCAGCGCTACCGGCACCTGGTCTCCGGTGTAACGGTCACCGGCCGCGACAGCAATGGGCTCGACGTCACCGCCGGCTTTCTGGTCGTGCGCACAATGCAGGACGGCGAGATGACCGTGTTCGCGGTGGGCCGCTACATCGACCGGGTGGTCCGGGGCGGCGACACCGGCTGGAAGTTTGCCCGCAAGGAAGTCGTGCTCGACAGCCGGCGCATCGACACACTACTTGCCATCCCACTATAGACGCCGTTCTCCCGTTGTGCGGGACCTTTGCGTAACCCGGTGCAGGTACCGGGCTGCTCCGAGTTGCGGAAAACTCCCGCTGTCACCCGGAATACGGAAATTGAGGCGCTTCAGTCGCAGGCCTGGGCAATGGCCCAGAAATCGTCGGCCTTCAAGCTGGCGCCGCCAACCAGGGAGCCGTCGACCTCGTCAAGCGCCAGGAGCTCGGCGGCGTTTTTCGGGTTGACCGAGCCGCCGTACAGAATGCGGGTTCCGTTCGGCACGAGGGTGCGGATCGCGGCGTGGATCTCGGCAATGTCGGCGGTGGTCGGGGTCAGTCCGGTTCCGATCGCCCATACGGGCTCATAGGCGACGATCAGCCTACCGGCATTCGCGCCGTCGGGGATCGAGCCGGCGATCTGCGCCGACACGACCGCCCGCGCCCGGCCGGCTTCGCGCTCGACGCGGGTCTCGCCGACGCAGACGATGGCAACGAGACCGGCGCGCCAGGCGGCTTCGGTCTTGGCCCGGACATCGGCATCGGTCTCGCCGCAGGTGTGGCGCCGCTCCGAATGACCAACAATGGCGTGAGTGCAGCCGGCATCCTTCAGCATCTCGGCGCTGATGCAGCCGGTGAAGGCACCCGATGCAGCGGGGTGGCAATCCTGGCCGCCGAGCGCCACGCCGCTGCCGGCCAGCGCCTCGCCGACAGTCGCGAGCAGTGTAAAGGGGGGGCATATCAGAAGATCGCAAGCATGCGGTTCCCTCGCCCGCTCGGCGACGCCGCGCGCCAGCGCCAAGCCGTCGGAAAGGTTGCCGTTCATCTTCCAATTGCCGGCGACAAGCCTTTTTTGATCAGCCATTTCCGTTCTCCCGACCGTTGCTCAGCGGCCGCCGCGAGGTTGCGACCGCAGCGGGTCGCCTTTATGTTCGCTGCTCACGATCACACCGGGATTCGCTGCGGTCAACGACCCACGACCACCGCATCCCGCAACATCGGGCCAGCACGCCATGATGCAAGCGATCCGCGGCAAAGCGGGCTCCATCGTCATCAAGGTCCTGTTCGGGATGCTGATCGTCTCGTTCGCGCTCTGGGGCGTCTACACAAAGTCGGAACACCCGAACACGCCCGAGACGGTAGTCGCTACGGTCGGCGAGCGCAGCATCCGCATGGAAGAGGTGCAGCGCGAATTGCAGCCGATCATGGAACGGCTCCGGGTGCAATTCGGCGGCAGTGTCGACCAACAGCAGCTGAAGCAGCTCGGCGTTGTCGATTCCGTACTCAACCAACTGATCGACCGCGCCTTGCTCGACCAGGAGGCGCGGCGGCTCGGGCTCGAAGTGTCGGACGATGTGATCCGCAATGCGATCTACGAGAACCCGTCGTTCCGGGGGGCGGACGGTCGCTTCGATCGACAGCTTTTCGCGCAGGTGCTGATGATGAACCGCCTGAGCGAGGACCAGCTGGTCGCCCGGCTGCGGTACGACATCCCACGCGCCGACCTGCTGCAGGCGGTTACCGCCGGGGTGGCGGCAACCCGCCCGGTCGCCGACGTGCTCTACCGCTACCGGAATGAAAAGCGGGTCGCCGATATCGTGCCCTTCCCGGTAGCCGCGATCAGCGATATCGGCCAACCCACCGAGGAAGAGCTGACGAAGTTCTACGAGGCGAATCTCGAGCTATTCCGGGCACCGGAATACCGCGGCTTCACGCTCGCCAGCCTGTCGCCGAGCGAGGTGCCCCCAGCCGCGGCGATCTCCGAGGACAAACTCCGCGCCGAATTCGAGCAGCGCAAGGAAGAGTTCGAGACACCGGAACAGCGGCAGATCCAGCAGATTCTCGCACCCTCTGAGGAAAAAGCCAAGGAAGCCGAGGCGGCGCTCACCGCCGGCAAGGAGTGGAAGGAGGTCGCGACCTCGGTCGGCCAGGACCCGGAGACGATCGATCTCGGCCTGCTGAACCGCAAGGAGATCCCCCACGAACTCGGAGATGTAGCCTTCGAACTGCCGCTCGACACGCCGAGCGCCCCGATCAAGACGCCGCTCGGTTGGCACATCCTGCGGGTCGTCAAGATCGAGCCGGCCGCCTCGCAAACCTTTGAGCAGGCCAAGGCGGCGCTCGAGGCGGAGATGAAATTGCAGGACGCGGCGGACCGCGTCGCCAAGGTCGGCAACCAGGCGGATGACGCGCTGGCCGGCGGCGGGCCGATCGCCGAGGTGGCGCAGAAATTCGGGCTCAAGCTGACGACTGTCGACGCGGTGGACGAAAACGGCAATGATCCCGACGGCAAACCGGTCAAGCTGCCCTTCGCCTCGGCGGAGATCCTGAAGACGGTGTTCGCGACCAGCCGGGGCGACACCAGCCGCATCACCGACACGCAAGACGGCGCAATTTATGCCGTGCAGATCGACAAGGTGGTGCCGCCGCAGCCCCGGCCTCTCGTCGATATCAAAGACAAGGCGATCGCCGCCTGGCAGGCCGAGCAGAAGCAGGAACGGGCCAAGAAGGACTCGGAGGCATTGGCCGCCGCGATCAAGCCCGAGATGCCGCTTGCCAAGGCGGCCGGCGACAAGGGGCTGACGTTGCTCGCTGCGGTGCCGCTGTCGCGCCGGCAGCAGCAGGGCCAGCCGGTCCCGCCGGTGGTGGTCGCCAAGCTGTTCGCCGCCAAGCCGGACGCGATCATCACGGCGAGCGATGCCACCGGCGCCTATGTTGCCCAGCTGAAGGAGATCCAAGCACCTGACGAGGTGCCCGATGCGGCGGCCGCGAGCCTGCAGCAACAGCTTTCGGGCGAACTCAAGCGCGACCTGGCGGGCGAGTTCACCGCGGCGCTGCGCCGTCGCTTCCCGGTCGAAATCAAGCAGGCCGAACTCGACCGCCTGTTCTGATCCTCCAAATCGCGGTCCCGGCCCTTGCGGGAGCTTTGCATAACTGGAGAACGTCGAAGACGGAGCCTTGCAAAAGCGCCTTCGCGTCCTTCGAGACGCGCCCTTCGGGCGCTCCTCAGGATGACGATGAGCCTATGATGGCATTAAGAAAGAACGTCATCCTGAGGAGGCCGCGACGCGGCCGTCTCGAAGGACGTACGGTGCTGATCCAGCGCCTACACCGGCTTACGGAAAGATCCCGCAAGGGCCGGGACCGATTCCGCACCCGCAGGCTGTCCCAGCGTCGGCCCCGGCTTTCGCTTTCGCTTTCGCCGGCTTGTCCGCCGGCGATGCCCTTTGAGATCGGGAACCGGTGGCGTCAGGCCCGCAGATGCTTATCGAAATACATCAGAATATCGCCCCACAGTTGGAAGGCGGGGCCTTCGCGATAGCTCGGACGGTAGTCGGCCAGAAAGGCGTGCCCGGCATTCTCGTAGATCTTGGTGGTAACGTCTTTGCCGGCGGCGTCTGCCCGGTTCTTCAGTTCCGCCGCAAGCGCCACCGGGGGATTCTGGTCCTCGACGCCGAATACCCCGAAAAGCGGGCAATTGAGCTGGCCCACCATGTCCAGCGGAGGCTTCGGCCGGGCCGGCGTCGTTTCGGCATCCGGCGTTGCGCGGTGGATGAACCCGCCCCAGCAATCGATCGCCGCATTGACCTTCTTGCTGCTGCCCGCAAAGAGCAAGGTGTGCCGACCGCCTGAGCAAAAGCCGATTGCGCCGACCTTGCCGGTTGCGCCCGGTAACGCGTTCAGATGGTCGGCTGCGGCCTCCAGATCCTGCACCGCTTCGCTATCCGGCAGCCCGAACATGACCGGGAAGACGGTATTGATGTCCTCCGGGTTGGTCGGACCGCCACGCCGCCAGTAGAGCGCCGGGGCGACCGCGTTGTAGCCGATATTCGCGAAGCGCCGCGCCAGGTCGCAGATGTGGTCGACCAGACCGAACGCCTCCTGGATCACGACGATGCCCGGATAGTTGCCGGGCTGGTTGGGTTGCGCCAAATAGGCCGCGATCTGACTGCCGCCGCTTTGCAGCGTGATCACCCCACCCTTGATCCGGCTGGTGTCGGTGACGACGCCGGGTACGTTCGCCATGGCTTCCTCCTTGCCTCGTGCGAGACGCCGATCATAGTCGTGATGACCGATTCGGTCATACGTCGTGAGATGGTGACCGCATCGGGCCTCCTATCCGGAGAATTGGGGTGAACACATCGCTGCGGCCACCTTGGCCAAGGGCCGACGGCAACACTGGAGCGGGTGCGGCCCAGTCGCGGTGAATTCCCCTCGCGCTAGTCTAACTGGTAAAATCCTGTATATTCATCGATGGGGAGGCACGCACGTTAATCGCTTGCAAACGATTACCGGCGATTTTCCCATGGTCGTCAGGCACCCACCCAAGGAAGATTCCTATGCTCACCACGGTTAGCAAGCTCTTGAAAAACGAAGATGGCGCCACGGCCATCGAATATGGTTTGATCGCCGCGCTGATCGCGGTGGCCGCGATCGCCGCGTTCCAGCTCGTCGGCACGAACCTCAGCGGTATCTTCAATACCGTCGCGACTAAGCTGTAATTCGACATTGTCGCGCCCTCTGGGGGCGCGAACGGCATTCGGAGAGACCGGCCGCCGCAATGCGCCCGGTCTCTCTTGTTTTGTTCCATTGGTTTGTTGAATGCGTCCTGCCGACGCCTATTGCTTCGCTGGTTTCAGCTTGAGGCCGAGCAGTGGCGCCACTGCTTCGGGCGGCAGCTTGGATAGTCCGGGCGGGGGCTCGAACAAGGATGCCGGCTGGGGCCCGATTCGGACATGGGTCAATTCCCAGCGCACCGTCGAGATCTTCCCCTTCTGAGCGGTAAAGGTGCCGGCGAGTTGCATTGGTATGCCTTCGGCGCTCAGCCACAGCGTGCCCTTCGCATGCCCTTCCGGCACGGTTTCGTCGATCGCGTATTTCGTCGTGGCAACGCCGTTGACGGTTTCTTGCCCGATCGGGCGCTTTTTCAATTCGGGGCTGCCAAGCAGCCGCAGCTCCGACGGGATCGCGAACTGGACGATCGTCTTCAGCTTGGCCAGCACGATCTCGGCGATCGGGTTGTCGGCGCGCAGCAGGAACACCGGGTCGAACCCCTGGATCGCCTGTTCGTGGCGCTCCTTTCCGGGCATCGCCCAGATCTTGCCTTGATAGCTATGGCCGTCGATCACCAGTGTCCGGTCGGCGCTGAACCCGACCTTGGTATCCCCGAGCGTGGCAGCGTGGGCTGCGGGAGCAAGCAAAAGAAGCAGCAACGCGAGGCACAAGTTGCGCATGGGCTGCGGTGGTAAGCAGCGAATAAGGCGGTTTCGCGGCATCCCGGACGTCACAACGGATTGTCATTGCGAGGAGACCCCAGGTCGGCACAAAGTGCCGAATGAGGATGTGCTTCGCTACAAACGGCTTCGCCGCACGTTGAGTCGACACTACCGGAGAAGGCTCTAATCGGGCCTTTGAGCTTTCCCCGCATTGACGTTCGGATGGCAGAAGCATGAGCGGACGGATTGACACGCGGCTCCGGGAACTGGGCATCGAGTTGCCAGAGCCGACCGCGCCGCTGGCCAACTACGTACCGTTTACGGTTGCCGGCAACCTGGTGTTTGTCGCTGGCCAGATATCCCAGTGGAATGGCGAGCGCCGCCACGTCGGCAAGCTCGGCGCGGGCATCGGCACCGACGCCGGGCGAGATGCGGCAAGGCTTTGCGCCCTCAATGTCATCGCCCATTTGCGCGTCGCCTGCGGCGGTGACCTCGACCGGGTGCGTCGCGTCGTGCAACTGCGCGGGTTTGTCAATTGCACCCCGGAGTTCACCGATATGCCGCAGATCGTCAACGGCGCCTCCGATCTCATGGTCGAGGTGTTCGGGGATGCCGGGCGACATGCCCGCGCGGCGGTCGGAACGAACTCGCTGCCCGGCGGCGTCGCCGTCGAAGTCGAGGCGGTGGTCGAGATCGATTGACGGAACATCGGCGATGAACGAAGGCGGCGAGCCGATCACCCTGCGAGTCCACAGCGCCATCAAGGAGATCCCCGCCGATCAGTGGGACGCCTGCGCCGGCGACATCAATCCGACCGTATCGCACGCGTTTTTGAACGTGCTCGAGGAAAGCGGCTCCGCCTCGGCGCGAGCCGGTTGGGCGCCGCAGCACCTGACCTTCGCCGATGCGAGCGGACGGCTGATCGGCGCCGTGCCGATGTACCTGAAAAGCCATTCCTACGGCGAATACGTGTTCGACTGGGGCTGGGCCGACGCCTACGAACGCTCGGGCGGGCGTTATTACCCAAAGCTGCTCTGCGCGGTACCGTTCACTCCGGTGCCCGGACCGCGGCTCTTGGTGGCGCCGCATGCTCCGGCCGAAACCCGCAGCCAGTTGGTTCTCGGGATGGTCGAGTTGGCACGGCAGCGGAAATTGTCGTCGCTGCACGTCAACTTTCCCGAGATTTCGGATTTCGAGGGGTTCGGAGAGGCCGGATTTCTCCAGCGCATCGGTCAGCAATTCCACTGGTCGAACAACGGGTACGCAACCTTCGACGACTACCTGGCGGCGCTCAACTCGCGCAAGCGAAAGGCGGTCAAGAAGGAGCGGCGGGAGGCGCTGGGCGGCGGCATCGAAATCGAGCTTTTGACCGGTTCGGACCTGACCGAGCGGGTCTGGGACGCCTTTTACAAGCTATATCTCGGCACCACCGATCGGAAATGGGGCTCGTCCTACCTGAACCGCAAATTCTTCTCGCTGCTCGGCGAGCGGATGCCGGACAAGGTGGTGCTGTTCATGGCCCGGCGCGGCAGCGACTATATTGCCGGCGCCTTCAACATCCTTGGCAGCGAAACGATCTACGGCCGCAACTGGGGCGCCCATCGCGAATACCGCTTTTTGCATTTCGAGTGCTGCTATTACCAGGCGATCGAGTTTGCGATCGATCGCGGCCTGAAGCGGGTCGAGGCCGGCGCTCAGGGGCCACACAAATTGCAACGCGGCTACCTGCCGGTGCCGACTTACAGCGCCCACTGGATCCCGGACCCCGGCTTTCGCCGCGCCGTGGCCGCCTTCCTCGACCGCGAGCGCGACATGATCGAGCAGAAGATCGAACATCTGGCCGAATATTCACCCTTTCGGCACACGGAGGGGGACGAACCGTAGCGGCCGTTACTCGACGACTATCTCTCCGATCATTCCGGCCCAATCGTGGTCGGAGCAGCGTAACGGGTAGCGGCCGGCTTGCGGGACGACGAATTCGAGGTCCTTGGCTTTGCCGGGCGGCACCTCGATTTCGGTTTTGTCGGCATTGAGCACCGCTGGCTCGCGAATTGCCGCCGCCTTGAAAAACTCCGGTGCGGTGAATTCGTGCATCTCGCTGCCGCGATTGTCGATGCGCAGCCGATAGGCAACACCATGTTTGAATACCAGCCGCTTCGGCGAGAACTCGTATTCTCCGGTGGTTACCGTAACCGCCTGCGCTTGCGACCAGTCAGCCGCAAGTGCCGGCGCGGCCAGAATCAGCAGCGCCGCAATTGCAAGAGCAAGATTCATCTGACGCATCTGGCCGCTGGTTCCACATCTTCTTACCATGTCAAAAGCGAAGCGGCCGCCCAAAGGCGGCCGCCAGCGCGTTCGGCCTCAGCCCAGCTTCTAAACCCCGGGCAGGAGCCAATAATCGTCGACTCGCGAACGGTAGTCGCGGTTCCACTCCGGCAGGCTGCTCGACGTATAGCGCGGCGCCTTTTCAAGCCGCGCTCGGTCGACGTCGATAAGGTAGCCGCCGAGCCGGGTGTCATAGGTCAGCGCCCGCCACGGCAGCGGGTGATAGCTCTCGCCGATGCCGAGAAACCCGCCGAACGACATCACGGCGTACTCGACGTGCCCGGTGTATTTGTCGATCATCATGTGGTCGACCGTGCCCAACCGGTCGCCGTTGCGGTTGTAGCAGGCTGTCCCGTCGACCTTTTGCGACGAAATCAAACGATGTGTCTCGTCGATCTCGACCGGACCACCGGTGACCATTGTATCGCTTTGCATTGCCATTTGCGTGCTCCGTGCGCCATTGCCATGCGTTGATAACGGAGCCGCAAAATCCGCCGTTCCGAATCCAAACCCGCCGTTTCATTGGTGCGTTTTTTCCCACCTATGGCAGGCGCGGCACGATCTGATCGGTCAGCAGGCGGAAGGACCGCTGGCTCAATGGTGCGCACAGAAGGTATTCGAGACCGACTTCCTGGCGTAGCCGGAGGATGTCGTGGAGCACCGAAGCCGGGGTGCCGTGCAAGATCACGCCATCGAGATAGCGCTGCACCGGGTCGGCCCCCGGCGCGGTGGGGTCAGCCACCCCGACCGGCCGATGCTGAGCCCCGAAATACGAGCTGACCATCCATTGCGCGCCGCGCCGAGCCACCTCCTCGGCTTCCGCGGCGGTGTCCGCGAGCGCAATCAGCCGCGCCACCGGCAGGTCGCGACCCTCGATCGAGAACCCGGCCGCCGCCAGCCGCTCCTGATAAAACCTCCGCTTGCGGCCGATGTCGCGGTCCGAGGCGTGCGGGTCCATCAGGATCGAAAAGCCGTGCGAGGCCGCCCAATCGAGCGACGATTCCGAGGTCGCGGCCATCCAGACCGGCGGATGCGGCTGCTGCATCGGCTTAGGCAACACCTCAACTTCATCGAACCGGAAATGCTTGCCGGCGAAGGTGAGCCGTTCCTCGGTCCAAGCGCGCAAGACGATCTCGACCGCCTCGTGAAAACGCGACGTGCTTTCCTCCGGCGGAATGCCGAAATTTTCGAACTCCGCCCGGGCGAAGCCGCGTCCCGCACCCCAGTTGACCCGGCCGCCAGACAGGACGTCGAGCAGCGCCACCTCCTCGGCAAGCCGCAGCGGGTGGTAGAACGGCGCCAGTGACACGCCGGTACCGATGCGGAGCCGCGTGGTACGGGCCGCGGCGAGAGTGCCCACCATGTGCACCGACGGGCAGATGCTGAAGCTGCTGAAATGGTGCTCGGCCAGCCACACCGCGTCGTACCCGGTGCGGTCCATGATCTCGATGCGTTCGAGCGCACGGGCGAACACGGTGGCCAGCTCGACCCGCCGCTCCGGCCAGCTGAAGAATTGCAGGACCCCGACTTTCACGCCCGCCTCCGCTCGCTCGACACTTCGCCCGGAAGATGAATCGCGTGAACGCTGATTTCGTCCGGCGGCATTTTGCATGTCGGCGGCGAATTCCCTAACATGATCGGCACTGCCGCCCTCACCTTCCCCGAACCTGATGGTGACCCGATGAAGATTACCGGTACGAAGACGCACATTGTCGAGCTTCCGGCAGACGAGCCGCTGGCTGGCGCCGCCGCCAATCCGAACGGCAAGCGGCCGATCGTGACTCTGCGGGTGCAGACCGACGCCGGCGCCGACGGGATTGGGGTTGCCTATTTCGGCGGGGCGCTGACCCGGACATTGGCGCATGCGATCGACGAATTGGGCGCGCTGTGCGTGGGTCAAGATCCTATGTTGGTCGATGGCGTACACCAGAAACTGAAGAACGCGGCCGGCGGCTCCGCTGGACCCGGCGGCATCTACCACCTGGCGCTATCGGCGCTCGATATCGCGCTGTGGGACATCCGCGCCAAAGCGGTCGATCTGCCGCTGTGGAAATTGCTCGGCGGCGCCCGCGAGCGGGTGCCGACCTACGCCTCGGGCGCGCTGATGCGCGAACTGTCGCTTGATCGGGTGGTCAAGGCGGCCGCCACGCTGAAGGACAAGGGCTGGCGCGAGATGAAAACGCAGATGGCGTTGCCCGGCGAGACGACACCGGCCATCGAGGTGGAGCGGATGGTCAAGATCCGCGAGGCGATCGGCCCGGACATCAAGCTGATGTGCGACATCAATCAGCGCTGGCGGACCGAGCAGGCGATGGACATCGGCCGGCGGGTCGAGGATGCCGGGGTCGGACTATTCTGGCTCGAGGACGTGACGACGGCCGACGATTATGCCGGCCTAGCCAGGGTCAGCGACGCGCTGTCTACTCCGGTGGCCGGCGGCGAATACGTCTGGGGCATTGTGCCATTCCGTCACATGATGGAGGCCCGCTCGGTTGATGTGCCGATGGTCGACCTGGTGCGGGTCGGCGGCATCACGCAATGGCTGAAGGTCGCCGGCATGGCGGAAGCCTTCAACTTGCCGATCGTCAGCCACCTGATCCCGGAAGTGCATGTCCATCTGATCGGGGCCGTGCCGAACGGACTCACCGTCGAGTACATGCCGTGGCTGCGGCCCTTGTTCAAACAGGTGCCGGAGCAGCAGAACGGGGAGCTGGCGATGCCGACCGCGCCCGGGCTCGGCCTCGAATTCGACCAGGCGACGCTCGACCGCTACAAGGCTTAGGCAACGGTCGAGATAGGGTGGCGTGAGCGACTGGACCGAAGGCTATGTGGCCGATATCGACTACACTTACGGCTATTACGAGGAGCTGAACCCGCAGCGGCTCCTGGTGCCGTTCCTTAATGTCGGCCTGCAGCCGCCGGAGATCGAAACCGCCTGCGAGTTGGGCTACGGCCAGGGAGTCAGCGTCAACCTGCACGCCGCCGCTTCCTCAGTCCGCTGGTACGGCACCGATTTCAACCCGGCGCACGCCGGCTTTGCGCAATCGCTGGCCGGCATCGCCGGTTCAGGCGCCGAACTGGCGGACCAGTCCTTCGTCGAATTCTGCGAGCGCTCCGACCTGCCGCAGTTCGACTTCATCGGCCTGCACGGGATCTACAGCTGGATCTCCGCGGAGAATCAGGCCGTCATCGTCGATTTCGTTCGGCGCCGGCTGAAGGCCGGGGGCGTTCTCTACGTCGGCTACAACGCCCAGCCGGGATATGCCGCGACGGCCCCGCTGCAGCACTTGTTCGCCCGCCACGCGGACGTGATGGGAGCACCCGGGCGCAGTATTATCGACCGGCTCGACGGCGCGTTGGACTTCGCCGACAAGCTGCTTGCTTTGACGCCGCTCTTCGCGCTGGCCAACCCGCCAGTCAATGACCGGATGCGACAAATCAGGGAGCAAAATCGGCAATACCTGGCCCACGAGTACCTCAACCGCGACTGGCGGCCGGTGTGGTTCGCCGAACTCGCTGAGCAGTTGGCGCCAGCGAAGATGACCTTTGCCTGCTCCGCGATCTATCTCGACCATATAAACGTGCTGAACCTGACGGCGGAGCAAAACCGGTTTCTCGGCGAGATCACCGACCCGGTGTTCCGCCAGACCGTGCGCGATTTTATTGTCAATCAGCAATTCCGCCGCGATTACTGGATCAAGGGGCCGCGTCGCATCCCACAACTCGACCTGGCGGCTATGATCCGCGGATTGAAGGTCATTCTGCTGACACCGCGGGCCGACGTGCCGCTCACCGTGACAGGCGCGCTCGGCCAACGCGGCATGGCGCCGAATATCTACAACCCTGTTCTCGACGCGCTCGGCGACGGCGATGCCAAGGCAATCGGCGACGTCGAGCACGCGGTTCGCGCCGCTGGCCTGGGCCTGGGTACATTGTATGAGGCACTCACGGTGCTGGCCGGCAAAGGCGACCTCGCGATTGTCCAGGACGACGCGGCGCAGGCCCGCGCCAAGGTGCGCACCGACCGCCTCAATCTACACCTGATCGACAAGGCGCGCGGCAGCGGTGAGGTTAATTATCTAGCGAGCCCGGTGACCGGCGGCGGCATCGCCACCGGCCGCTTTAACCAGCTCTTCCTGCTCGGGTTGCGGCGCGGCCGCAAAAGCGCCGATGATCTCGCCCGGTTCGCCTGGGAAACCCTGTCGATCCAGGGTCAGCGGGTGCTGAAAGACAACAAGCCGCTCGACACCGACGCCGACAATCTGACCGAGTTGGCGACGCAGGCGCGCGACTTTCTCGAAAAGCGGCTGCCCACGCTGTGCAGATTGCAAATCGCCTGACACCGCCCGTCGGCAGCAGGAGGAGACCGCCGTGAAAATCGCATCGCTCGAAACCGGCATTGTGCTCTTGCCCAATGACGAGCCGCTCGCCGGCTTTTCGGAGAACCCGAACGCCAAAAACCCGATCGTGTGGCTCAAGCTGCGCACCGATGACGGGATCGAGGGGCTCGGCGTCACCTATTTCGGCGGCGCGCTGACCCGGACGTTGCGGCACGCGGTCGACGAGCTCGGCGCGCTGACCATCGGCGAGGATCCGGTGCGGGTCGAAGCGGTCGCCCGGAAACTGCGCGATGCGGCGGGCTCGTCCGGTCCAGCCGGCATATTGACGATGGCGATGTCGGCGATCGACGTGGCGCTATGGGACATCAAGGGAAAGGCGCTCGGCCTGCCCTTGTGGAAGCTGCTCGGCGGCGGGCGTGACCGCATTCGCACCTACGCCAGCGGAGCGCTGCGACGCGGCCTCAAGCTCGAGGAAGCGGTAACCGCCGCCGGCCGGCTGCGTGAGAAGGGCTACCGCCAGACCAAGATGCAGCTCGGTCTGCCCGGGGACACGACCCCGGCCCGCGAGGTCGAGCAGGCGCGCCTCATACGCGAGGCGGTCGGCCCCGACATGGACCTGATGTGCGACATCAACCAGCGCTGGCGCCCGGAGCAGGCCATCGACATCGGTAAGCGAGTGCAGGATGCCGGGGTCCAGCTGTTCTGGCTCGAAGACGTAACAACCTGCGACGATTACGCCGGTCTGGCGCGAGTGGCCGACGCGCTGGCGACGCCGGTGGCGGGCGGCGAGTACCTGTGGGGCATCGTGCCGTTCCGCCACATGATGGAGCACCGCTCGGTCGACCTGCCGATGATCGACCAGGTGCGCTCGGGCGGCATCACACCGTGGCTCAAGATCGCCGGCATGGCGGAAGCCTTCAACCTGCCGGTCGTCAGTCACGGCGTGCCGGAAATCCATGTTCACCTGGTCGGCGCCGTCCCGAACGGCCTTACGGTCGAATACATGCCGCGGCTTTTCCCGTTGTGGAAGGAAGTGCCGCAGCCGGTCGACGGCGACCTGCTGATGCCAACGGCGCCGGGACTCAGCCTCGAATTCGACCAGACCGCGATCGAAAAGTACCGCGCCTGAAGAAAGCTCACTTCACAAGGACGCCGCGGCGCTACTCCTTGTCGATATTCCAGAACACGATGGGGCTCGATTTCAGGACACCCTTGACGTTGGCACGCGCGGCATAAGGTGTGACGTACTGGCCGACCGGGATCGTCGGCAGCGTCTCCCACAGCCGCTGGTGCAGCGCTTCGAGCGCCGCCCGTCGCGCCGCATCGTCCGGCGCGGTCACATAAGCGGCCCGCAACTTCTCGACCTCTTCGTCGCACGGCCAGCCGAACCAGTTCTTGGCGCCGCAGCCGGAATCGATCGTGAAGTTGGTAAACGGCGAATGCACGCTCGAGCCGTTCGAGGTGGTGTGGAACAGGTTCCAGCCGCCTTTGTCCGGCGGGTCCTTCTTGGCGCGACGGGAAACCAGGGTCCCCCAATCGGTGTCGACAATCTCCACGTTCATACCGAGCTTCTGCAGGTTGCTGGCCGTGACGTCCCCAAGCGCGCCGATGGCGGCAATCTCGTGCGTGTTGATCAGCACGACTTTCTCGCCTTTGTACCCCGATTCTTTCAGCAGCTCCTTCGCCCGGGCCAGGTTCTGCTTGCGGTACGGCTCTGCTCCGGCCTCGGTGTCGTTCGGGCTACCACACACAAAAAATGAGAAACATGGACGCCACCAACGCTCGTCGCCGAACGCGGCGGCGAGGTATTCCTCCTGGTTGACAGCCATCGCCAGCGCCTGCCGCGCTTTCGGCTTGTCGAACGGTGGGTAAAGGTGGTTCGGCCGGATATAGCCGATCGAGGACAGGTGCTGGGTGCGGTCGAGCACGATCTCCTTGTTCTTTTCCAGCACTGTAATCTGGTCGTTCGGCAGCTGGTCAATGATGTCGACCTCGCCCCGCTGGAGCGCGCTCGACTTGGTGAAGGGGTCCGGCAATACGACCCACTCGACCCGGTCGACTTTGGCGATCTTGGCGCCGGCATTGCCGTCGGGCGGATCGGCGCGCGGCACGTAATCCGGGTTCTTGACGTAGACCGTCTTGGCCCCCGGGTTCCATTCGCCGGCGACGAATTTGAACGGCCCCGAGCCGACCGCCTCGGTGATGCTCTTGTACGGATCGGTCAGCGCGTCTTTTTCCCGCATGATCACCGGCGCGGTGCCGGCGCTGATCGCGAAAGCGGTCTCGACAAACGCGAAAGGCCGTTTGAGCCGCAGCACAAAGGTGCGGTCGTCGACGATCTTGAATTCCTCGACAAACGGCGTCATCGCCTGGCCGAGCACATCGCGCACCATCCAGCGCTTCAGCGAAGCGATCACGTCGCGCGTCGTCACCGGTTGGCCGTCATGGAATTTGAGCCCCTGACGCAGCGTGAAGCTGTAGACGAGACGATCGGTCGAGACCTCGTAATGGTCGACCATCTGCGGCTTCGGCTCTAGCTTCGAGTTCCACGCGAACAGCTGGTCGTAAACCATCTGCCCGTGCATCAGCGTAATCGTCGCCGTCGTCGTGTAGGGATCGAGGATTTTCAGGTCCGCATGCGGCACCACCCGCAGCACCTTCTCGGCGTGCGCCGCCATAGGCAATGCGAGCAGCGCCAATGCCAGGGTGACGGGTTTCAAAGAAAACTTCTTCATCGCCGCCTCGACATTCCCGCTTGTGTGCCTGCAATCACGATACCAGACGTTTCACCCCAGGTCCTTGCGACGGCAGGACCCAATCATCAGCATCGCTGCTTGTTGAGGCATCGGCCCGCGCCTTCGCAGGGACCTAATTTTTTAGACGCACTGAAGAAACGAGGCTCATACACTTCCGACTTGGCGACGGGGCAGGTGACCTCATGAAACGCGTGTTGACCGGCCGGTTCATGCACGAGACCAACACGTTCAGCCTGCAGAAGACCGACATGGCGCTGTGGCGGCGGCGGGATTTCCACCTCGGCAATGAAATCCCGGCCGCCTTCCGCAATACCCGCTCGGCCCTGGGCGCAACCTTTGAGGCGGCCGAGAAGTATGGCTGGGTATTGGTGCACCCGGTTTCGGCCAACGCGAATCCGTCGGGCATCGTGACCGACGACGCGTTCGAACAGATCGGGGGCATGATCCTCCACGGAGCGCGCCAAGGACCGACTGACGGCGTTCTGCTGCATCTGCACGGAGCAATGGTCGTCGCTTCGTATGAGGACGGCGAAGGCGAGCTCCTGGCGCGCCTGCGGAAGGTTCTCGGTCGCGACGTTCCGATCATCGTGACCCTCGACCTGCATGCCAACGTCACCGAGCTGATGGCCGACAAGGCCAGCGCGCTGATCGCCTTCCGCACCTACCCGCATGTCGACATGTACGAGCGTGCCTGGCAGGGCGCCGAATTGCTGGAACGCGCCATGCAGGGCGAGATCAAGCCGAAGACCGTCATTGCCCGCCGGCCGATGCTCTACGGCCTCGACCGCGGCCGGCACCGCCAAGGTCCGATGGCTGAACTCATCGGCCGCGGTGAGGCGCTGGAACAGGCCGGCGATGTCCTGGTGGTCAGCGCCTGCGCCGGCTTCAGCCGCGCCAATATACGCGACGTCGGCCCCTCCGTGACGGTGACCGTCGACATGGCGCGTGGCGACGCGCGGCTGCATGGCCAAACCGTCGCCGAAGAATTCATGGACCATGCCTGGGCGACCCGCGACTACGAGAGCTTCAAGCTGCTATCCGTCGAGAAGGCCGTGGCCCGCGCCAAAGAAGGCAAGCCCGGCGACCGGCCGCTGGTTGTCGCTGACTACACCGACAATCCCGGCGGCGGCGGTTACGGCGACGCGACCGCATTTTTGAAAGGGCTCGTTGAGGCGAAAATCGAGAGCGTCGCCTTCCATGCGATTTGCGACCCCGAAGCGGTCATGGAGGGCATGCGCGCCGGGGTCGGTGTGCCGACGACAATCACCCTCGGCGGCAAGACCGACCCGCGGATGGGCGGCGGCCAGCTGACCCTGACCGGCGAGGTCACCCATCTGACAAACGGCAAATTCGTCGCCTACGGCCCGATGGGTGGCGGGCTCGAACGCGATTACGGCCCTTCCATGGTGTTCCGGGTGGGCGGGATCGACATCATCGCGATCACCAATAACGGCCAGGCGGTCGATCTCGGGCAATTCACCTCGTTAGGCATCGACCCGACGCGCTATGCGACCGTGTGCGTCAAGTCGATGCAGCATTTCCGCGCCGCCTTCGAACCGATTGCCCGCGAGGTCATCCTGGTCGACACCGGCGCCCTGTGCTCCGAAATCTATACGCCGGAGCTCTTCGACAGAGTCCGCCGCCCGATTTGGCCGCTCGACGATATTGCATAACCCCATGTGTCGAGAACGGTTGCAGTGTCGACCAATTGTCCCTAGATAGGCGCATATACTCGTAACCTGCGAGACTCGGGATGGACCGTCGCTTCTCCTGGTCATTGGCGATTGCCGCGGCGCTGATCCTGCTGGTCACGATGGGCGGGCGGCAGACGATCGGGTTGTTTATCGCCCCGCTCGACGAGGCGACCGGGCTTGGGATCGTGTCGATCAGCCTGGCGGTGGCGATCGGGCAGCTGGTTTGGGGGTTTGCGCAGCCGGTCTTCGGCGGGTTCGCCGACCGGTTCGGCGCCGGCCGGGTTATCGCCGTCGGCAGCGTGATGCTCGCGGCCGGGCTGGCGATGACCCCCTTCGTCCATTCCGAATGGGCGCTGATTGCGACCTTAGGTATCATTTCGGCATTCGGCGCCGGCGCCGGCAGCTTGTCCATTCTGATCGGCGCGGTGTCACAGCGGATTGCCCCGGAGCAGCGCTCCAACGCTGCCGGGTTTATCAACGCCGGCGGCTCGCTTGGACAATTCGTATTCGCGCCGCTGGTGCAGGCGGCGATCGCCGCTTTCCAGCACAGTGGGATCCGAAGCTTGGAATTCACGTGACTTGAAGTCGCGGC
>JADMIO011260269.1_pt1 | contig 67785 bp, 50 predicted proteins | sample 8958161 | NCBI WGS metagenome assembly JADMIO01 (sample SAMN16585339, study PRJNA669376) | soil metagenome | isolation source: Crop rotation soil | place: USA: Cullars Rotation, Alabama | collected 2011 | reverse complement strand
CGCGACTTCAAGTCACGTGAATTCCAAGCTTCGGATCCCACTGTGCTGGAAAGGATGTTCACGGACTTCGTGGCCGCACTACGTGGCGTTGGCCGACCGGAGGTGGGATAACAAGGGGAGGGGGAGGGGAACGAAAACGCGGGCTCTGGTTCCGGACGCGCGCCATCGATCGAAGAGGGCGAGGCTGCGCGAAATCGTCGTGAGGAAACCGACGGGCGAAGCGGGGGGCCTGGTTGCATGCGAAGGTATAGGTAGCGCGGAGGGGGGTCAAGGGCGCGCAACACCTTGGCGGGTGCAATGCCTGTGCCCTGAATTTTTGATTAAAAGGAGAGGTACCTGAGCGGGTGTTTTTTGACGTCCGCGATCAGCGAGTCGACTTCGGCGAGGCTCCGATGGACGTTCCGAATGATGATGGAGTCGGACCGAATCCGGCCAATCGTTCCATTCGGGGAGGAAGCAAGCCGTTGCACGTCAGCGAGCTCTGTACGCGCGCGCCGAATTTCGATCGCGAGCGTCGAGTCGCGGCGGAAACGGCCGAGTGAGTGCTGATCCGAGGCGACGAGCACTTTGATCGAGTCGATTCTGGCCATGACGCGCGACGCGCGCCCCATCAAATCCTCGTGTTCGTTCCAGGCATGCCCGAAGGTGCCGTGCGCGCTCGTGAGGCGCGCCATGACGCGCGACGTCTTGATGCGAAGCTGGATCGTTTCCGGGCCGCCTCGCTCGACGCCGAGCGCGCCAAGTGTTCCCTGGGCAGTTTGGAGTTGGTCGGCGAGGAGCTTCACGTTCTCGACGATGCCCGGAAGCTCGCGCGACGCCAAGGCGGCGTCCGACGTCATCCCCTCCAAGTCCGCCTGCTCCGCCGCGCGGATGGTGTCGCCGTCCGCAACGCCCTTGAGACTCGCCATTCCGCTGGCGATGTATACGACTCTGTCGCCGATGATCGTGGCGCCGCCCCGAACCTGAACACGTGAATCGCCGCGAATTCGCGAGCGAGCGTCTTCCAGAACGCTCAGCACGAGAACCAATCGTTCACTTGGCGGATTGTCTGGCGAGCGAAAGTTTATGCCTTTCACCACACCGACTTTCTGGCCGTCCAGCCACACCTCGGTGCCCCGGATGACGCCGCGCGCGGCGTCGGTGAGGACGTAGAGCGTGAATTTTTGCCCATGCAGCAGACCGACGCGCCCATAGACGAGGATCGCGAAGGCGGCCGCGACGACCCCCGCCAACGCGAACAATCCAAGGCTCAAGTCTCTCCAGCGAACCTTCCGAGCCATGCAGTGTCCGTTGAGAAATACCAACGGCCTGAGCAAGGCCTAGACCACCCCAGTACTTTGCGAGTCACGAACAAGTGACGTTTCCACCTCTCCGGGAGGTTGGACTGTCAAATCGGGGACAGCCGTGTCGGATTCCGGTACGGCGCGCGGTTTTTCAGACGCGATCCGTCCCTTGTTCGTTGCGGGAAAGTCGGCGCCCGCCGACGATGCGCTCATTTCTGCAAGCCACAAATCGTAAGAGGAGCAACTAATGAAATCAGGACGATGGAGTTTCCTCGTCGCTGCCGCAGGAGCCTTGTTGCTGCTGCCGGTCGGCCGCGCCCTCCATGCACAGGCAACAATCAGTGGGCGCGTGACGGCGACGTCGTCGAACGCGCCATTGGCCGACGCGCGAATCGTCGTCATCGGCTCGACGGCATCGGCCGTCACCGGTGAAGACGGTCGTTACACGATTCGGAACGCGCCGACCGGCACCGTGCAACTGCAAGCGCTGCGCGTCGGCTACCAGTCGCAGAAAAAGAGCATCACGCTCGCCCCGGGTGCCACCGCGACCGCCGATTTCACGATGGAGATCGCGGTCATCCAGCTGCAGGAAGTCGTCACGACCGCCACCGGCCAGCAGCGCCGCGTGGAGATTGGTAACGCGGTCTCGACGCTGGGCGACGTGTCGAAGCGCGTCGAAGAGACGCCGATCAACAACATCGCCGATCTTCTCGTCGCGAAGTCGCCGGGCACGATCGTGCTTCCCGGCACGGTGACCGGCGGCGCGCCGGTCATTCGCATCCGCGGCCTCAATTCGATCAGCCTCAGCAACGCGCCGATCTTCATCGTCGATGGAACGCGCGTGAACTCCGGCTCGAACAGCGCGGGCGTCGGCGGAACGAGCTTCAGCATGCTCAGCTCCTTCAATCCCGAAGAGATCGAAGACGTCGAGATCGTGAAGGGCCCGTCGGCGGCAACGCTGTACGGAACCGACGCGGCGAACGGCGTCGTCGTGATCACGACGAAGAAAGGCCGAGCGGGTGCCACGCGGTGGTCGTGGTTCGGTGAGGAGGGCGGCGTCTCCGACCGCAACAACTACCAGGCGCAATACGCGAACTGGGGGCACGCTCCGGGCGCTCCGGGGACGCCTGTCCGTTGCACGCTCGCGCTCATGAACACGTCGAAGTTCACGTCGACGGCTCCGGCCTCGCAGCAGTGCATCTCGGACAGCCTCACGCACTACGACCTCATGTCCGACAAGGCGGTGACGTTCGTACACCTCGGCCGCCATGACAACTATGGTGGCTCGGTGAGCGGCGGCACGGATCAGGTTCGCTACTTCATCAGCAGCGACTACATGAACGAGACGGGCCCGGTGAAGATGCCGGACTTCGCGATTCAGCGCTTCGACTCGTTGCACGTCAATGTTCGCGACGAGTGGGTGCATCCAGAGGCAGCGCAGCAGACGAACATTCGCGCGAACCTCAGCGCGGCGCTGAGCCCGAAGGTCGACCTCACGTTCAACACGGGCTTCGTGAAGCAGGACAACCGCCTGCCGCAGTCGGACAACAACATTCTCTCGCTCTACTCGGCGGGTATGCAGACGTACGGCTTCCCGTACGCGGGGCTCGACAATACGAACATCGGCGCGCTGAACGAAGACCTGCACGGCTATCTGCTCTTCTCGCCCGGCGAGATCATGCAGGTGCTCCGCCAGCAGGACATTCAGCGTGTGACGGGCAGCGCGACGGCGAACTGGCGTCCGCTCGCGTGGATGGCGAACGAAGGCACGATCGGCGTCGATGCCGCCGCGCGTGAGAACTTCTCGCTCTGCCGTCTCAACGAATGCCCGGCCTTCGGCACGACGCGACAGGGAACCGTGAGCGACACGCACACGAGCCTTCGCACGATGACGGCGAAGGCGACCAGCAATTCGACGTGGAACGTGAGCTCGTGGGCGAACCTCAAGACGACGTTCGGCGGCGACTACACGAACCAGGAAAGCGACAACGCGGTTGCGTCAGGCACGCAGCTTCCGGCAGGGTCGCAGACCACTGGGTCCGCGGCGAACAAGAGCGCGTCGAACCAGCAGCCGACCGCGACGAAGACCCTTGGTTACTACGGCCAGGAGCAACTCTCGCTTCGCGACCGTCTGTTCCTGACGCTGGCGGTTCGTCAGGATCGCAACAGTGCGTTCGGCTCGAACTTCTCGAGCGTGACGTATCCAAAGGCGAGCGTGTCGTGGCTCTTGTCCGACGAGAGCTTCTTCCCGCACTTCTCGTGGCTCGACCAGCTCCGCCTTCGCAGCGCGTACGGTTCCACGGGCGTGCAGCCTGGCGCCACGGCGGCGCTCATCACGTTCAGCACGAACACGACGACCCTCGTGCAGCCGGGTGGTATCGCCGGCTCCGATCAGCCGGGTCTTCGCGCGAACCAGCTCGGCAACTCCGACCTCAAGCCGGAGCTCTCGAGCGAGCTCGAGGCCGGGTTCGAGTCGCGGATGTTCTCGAACCGCGTGAACCTCGACTTCACGTACTATCACAAGAAGACGAAGGACGCGCTGATCAGCATTCCGATCGCGCCATCGTCGGCCGCGTCGACGCTCACGCGTCTGCAGAACGTCGGCTCGGTGTTGAACACGGGCGTCGAGGCGCAGATCAACGCGCAGCTGATCGACCGTCGCGCGCTGAATTGGAGCGTCACGCTGTCCGGATCGCACAACAGCAACAAAGTCCTCGACCTCGGCATCGACCCGGTCACGGGCAATCCGCGCTTCATCGGCACGGGCACGACGCGCCAGCGCGTCGGATACCCGCTCAACGGCCAGTGGTATCGTCCGTACACCTACGCCGACGACAACGGCGATGGAGTCATCCAGGTCGCGGAGGTTCATGTGTCTCCGGACACCGGGTTCGTGTTCGCCGGCTATGCGTTCCCGCGCGATCTCGTCTCGGCGCAGTCGTCGTTGGGCTTCTTCAATGGAAAGCTTCGCATCAACACGCTGCTCGACTACAAGGGCGGGTATCTGTTGACGGACAACACGAACGGATTCATCTGCAACCAGGCGCCGCAGGCGTGCCGAGAGAATCAGGATCCGTCGGCGCCGCTGTGGCAGCAGGCGCGCAACGTCGCGCAGAACAATGGAACGACGGTCAACGGCACGAACTTCAAGACGGCGAAGGGTTACGCGGTTTCGGGCCAGTTCTGGAAGTTGCGTGAGCTTTCGGCGATCATCGCGACGCCGAACTCGTGGGCGAACAAGATTCGCGCTCGCGACGCGAGCATTCAGCTTGGCGCGCGCAATCTGTGGTGGTGGGGACCGTACACGGGTGTCGATCCGGAGTCGAACCAGACGACGGGTGATACGCAGTTCGACTTCATCCAGGCCTCGCCGCCGACCTACTTCACGGTCCGTTTGAATCTCCACTACTAATATCGATATTCAATGACTCTTATACAGAACCTCAAACGGGGCGCGCTGCCGGCGGGGATCGTCGCCGGCGCCGCTGCCGCGCTGCTCGCGCTGAGCGCGTGCAGCAACGTCCAGGATCAGCTCCTGGAGCCGCAAAATCCGGATCTCATCGATCCATCCGCGGTGGGGAATCCCTCGGCCGCGAGCGCGTTGCGCATCGGCGCGCTCGGCGCCTTCAAGGGCGCGACCGGCGCCGGCGAGAGCCTCTGGCGTTGGAGCGGTTTGCTCTCCGACGAATGGAAGTCGAGCGACACGTTCTCGCAGCGCAACGAGACGGACGATCGCTCGATTCAGACGAACAACGCGACGTGGGCGGGCAGTTATTCCACCGCGCAGCAGACGCGCGGCTACATCTACGACGCGATCGAGAAGATGAAGCAGTTCAATCCCCAGGAGAAAGTGCAGATCGGGGAACTCTACATGTCCCTTGCGTTCATGGAGATGCAGCTTGGCGAAGACCTCTGCAACGGCATTCCGCTGGGTCTTGCCCGCAACGGCGTCGTGGACTACTCGGATCCATCGTACAAGCCGTTGACGAATCAGGAAGTCTTCGCGAAGGCGCTGACCCACGCCGACAGCGCGGTGGCGCTGGCGGTCGGTGACTCGGCGGTCGCGGTCGCGGTTCGCAACGCGTCGCTGGTCACGAAGGCCCGCCTTCTCGTCGACATGGGACAACAGGCGCAGGCGGCGGCGTTGGTTCCCGTCGCGACGGTTCCGACGGCCTTCCAATACACCCAGTCGTTTTCCGTCGCGACGACGGACAACGGCAACTGGAGCTTCAACAACAGCCAGGGCCGCTACACCGTGAGCGATAGCGCGCAGGTCGTGAACGGTCAGCAGAGCGTCATCAAGAACGCGTTGCCGTTCGTTTCGGCGAACGATCCGCGTGTTCCGACGAAGGCCGGCACCGCATTTTCGCCGGCCATCAAGCCGTTCGACACGAGCACGCCGATGTTTGTGCAGCAGATCTGGTCGGGCCGCAGCGATCCGATTCCCGTTGTTTCGGGGCTCGACGCTCGTTTGATCGAGGCCGAGGGGAAGCTCAAGGCGAACGACATCGCGGGGATGATGACGATCCTCAACGCGCTGCGTGCAGCCCCGCCGGCGATCGGCAGCTTCAAGCCGGCAGCGATGCCTGCCCTCGCGACGCCGGCGACGCAGGATGCGGCGACGAGCCTCTACTTCCGCGAGAAGGCATTCTGGACGTTTGGTCGCGGTCAGCGGCTCGGCGATCTTCGCCGGTTGATCCGGCAGTACGGTCGCACACAGGACAACGTGTTCCCGACGGGGAACTTCCATAAGGGCGGCATTCAGTATCTGAACGACGTGAACCTGCCCGTCACCGACACCGACAAGACGAACCCGCAGTTCAAGGGGTGCATCGACCGGAACGCGTAAGAGAAGTCGAATGAGGAATGAGCAAACGCCCGCGGCTCCTCGCCGCGGGCGTTTGTTTCGTGGCAGTCGGCGCTCAGTCGACGGCGGATGGTCAGGGGTAATGAAATGCCGATGACCAGTACCGAGAGCACGTGTAAGCAGCGGCGGAGCCCGTGCATTTCTCGATACCAGGTCACGCCGTGTGAGTGGAGCACTCGCATCTGAAGCGGCCCCTGGGCTTACCGTGTGGTTACGGACTGAAACCATGACCTCGACAGTATCGCCAGGGACCCGAAGAGCTCTGCAGTTCGGATGTATCGCGCTGATCGTGGTGGCATTCGCCCGCCTCGCCGCGGTGCTGCCACGCTGGATGTCAGGGGAACCGCCAACCTACCCGGGCGAGTACTTCGAGCACCTGAGTCCTGTCCTCGTGACCGTCCCCCTCATGACCCTGGTGCTCTTGGCGCACGGAAGGCAGCCGGCGCCGAGCTGGCGCAGTGCCGTGCAGTGGGGTTTGCTCGCGCTCAGTGTCGTGGGAATCGCGATCGCCGCTCACCAGCGCTGAACGAAACAACTTTCGTTAGCCAGCGTGGGTCGTCGTCCGCGGCGGCGAGCGATATCACCGTTCGCGATCCGTGACGATCATCGCGCGGTTCCGAGCTGAGAGAGCACTCCAAGGCGATCTGGAACGCCCCAGTGCTCGACGACCCGCCCGTCGACGATTCGCAGGACGTCGAAAACGTAAACTTTGAAGCGACGCCCGGTCGGCGGATTCCCCATGTATCGGCCGTCGTTCGTCCCCGTCGCGACGTTGCGCAGCCAGACGGTATCGCCACAGACGACGATCGTTTCGATCTCGAGTCGGAAATCGGAAAATGCGCGGCGCAGGTAGGTGATGACGGCCTTGACGCCGGCGGCGCCAGCCGGGTGTTCCGGGCCGTAGTCCTGGTGCTCGATCATGTCCTCGGCGATGAGCTCATCGCAGACATCCAACCGTCCCCCGCTGAAGCCATCGTCGATGAGGCGACGAGCGACGACCTCTGGGATCGAAGGGCCTTTGCGCTTAGCGCCGAGTAGGCCGCTCAACGGAAGTTCGGAGTTCAACTGCGTGGACATACATGCTCCTGTGATGGATTGAAGTTGCCGGTGGCTCGCTTGATGACCAGAACCTACCAGTGACCCATCCACTCACGCGTCGGGCAAACGGCGCATTCAGCGCGTTACGCTGTGGGTATTTTCACCCATGCCGCGGTCTCCTGCGCGGCCGGAGAGAGATCGACGGCGATGCGCGTAAGAGAAGTCGAATGAAAGGGCCGACATCGATCCTGGCGCGTCGGAGCGAACGACCGTAGCGTAGTGGTCGTCACGCGATTTCGACTCCCGAACCCGGCCCCACGCACCATGCGCATGTTCCACGTCGGCACGCTCGCCACTCTGCTGGCTTGCACCGTATCGGCAGAAGCATCGTGTCAGGCCGACGTACTGACCGGCCTTCTCAGTCGCATCACCGATGTCAACATGTTTGCGACCGCCGGGTATCTCTATCCCAAGCCAGGGGCGATCTCCACGCATCGGCCGACGGGAAAATCACGTCGCGACGCGCTGACCGGATATGGCTTCGAGTTTTCCTTTCAGGTCGCCGAGGGTCTCAAGGAAGCGGGGAAGGAGGTCGTCGACAGATCAGCGAAGCTCACGAAGATGGTCGTGACGAAGAACTCGGCTGGAGGAACTGACACGACCTTCGAGTACGACGCCGAGGAAACCCACCATCACGACCGTGACAAACGCAAATGGTTATCCGAGTTCGCCATTGGCTATGGGCAAGTTGCCGGCTTCTACTCGACCGACGCGAGCTTTGATCTTCGCGGCTCTTTGCGCGAGCTGCCGTCGGCCAGTTTCTATGTGACGTTGTCTCCGGACGATCGAATTTCACCGTATGTCGGCGTGAGGTCCGGTCTCGCGCAGCTGCACGAAACGCGGATCTACGACGCCGGTGCCACCGGTCCGGTGTATACGGCGGACGCACAGACGTTTCAGGCGGGTCTCGTAGCCGGCGCTGTCATCGCGGTGAGCGGCATGAACATTTTCGCCGAAGGCGCGTACATGCATCGCAACTTTCCCTCTGTGGACATCAAGGGGACGGATGACAACATGATTCCGAGCCGCTTTCCGAGATCTCTGAATTTCAGCGGGATCTACCTTCAAGCCGGATTCCAGGTGGGGATCGGCAAGGCGGAGAAATGACATGAGCGATGCCGAGGGAAAAATTCTGTTGCGCGTGCGGTCCGCTGACGGGAATGCGCGTACGAGTGCGTTCGACGCGTTGATTCTCTCGACTGATAGGAGTCTCCAGCCACGACTCTCGCCGTCGCGTCTCACCGGAATGCCCATTCCGTTCGAGCGCGAATTACCGGCCGGCGACGTCACAGTCATCGTTCGAACAACCGACGGGACGACCGCTCTCGTGAGCGACTGCGATGTGTTGGGGCCGGACGGAAAGCGCAAAGTCTACGGGCGGTCGAGCAACAATCTCGCCGTGTTCGTTTGCTCGGAAGGGGGCATCATGGTCACCGGCCTCCCAGGTCCGGGATCGGATTCCGGCGCGTCGGCAAGCTAGCGTCCCGTTCGCGCCGCATCCCATGACGCCAAGCGGCGTCGAGAATCCCAGTTCGTTCGAGGAATGAGGCCGTCGCGCGGTGGAAGGCATCTTCGCGCAATACCGCGTCTCCGATGCATTCTCGTGGGGGCGGGCCGCGTATGCGGCAACGGCGACCAAAGTGTCGAACGATCCTCAGTCCGCGTAGATAGCCGGCGTTCGATCCGAGACGCGTCCGTTAGTGAAATGGAAACGCCTCGCGGGTCTCGTCGACGTCCAAGCCGCCGACGCCTTCCGGGCCATCGGCCGTCAGCTCGATCTCGAATCTTCCCGCCACACTCGGCTCGGCAGGCAAGCGCCCCTCCGCAAGGGCGCGCAACAGTGGCAACGGCTCGAAATCGAATTCGACGACTCTCGTGATGTCGTCGGCCAACGTTTGCATCGCCGCTTGCTCGAATTCGAGAATCTTCATGAGATACGGCAGCCGAATGCCCGAGTCGCGGAGATATGCCGCGAATGCCTCAGCCTCGAGCGAGCCGTATGATTGTGGCGGAACCTTCGACCAGTAATCGCCGAGAATTGTCCGGAACGCGTCGACTCCGAGGGCGAGCATCAGGAGGCGTGACGTCAGGCGAAGTGTCCCGACGATTGCCGAGGCGCGAAACTCTTCGATGAGCCCGCGAATGACGCGAACCCCCGGATCATTCTCGAGCGTTTGGCCGATCGCGCTGTTTGCGGGACGTCCGTTGACGAGCGATCCCAACGCGCGCTCCCAGGACTCCGGAAGTGGATCGCCCTCGGATGAAGAGAGCACGAGCGGAGGCAAAATCGACGACGTGTGATCGGGAGCGGCCGAAGCTCGCTTCTCCCAGAGCGCATGCAGTCGCAGCATCTGCTCTTCGACGAGATCGAGCCCGACCTCCGGAACAAAGGATGGAAAGATCTCGAAGATGATCGCTCCGAGATTCGGCAGCTGCGGAACGAGCGTCTCGGTAACTGCGTAGAGCGCGTCCGGGATGGCACCCGAGTGCGCATCGAGCCAGAAGCCGTCGACTTCCATTCCTCCGGCGAGGTGAATCTCCCAAACACGGTCGAGCGGAATGTGCTCGAGAAATCTCTCGATCGACTGACGGCCGTTGAGCGCGTTCGTGAAGATATTGTGGAGATCGAGCAGGAGACCGCATCCAGCCGCTTCGACGACGCGCCGAACGAATTCGCCGTCGGGCAGCTCGTCGTTTCGCGCGCGAAGATAATTGACGCCCGTTTCGACGGCGATCGGAACCGGCAACGCGCGTTTGAGATCGCTGATCGACTCGACGACGGTCCTGATTCCCTCGGGCGTTTGACGCGGCGGCAAAAAGAAGCCGGTCGAGAACTCGGGAGTTTGATTGAAGCTCAGATGATCGCTCGCCCACGGAGCGGAGAATGCTTCAATCGTTTCGCGGAGAAGCGCGAGCTGCGCGGGCTCTGGACGCACCGACCCGCCGACCGGTGTTCCAATACTGTGAATGAGCTTTCGCCCCGGCAGAGAGAGGAGGTGGGAGACCACTTCCTCTCTCGCGCGGTAGGCCGGCCGCGGGCCACCACTCTTGATCCACGTCGTCTGCGGCTCGATTTCGACGACCTGAAACAACTCCGGACGCCGGTCGAGCAACGGCTCGATCGACGCCGAGTGGGTGATGCCTACGCCAAGTGCGACGGGGTTAACGGTATTGCCCAAAACCTTGGACTTTGAGCTTCTCGTCGATCGCGAGCATGCCGAGCTCGCGCCGGAAAAGAATGTCGAATCCGGAGCAACATTGGCCGCATCCCAGCTTCCCGAGCACTGCCGCGGTGGCTTTCGTCAACTGATTGATGTCTCGCATCACCGAGTCGGGCGCGGCGACGTTGACGGTTCGAACCGGAACCGGATCTTGAGGAAGCGCTAAACCCCCGCCGAAGTCTCGCGGAGGAAGCGGCTGCGGGTTGAGTGACACGTCCGCCCCAAGAATGAACTCGCGCTCCGTCTGGAGGTGAAGGATGTCGCAACCGGTCGCGCAGGCCGGATGTCCCATTCGCTCGGCGAGCGACTTGAGGCCCTTCTGCAGCGCGCCGAGGTCGTTTGCAACCTTGGCGGTCATCGTCAATCGAACGGCTCCCTTCGAGACTGCGGTCGCGGTTACTGTGGTACCCATGATGGGGCTCCTGTCGAGAAGGCGGTGGGAAGCTCCACGCTCCGGCCTGGACAAGCTCGAGCAATCCTTGCGAGTCGTCCGCGATGTGGGGAATGGTGATCGCGCCGTTGGCGATCAAAGGATGCGGACCGGCCGCTTGCTCACGCTCGTCGAGTGGCAAACTCTCGCCGCCTCGCGAGAGTCAATTGCCTGATCGGTGCCCCACCGCCGCCGTCATAATCCGGCGGGCAATCGACCGTGTCAAGCCGCGCAGATCGCCCGAGAACTTAGGATTCAATGCGAATCTTTCTCACGACGCAGCGATCGACCCAGCTTCATGGAAGTTTTTTGAAGTTCACCGGCGCGTCGTCTCTGGCGGCTGGCCGAAAACGATCTCTAACTTGAAGTCTCACTTTGAGACCCGTGCACTGAATGATCAATATCCAGTCTAAAGCGCTCTCGACGCCGTAATGAACGACACGGTCCCAGCGTCTCGCGTCACGATTCACATGGCCGCGAGTCTCGACGGTTTCATCGCTCGAAAGGACGGAAGTGTCGATTGGCTCGAGACCGCCGACGAATTCGCGGGTGGCGACACGTTGGACTCGGCCGACGTCGCGGCGTTTCTCGAGACGATCGACTGCTACGTCATGGGATCGCGGACTTATGAGACCGCGCTCGGGTTCGAAGCCAGGGGCTTCGGGTGGTCGTACGGCGACAAGCCAGTCTTCGTCGTCACGAGTCGCGAGCTCCCCCGCTCGCGTGAAACGATCCAGTTCTACTCGGGAGATTTGGCGCAGCTCGTGAACGAGCGCCTGCGGCCAACGTTCGAGTCCATCTGGTTCGCCGGAGGCGGCACCCTCTCAGCCGAATGTCTGAGACGCGGCCTGGCCGACGAGATCCGCTATTCGATTGTCCCGATCCTGATCGGCGATGGAATCGCGTTCTTCGAGCAGCTCGACCGGGACGTTCCTCTACATTTGACGGAGGTGAAAGCGTACAGGAACGGTATCGTGGATCTTCGGTACGAGGTGCGAGGACATTCATGAACACTGACGTCATTCTGAAGCGATTCGAGAATCCTGATGAAGTCCGCGAGATGGTCAACGGCCGCTTCGAGCTCGTTCGACTCGGCGGCATGACGATCGGTCGCGCGACATATCAACCCGGGTGGCGATGGTCTCAGCATGTCGGGCCGACAGTCGGCGCGACACGTTGCTCCGTGGAACACGTCGGCCTCGTGCTCGCTGGAACGGCTACCGCCGCATTCGCCGATGGCCGGGTCGTGGAAATGCACACAGGTGAGCTGTTCTACATTCCGCCGGAGCCGCACGACAGCTGGGTCGTCGGCAATGAGCCGTACGTCTCGCTCCATTTCCTCGGTGCGGACCACTATGCGAAGTAACACGGCGTCGAGGCATTCGTGACGGAAGCTCGTGTGGCTCCGGTCCTGGTGACTGGTGCCACCGGTCGAGTCGGTGGTGAAGTCGTTGCAGGGTTGCTCCGTTCGGGCGTTCCGGTTCGAGCCCTCACGAGACGGCCGGACGGTGCGGTGTTCCCGGCGGCCGTCGATGTGTTCGCGGGTGATTTCAGCGTTCCCGAATCGCTCGATGTCGCTTTGCAAGGCGTGCGCGCTGTGTTTCTGGTCTGGACGGAGTCGCCTGCCACCCTGCAAGCTGTGATCGAACGGATCGCGTCATATGCGTCACACGTTGTTTTTCTCTCGTCGCCGCACCAAACGCCGCATCCATTTTTTCAGCAGCCCAACCCGATGGCGCGGCTGCATGCTGACATCGAGCGGACGATCGCGAATTCGGGTTTGCGCTCGACGATCATCCGGCCCGGCATGTTTGCATCAGGAGCGAAACTCTGGTGGGCGGACATGATTCAGCGCGACGGCGTCGTGCGCTGGCCGTATGCAGCCGCCGAGACGGCGCCGATCGACGAGCGGGACGTCGCGGCGGTTGCCACGCAGATACTCCGCGATGAGACACGCGCCGGAGGAGACTACGTTCTGACTGGCCCCGAGTCGCTGAGTCAGGCCGAGCAAGTTGCAATCATCGGTGAGTGTATCGGCCGCGCGATTCGGTTCGAGGAGCTTACACCCGACGAATTCCGTAACGAGATCGCCAGGACGTGGCCAAGTCTAGTCGTCGACATGTTGCTCGACGCGTGGGGAGCGACCATCGGACACAAGTCGTTCGTGACGAACACGGTTGCCGACGTGACTGGATCGCCGGCGCGGACTTTTCGCGAATGGGTCGCCGACAACGCCGATGCCTTTCGGGCGCCACGGCCGCATGCAGGAGCCGACTAGCAGGCCGGAGAAAACGCGTCGCTCGCGGTCGTCACACACGGAGTGATGCGGCGACTGTTGGCGACGCGGCTTTGCGAGGATGGCTGGGCAATCCTGGGCCGTCGAGGGTACGAGCCGTGGAGTGCGTGGGAACTGGCGAAAACCAAAGCGCGGCAACCTTATTGAGTCGACGTGCGTTACTCGCCGTAACGCGCCGACCTATTTCCCTCGGAGAGGTCAAATGAAGCCGCGCCACTTCTATCTCGTCGTTTGCGCCCTTGGTCTCCTCGTTCCGAACTCGCTGTTCCTCCCGTGGCTTCTCGAACACGGCCTCAGTCCGCGCCAGTTCGTTCAGGATCTTTTCGCCAACGGCGTGAGTGCGTTCTTTGGGCTCGATGTCGTCATCTCGGCGATCGCGCTCGGGGCGTTCGTGCTGATCGAAGGCGCGCGTCTTCGCACCAATCACCGGTGGCTTCCGATCGCGGCGACATGCCTCGTCGGCGTGTCGCTGGGCCTCCCGCTGTTTCTCTATCAACGGCAAGTCCAACTCGATCGCGCATCGGCGGTGCCGGGCTAGGCAATCCGCGTAGCTTTCGACATGTACCTCCCATCATCGTTCGCCGAAAAAGACGTCCCAACGCTGCACGCTTTCCTCGAGGCGCATCCACTCGCGACTCTAGTCACCGCTGTCGGTGGATCCGACGGACTTTTCGCGACCCACTTGCCACTTCTGCTCGATCGCGACACCGGTTCGTTCGGCAGGCTTTTCGGTCACATCGCGCGAGCCAATCCTCATGCTCGCCAGCTCGCGAGTGGCGAGCACCAAACGCTCGTCATTTTCTCCGGCCCCGACGCCTACATCACGCCGAATTGGTATCGGACCAAAGCGGAGCACGGCCGCGTCGTGCCGACGTGGAACTACGTCGCTGTTCACGCCTACGGGAAAGTCACGGTCCACGACGATCCACAGTTTCTCCGTCCGCATCTGGAACGACTCACCCGGCACCATGAGGCTAGTCGCGCTCAGTCGTGGGAAGTCAGCGATGCCCCCGACGAATACATCGCTCAGCAGCTTCGCGCGATCGTCGGCATCGAGGTTGTCATCGAACGGCTCGAGGGGAAGTGGAAGATGAGCCAGAATCGAGCGACTGCTGACATCGACGGCGTCGTCGAAGGGCTCTCGGCCTCTTCCGCGCCTGTGGATCACGTCGTTGCGGGACTGGTCACCGACAGACGTCCGTCTCCGAAGTAACTGCGGAGTGGAATGAGAGGATGCGAACAACGGGTTGAACGTTCGCGGTTCGCGCCGTATCGTGGGCGACGCTTCGTCCCTCACTCCCGCAGCTGCAGCGATGACCGCGACAAATGCGCCTACTTCCCCCTTTGGCGTTGCCTCACAATACCCTTCGGATCTTCCAGTTCACCTCACGGACTTCATCGGACGTGACAGGGAACTAGACGAGCTCAGGCGGCTTCTCGACGGCGTCCGCATGCTCACGCTCACGGGCGCCGGTGGAAGCGGAAAAACTCGGCTCGCGCGGGAGCTGGCCCTGCGTTCGGCGGAAAGCTTCGACCGCATCGGTTGGGTCGACCTCGCGCCGATCTCCAATCGCGAACAGGTTGCCGAGCAGACCGCTGCCGCGCTGCACATTCAGGAACGGCCCGGCGTGAGCGCTCTGTCTCTGCTCATCGCGTCGCTGCGCGACGACCGTCAGCTCGTCATTCTCGACAATTGCGAGCACGTCGTCGAAGGCGCGGCAATGTTGGTCGAGGCGCTGCTCCGAGCTTGCCCGAAGCTCATCATTCTCGCGACGAGTCGTGAAGCGCTCGGCATCGCGAGCGAAACAGCGTGGTTGGTTCCCCCTCTGGCGACGACCGATGCGGTGCAGCTCTTCGCGGAGCGCGCACGGCAAACGCTGCCAACCTTCTCGGTGAACGAGAGCAACCGGGCACCGATCAGCGAAATCTGCCGGCGACTCGACGGCATTCCGCTCGCGATCGAGCTGGCCGCGGCGCGCGTTCGCGTCCTCACCCCCGAGCAAATCGCGAGTCGGCTCGGCGACGCCTTCCGGCTGCTCACGGCGGGGAGTCGGACGGCCTTGCCGCGCCATCGCACGCTGCGTGCGACGATGGAATGGAGCTTCAGTCTTCTCAAAACGCGCGAGCAGGCGTTGCTCAACCGGCTGTCGGTGTTCGCCGGATCGTTCACCCTGGAATCCGCCGAGGCGGTAGGAGCCGGCGAGCCGCTCGGCGTCGAGGACATTCTCGATGGCGTCGCTGCGCTCGTTGACAAATCTCTCATCGCCATGGAGCCAGGTGAGGGAGTTGCCCGGTATCGGCTACTCGAGACGGTGCGGCAGTACGGCGCCGAGCGTCTCCGAGAGACGGGTGAATCGGGTGCGGTAGAACTGCGATTCACCGAGCACTATTTGTCGATCGTCGAAGCGGTTGCTCCGTTGATAGTCGGCGGCCCGATCCGTCCTGGGTTGCTCGAGCGACTATCGGACGAGCACGACAACATTCGAGCTGCCGCGGCGTGGGCATGCGACGATGGATCGCGCGTCGAGCTCGCGTTGCGCTTCGTCGGTGGACTCGGATGGTTCTGGTATGCCACTGGCCATTTTCGCGAAGCACGACAGATCGCGAACCGGGCCTTGGGTCTCGATGCACGGGGCGTTCAGCCGGCGGTCGTCGGCCGCGCATATCTCGCCAGCGCGCTGATCGCGTTTTTCCAAGGAGAAAGCGAACGAGCGTTCCACGACTTCGAGGCGGCGATCCCGCTCCTTCGTTCCACATCGGACGCGATCAGCATCGGCACCGCGCTGTCGAAATACGGCGCGGCGCGTTTGCTCGCCGGTGAGGTCGATGCGTCGATCGAGATTCTCGACGACGCCGTCGACTTCATTCGCGACACGCCCCGCAACGACATTACTCGTATCTTCGCGGTGTTCTGGCGCGGCTTGGCCGCATACGCGCAGGGCGATCTCGACAACGCGGCGAAGGCTGTCGGCGAAGTGCTTTCGATCGGTCGTGATTTTGGTCTCCCGACGACGACAGGACACGGCCTCTCGACCCTCGCCCGGATCGAAGTCGCTCGAGGGAATATCGATGAAGCGTGTCCGCTCGTGGCCGAGGCTCTCGCGATCGAGACGGCGAACGAGGACGGTTGGGGAGTCGCGATCGCGCTCGACGTCGTGACGAACATCGCCGCGAAGCGCGGCCGCCTCGAGGAGGCGCTACGGCTCGCCGCCGCCGTCGACGCGCATCGCAATCGCATGGCTGTTGGACTGCCCGGTCTCGCGCCGGGCGAGCGAGATGCGCTGCTCGCGACAATCCGTTCGACTCCCGGCATCGATTTCAAAGGACTCTATGCCGAGGGTTTGTCGTGGTCGACCGAGCAAACGGTCGCCGCGGCGCTCGAGGAGACGTCACGTCACACGACTGAACGGCCAATTCCGCGGCAAACATCAACGCCGCCGGCGCCGCGTGCCATCGAGCGCGCGACGGAGTCGGTAGAGCTACGTGTCCTTGCGCTGGGGCCATTGCAAGTTTTTGTGAACGACAAGCCCATCGACGTCGGCGCGTGGGGTTCGGCGCGTCCACGCGAGCTGCTCGTCTATTTGTTGATGCATCCCGAAGGCCGAACGAAAGAGCAGGTCGGGCTGGCGTTCTGGCCGGATGCGAGCGCGGCGCAGCTGCGCAACAATTTTCACGTCACTCTGCACCGGCTGCGCAAAACGCTCGGGACCTCGGACTGGATTGTTTCGAGCGGCGAGCGCTATCGCGTCGATCCATCGCTGACCCTCGACTTCGACGTCAGCGCGTTCGGCCGCGAGATGGCCGACGCAATGCGTGCGGCGAAGCGAAAGGAGGCCGATGCGGCGCGCAATCTCGAGCAAGCGCTCAACCGGTATCGCGGCGATCTCCTCGACGGCGAACCCGTCGGTGATTGGCACATCGAGCATCGCGATCGCTTCCAGCGAGTGTACATCGATGGTTTGATGCAGCTCGGCGCGCTGCAAACCGCCGAGGAGCGTCCATCGAAGGCCGCGGAGGCGTATCGCCGCGTCCTCGCGCGAGACGAGTTGCACGAGGAAGCGCTCGTCGCGCTGATGCGCTGTCATGCGGCGGTTGGCGAGCGAGTACAGGCGCTTCGCATTTATGCTCGGTACGTCGAGCGGCTTCGGACCGAGCTCGATTGCGAGCCCGGCGACGAAGCGATCGAGCTCGCCGAGGAGCTGCAGCGGAACGCCTAGCTCGCATCGAGAGAGAATGCGCGCCGGCGGACGTCGCGTGCCGTGTCATTAGAGATCTCACGCGCTCTTGCCGTTCCGCGCTCGATGACGGACCGCACATACGCCAGATCCTCCGCGAGCGCAGAGCGACGCGCGCGGATTGGCGCAATATGGTGGTCGAGGAGATCGGTGAGCCGGCGCTTGAGCACCATGTCCCCCAACCCGCCGCGCTGATAGCTCGCTTTGAGCTCGGCGACTCCGGCCGTGTCAGGATCAAACGCATCGAGATAGGCGAAGACGACGTTGCCCTCGACGCATCCCGGGTCGCTCGCGCGCAAATGATTCCGGTCGGTGTACATTGCGCGCACAGCCGCCGAGATCTCGTCGGACGTCGCGCTGAGAGCGATGGCGTTTCCTGCGGACTTGCTGGCTTTGCGTCCATCGACGCCCGGCAACCGCGGTGTGTGCGAGAGAAGAGCCTCACACTCCGGTAGGATGTCCGCATCCGCCAATCGATTCACACGACGGACGATCTCGTTCGTTTGCTCGATCATCGGCACTTGATCGTCCCCGACCGGCACGAGGGTCGCACGAAACGCGGTGATGTCCGCCGCCTGGCTCACCGGATAGCACAGAAAGCCGGCAGGGATGTCGCGCGAAAAGCCACGCTGCTCGATCTCCGCTTTCACGGTCGGATTCCGCTCGAGGCGCGCGACGGTTACGAGATTCAAGTACAGCACCGCGAGGTCAGCAAGCGCGGGGAGCTGCGACTGCAGTGCGATGGTCGTCCGCTCGGGATCGATGCCGACTGCGAGATAATCGAGGGTGACCTCGAGCACGTTCGCCGCGACGTTCGCGGCTCTCCTCGAGTTGTCGGTCAGCGCTTGCAGGTCGGCGATGAGCACAGTCTGACGATGCTCGAGCTGGAGCTCGACACGGGAACGAAGCGAGCCGACATAGTGGCCAAGGTGGAGCGGACCGGTCGGCCGGTCGCCTGTGAGAATCGTGTGGACGACGGACATGATGATCTCCGAGTGTGAATGGGAGATCGCTCCGACGCCCGACGCGCCAAAAAAAAAAGGATCGCTCGGTGTGGAGCGATCCCGGGTGAACGCAGCTGACGGACGCGCGCTAGTATGGGGCCGCTCGAAGGTCGCGGCCGCGCCAGAATCCGTGAAAAACGCTGCGGGTTCTCATGAATGAAGTATCGCGAGCTCGTCGAGATGCGGCAACTGCGCTACTTCGGCTTCTCCGCGAGATATGCGTATCGTGACAGCCGGCGCTCGGCGGAAAGTTTGTGGACGCCCTTCAGGAACCGTTGCAGCCCCTCGAAGTTGCTTTCGCCTTCGCGTGCAATGAGCGCATCGCGATGCCGCGCTCGCGCGTCATGCCAACGCGATGCGACGTCTACCTCGTTCGATGTGACATCCTGAACGGACGTGATCGCGAAGCCCGCATCGCGCAGCATGGCTTCATTGACGCCCGGCGGAACGAGAATGTAGAACCCGATCGAGCTTCTCGTCGCGACCTCTTCGTGTGTGACTGCGCCAGTGACAACCATGGCGTCGGTGAAGAGAACGCGGCCGCCAGGCCTCACGATGCGATGCCACTCGCGCAGCGCACCGACCCGATCGGCGATGTGACACATCGCGTCGTTCGAGACGATCGCGTCGAATGCATCATTCTCGAAGGGCAGGGGTTTGTTCGCGTCGATGGTCTCGAAGCGCGCACGGTTGGAAAGCCCATTGCTGTCGGCGAGCGCGGTCGCGTTTCGCACTCCATGTTCGTTGATGTCGACGCCGGTGATCCGACAGCCGCGCTGTTTGGCCAGGTAGATCGCAGGTCCACCCGATCCGCTGCCGACCTCCAGAACGATGCTGTCTGCCGCGATGCCGAGGTCGTCGGCGAAACCGAGCCATTCGCTCGCGGTCAGCCAGCTGGTCTGTCCGAGATCCTCGCCGTACGTCTCGCGGCGTACCGCGACTTCAGCGTTGCTCGAGTAGTCCGAGTAGACGTTGTCATACAAGTTGATCGAGTTATTCGACACGATTTCTCCGAAGCGCCTGGTTTATGTCCTGGTAGCGTGCATCGAGCTACGGCAATGGCGCAACTGCCTCGCGTGCGCGCCTCAGGATAAAGTCCGGCCCCGCATCGGCCGAAAGAAGTCGCGGATGTCCTCGACGAGGAGGTCCGGCTGCTCCAGCGCGGCGAAGTGGCCTCCGCGCGGCATCTCGGTCCAGCGTTGCACATTGAAGAATCGCTCGGCCCATTCGCGCGGCGGTGACGACAGGTCCTTCGGAAACATCGCGAACGCCGCCGGCACGTCGGACGACCCGACCCACCCCTTCACCTTCTGGGCAATCCACGTTCTCACGGACGCTCGAGCAACGTCGTAGTACGGCCGAAACGACGAGTTGATTGTCTCGGTCACCCAGTAGAGCATGACGTTGGTCAGCAGCTCGTCCTTCGTGAAGCACCGTTCGACGTCACCGTCGCAGTCGCTCCATCGCAAGAACTTCTCGACGATCCACGCGGCGAGTCCGGCAGGCGAATCGTTGAGTCCCACGGCGGCAACTTGCGGCTCGGCGCCCTGGATCAAAGCATACGCGCCTTCGCTCTGCGGAAACTTCTCGATGGCGTCGAGATACTTCTTTTCGTCGTGCGTCGGGTCATCGGGCTTCTGAAACGCGTGAAAGAACGGGACATCCGTCAAATGAATGCCCATGACATGCTTGCTGTGATCTCGGGCGAGAAACTCCGTGACCGTACTGCCCCAGTCTCCGCCGTGCGCCACGTATCGATCGTAACCGAGGTGGGTCGTCATCAGCTCGTTCCAGAAATCGCCGACGTGAAAGATGTCGTCGTCGGGACTTGGCTTGTCGGAGAACCCATAGCCGGGGAGGCTCGGGGCGATCACGTCGAAGGCATCCGCTGCATCACCCCCGTGCGACGCCGGATCGGTGAGCATCGGAATGATCTTCTTGAATCGAACGACGGAATCCGGAAATCCGTGCGTGAGGATGATCGGAAGGGGAGACGGTCCGCGTCCGCGCTCGTGAATGAAATGAATATCCAGACCGTTCTTCAGCTGCACGCTGTACTGCTTCATCGCGTTCAATGCGCGTTCCTGCGCGCGCCAATCGAAGCGCGTGTGCCAGTAGTCCGCGAGCTCGCACATGTACGCAACGTCGAGCCCGTATTTCCAGCCGCGGTCGCCGAGGTCGTCGATCCAACGTGTCCGAACGATGCGAGCGTGAAGGTCGTCGAGTACGTCTTGGGGAACGTCGATCTTCATTGGATGAGGCGGCATCGCGATCTCCGTGAAGGCTGCGCGTCGACATGCACACGAGCGAGCGAGGCGGGAGAGTCGGGCACGAACCGTTCCTCGAGCTGCGGCCATGTAGGAGTCGCGCCTCTGAACGTTTGAAGCCAAAAACAAATCTCCTAATGACTATCTAGAGGAGTGCGCGCACTTTGGCCTTGGTTGCCCCTATGGTGGACAACGCCGCCGCGAGATCGGCGTTCGCATGGCCTGGCGCGCGTGCGGGACAAGTGGTCGGCCTTCTTTGGCCGCGGTAGTTCTCATCGTCGCGTCGATAGCGACACTGATTCCAGCGACGCGGGCGGCGACGGTCAATATTGTTACGGCACTTCGGACGGACTGAGAGACGCGGGTATTAGAGGACTCTCAACTCCCAGTCGACGTGTACTTCCGCAGCCCAATTCGCCACGCAACGAACGCGACGCCGAGAAACGCAAAGCCCGCGAGCGGCGATGCGAGCAGCAGCCAGTAGGGTGCCCCGAGCGGATCTGCTCTGCCGAGTAGCGCGAGCACGGGAAAGTAAGCCACGCACCCGATCGGCACCACGAAGATGAGAAACGCTCGAAACCAGCGTTCGTAAATGCTCAGCGGATACTGCGCCGCCTGGACCCCGCCGTAGGTCAAGACGTTCATCGCCTCGAGGCTGTCGACCGTCCAGAACGACAATGCACCCTGCACGACCATCAAGCCGAAAAAGAGCGCGATTCCACCGAGCACGGCCCAGAGGGCGATCGCGACCTTGGCCAATGTCCAATCGAAGTCGAGGTTCGCGGTTCCAATCGCCAGAACGAGAAGTCCCTGCGTCGTTCGACCGAACCGGTTGAGGCGCATATCGTGACCGATGAGCTGGAGTGTCATCGTCCGCGGGCGCAGAAGGAGCCGGTCGAGTTGTCCCGTGCGGATGAACTCCGTCCCGAGCACGTCGAAGCCGCGCGACAGGAAATCGGCGATCGAAAAACTGACGCTTACGAGCCCAAAAAACATCGCGATGTCGCCGAGCCGCCAGCCGTCGAGCGCGCCGAACCGCGCGAAGAGCGCCCAGATCGCGACCATGTCGATCATCGTCGCCGTGAATTGCCCGATGGCAAGCATGATCGCGTTCACCGGATACTGCATCTGCGCGCGAATGCTCGCCGACCCGTATCGCGCGAGAAGCCGAATCGGTTCCATCATCCGCCCTGCACTTCCAGCCGACCCATGACACGCGTCATCCACAGGCGGCCAACGCCGATCAACACGAGCGTCCAGATCGTTTGCAGCGCGAGTCCCTGCAACGCGCCGGAGCCCGTGAGGTTGCCCGAGTAGATGCGAAACGGAATGTCGACGACGCCCGCGAACGGTTGGTAGAGAAGCGCGCGGCGTGCCCAGTCCGGGTAGAGCGCGAGCGGAACGAGGCTCCCCGACAGCACGACGAGAAACGGATTCATGCTCTGACTCACCCATCGATCATTCAGCGTCACGACGACGGCGAGGTTGAGCAGCATCATGAAGGCCGATGACAGACAGATCATGAGCACGAGCGACAGCGCGAACAGTGCACCCGCTACAGCCGTTGGTGGCGGTGCCCAGCGCAAATCGCGCACTCCGACGATCGGAAGCGCGACGCCGGCGAGGAGCGCCATCAACACGACGCGTGGCAACGCGCGAGACATCATGAACGCGGCGGCGCGAGCATACCAATACGCATATTCGTCGACCGGACGGAGACGATCGTACATCACAACGCCGGTTCGCATCGCGAGCGCGATGTCCGGATCGCATCCCCAGGGCATCAGTGTCAGCAATCCCTGATTGAGCCACGTGTACGTCGCGACTTGCGCGAGAGTCATCGCCGGGTGCGCCGCGGTAGAGGCGCGATAGAACGCCGCGTAGACCATGATCTTGATCGCGCCCCACCAGCACTGCGTGAGAAATCCGGCGACCGCCGCCGCTCGGTACTGCAACATCAAGAGAAAGCGCGCCGAGAACGCCGCGACGTATGGCCGAGCGATCTCCATCACGCCTCGGCGGCACCGTGCATGTGATAAAAGCGCGCGATGACCTCTTCGATCGCGAGCTGCGATTCCTCGGGCTCATCGGGGTTCTCCGCGGCGATCTTCGCGCGGAGTGAATCGAACGTCCCGTCGGCGAGCACCCGTCCGTGGCCGATGACGATGACGCGCTCGGCGAGCGCATCGATGTCGTGCATGTCATGCGTCGTGAGCAACACCGTGACGCCTCGGTCGCGGTTGAGTCGCTTCACGAACTCGCGCACGGCGAGCTTCGACGGCGCGTCCAGTCCGATCGTCGGCTCGTCGAGGAACAAAATGCTCGGAGCGTGGAGCAACGCCGCCGCGATCTCGGCGCGCATCCGCTGTCCGAGCGAGAGCTGCCGCACGGGCTGGTCGAGGAGTCGATCGAGCCGAAGCATCGCGACGAGCTCGTCGCGCGAGGCTTTGTACTTCGTGCGATCGACGCGATAGATGTCGCGAAGCAAATCGAAACCGTCGATGACGGGCAAATCCCACCAGAGCTGCGTGCGCTGCCCGAACACGACGCCGATCCGCGCGACGTGGCGAATGCGATCTTCGAACGGGACAAGCCCTTCGACCTCGACGCGACCTGCGTCAGGCCTGAGGATTCCGGAAAGGATCTTGATGGTCGTCGATTTGCCGGCGCCGTTCGGGCCGATGAAGCCGAGCAACTCTCCGCGTTCGAGGGAGAAGGAGACGTCGGTGAGTGCATCGATGCGCCGCCGGCGCCGTCGAAACAGCCCGCGCACGGCGCCGCCAATGCCCGACGAACGCTCCGCGACGACGTATGACTTCACGAGCCGCTCGACGACGATCTGTGGCAATTCCTTCTCCTGAGACGCGCGTTGTCCGCTTCTTGCTGCGCATCGCGTTCCCATAGTGGGTTCGCGCTACGGCGTGGGCTCTCTACAAACAAATGCACTCCTACCCACGAGGCCAATCATGAAACTGACCGCACCATTCCTCGCGTGCGCCGTCGTTCTTGCGGCCTGCAACGCCGATTCGCCGGTTCCCACCGACCACGGCATGCACGCCCACGGTTTATCGCTTTCCAGTCTGTCTTCTTCGACCAGCGCGAAGGCGTTGGCGGACATCAAGCAGTTCTCCGCGAAATTCCACGACGTCGACGTCGCGGAAAACGCCGGCTATTCGCTCCTCAAGGCACCGCCGGCGACCGCACCGGATGGTTGCATCTCCGACGCGACGCTCGGCGGCATGGGCTATCACTATACCCGCGGGACGAACCTCGCCGATGACGCGATCGAGCTACTCGATCCGGAGTTCCTCGTCTACGCGCCGAAGAACGGGCCGCGGAAAGATGGCGAAGCGCGTACGAGGCTCGCCGCGTTCGAGTACTTCCTGCCGTTCACTCCGAAATGGCCGGCGCCCGGCACGGCGGGCTTCCAGCGCGCACCGACGCTGCACGACTTCCCGACGACGCAGGATTTGCCGGACATCGCATTCGCGCCGACGACGCGGTTCGGCGGGTGGATGCTCCACATCTGGCTCTGGGAGAATAACCCGGGCGGCGAATTCGCCAACTGGAACGAGTCCGTTCCGCGCTGCGAAGGGTCGACGTTCTAGACTTCGGGAAAGACGTCCTAGCGATGCCAGGACGTCTTTCTCATCGCCGTCACAAGCCCAAACCCGGGTTGCCGCTCCCGACTACGGACGGCGGTTCTTGGCCTGTGAGAGTTTCGCGAGCGTATCGCGCGCCATCGCGCATGCGACGTCGAACGCCTTCGAGGCGGCCGCCGGCACATCCGGCTGGACGCCTCGCGTCTCCCAACTGCGCCCATTTGCATCGACAGCGATTTGCCTCTGGGATGAAGGCTCTCAGTCCACCGCCGATCGGATGAAAGTCACCAGAGTTCGCTCCGCCTCGCGTGCGTTGTCCGACGATGTAGCCGACGTTGCCGGCGAGCGTGCGGACTTCGGGGAACCCGAAGCGCTCTTCCCGCGCGTCGAGCCAGCCGTTCGTCACCCATCGCCCATTGTCGGTTCACACCTTGCCGGAGGTCTTACAAAGGGCATACGTCTCTTTCAATAAGCTAGCTATGTCTTAAACAAAAGCTCATCACGTTGTCGTAAACCACTCGTGCGTCCATTGTGTCAACCAAGCGACTCACTCCATCGCTTCGGTGACCGATGATCCGTTCCACCCTTTCGTCTCTCGTGTTTTCGGCCATGCTCGGCCTGTGTCCAGTCGCCGCCATACCAGGGCAAGACGGACCGGGCTCACCTCGAAGCGTGTCGAGGTGCTCAGCCGGCGTCGCAGGCCCGGACAGTATCGCGGCGGCGCTGATCGACGCGACCAATCGAGGAACCTTCGACGCGATCGACGGCGCGGTGGCGCGATTTTGGAACCTCGATCGTCTTCCCTTCAATGGTCGGCAGACCATCCGAACGATGCTCGCCCGATGGCATTGGGTGAGCGGACAGCTCGATCAGGTTCGTGTCTGCGCGATTTCCCCGACAGCGGCGTATGCCGTCGCGCAGAATCGAATCTCGGGTGAAATCGACAGCCTCGTCGTCGGGCTGTCGCCGTTTGGAAAGATCGTCCGCATGCAGCCGATCGAAGGCGCATCGATCCCGATCGCGCCGACCGATACGAGCTCCGACGAGAATCGCGCACGCGCCATCGACCAACTCGTGCGACGCATGGCTGACAACGGCGTCTTCGCGGGCGAAGTCGTCTTCGCGAAGAATGGTCGCGTCCTATATCACCGTGCTGTCGGCGTTGCCGATCGCACGACGGGCCGCAAAGTCCGCGAGGGCGAACAATTCAGCATCGCGTCGACGGGCAAGCTGATCACCGGAACGGCGATCATGCGCCTCGTCGAAGACAAGCGTCTCTCGCTCGACGACACGCTCGGAAAGTTCCTAGGCCCATCGGAACGGCCACGCGATGCCGGCGGCGTAGAGCTGAAATACATCCTCTCCCACACCGACGGGATGGAGCGGGGAAGCGACACGCTCTCGTTCAGACCCGGCACTCGATTCGCTTACGTCAACTACGGCTACTATCTGTTGGGGCGCGTCGTCGAGGTTGTCACCGGCAAGCCATTCGCCGACTACTACGCCAGCGCGATATTTCGTCCTGCTGGTATGACGATGACTCGTCAGCTACAACGCTCGGAACCCGACCCTGCGTTGGCGCCCGGATACGTTTTCGTGTTCGATTCAGCTGGATCGCGATTCGAGGTCAATCCGCTTCTCCAGACGACGCCGGCGACAGGCGCGGGCGGTCTCTTCTCGACCGCGATGGATCTCTTCCGGTTCACCGAGTCCCTCCGCACCGGGAAGCTGATCTCGCGGTCGGCTTTGGCGACGATGCGCGCGCCGAGGAAAGAATGGGGCGCGACCGACTACGGGTTTGGCGTCGACTGGTACCGAGGCAACAACATCTGGGGGCACACGGGGTTCATTCCGGGTACGAACGCCGATGTCGAGTTATACGGCGACAGCGGATATGTGCTCGTGATGCTTGGCAACACGGGGACGAACGATCCGATTCGCCGGCGCGTTGGTGCGCTCGTCGGCAAGCGGCCGCTCTGTCAGGAGTTCGCCGCTGGTGTTTGCTGACGACGAATGCCGGCGATCACTCAGCACCGTGGCGGTATGCGTCGATGACCGACCAGAGATTCCAGAAGAGCGCGAACACAAGCGCGCGACGTCCCTCGAGCCCGCCGGCCGCTGCGAGATAAGCAGCCACGGTGCCGAATTGCAAAGCCGCGGCGCCAAATCGTCGTTGCATTGCTTGCCCGAGCCCGGGAATGATCGCGCTCGCGCACGCGCTTCCAACGGCTGTGGCGCGTGATGGGCTGACGTCGACTTCTACGGAGGACACGATTCAAACTCCCATCGTTTTCTTGAACGTTGCGAGCGCGCGACGCTGACGATGGAGGAACGCGAATGACGTGACGACGAGCGCGAGACTGAGCCCAACTCCAGTCCAACGAGCCCAGGAGACGGCGGGGAAGAGCACAATCGGCGCCATGCTAACGACGATCGACATTGGAATGACCACGTTCGCACGCGCGCCCCACACCGTCAGTGGCGAGCCTGCGGCGCGCCGGTACGTGGCGATCGCCAGGATGCATCCGACAATGGCGATAACGAGAGAGAATGTGTACAGCGATCCACTCATACGAACCTCGGTGGTCAAGTGCCCGCGCCCGCGACACCCGGCTTCGTCGGCGACTCCTTCATTGCCACGCCCCACAATCCAGCGATCGTGTATGTGGCCAAGACAGCAGTCCAGAAATTCTTGGCGCAATCCATCATCAACTTGAAATATGCCCGTTGGTCCGCGCGCAAAGCGATATCGATTGTCACCACCCAGTGCTCGAACGAGCGCGATTCGAACCACGCCCAGAGCGGGTATCCGGTCGAAACAAGGAATGCCCAGCAGATTCCGACTAGGGATTGGGCGAAAGCTTGAACGCGCGATTTCTCATATCGTCCTCGAGCCCACAAATAGAGCGGGACGAAGGCGAGGAGGAAGTAGATCAGCGTCGCTGCTCCCTGCCACAACATATTCCCGAAAAATCCGCACCCCCACTGATACCAGATGACTCGCACTGAGCAGTCAGCGCCCATGACTCTCCTCCAAAGAGATTGGTTGAATCAGGTTCCGTCGATCGACTGCCGCAATAGTTGCTCGGATCTCCTCATCGTGCGCCTCCGACGATCCGGATGACATCCCCTTCCACGGGGAGCGACATCCGATGCGGCCCGAGCGGAGTGAGGAGCGCCTTCTGCGCGACACGATCCGGATCATGCGAGACCACGGAGAACGCGTCAATCACGAACGGAACCCCCTCGCTTCTGAGCGGCGCCGCTGCTTCGTCGCTCGCCTCGGTGACCTGAAAGTGAAGGTGCGGACCATCCGAATTCCCTGAATTCCCGAGATTGCCGAGCACTTGGCCGCGTGTGACGCGGTCGCCCGTACGCACCTGGATCGTCCCCGGTTTGAGATGCCCGTACAGCGCGAACCGATGCGCCTCACCGGACCCGCGCCCGAGATCGAGGACCACGCAGTTGCCGAACACCGTGCGCGCGGTCATCGCGACTGCGCGAGAATTTTCGCCCGACGTGTTGTCCGGAATGCCATCGACGACCGCCGCGACGCGTGCGTCCGCGACCGCGCGCACCGGCTCACCGTACCCAAACCAGTCCGCGTTGGTCTTGCCCTTGTGGTCGCGGGCATACTCACCCGCCGCGTTCATCTTGACCCAGTCGATCGCGAAGCGCTGCGCGAGATGCGGAACGGTGTCATCACCGACTCGAAGCACTTCGCGGCGATGGTCCGAACCGTTCGACGGACCAAGTCCAATCCACCAGTCGCCATCGGGCACAGGAGGTTCGAACACCAGATCGGTACTCGCGCGGACGGCTACGGCATTCCCGCGAATCGTGTCGCCGCTCGCAAGCACGACACGATGAGAGATCGCTGACGGAACGACCGCCGCCGAGTCGAGCGCGATCCACATGTAGATGATGGCTCGAACGCCTGGCTCGAGGCCTTTCGCCGCGGGCGCGCCGCGCGGAGCGAGAAACTTCACGTTGCGATCGATCTCGGCGCGTTGGTACGACGCGATCGTCGACTGCTGTTCCGCTGACTGAATCTCCACGCGTTCCAAACGAAGCGGTCGCGCGCCGGTGTTCAGGACGAAGAGCTCGTAGGCAAGAACGGTGTGGCCGGCGGCGCGCACTGGAATGGGCGCGGCAGGAACCGTCAACGCGGCGCTCATTCCAGCTCGGGCCGCCGGGATTGCCGCCGCCGTCCCTTCGGGAAAGCGCCGCGCCGAACTACATCCACCGCCGATCAACAAGACCAGACAACGTGCCGCAAAAGCGTTGCGTCGCATGCACCATAAATCCGATCAGGGAAGGGCGAAGCGCAAGGCGCAAAGCGACGTCGGCTCGGATCGTCGACGTCAGCGGGCAACACCTCGAGATGATGTACGACCGTTCTAGTCGGAATCCTCGAGTCCGTTTGCGCCTGTCCCGCGATGCGGAAGCCGAACAGATTGGTGTCGCCGCCATAGAGGCTGAAATGCGGCTGACGTATCAACGCGCTGACCGACAGGACGAATGTCTCGAGAAGATGGAGCGACGACCTCTGAAGCCATGACTCATCCGCGCCGAGTCCACATCCTCGGCGCCGGCCCGGTGGGGCTGTTGCTGACCGCGCTGTTGCAGTCGTCGAAACGCTTTTCAGTTCACCTCTATGAAAAGCGCCGCGACTACACACGGACGCGGATGGTGCAGCTCGCGTCGTACCTCGTCGCCGATTCGGTTGCCGGCTATTGCACCGACTACATCGACGAAGAAAGTGTGCAGGCCATCTTCGAGCCGCAGGAAATCGAGGAGGGACTCGCGTTTCGGCGATCGATCCCCCGGGATCTCATGCATTTGTTGCGCGGTTGGTCGCAGGGCTTTTGCCCACTCAACGCGATCGAGCATTCTCTCAGTGAGCTGATCGACTCGCGCGAGTCGTATCCGGTCGAGCGCACGACGGCCGTCGTGACGGCGGAGGAAGCGACCGCGATGCTCGCGCCCGGCGATGTCTTGATCGACTGCACGGGAAGCAAGTCACTCCTCCGCGACGGACTCGTGCCGGCCACCGGATCGGATGTCGAGGGCGCGAACACGTTCAAGATCCGGTTGGAGTACGCATTGGTCATCACCTTCCTCTACGGACGGCCCTACGACTGCAACGAGCTTTGCAAGTACGCCAAGAACATCGAGAACGCCGAATACAAGTTCATTCCCGCCGTCAACCGCACCTATTACGACGGCAGCATCACCCATGTCACCGGCATCGTCAACATTTCGGCGGAGGACTACGAGCGGATGCCGCCGCGATTCGACGGTGAATGGCTTCGCGCCAACTTCCCGCGCGTTGCCGAGTCGATGGATCGCTTCATAGACAAGGTCAAAGAGGAGACGCACGGCGAAATGGTCGGTGATCTCGAGATCATCCGAATCCCGCTCGACCTCTACCGCGCTCGAAACGCGACAAGTCGTCAGTGGAACGCGGCAGAGCTGAGTGATCACGCGTTCGCCCGCTCGCCGGTGTTTCTCGTCGGCGATTCGGCGATGGGATCACCCTACTTTCAATCGATATCGCTCGGATTCGAGTGTGCGATGTACCTCGCCGGGCTTCTTCAAAACGGCGACCTCGAGCTGCCGGAGATGATCGAACGCTATGAGCGGTACGCGTACCGGCAGTGGCTGCGTGTGTACATGCGCAGCAAGATGATCAAGCACAACAAGGATCTGTTGGAGTGCGTCGACAACACGGTCGCGCTGCTCCAGAAGTTGCACGTGTACTGAACGAAGTCGGCGGTGCGCTCAGCGAGCGACGTCGCGCACAAACGTCTCGACGGGGACGCCGAGCCAGCGAACGAGGGCCAGCATTCCGTCGACCTCCATCCGGCCGCCCTCGCGCGTCCGCTTGATCGTCCCCGCGCTGACGCGTGTCTCGGCGGCGACCTGCTGCCAGGTCAAACCGCGGGCCGAGCGCTCACGATCTAGCGCGTCGTAGAGTGCTTTTGCGTCGAAACGGGGCATGTCAGGGTTGGCGTTGAACGGCACTTCGAGGAGGGCCTATTTGTCGCGCCCCGCTGGCGGTATCCTCGATACTAACATCCAGCTGAGGTTCCGTTCGTGAAACTGCGTCTTGCTGCCGCACTGTTATCGCTGCTTGCCACCATCGTCCCCGCGCAGGAGCGCGACGTCGTCATCACGGGTGGTTGGCTCTTTAGCTCGACCGGTCCGGACCGCGTCCGTAATCCTGGCATCCTCATTCGATCCGGCAAGTTCCTGCGGGTTGGCGGCGACCTGTCGATCGCGGCGCAGAACGCCGATCGAATCGCGATCGCCGATACGGAGACTGTGATTCCCGGGCTGTTCGACCTGCACGCGCACTACGCCATCGAGCTGTTCAACGCGGGCCGAAAAGACGAAACGGCAGCGTATCCGTCGCTGTTCCTCGCGAATGGTGTCACATCGACGTTTCCCGCGGGAGAGATGGATCCAAACGTCATGCACGATTTGCGTGTTCGCATCGAGAACGGGGTCGAGCCCGGGCCGCGCCTCCTGAACTCCGGACCGTACTTCGGAACCGCGCGCCCCGGCTGGGATCGAAACATTACCAGTGAGCAGATCTACGCCGAAGTGGATCATTGGGCCGAGCTTGGCGTGAAGGGATTCAAAGCGAAAGGGATCACTCCGGACGAGCTTCGCGCGCTGATCGAGCGCGCGCACTTTCACGGGCTCACAGTCACCGGACATTTGGATTCTGGAAATCGCAACAGCGTGAACCCGCGAGATGCCATTCTGATGGGCATCGATCGCATCGAGCACTTCATGGGTGGCGATGCGTTCACCCAAGACAAATCAGCGTACGCGTCGTACGAGCACATGACGTTCGATACACCCGAGTTCAAGAAGATCGCCAACTTGTACAAGCAGGAGCACACGTACTTCGACGCGACGCTCAGCGCGTACGGCTACTATGGAACGAAGGACCCGCAGGTATTCACGTATTTCGTCGACGAGAAGAAGTTCCTCACGCCATACATGCGCTCGGTCATCGACGCGCGCGCGCCGCGCCAGGTGAATCAGCAATTCGAGAACATCTATTGGACGAAGCGAAAGGAGGTCAAAGCGTTCTATGACGCCGGCGGGGCCGATCTGATCACGCTGGGGACCGATCACCCGAGTTGGGGCGAATTCTTCACGCCGTTCTCGGTGCACCGCGAGCTGCAGTCGTTGTCCCTCTCGGGTATTCCCAACGCGGCCGTGCTTCGCATCGCGACGATCAACAGCGCGCGTGCGATGGGACTCGGCGATCGGCTCGGATCGATCGAGGCGGGGAAGTGGGCGGACCTCGTCGTCGTCCGCGGTAATCCGCTGGCCGACATTCGTCGGACGCGGCTGCCGCGTCTCGTCGTCAAAGCGGGGCGCGTCTACGATCCAGAAACTCTAATGAAGTCGGTCGAGGGGAAGATCGGTCCGGCGAGCGCTGCCGACACCGCGGTCTGGGCGCCGACGGCCCCTCGTGGGCGCGGTGGCAGCAGCCTGCGCTGAGCTCAGCTCGAGATCACGTTTAGCGTAGCACCAGTTCGAACGGCGCGGACGTCGCTTCCACCCAGCTCTCCTTTCTGTTCTCCGGGTCTGGCCCGGCGCGCAAAATCCAGCGCAGCCGGTACGTGCCGGGAATCGAGTCGATCGATAGCGATGGAAAGAAGTTCGTGCCACGCGGCGCGGCCCAGACGTCGAATGTGTCACGGTATTGTTGTCCCGCGGCGAGTCGAAAAGGCGGATCCGTGGCGCAGGTCAGCGTGATTGCACCGAATGCCAGCGTCCACCGACCGCCGACGTCCTTCTCGACAACGGGGGGACCGGGCTTCTGGCAGTAGTTTGCGGACACCGTCCTTCTCGTGGCGTTCTTGTACACGAAGCCGATCCGCACGTGGTAATACGGATTCGTGAACCGGACGGTGTAGAGCGATGAGTCAGTCTCGATCGTCGACCCTGTCTTGCTGGTAGTCGCGACTCCTCCGCGCCAGCACCCGACGGCGAACGAGGCGAGTAGCGTCATGCGAAGCGTCTTCGGCAAGCTCCGCCTACCGCTTCAGGACGCCCTGATTCTTCTCGACGACCCACTTCCCGTCACGGGCGCGCGCGAACCAGAACGACTGTGCCGGAGCTTCGCGACGCTCGACGCAAGCTTGCGTTCGGCAGATCGCTACGTCTATCTGACCGATGGCCTTCGTTCGCGCGAACTCGTCGAATGCCGCCGCGACTTCCCGTGCTTCTGGGGCGAGTCGCGCCGAATCAGCCGCAGGCGTTGGACTATCGACGTAGATCGTCAGCGAGGCTGGTGGCTTCGGCGAGCGTGCATCGCCGCGCTTTTCGAAGATGACGAAATTGCGGGCGTGGACGACTGTGCCCGTCGACAGCGCGAGTCGGCGGTCGGTTGCGGTGGACGGCGGCGTAAGAGTCAGCCCCTGCGCCGCAACGCTTCCCGCTGTGACACAAATCGAAAATAGTCCGGCAACGACAGAAAGTCGCATGCCGGAAATTACGTCGCGTCGCGCGCGCGAGTGAGGTTGGCAGGCGAACCTGCTCACCGATTCAAGATCTTCTGAGCTCTTTTATTCCGACATTCAGCTCGCGACGCAGCAGAACGCGCAGCGACGCGCCGTCCGTATACCCGACTCTGCCGGCGATCTCTTCGACGCTCGCGTTCCCCGTCTTCAGCAGGTGAACCGCGCGCTCGACGCGTAAACTCTGAAAGTACGAGAGCGGTGTCTTGCCGAGCACGTTTTCCATATGGCGCGCGAGCGTCCGTTTGCTCGCGCCGACGGCCTTCGCCGCCTCGTCGAGAGAGAACCCGCGCGTCAGCCGTGACCGCGCCCAAGCTTCGAAGCGCTGCACCACTGGATCATCATGCACGAGATGGTCGCTCAGGGCGTATGCCGATTGCGACGCGCGCGTATCGACGATGAGGTATTTCGCGGTGAGCGACGCGAGCTGGGGGCTGACGCTCCTGACGAGCCACAGAGCGAGATCGACGTGGCTCAGCGCGGCTCCGGCGGTGACGATACGCCCGGACTTCACGATCATGTTCGATTCGTCCAGGTCGACCTTGGGATAGCGTTTGCGAAAGAGGGGCGCCAACCACCACGTCGTCGTCGCGCGATGTTCATCGAGTACCCCCGACTCGGCGACGACGAACGTTCCAATGCACGCGGCGGCAATCAGTGATCCGCGTCGCGACCAGCGTTGGAGCGCATCGGTGGCGTCGCGAATGTCTGGTCGCTTCAACGCCGCCTCGAGCTGCTCCGGCATCTTGAACCCGATCGCCGGGACGACGACCCAGTCCGGTGCGCGAGGAGCCATCGGCCGAACGGGAACCACGAGACCGTGCGAGGTCTTCACCGATCGGCGAACACCGACGACACGCGCGTCGAGCTTCGTGACCGACAGGCCGGACATGTCGATCAGCTCGTTCGCCGTCCGAAAGACGTCGAGCACCGCGGCGAGACCGAGATCGAAGACGGAGTCGAGAGCGAGAATGTTGATGCGCATGGCAAATACTACGCGAAAAGTGGCGTTCTTGCCAATGGACCGCCAGGAACACCGGCCCTAAGCTCTTTCGTGTTGTTGTTGAGGCCAACTCAAACGGAGAAGGAAAACATGTTGACACATAGCTTGCTGGTTCGATTGGAAGCGAAGCCCGGAAAGGAGAAGGAAGTGGCCGCGTTCCTCGCGCAGGGACTCGAGCTCGCAAATCAGGAACGAACGACGCCGGTGTGGTTCGCTCTTAGACTCGGGCCGACGACGTTCGCGATCTTCGACGCGTTCGAGAACGAAGCGGGTCGGCAGACGCATCTGGATGGACCAATCGCCAAAGCCCTGATGGCCAACGCGCCGAACCTGCTGTCGACGCCGCCGGTGATCGAGCGGGCCGACGTCCTCGGCGCCAAGCGTTGACAAGCGCGAAAGGGTGACGCATCTTGAGAAGTGTAGGCTCTCGACACTTCTCGAACGATGGCCGACGACAAGATCGAACTTCTGCTGGGTACGCTCGACTTACTCATCCTGAAGACCCTCGCCCTCGAGGCGAGCCACGGGTGGGGAATCGCTCAGCGTATCCAGCAGATTTCGAAAGATGCCCTGCGAATCAACCAGGGCTCGCTCTATCCTGCCCTGCAGAAGCTGGAGCGCGAAGGCTGGATCTCGCGTCGAGACGGAGTCGCGGACAACAATCGCCGTGTGAGCATTTACGAATTGACCGCGTCCGGCCGCCGCCAGCTCGTGCGCCGAGTCGAGACGTGGAACCGATTCTCTGACGCAGTCGGATTGATTCTCGAGGCGACCTGAGGTCGCGGAGGCCCACATGTGGCTCTCTCGGATCTGGTACGACATCCGCGCGTTCGTGTCGCGGCGCTCGATCGACGCGCAACTGGAGAGTGACATCCAGTACCATCTCGAGCGAGAAGAACAGCTTCACGTCCAGCGCGGCGTCGCCCCAGTCGAGGCACGCCGACTTGCTGCTGCCACCTTCGGCGGTGCACGACAAACGAGAGAAGCGGCGCTCGACGTTGGAAGACTCGCCGCGCTCGACTCCTTGCGACGAGACATTCGCTATGGGGCGCGCAGCTTGCGGAAGCGGCCCGTATTCACCGCGGCCGTCGTCGCGACGCTCGCGCTGGGCATCGGCGCGACAACGACCGTGTTCACCGTCGTCAATGTGGTTCTCTTGCGACCGCTCCCTTTCAAAGACCCCGGTCGGCTCGTGGCGATCTGGGAGCACGATGCCTTACGAGCGCAGCGCGATTCGGATCACGAGGAAGTCGCGCCGGCGAATCTGACCGACTGGCTCCGCGGTAGCCGAACGATCGCCGGCGTCTCGGCATACGGCATCCAACAGCTCTCGGTGACCAGCGGCGACGAAACGGAAGAGGTCAACGCATCGGCCGTGACCTGGCCGCACTTCGCCGTGCTCGGTGTGCGCCCCGTCATTGGTCGCACTTTCGCTCCGCGCGATAGTGTGCCGGGGAGTGAACCCGTCGTCATCTTGAACGAGTCGCTCTGGCGCCGGCGGTTCGGCGGTGATTCCGGGATCGTCGGACGCTCGATTCTGATCGGTGGGGAAAGCAAGACGGTGGTCGGTGTGGTGCCAGCCTCGGCGGCATTCCCGCGGGGCGCCGAGCTTTGGACGCCACGAACGCCGACGGCGTCTCAGCTCACCGTCCGATCGTCGCACTACCTGAGAGTCATTGCACGGCTGCGTCCCGGTGCGTCCATCGAGGACGCGCAACTCGAGCTGAGTCGCGTCTCCGAGAGGCTGTCGCGAGCGTACCCTGAATCGAACGCGGGCCGCGGCGTCAACGTCGTCGCACTGCGGGACGATCAAACAGGATCCGTGCGACGCCCGCTTCTGATGCTGTTCGGCGCCGTGGCGTTCGTGATGCTCATCGCCTGCGCCAACATCGGCGGGCTGTTCATGGCGCGTGCCGTCGTGCGTGCCGGCGAGCTTGCTCTGCGAGTGACCCTCGGCGCCGGCCGGCTCCGCATCGTCCAACAGTTGTTGGCGGAGTGTCTGTTGGTTTCCGCCGCCGGCGTAACGATCGGCCTCATTCTGGCCGCGTGGGGAACGCAATTGCTTGTCGCGGCGAGTCCAGCTGATCTGTCGACGAACGGGCCGATCTCGCTCGACGGTCGCGCCGTGCTCTTCGCCGTCGGACTCACGCTCGTGGCGACTCTCCTCTTTGGCGTAGCACCGGCGCTCGCCGCGTCGAAGCGAAATCTGTATGACGTTCTCAAGCAGGTTGGCCGGCCATCGTCGACTGTGCGACAGGCGCGAGGCAGACGGCTTCTCGTCATGGGAGAGCTGGCGCTGACGACCGTTCTTCTCGTCGGCGCCGGTCTCATGGTTCGGAGCCTCATGCGATTGCAGCACGTCGATCTCGGTTTTCGGTCGTCGCGCCTACTCACCGCGCAAGTTCATCTGCCAGGCGCACGGTACCCGGGCGGCACGAAACGATCGGACGAGTTCTACAATCGGCTGCTACACACCCTCAAGCAGACGTCGGGAATCGAGTCGGCCAGCGCGGTGTTCATGCTGCCGTTCGCCAACGACAACCGAATCTACAGCTTCCGCCGTGAGGAAGAGCGCCCGAATGAGCAGCCGTGGGCGAACTTCCGCGTCGCCATGGCCGGATATTTCTCGACGATCCATGTGCCGATCCTGAGCGGTCGTGACTTCGCTGCGACCGATACAGCCGGCGCGGCGCAGGTCGTGATCATCAATCAGACCATGGCGCAACGGTTCTGGCCGGGGGAGAGCGCCATCGGTAAGAGAATCATCATTCGCTCGGCGCCGGTTTCGTCGGAGGTGATCGGCGTCGTCGGCGACATGAAGTATTTCGGCCACGACGCCCCTCCGTCGCCCGAGATGTACGTCCCGCACGCCCAAGTTCCCGTGAATGACATGACGGTCGTCGTGCGAACGCGCGGCGATCCGACGGCGGTGACCGGCGTCATCGCTCGCGCGGTGCACGCGATGGATACGCAGGTTCCACTCGGGCGCGTCTCGACGATGACGCAACTCGTCGACGAATCGCTCGCCGTTCGGCGGTTCACACGGATGTTGCTGGCTGGCTTCGCGGTCGTTGGCCTCGTGCTCTCGGGCATTGGCCTTTACGGCTTGATCGCGTATTCGGTCGCTCAGCGGACCCACGAGATCGGAGTCCGCATGGCGCTTGGCGCGACGGCGAAGGACGTTCTCGCATTGGTGGCGGGCGGGGGTGTGCGGCTGGCGCTGACCGGTGTCGTCATCGGCGCGGCAGGATCCCTTTTGCTCGGACGCGCACTCGGTACGCTCGTGTTTGGCGTGACCACCGCCGACCCGATCGTGCTCGTGACGTCAGCGACGGTCCTGTTGTGCGCGGCGATCGTCGCGATGCTCGTTCCCGCGCTCAAAGCAGCGCGGGTCAATCCCGTTATCTCTCTTCGGAGTTGAGACTGCCGCTCGATCGGAAAACCTCGAGCGGTCCGCGATTGGTCCAGTACACGATGACGACGCAGCGGCCGGTTCGCGCGAAGTCTTTTCCGCGTGGCCACAGGTACTCTCGAAGCTCTTTCGGAACGGAATCCGGGTTGGCGTAGACCTCGAGCGCGACGAGCCTCGCCGCGAGCTCAGGGATCGGGAACGCGAGACTCACCGGCCGTCCATCGACCATCGAGTTGATGCAGCCGGACCGCTTTGGGCGGATCGAGTAGACTGGACCGCCGTCTCGGATTTTGAAGTCGACCAACATGTCCGGCATGTTGTAGAACAGCTCTCCGACGTACGTCCGCTCGGCATCGTCGATGTCGGTGTAGTCCATGAACACGCCTCCGCCCCGCTGCCGGCGGCAGAGAAACGCGCGAATGTCCAGCGTCGGACACGGCTGGCTCGCCGACACCTTCACCGTGTCGAGCAACATCGGCACGTTTTCCATCGAAAGCTTTACTTCGACACGCGCGGAGCTCGACAGCTTCACGTCCCAGCTGTCGGTCCGATAGCCGAACTTGCGGGCGCGCACGGTATAGCTGTCGGCGCCGAGCCCGCTGATCGTGAACTGTCCTGACGAATCGGTTTGGACTCGGCGGTCGCCGGGGCGCAGCGAAACGTTCGCCGCGGCTACTGGCTTGCCGGCGGTGTCTCGAACGATGCCGACGATGGTTCCGCCGGACTGCTGGGCGAAAGCGCGAGGCGCTGATACCGCGACCGCGGCGACGAGCAGCCCGAACCATCGCATAGGCTCCGCCTGGAAGAACGGGAATTTCAATCCTACGATTGCCTTCACCGATCCGCCAGTAGAGGAACGGATATTAGAGATCTCGGTTGTCAGTCCATCCTCAAGTCCTCGACGAACGACGCCTCAGGGCGCGCGCAACGCTGCGCGGGATCGACCCGCGCCGCTCGCCATGCCGGGACGAGACTCGCCACGACGGCGGTGAGAATGAGCATACTCGCAACGGCAATGAACACAACGGGGTCGCGCGGCCCAACGCCGACCAGCAGCGCGCCGAGCCACGGCGCGGCGGCGGTCGCGATCGCGAGTCCAATGAGGATCCCCAACGCTGCGGTCATTAGAGATTGTGCAACAACCAATCTCACCACGCGCGTGGTGACGGCGCCCAACGCAACGCGGATTCCGAGCTCGCGGCGGCGTTGACCGATGTCGTAAGCGAGCACGCTGTAGAGACCGATCGTATTGATGAATGTCTGATGCGACGCCGATCACGTCCGAGCACGGCGCGTCGGCTCCGCCGATCTGCACGCATTTGCCGAGGGGACTCTGGCCCGGCCAGAGCTTGCGAGCCATCCCTTCACTGACGACGAAAACCCGCTGCGCATCGATGCGGTCCGATCGCGTGGGTGCCCGGCCGGCGAGAATCCTCGTTCCGGTCGTCGCGAAGTTGGCCACGACAAGCAACGTTGAAACCGATTCCTGGTTCAGTCGTATCGGTAACCTAGGGGACGCTCGAAACAACGGCAGCGACAGGAGTCCGCATGTCACCAGGATCGCACGTAACCTTGGCAGCATCGACCGGCGCGATTTGGCTCGTGCTCGTCGTCCACGTCCTCGGCGGCTCGATCGCGCTCGTGTCCGGGTTTGTTGCGGTCGTCGCCGCAAAAGGCGGCCAATCCCATCGTAAAGCCGGGATCGTGTTCGTCATCTCGATGTTGGTGATGGCCGCCTTCGCGTCGATCATCGGCACGTATGAAATGAGGATGACAGCCGTCGGCGGCGTGCTGAGCGCCTACCTCGTTTTCACCGGCCTCACGGCGGTGCGGCCGGTCGCGGGGGTCGGTCGAGCGCAACAGATCGCGCTGATGATCGTCGCGCTGTTGGTCGCACTCTTCGAGATCACCGTCGGAATCATCGCACTCGGAAAGCCGCGCGGAATGATCAACGGCGTCCCTGGTGGAATGATTCTGTTCATGGGAGCGATCGCACTGTTCGCCGCGATCGGTGATTGGCGGATGATTCGCGACGGCGGCGTGAGAGGCGCGCGGCGACTGGTGCGTCACCTGTGGCGCATGTGCTTCTCACTCTTCATCGCCACCGGATCGTTTTTTCTCGGTCAGATGAAGTTCGTACCACAGCCGGTGCGAAGCCTGCCGCTCATGTTCGCGCTCGGGCTCGCGCCGCTCGTCGTGCTGCTGTATTGGATGTGGCGAATCAGACTTCGGAAGAGTCTGCGCGGTCTGATCGTCGGCACCCGGGACATCGCGACGTCGCCAAGCGCGTCCTAGCGAATGAGGGTGCGGGCCGAGGCGACGGCTCGCTCGGCGTCGCGCACCTGCGCCTCCGCGTTGTTGGCGGTTTGGCGAGCGCGCTCGACGTCGGCGCGCCGCGCGGCGGCCGATTCGTTTGCTCTCGAGAGCATTTGCTCGGCTTGTGACACCGCCTGCGCGGCGGCGTCGAGTTGTGCCTGAGCACTCCGAACCAACTCGTTCGCGTTCCGACTCTGTTCACGCGCCTCGGCGAGTGCCGTCTCGGCGCGGCGTAGCTCGGCGCGCGCGGCTACAGCGCGCGCTTCGTCTTGTGCCGCGGTACTCGCACTCTGTTGCGGCTTCGGCGGTTCGGGCGCTGGTCTAGCGACTGCCGGCGGCGATGTTGGAACGATCGAGATTGCGGTGAGGATGTCGAGTCCTCCACCGTCGGGAACGTCGACCAATCGTCCGGCGCGGAGGTCGCTGAATGCGCTCGAGTCGCCGATGATTGCGAGCACGGCGGTCGAAAGAGCGTTCGCATCGATCGGTTGTCCCGCGCGGATGGCGATTCGCGCACCGGCCGCGGCGACATCGCGCACGGCGCCGCGGACATTCTCGAGCGCTGCGCGGAGGTCCGCGCCCGAAGACACGGTCTGTGCTGCGCCGATTACAGCGGCGAGCTGTTCGATCGGCGTCGGATCCTCATGGGCGATGCTGTCGAGCACCCACGCCGTGCGGCTCGGCTTGCGGAGTGCTTTGACGCGATCGGCGTCTTCGCGTCGCTTGGCCGAGCGGAGCTCTTTGGCCAGGGCGTCGCGGCGACTGATGAACTCCTCGAGTGGTCCTCGGTAGACCGTTCGCACTGCTGTCTCGAGCTCGCTCGGATCCTGAGGCTGGGTCATACGCCTCAAAACTATGAGTGTCCGGGCGGACGCGCGCGACAGGATTCGAACCTGTGACCTTCGGCTCCGGAGGCCGGAGCGGTGGCCCTCACGTCGAGTTTCCATAGATGTACACTCGGATGCACTTTCGAGTGTAATCGGGTGCCTCCGGTGCGCGGCCGGGCCCAGTTTGGTAACCAGTCGATGCTGACAAAGACGACCAGCACGACGGAGATGGGCCATCGCTCGGCCCTTACGTTGCACTCACCGCGCGCGCCGTGTCGTCATTCCAGCGGTTTGGGCGCCGGAGAATCATGAGGAGCGCCGGCCAATAGAGCCCGATCACGACAAAGGGAAGAAAGCGCGCCGTCGCGCCTCCCGGGCCTGGGTCAAACCACGGAAATTGGAGGATGATCGCGTACGCCACTTGTGAGAGAATCACGGCGACGGCCAGCTCGCGACGCGTTTCCGGCACCAACAGCAGCAGCAGTTGATCGTAGAAATACATCTTCTGCGGCACGAGCGCGAGCACGACGAGGAGTCGCGCCTCCGGACGACGCCAACGAAGGAGTGCGAGCCCGAGCGCCCAGCCGAGCGGATGCAGCAGCGGAATGGCATGTTTGCCCGCGATGTTGGGGTCAAACGCATTGGCGAACCAGTGCGAAACCCATGGCGGGTCGAGCACCAAGCAGACCAGCCCCAGCCCCAACGCGACGACTGAGACTCTGACCGCATCGCTCAGCCGGCGCTGAAAGGCGATCATCGCGAGCCCGATCGTTGGCTTCGCCGCCACGACGCCCAATCCAGTCGGCCAAAAAGCGGCCGCCATGATGAGCGGCGACCACTGGAGCGAGACAATCGCTTGAATCGCCGGACCGCTCATGAGCGCAGCGAGCCGCCAATAGCCGGTCGCGCTCAACGTATAGGCGAGTGCCGCGAAGCTCAGCGCGATGAAGAGGCAGCCCGCGACTCGGACAGGAATCCATGCCAGGGGGAGCACGAGCAGCCCAGCGGGCATCGGATACGTGAACCCGCATTGCCACGGCAGAATGGCGTGATGCAGCGCGTCGTACGGATCCTCGTGACGCGCGATCGCCCGCGCCGCGGTCCAGAAATAGGTAAAGTCATTCGCCTGCAGCCACGGACCTGCGTGCGCGAGGAGCGCGTAGCACAGCAGGCCGGCGGCGGCGCCTACCGCACAGGCGACGATGAGGCGAGTCCGGCGGTCGTGAGGGAGTCGCGATAGGCCTCGGAACGAAAAAATCCCCGGCAAGAATTGCTGAAGGCGATGCGACACGTTGACCCTCAACGATTAGAGGTCTTTAATTAACTGGAATGGATTACTGCACGTCATTCTGTTCTCTTGCGGTATTCGGTGCATCGTCGGTACTCTGTCGGCGCTCGTTGGATCGGAAATACGACCCTGACACCACAGCAGGAAGGACGGGGTGACCGACGATGCACGACCTTACTACAATTCTCTTCGCTGTTGGGCGTCGATGATCGGCATGAAGCGAGATGCGACGATGCGCTCAACGAACGAACGCGTGCCAGGGGAGTGTGGGAGGCTGAGCTCCCGACCGTTACGTGGCCCTAGTAGTGATGAGCCTCGAGGGGATGGGTCGTGACGTTGCCGATCGCGCGTAGGCGGCGATTGAAGCGGCGGCGGCTCACACAGTTTCTCACACAGTCACGACGGGGAGGGAGGCGTGATGCGGAAGTATATGAGAGACGCGCGCGACAGGATTCGAACCTGTGACCTTCGGCTCCGGAGGCCGACGCTCTATCCAGCTGAGCTACGCGCGCTCAACAACATGGTCCAACGAGTCGCCTGAGCACTGATCCCTCTGGCCGGGTGACCCGGCGCAGAGGGATCGCTGACTAAACATGCCCTGGCGACGGCGCTATCTCAACCCGCTACCGCTCTCGTCACGAGGTCGTTAGTGCCGCAACCGCGGCGGCCGACCAGCGCGACCTCTCCCGCCGCCATTCGCCGAATCGGCCCGCGCCGGAATCGGCGGCGCCGTCCAGAAGCCGGTATTCGGCTTGACGCTATCGCCGACGTCGTGCGAGAAGAACGCCGCATTGAACACCGTACGGAACGTCCCGGTCGGCTGGCCGCGCCACTGCGGTTGGAACGCGAGCAATACGACGTGCCCGCGATCGCGCTTCACGTCCAGCGCGGCGGCGAAGCCCTGCATGTACTGAGCGCCATCGAGGAACCCTGATCGCAGCGGGGAAGCGTCGCTCGGATACTTCGCGAGCACCGATCCCTCGAATCCATCGGTCGTCGTGAACACCGGACTGTTCTGCACGAACACGTCGGCGCGCTCGGGCATGCCCGCCATCACGGGATGCGTGCGATCCGTGATCACCTGCATGATCGAGCCGCCGGTGAAGTACTCGCGACGATCGATGCCCGCGACGACGTTCCGCACCGGAAGCCTCAGCGCGTTGATGATCGATGTCGTGCCCTGATTCCACGCGACGACCGTTCCTCCGGCGCGCGTGAACTCATCGACGGCGCGGATCTGCTCTTGTGCCGCGGTGTCCGCCGCGGCGTTTCCACCCCTGCCGCCACCACCACCACCCCCGCCCCCTCCTCGGCCGCCCCGGCCACCGCCGCCGCCGAGCCCTTGGGATGCGAACACGATGGCGTCGAACTTCGAGGCGAGGTTGCCGGCCCGAAGATCGGTGGGACTTATTAGCGTATACTTATAGCCGAACGTGTCGAACAGCCATTCGGTCCAGCCTTCGTCCATGTTGCCCGGGCCGGCCTTGTACACGGCAATGCGAGTCGGAACGCTCACCGCGCCATCGGTGCTCGGCGCACGCTCGGCGCGGACGTAGAGCTCTTTGGCCGCCGCATCCAGGGTCGCTGCGTTGCCTCCCGAAATCACGTAGCGTCCGCTCTTTCCGGTTGTCGCCGGGACGTATTTGAGCGACGCGCCACTCGCGAGCGCGCGGTTGATGAGGCGGAAGGAGTTGTTCTGCGCCGGATCAACAACCAAGAGATCGCCGCTGCCCGTTATCTCGCCAGGAAGCGGCACGATGCCGGCGGCCTCCGCGTTCGTCGTGAACGGCTCGTTCGGGTCGGTGTGCCAGTCTGTCGCTTTTCCGGCGATCGGCTTGAGCGCAGATCGGAAGTCATCGGACAGCGGCGTCTTGCCCTCGACGACGTTCACGTTCATCTGATAGGGCAAGGTCCAGCCGGCGGCGTCATACGGTGTGTCGTCCCCCAAATCCGGATAGTGCTGGACCTCGAAGAGCTCGCGAACGAGCTGTGCGTATTCCTGGTCCATCGGAATGACCCACGATCCCTTCGGATAGGATGCGCCGTCGTAGCTCATGTCACGATCGAGCTGTTTGACGCGCACGCCCATGAACGCCATGCGTCGCAAGAGCTCGACCGGCGCGACCGGATCGTATTGATTCTGCGGAATGACGTACGCGTATGGCGCGCTCGTTTTGAATTGTTGAATCGTGTTGCGCGCCGACTGGTATCGATTGAACAGCAGCTCGGACTTGAATCGTGCGGCATAGTTGAGCGTCGCGAGATCGGCGGTGACCATGTAGTTCACCGCGTCGCGAAGTCCCCACTTCCCCTCGGCCCACGGACTGTTGTAGAGCGAAGTTGGGCGCAGCTCTTTGTATGCGCGCGGGAGGCTGTCGACGGTCGTCGTGCGAGGGGTCGCGCAGTTGCCGCCCTGCGTTTCGGTCCACCACGCGTTGATGTTCTGATACATCGGCATGTAGTCGATGTAGCCGGGATACCACGCGTCGTAGGTCTCCAGTTGCGAGACCGCGCCCGGCATTCCGTTTTGGTCGAGCTCCTGCGCGATGCGCGTTCCGATGACGTTCACCGTGCGCGCCATGATGGGCGGAACGCGGAAGCCGACCGGATCCGCAAACGGCGGGAGCCAGATGCGCGTCGGGAACGGCGACGACTGGTGCTGCACGTAGATGATCTGCGGCTCCCACTCGCGCCACGTCCGCTGCACGACGCGCGATTCGATCATGTTCAGCATGTACGAGTCGCGGTTGTTGTCGTGGCCGACGTACTTCTGGTAGAGCTCCATCGGTGCTACCGGTTGCCCCTGCGGAGCGGCGTCGCGCGCCTTGCACCAGTTCACGACGATGTCCTGGCCGTCCGGATTGATGGATGGCCATAGGAAAAACACGACGCTGTCGAGAATCGCTTTCATCTCGGGCTCGTTCGCGCGGCGCAACAGCTCGTACGCGACGAGCGGCGTGTGCTGAGAGCCCGCGATCTCCGAGGCGTGGAGCCCGCCGCTGATGTCGACGAACGCGCGACCGTCGTGCGCCAGGCGCTTCGCGCTCGAGTCGGTGAGACCCTCGGGGTGTGCGATCCGCTGGTTGATCTGACGCAAGGCGTCGAGCCGAGCGAGATTGGCGGGCGACGAGATGATCGCGGCCGTCCAGGTTTTTCCGTACGACGTCTTGCCGACGGTGATGAGCTTCATCCGCGGATTCGAGGCCGCGAGCTTCTTGAAGTAGTCGATCGACTGATCGTAGGTGAAAAGCTTGTAGTCGGCGCCGACCGGGAAGCCGAAGACAGATTCGGGAGTCGGAAGCGCTGCCCGCTGACCGACGGCGAGGGATGAAAACAGCGCGAGCGAGGCGCCGGCACGGACGGCCGCGCGGCGAAACATGCGATCGTGCATCGAAGCTCCTAAGTCGGGATTCGCGTGCGATTCAGACGAAAATGCGTGCGAGCCCGTCGGCGCACTAGTCGCCAAACGACGTCGCAATGCTGCAGTCTACGCGCAAAACCGCTCTAGACGTGAGTGTTTACGAATCCCAGGCCGACGCCATGTGACCGAACACCGATCAGCGTCGGTTCTTGACGGTGTCAACGACCCACGGTAGTGTCCCGTCGCCGCACGAGCGCAATCGTCGCCCAGCAACGGTTTCCGTCGTCGAACCTCCTTCGCTCCACCCACCCCTTTCGACGTCTTTCAGGCTGCACCAAGCGCCTTGCTAGTCGTTCGGACTGACTTCCCCCGGAGGATTTCCAAACATGCAACTGGGACGCTGGATGTTGTACGCGGCTGCGGGCGCCGCGCTAGCACTGGTCGGCGCAACCGGCGCCGCCGCCGCCCAAGGGACGATCACCGGCAAGGTGACCGGCGATGGCGGCCAACCTGTCAGCGAGGCGAGAGTGCTCGCCATCGGAACGTCGTTGTCGACGACGACGAACGATTCCGGCAAGTTCACCCTGAGGAACGTGCCGGCCGGCACCGCGCAGCTTCAGGTACTTCGCGTCGGCTATCAGTCGCAGCGCGGCTCGGTATCCGTGACCGCGGGGCAGAACGCGACGCTCGATTTCGTCCTCAAGATCGCGGTCGCCCAGCTCGATGAGGTCGTCACCACGGCGACGGGCCAACAGCGGCGAGTCGAGCTCGGAAACGCCCTCGCGACCCTCGGCGACGTGACACAAAAGGTCGAACAGGGGCAGATCCGCGACGTCGGAAACCTCCTCGTGGCGAAGGCGCCGGGCGTCGTCGTATTGCCGTCGAACATGACGGGCGGCGCACCATCGGTACGCATTCGCGGCTTGTCGTCGATCAGTCTCACGAACGCGCCGATCTGGATCGTCGACGGCATCCGCTTCGACGCGGGCACCAACAGTCTCAACGCGCAGACGTCGTTCTCGATGCTCAACTCGCTCAATCCGGACGAGATCGAGGACATCGAGATCGTGAAGGGACCGTCCGCGGCGACGCTCTATGGAACGAACGCGTCGAACGGCGTCGTGGTCGTCACGACCCGCAAGGGACGTGCGGGCGCCGCGAAGTGGACGTTCATCGGCGAGCGCGGCATCGTGCAGGACGTGAACGATTATCAGACCATGTACGCGAACTGGGGTCACAGACCCACCGGCGCCAGCACACCCGTTCGCTGCAAGCTGCCGACGATGGTGACGCCGAAGAATCCTACCGGCGATTGCATCTCCGACAGCTTGACGAGCTACAACCTCATGAAGGATCCGGACCGCACGTTCGTTCACAACGGGCCGCGAAGTCTCTATGGAGTAAACGCCTCTGGAGGAAGCGACGCGCTGCGTTACTTCATCAGCGGTGAAGTCGATGACGAGATCGGCCCGATCAAGATGCCGGCGTTCGAGATCGCGCGGTTCAACGCCGCGCAGACGGCGGTGCGCAAGGAGTGGCTGTATCCGGAAGCCGCGACGAAAATGAACTTCCGCAGCAATCTCAGCGCGGCCTTGAGCCCGAAGTTCGACGTCGACGTCAGCGCCGGTTTCGCGCGCAACGAGAATCGTCTGCCGCCGTCGGGCTCCTCGTTCGAGGCGCTCTACTACACGGGCATGCAGAACTACGGCTACAAAGGTTGCCCAGGCGGTGTCGCGCCGTGCGGTCTCGACAAGACGCCAATCTCCGTGGATACGGTTCCGCTCAACGAGTACTTCCAGTACGCGCCGGGCGACGTCATGCAGCGCTTCCGCCCGCAAATCGTGCAGCGGACGACGATGAGCCTCACGTCGAACTGGCGTCCGATGAGTTGGTGGGCGAACGACTGGACCGTCGGTTTCGATCTCGCAGCGCGTGACAACTCGGACCTCTGCCGCAAGGGCGAGTGCGCCCCAACGGCGACGGTGCGCCAAGGTCAGGTCTCCGACGCGAAGAACAACCGACGATCGGTTTCAGCGAAGTTCGGAAGCAATGCGACGTGGAATCCGAAGTCCTACCTCAACCTCCGCACGACGGTTGGTGGCGACTACGTCAACGTCGAGGACGACAACGCGAACAGCACTGGCACCGTCCTTCCCCCCGGAGGCTCGACGGTTGACCAGGCGTCTACGCGTTCGGGCGGCATGTCGTGGCCGGTTGCAACGAAGACGCTCGGATTCTTCGCTCAAGAGCAGCTCGGTTTGCGCGATCGCATGTTCATCACGGTTGCGGCGCGCTCCGATCAGAACAGCGCGTTCGGTACGAAATTCCAGCACGTCGTCTATCCGAAGGCGAGTCTCTCCTGGCTGATCTCCGACGAAAGCTTCTTCCCGAAGCCGGGTTTCTTGAACTCGTTCCGTCTGCGCACGGCGTATGGCGCGAGCGGCGTGCAGCCGGGCCGCACCGACGGACTCATCACCTTTACGGCGGGCAGTCAGAACCTCGCGAATCGAGCCAACGGCTCGGGCGTCGACACGCCGGCGCTCGCGGCAAACCAAGCCGGTAATGCGGATCTCAAGCCGGAAAAGTCGTACGAGTACGAGGGCGGCTTCGAGAGTCAGATCTTCAGCAACCGCGTCCGCATCGACTACACGGCGTACATCAAGAAGACGAACGACGCGTTGATCCGAGTCGACATCGCTCCGTCCTCCGGCGCCTCAGAGCTCAATCCGCTGCGCAACATCGGCTCGACGCAGAACACGGGACACGAGCTGTCCCTGAACGCGCAGTTGTTCAATCGTCGTGCTCTCTCGTGGGACGTCACGCTGACAGGATCGCACGAATCGAACAAGGTCCTCGATCTCGGCATCGACCCCGTGACCGGGGAGTCGCGTATCCTCGGCAAGGGCAGCGCGACGCAGCAGGTTGTCGGCTATCCGATCAACAGCCGGTGGGGCCGCGCCTTCAGGTACAGCGACGCGAACGGTGACGGCATTCTTCAGCCGAACGAAGTCGTCGTGGATTCCGCGTTCAGCTACTTCGGCTACGCATTCCCGCGCGACATCTTCTCGGTTCAGAACTCGATCGGCCTCTTCAATGGCCGGCTGCGTCTCGCAGGGCTCTTCGACTACAAGGGCGGTTGGACGCTGCAGGACGGCGGTAACAACTTCCAGTGCGGTACTGGACCGTTCGCGTGCCGCGAAGTGCAGGATCCGACAGCCCCGCTCGCCTGGCAGGCCCGCAACGTCGCGAAGATCTACGGGACAGCGTACGGCGCGACGACAGTCAAGTCGTCGGTCGGCTACTGGGAGAACGGCCAGTTCTGGAAGTTTAGAGAATTCTCAGCGAGCTACATGATTCCGGATCGGGCGCTCCGCTACATCCGCGCCGCGAACGGCTCGAGCCTCGTCTTCGCGATGCGTAACCTGCGCACGTGGACGAGCTACACCGGCATCGATCCGGAAGAATTCGACGGTCCGGGCGACACGCAGTCGAACTTCCAGTCGGCTCCGCCGCCGCGGTACATGACCTTCCGTCTCAACCTGAAGTACTAACCCAAACGAGGACGACACCCATGAGAAAATCTCAGGCGCGCCCTCGACTGGCGCTCGCTCTCATCGCGGCCGCGCCGTTGTTCGTGACCGCGTGTTACGTGAAGGACCAACTGCTCGCTCCGCAGAACCCGGGCACCGTCGATGCGTCCGCGGTCGGAAACGCGAACGCGGCACTCGCGCTTCGCGTCGGCGCCATCGGCCGAATTCGCAACGTCGTCGACGGCGGCGATGAACGTCTTTGGCAGGAGATCGGCAACCTCACCGACGAGTATCACAACGCCGATTTCCAGCCGAGTCGCGCCGATATCGATCGTCGGCAGATGACGACGGACAACGGCGACTATCCGTATTCGTCGGTGACGCAGCAGCGCGGATTCGTCCGCGACGGCATCAACGCGATGCGAACGTACGTCAAGGACAGCACGGGACTCATCGGCGAGCTGTACATGGGCCTCGGCTTCCTCGAGATGTCGCTCGCTGAGAACTACTGCAACGGCATTCCCCTCGGTAAGACAGAGGCAGGTGTCGTCTTGCTCGGACCGCCGCTGTCGAACGCGCAAGTGTTCGACTCGGCGTCGAATCACCTCGACACGGCGCTCGCGATCAACAAGCAGACGGATGCCACGGGCAACGATGTCCGACGGGTTTCGCTGATCATCAAGGCGCGTATTCTCGTTGATCAGGGGAAATACGCCGAGGCGGCGGCGCTCGTGCCGGAATCCGCAGTCCCGACGAACTACGAGTATCGGTTCACGACATCCACCGGCACGAATGGAGGCCTCGAGGACAACGGGCACTGGCAGATTCAGGTCAACACTGCCCGCGTCTCCGTTGGAGACAGCTTCGACATCATCGCGGGCAAACCCAACATCATCAAGAACGCGCTGCCGTTTGCATCGGCGAAAGATCCTCGCGTTCCTGTGAAGGGCCCCACGGGCTCGGCGGAAGACGGTGTCACGCCGATGTTCGTCCAGCTCATTTGGGCGAATCGCGACGATCCGATTCCGATGGCGTCAGGGATCGACGCGCGGCTCATCGAAGCCGAGGCAAAGCTCAACGCCGGTGATTTCGCCGGCATGATGACGATCTTGAACAAGCTGCGGACGACCGCGCAGAGAATCGGCGTCCTGAACGTCCCGGTGATGGCGGCGATCGCGACGACTCCGGCGACGAAGGACGCCGCGATCGATCTGTTCTTCCGCGAGAAGGCGTTCTGGACCTTCGGCCGCGGACAGCGGTTGTCGGATCTGCGGCGTCTCATGCGACAGTACAAGCGCTCCGAGGACAACGTGTTCCCGACGGGCAAATACTCGTTCGGCAATACGGAGACGGGAACGTATGGACACGACGTGAACTTCCCGGTTCGCGACGACGAGCTTCCGAATCCGAACTTCAAGGGGTGCACGGACCGGCTTCCCTGAGCCGACCTCGGACCAATGACTGTCGAACAGCCCGCGCCTCGGTGTGGGCTGTTCGTTTTTTGACGTTGGACATTCTTCGAAACGCGGACTGGGCGGACAACATACGGACGCGGCGGACAACTACACGTTATTTCGTGATTCGTGGGTTCGGCGGTGTCCGTCACATCCGGCCACGTTCGCTCAGTCCGCGTTCCCATTGTTCATTCGCGACACGAGGGCGCGCCTCGTCAACGCCTGCGCCCTTCCGTAAGTTTTTTGTTCTCGTCCGAACTCCCCCGAGGCGTCCCATGAAGCAGTCCGTTCGATCCGCGGCGATCCTGATTGCCGGCGTCAGCACCTCCCTCTTCGCTCAGCAGAAACCCACCGTCACCACTCACGCGGATCTGGCGAAGTGGGAAACCTTGGGTGCGGGCGCGCTGTCGCCCGACGGCAAGTTCGTCGCGTACGATTTCCGTCGCGCGGACGGAACGACGGAACTTCGGTATCGCCAAGTCAGCGGCGGTGATGAACACACGATACGCTCGGCCAGCGGGCCGCAGTTCTCGGACGACAACCATTGGCTGCTGTTCACGATCACGCCGGACACCGGAGGCGGTGGTCGCGGCGCGGGCCGCGGCGGCCGCGGCGGTGGTGGCGGCGGGGGCGGGGGCGGGGGCGGGAACGCGGCGGGCAGCCGCGGCAAGGTCGGCGCGATCGATCTGCGCACGGGAACGCAAACCACGTTCGACGAGATTCAATCGTTCGCGCTGAGCGGCGACGGCTCGCACGTGGCGCTTCGGCGTTTTCCCGCGGCCGGACGCCGCAGCAGCGACGTCATCGTTCGCGATCTCGAGGCCGGCACCGAGCTGACGTTCGGCAACGTGTCCGAGGTCGCGTGGAACGAGGACGGCGCGATGCTCGCGATGACGATCGACGTCGACGGTCACACCGGCAACGGTGTACAGCTGCTCGATGCTCGGACTGGTGCGATCAAGTCGCTCGACGCCTCGCCGAACCACTACACGGCGCTTCAGTGGCGCGCGAAGTCGAACGATCTCGCCGCGATGCGAAGCCGCGCCGACAGCGCGTTCAATGATACGAGCTACACGGTGATCGCGTGGCGCGGAGTGAACGGCGGCTCGATGTCGAAGCTCGCGTACGATTTCTCGAGCGATGCCTCCTTCCCGAAGGACTCACGCGTCGCGTCGTATCGCGCGCCGCAGTGGTCGGAGGACGGCAGCACGATTTTCTTTGGCATCGCACCGCGCGATCCGAAGACGGAAACCGCGCGTCGCGCTCCCGGGGAACCGGCGCCGGCGCGCGTTCAGGTCTGGCATGCGAAGGACGTCCGCCAATTCCACCAACAGGAAGTGAACGCCGGTCAGGACCGGCAGCGCACGACGCTTGTCGCCTGGCATCCCGGACAGGCGAGTGTCGTCCGGCTCGGCGAAGATCCATATGAGCAAATGCAAATCACGGCGAACGGCAGTGTCGTTCAGACATCGGACCAGGCGCCGTACGCGCCCGAGTACATGTCGGGACGCGCGGTGGAAGACATTTACCTGATCGATCCGGCGACGGGCAAACGCAACAAGATCCTCGCGAAGTCGCCGTTCGGTGCCACGGTCAGCCCGAGCGGGAAAATCGCGCTCTATCAGCAGGGGGGTCAGTGGTGGTCGCTCGACGTCGCGAAGAACGCGCGCACGAATCTCACGGGGAAGATCGGCAGCAGCTTCATGAACGCCGAGGATGATCATCCGACGCCCGAGCGTCGCGCGTACGGATCGGCCGGATTCGCGAACGATGAGAAATCTGTAATCCTCTACGATCGCTTCGACCTCTGGCAAGTGAATCTCGACGGCAGCAATCCCGTTCGGATCACGCGCGGCCGCGAAGATTCGACGGTCTATCGCTGCGTGCAGGAGTTCGGGGCCGGAGGACGTGGTGGCCGAGGTGGGCGGGGCGGTGGTGCCGGCGCGACGTCGCCGTGCGCGCTCGACGGCGAGGGACGCACGATCGACACGAGCAAGCCGCTGATGCTCACCGCGACCGGCGAGTACAGCAAGAAGAGCGGCTACGCAAAGGTGACGATCGGCCAACCCGTTCAGCGTCTCGTGTGGGCCGACAAGCAGGTCAGTGGTTTGCGCAAAGCGCAGGACGCGGACGTCTACCTGATGCAGCAACAGTCGTTCGAGACGTCACCGAATTACTTCGTCGCGGGCGCGTCTCTCGCCGACGCGAAGCCGGTGTCCAACACCAACGCGTTTCAGAGCAACTATGCCTGGGGCAAGCAGGTGTTGATGCCCTACAGCAATCGTCGCGGCGACAAGCCGCAGATGATGCTCACCTATCCGGCGAACTACGAGCCGGGCAAGAAGTATCCGATGGTCGTCTACTACTACGAGAAACTGTCGCAGGGCTTCCATCAGTACGTCGCGCCAAGCGAGCGGAGTCCGTACAGCACGCAGAATTTCAGTCAGAACGGATATTTCGTGCTGCGTCCGGACATTGTCTTCCAGCCGCGCAACCCTGGCTACTCGGGACTGGATTGCGTCGAGTCGGCGGTGCGGCAGGCGATCAAGAACGTCGCCGACATCGATCCGAAGCGCGTCGGCAACATGGGCCACTCGTGGGGCGGTTATCAGTCGGCGTTCTATGCGGCCCACAACCACGATACGTTCGCGGCGACGATCGCCGGGGCGCCGCTCACGGATCTCATCAGCTTCTACGGTTACACGTCGGGGAACTCAGGCCTTGGCGAAACGGGCCACTTCGAGACCGGCCAGGAACGTATGCAGGTCTCGCTGTGGGAAGATCCGCAGGCGTTCATTCGCAACTCGACGGTATTCTCGCTCGACTCGCTGCACACCCCGCTCCTGTTGGAGGAGGGCGATGCGGACGGCAACGTCAATCCGTTCCAGAGCCAGGAGGTCTACAACTTCGCGCGTCGGCTCGGGAAGAACGTCGTGTATCTCGTGTACGAGGGCGAGAATCACAACGTCGCGCGTCCCGAGAGCCAGGCGGACTACACGAAGCGTCAGCTCGAGTGGTTCGGGCACTACCTCAAGGGCGAGCCGGCGGCGAAGTGGATCAGTGAAGGCGAGACGTACGCGGCTCGTCAGAGAATTCTAAAGGACGGGGCGGCGCCGGGGACGACGCCGGTCCAGGCAGGGACGCCGCGACCGAATCCGGAGCGACCGTGATAGAACGGGTCGGTCGCTCGCGCTCCCTTGGCAGGTAAAACCGGCCGCTCGCTCCGCTCGCTTGGCGGGATGCTCCGATTTGGTTGGAATGTCGTAGCGCTGTAGTCTGCCAAGCGTAGCGACCTGCCACGCGTAGCAACCCGCCAAGTGAGCGGCGGAGCCGCGAACGACCTGCCAGCGAGCGAAGCGAGCGTCCTCTCTCTAAAGGCCAGCGAGCGAAGCGAGCGTCCCCCGTAGGGGCTACCGTCCTCGCACGAACGATCGAACGTCGTCCGAGAATTTCTTCAAGGCGCTCTCGTTCGTGTACGCCATGTGCCCGCCCTCGTAATACGAGATCTGCACGCGTGACTTCGGCCACTGCGACTGCGCGATGAGATATTCCGCGGCGCCAGTGGTCGTTTTCATGTCGTAGATCCCCGATCCGACGAACACGCGGAAGTTCGGATTCTTGTTGAAGACTTCCGTGAGAGATCCCGTGTATGGGAAGTCGTTGAACGGAGAACCCGGGCCGGAATACGCCCACCCGCCGCCTCCACCACCGCCTCGCCCGCCGCGGCCGGCACCTGCCGGAGCTTCACCTCCCGGCGGAAGCTGCCGCTGCCGATACTCGTCCGTCCGATCGACCTTGAGATCGTTGCGCAAATAGGTTGGGAACAACCGCTCGGCCGCGCTCATCGGACCGGCGTCCGGTTCGCCGCGCACGCTGGTTGGACCGATATACCGCGCGTCGTCGGAGCCGAGCTTCAAGTTCTCGGACTTGAAGAGCTCCTGCTGAAAGACGGGGCGCGTGATCCGCAGATTGTTCGCGAGAAAATACGACGCGGGAATCGCCGTGAAGTACTGAAGCTTGCCGGCAATCTTGTTACGAGTTTGCTCATCGAGCGCGTCGTTGCCCTTGAACAGCGCGGTGAGATACTCGGTGTCTGCCCAGTCCATCGCTTCTTTCATCACCTGATAGACAGTCCGACCTTTGCGATCGACCTTGTTGTGATACCACGCCGTGGCGGCGACCGACGGCAACCCGATCACCGGCGCGATGATGTTGTACGGACGCGTGTTGACCTCGAGCTGGTTCGCGGCCTGTCCCATGAGGAACACGCCGTCGAGGAGGATCGGCTCCGGCAGTCGCGTCAACTGCTTCGCGGTCTCGGGAACGCGGATCGTCGCGTAGCTCTCGCCGAGGAGATATTTCGGCGAGGCCATGCGATTGTTCTGACGGAGCCAAGCGTTGACGAACGCGGCAAATTGCTGCGCGTCCGAATCGGTCGTGTAGTAGTCGCCGGGAATCATCCCGTCGAGCACCCGGCTCCAGCCGGTGCTCGCCGGATCGAAGAAGACGAGATCGGCGACGTCGAGCACGGTGTACGTGTTGTCGACGAGGGTGAAGGATGCAGGATCGGCCTTGAGGTCGGACGGCACCGCCACTCGTTTTGGTCCAAGCGCCAACATGTGCAACGGCATCGACGGGCTGATTGGTCCGCCGTTGCAGAGGAAAAGAACCGGGCGAGTGGCTGGATCGGCGCCGTCGGCGGTGTACGCGAAGCTGATGATCCGCGCGCCGGGTTTACCCGCGGCGTTCGGAACGAGGGTCTCTCGGACCGTCGCGGTGTAGTCGACCTTCTTTCCATTGAATGTGCCGGTGTGCTTCGTGACCACCGGTTGCATCACCGGCGCGATCGACGAGAGATCTTGCGCGGCCGCCGCCGACGAGATGAGCGCGACTGCGGCGATGGCTCCAACGCATCGGCGCGAGATGAACGACGTCACCATAATTGTTCTCGAGTGAAAGAAGCTTTGTTCCCCGTCATCCTGCGCGCCGACAGGCGCGAAAGGATCGCCCTCACTATCGCGATCTCACGTCGTGGCGCCGAAAAACTGCGAGAACTGCAGAACTGCCTGAGCGGAGAGGCGGAGGTGACGCAGAGCCGCAGACGAACGACAGTCCTTCTTGAAGGTGCTTTCCTATCTTCTGATTTCTGGGGTTTCTCTGCGCCTCTGCGTCATCTCCGCGCCCCTGCGTCAGACGGTTGCTGATCTGTAACTGCGGTGAACTGCCCTGACTGGAGAGCGATCCTTTCGGCGGCTTCGCTGGCGCTCGGCCCGCCGCAGGTCGACGTCCGGGGCCAGCGCCGCAGGATGACGTCTTCTCAATGAATCCATTTCCGCAATGCCATGCTGAGCGCTTGCTTCGATTCGTCCGTCGCAAAAACCGTGTGCGGGCCGGGCGCCATCATTCCGCTCACGCGATCGCCGGTGAGGCCGGCCTGCTCGAACGAGAACAGCACGCCCGTCGCCGGTGTGTTGAGATCGTAATAGCCCTGAATCCAGAACATTCTCATCTTCGGATTCGCGTTCATCCCTTCAGCGACACCGGGCGCGGCCTCCCAGCTCGATCCGCTGCCGGCGGGCCGGAAGAAGCCGTTGATGTCGAGATTCAGACTGCGGTAGGTCTCGAGCGTCTTGAACTGGAGATCGTTCTTGAGATAGGTCTCGAGCGCGCTCGGTCGCGCGTCCTGTGCCGCCGCGGCGGCCTCGGGCGATCCCGCGATCAGGGCCGGCGCCTGCATCGCGGTGCCAATACGCGTTCCGCCAAGCCCTTCGGCCGGGCTCGATCTCGCGGCTTCTTCGGCGCTGAGCACGAGTGGTCCCGTCACTCGCGTGTCCTGATTCGAGACGCGCAGGTTCCTGTCCTTTAGAATATTCATAAGCCAGTCCTGCGCGGACAGCTTGAGGTTCTTCTCGAGGATGAACGACGCCGGCAACCCGATGAGCGACGACAGCTTGTCGGCGAGCTTCGCCTTCTCGGCGGTCGACAGCGTATCCTTGCGGGAAAGCGCCGGCATGTACTCGTCGTGCACGAACTTGCTGGCTTCGTCCCACACGCCTTCGGCGGTGCGGCCGGCCTTCGGCGTTTTCTCGTGGTACCAAGCGGCGACGGCCATCGCCGGAATGTTTCGAGCGTAGCTCATCGCCGGGAACGCGCGGTTCTCCGCGACGCCCGAGATGAGGACGACGCCGTCGAACGGCAGATCCTTGTGGTTCTTGAGAATCGTCGCGGCGCGGGTCGTTCCGTAGGATTCGCCGATGAGATAGCGCGGGGAATTCATGCGATTGTTCTTCACGAGCCATCGCCGAATCGTCTCCACCACCGACGCCGCGTCGCCGTTCTGATTCCAGTAGAGCTGTTTGCCGAGCTCCGTCGTGTACGGCCGGCTGAAGCCTGTTCCGACAGGGTCGATGAACACGAGATCCGTGGCGTCGAGGATGCTGTACGGATTGTTCGATACGCCGCCCCGACCGCCGGTCCGAGGCCCGACACCCGAGAAGTGGAGCGGCGATGACGACGCACCGGGCCCGCCGTTGAAGAGAAACGCGACCGGCCGCTTCGATTTGTCGCCGACGTCGTCGCGCACGTAGGCGATCGTCACGAGAAACGCGCTCGGGATGCTGTCGGGACCCTTGAGGATGTGTTCCTCGACCGTCGCCGTGTACGGGACGGTCTGTCCGCCGAACGTGCCGGTTTGCTTTGTCGTCGAGATCGATGGTTGGTGGTCGATGAGCGCCTGCGGCGGTCGCGCGGCCTGCGCTCCGGCCAGCACCGGTATGAGCAGCGCGATACCGACCAGTCGAGTGGTCGTGCTTCGCGACGACAGGGCTCGACGGCGGGATAAACGCTTCATCGGGACTCCATGGCAGTGATAGCGATCCCTCGCGACGCTCGGGATGACGTTCCTAAAGAGACGTACGAGACGCGATCTCCTCTACGAATACGCGGTTCTCCGCCGAGACGTGTAGAGGGCTGTTGCGCTCGCACGTTGTTAGTCAGAGACGCCTCCCCCCCGACAGAGCCGCCGGTCCCCGCCTCGCTGGTTCTGTCAGCCCATCGTGGAGATCCAGATGACCCGTGTTTCTGCTTCGGTCCTACGGCCGGTCTTCGTGCGGTTCGTCGCCCGGCTTTGCGCAGCGCTGATGGTGGTGGCGTTGCCGGCGGCGCTGGCCGCCCAAGCTATCTCCGGAAAGGTGACGGACGCCGGCGGCACTCCCACCGCGGGCGTCGCCGTCACGGTCGAAGGGACGACCCTCGGCGGAATGACTCGCGAGGACGGCACGTATCGAATCACCGGCGTGACCGCGGGAAGCAGGACCGTGGTCGCGCGACGCGTCGGCTTTTCGCCGGCACGCCAGACCGTGACCGTCGGCTCGACCGATGTCACCGTGAACTTCACGCTGACCGCCGCGCCAATGTCGCTCGACGCCGTCGTGACGACCGCCACTGGTCAGCAGCGGCGCGTCGAGCTTGGAAACACGATCGCCGCGGTCGACGTCACCGAGCGAAAAGAAGTTTCGGCCGTGACGAGCATGGGGGATCTCCTCAAGGCGCAAGCCACAGGCGTCACGATCAACACCGCGAACGTCATGGGCACCGCGCCGACGATTCGCATTCGCGGCATCAGCTCGCGCGCGTTGAGCAACGATCCGATCTGGGTGATCGACGGCGTTCGCATGACGAGCGACGTCAGCGGATTCGGCACGGGCAGCAGTCATACGTCGACGCCGAGTCGCATCAATGACATCGATCCCGAAGAGGTGGAGAGTATCGAGATCGTGAAGGGTCCGTCAGCCGCGACGCTGTACGGAACGGACGCGGCGAACGGCGTCATCGTCGTCACGACGAAGAAGGGAAGAGCAGGGCCCGCGCGTTGGACCTTCCACGTCGAGCGTGGAGTGCAGAAAGACGTCAACGACTATCCGGACATGTACGGCATCGTCGGCCACGCGGTGGGCGCCGCGAACACGGCGGCGAACCAGAAGCGTTGCATGACGACCGACATCTACGCGACGACCGGTACGCCCGGCTGCGACAAGGCCGATCTCGTTCAGTATTCGCAGAACGTGCTCAAGGACCCGGAGCTCACCCCGATCAAAGCTGGTCCGCGAACGAGCATCGGCGGTCAAATCTCCGGCGGCACGAACAATCTCCGGTACTTCATCAGCGGCGACGTTCTGGCCGACGATGGCCCGTACGGACTGCCGAACTTCGACCGCAAGCGGTTCGACACGACGGGGGTGAAGATTCGCGACAACATGGAGCGGCCGAACCAGCTCGATCAGAAGTCACTGCGCGTCAACATGAACGCGACGATCACTCCGCAGCTCGACGTGACGGTCGTCAGCGGATTGACGCTCTCGGATCTGCGTCTTCCCGGACAAGGCAACGGCACGAGCCCGTGGATGCAGGCGTACATGTTCGGCTACGGATATCCCGTTGGCCCTGGTTATACCGGCGTCTCGGCGAACGGCACGAAGCTCTACGGCTACTTCAATTCGACGCCCGGCCTCTCGAGCCAGGCATTTCTCGATCAGACGGTGAACCGGTTCATCGGCAGCGGAACGGCGAACTGGCATCCGTTCACGTGGTTCAACGGAACGGGCGACATCGGCATCGATCTCACCGATCAGCGCGATTACGATCTCGAGCGCTTCGGTGAAGGAACGGGCGCCGTGGTGTTCGGCAGCTCCGGGAACGTGATCGATTCGCGTGTTCGGCACATCGCCTTCTCGACGAATCTTCGCGGGACCGCGAACTGGAACTTCAAGTCATGGGCGCAACTGCGTTCCACCGCGGGGTGGCAGTTCGTCTCGACGGACCACATCTCGAACACGGCGAGCGGTAACGGGCTCGGTCCCGGCGCGGAAACCCCGCAACAGGCGACAACGCGTGATGCCCGCGCATCGAATTCGCCGAACAGAAAGCTCGGCATGTACGTCGAAGAGCAGCTCGCGCTCCGCGACCGGCTCTTCCTCACGGGCGCCGTTCGAACGGACCAGGCGAGCGCGTTCGGAACGAAATATCAGAACGCTTATTACCCGAAGGCGTCCCTGTCTTGGTTGCTTTCGGACGAGTCGTTCTTCCCATCGATTCCGAAGCTCTCACAGTTCCGCCTGCGCGCCTCGGCGGGAACGTCAGGCGTGCAGCCGTCGCTCACCGCGGCGCAGACGCTCTACTCGAGTGGTGCCGCCAACGCGTCCGGCGTCACGAGCACGGCCCTCACGCTGTCGTCGACCGGCAACCCCGACCTCAAGCCGGAGCGGTCGTCGGAAGTCGAGTACGGATTCGACTCGCGCTGGTTCGGCGACAAGGTCAACGCGGAGTTCACCGCATATTTGAAGCGCACGAAGGACGCGTTGTTCGCGCAGCCAGTCGCGCCATCCGCCGGCGTTCCATCCTTCCAGACGAACATCGGCGGCATGCAAAACTCGGGCATCGAGTATCGCATCAACACGCAGCTCATCGATACGCGCCAGATCGGTTTCGACCTCGCGTTCTCGGGATCGAACAACCACAACAAGATCGTGTCGCTCGGCCCGGTTCCGCTTTCCAGTCCGTTCCAAGCGAACCAGCCAGGGCTGCCGTTCCAGAGTCAGTTCAAGCGGAAATACACATATAAGGATGCGAACGGCGACGGTTACCTCTCGACGGCGGAGGTCACGGTCTTCCCGGTCGACTCGACGTACTTCCTCGGACCGGCGCTCGCACCGATCCAGATGACGCTGACGGCGGGCGCGGAGTTCTTCCATCGCCGCATCCGCGTTCAGACGCTGTTCGATCGCCGAGCGGGCGGATATCTCGCCGATCTTCAGGCTGACGGATTCCTGTGCGTGCTCGGCCCGCCGGTCCGCGGCTGTCGCGGATTGAACTATCTCGGCTCCTCGCTCGAAGATCAGGCGCGCGCGATCGCGCTGCGCTTCAACAACGCGCCAGGTGCATTCACGGAATCGACGGACTTCATCAAGCTCCGCGAGCTCTCCGTCAGCTATGACCTCGGCAGTCAATTCGCCCAGCGGTTCCTCCACGCACAGAGTGCTCGGATTGCCGTGTCGGGGCGCAACCTTCACCAGTGGCTCAGCAAAGAATGGAGCGGCTTCGATCCGGAGGGTGTGCAGAGCTCGGGCAACGACATCACGGCGACGGAAAACTTCGCGCTCGGTGGGACGCGCTACCTCATGGCGCGCCTCAACATCGTCTTCTAACCGCGATCAGGAGAATGAACATGAAGCACGCCATCATGCGCGCGATCGCGGTTCTCATAGCGACGATTCCGCTCGCGAGCTGTCAGAATCTTCTCGACGTCACGATTCAAGGTCAGATCACATCGGACCAGACGACGTCACCAGCCGGCGCCGACGCGCTTCGGCTCGGGGCGTACAACACATTCGCCTATCGCAACGGCGCCGTGACTGGAACGCTCGTGACGGACATCAGCAACTACGGCCAGATCCTGTGGAGCGGCCTCCTGACCGATGAATTCGTCAACCGCAACACGACCGGCTCGGCCGTCATCGCGATCGACCGGCGCGACGGTGTCGGCAGCGGCGACTACAACCAGATGCACCAGATTCGTGCGCGCGCGCGGGAGGCGATCGCCGCGCTGGCGACCTATCAGCCGACGGTCCCGCGGCTTCGCGGCCAGATGTATTTCCTCATCGGCTATACCGAGATGCAATTCGCCGAGATGTACTGTGCGGGCGTGCCGCTGAGTCGTGTCGTGAATGGCGCGATCGTCTATGGCACGCCGAACAGCACGCGTCAGATGTACGACTCCGCGCTCACGCATCTCGATTCGGCGCTGACGTTCCTCGGCGACGCAACCGACACGGCCGCCGTTTCGCTGAGCAATGCGGTGAAAGTCGCGAAGGGCAGGGCCTACATGGGCCGCGGGCTCTCCGGCGACGCGGCGTTGGCGGATGCGTCCGTTGCGAGCGTGCCCACCAACTTTGCCTATGCGATCACGTTCGGCGGTGGCACGATCAGCAACAACGCTTTGGCGCAGCTGAACAATCTCAACAATCGTATCGGTGTCGGCGACAGCATCGCACCGGACGGAAGCGTCGCGCTCAACTCGCTGCCGTTCGCGTCGGCCGGCGATCCGCGGGTCCCCGTCGTTGGTTCGTCGAGATTGGGTCAACCGAGTACGACCGCGGGCAACAACGGTGCGCCGTGGGTTCGCCAGACGATTTGGACGGCCCTCACGACGCCAATGAACCTCGCTTCGGGCCTCGACGCTCGGCTGATCCAGGCGGAAGTGCAACTCAAGGCGAACGCGATCACGCAGATGATGACGATTCTCAACGCGTTGCGTGCGGCGCCGCCCGCCTTGTCGACGACGTATACGCCTCCGTCGATGCCCGCCCTCGCGGCACCGGCGACGCAGGAAGCCGCTGTCCGCCTCTTCTTCCGCGAAAAGGCATTCTGGACCTTCGGCCGAGGACAGCGACAGGGTGACTTGCGACGATTGGTGCGTCAGTGGGGGCCGGGATCGACCGCGAATTTCGCTGCTTTCTCGCCGGACAAAGTCTTTCCCATTGGCGACTTCTACAGCAACAATGGGCTGAAGGACGGCACGTATGCGCAGACCACGGGGAGCCCGGGTGAGGTGACGTTCACGGTCAACGAGAGCAAGACGACGAATCCCAACATGCCGGAGACGAACACGGCGCTCACGCCGCTCGGCGCGCTCGGTACGTGCGCGGACCGCAACCCTTAGAGTTCTCTCACCGAGTCGGCGCTCACCGAAACGGGGCGCCGGCTTCGAGAGGACGGTAATTCATGGCGGCCGGCGTCGAGGAGAAACACCTCAAACAGGGGTTGACCATCGTCGACGTCGTGACGATCGGCGTCGGCTCGGCTGTTGGCGTGTCGATCTTCTCGATCACTGCGCCCTCGGCGAAGGTGGCGGGGCCTGGGATGTTGCCGGCGCTCGCGCTGGCGGCGATCCCGATGGTGATCTTCGCGGTGGTGTACGCGTTCATGGGATCGACGGTGCCGCGTTCGGGTGCGTCGTTCGATTGGCCGGCGAAGTTCGTTCACCCGTTCGTCGGATTCATGGTCGCGTGGCTCCGCATCGTCGGAAACGTCGGTGCGCTCACGGTGTTATCGCTCGTGCTCGTGAGCTATCTGTCGCGTGCGGTGACGCTTCCACAGACGCCGACGATGTTCGCGGTGCTCGTGGTGTTCTGGCTCTGCAACTTGTTCGGTGTTCGGGTGGCCGGAATCGTCGAGCGCATTCTCGTCGTGTTCAAGCTCGTCGCGTTCGCGGTGTTCGTCGCGCTCGGCATCTCCGCGATCGACACGGCGAACTTTCATCCGGTGCTCGGCGTTGGATGGAAGGGAATCTTTGCGGCTTTGCCGCTGCTCGTCTCGCTCTACATGGGGATCGAGAGTGCGACCGAAGTTGGTGAAGAGATCCGCAATGGCCCCGCGGTGATCGCCCGCGGACTCGGGACAGCAGTGCTGCTGACCATCGTCGTCTACGTCTGCGTTTCGAGCGTCGCGCTCGGCATTCTCGGCGCGGGCCCATTGGGCGAGAGCAACGCGCCGCTGTTCGATGCCGGAGCAAAGTTCCTCGGCGGGTGGAACGTTCCGCTGATCCTTGTCGCGGCGGTGGCGTCGATCGGGACGTCGATCAACGCGATCTATCTGACGTTCACGCGATTCTTGTTCGCGATGGGGCGTGACGGTGTTTTCCCAGCAGCGTTCGCGCGAATTCATCCGAAGTGGGGAACGCCGCACGTCGCCGTGAATACGGTGTTCGTCCTTGCGACGGCGGGTTTGCTCCTGCCATCGAGTCTCGTGTTTCTGTTTCTCGCGGTGAGCATCCCGACGACGCTCAAGTACATCAGCAACTGCTGGTCGGCCTGGCGGCTCGTCGATGGATATCCGGCGCTCCACGCGCGAGCGAAGTTCGCACTCTCGACGTCGGCGGTGAAATGGTGGTCGGGTGCGGGGATCGCGTGCGGACTGTTGATCATCGCGGGAGGATTCTCGGCTGATTGGCGGCCGTACGCCATCCTCGGCGCGTGGTTCGTGATCGGCACATTGTATTGGCTTGGACCAGGGCAGAGGCGGAGCCGAAGTATGGAGGCTCGCGACGCGGCCACGGCGTCATCGTAAACATCGTAAACATCGTAAACATCGGAACATCGGAAAACCAAAGCATTCCACGGCGTGAGCGCACGGCGTTGACACGGATTTCCACGGCGGGACACCACGAAAAAACATGAGTTTTGCTTCTGGTTTTACTCCGTGTCGACGCCGTGTCCACGCCATGCGCTCACGCCGTGCGCTCACGCCGTGGCCAACTTGCTTCTATTTTTGGCGTTCATCATTCTCTAAATATCGCGATGAGACTCCGCGTTGAACATGTGGCCGTGGCCGCGCTTCTCACAGTTCCCGTGGCCCGATCCGTGGCCCAAGGAACCGACTCTCTCCTCATCGCGGGCCTCAAGTGGCGCGCGATCGGCCCCGCGCACAGCGGTGGCCGGCTGTCGGATGTCGTCGGCATTCCCGGACCGTCGAAGACGCTCTACATCGCGACCGCGGCCGGTGGCATCTGGAAGACAATGAACAACGGTGTCACCTGGCGGCCGCTCTTCGACGACAAGGCCATCGCCTCCGGTGGCGTCGTCGCGATCGCGCCGTCGGACACGCAGCAAGTGTGGTTCGGCACGGGCGAGCCAAACGCGCGCTATCCAACCGAAGCGGGCGGGGGAGTGTTCAAATCTGCCGATGGCGGCGCGACGTGGCAGAGCATGGGGCTCGAGAAGACTCAACGCATCGGCCGCATCGTCGTTCATCCCACCAATCCGAACATCGTTTACGTCGCCGCGCTTGGCGCGTTATACGGGCCCAACCCAGAGCGTGGACTCTACAAGACCACCGACGGCGGCAAAACGTGGACGCTCTCGAAGTTCATCAGCGATAAAGCCGGTTTCGTCGACGTCGCGATGGACCCGAAAGATCCGGAAGTCCTCTACGCCGCGAGCTGGCAGATGCGGCGAACTCCCTACTCGATCGAGAGCGGTGGCATCGGTTCCGGACTGTGGAAAACGACCAATGGCGGCTCGACGTGGACAGAGATCACCGGCAACGGATTTCCCACCGGCATCAAAGGCCGCGTTGGACTCGCGATCGCGCCGAGCAACTCGAGCGTGGTCTATGCGATGGTCGAGGCGGCGCGTCCGACGACAAACGGTACATACGTCACGGAATATCATCCGATCAACATCGGCCTCTATCGCTCGACCGACGCTGGTAAGACCTGGGAAAAGCGCAACGACTACAACGATCGTCCATTCTACTATTCTCAAGTCCGCGTCGACCCGAAGAATCCCGACCGCGTTTACTTCTCCTCCTCGCCAGTCCAGTTGTCGGACGATGGCGGTAAGACGTCGCGCGCCGCCGCCAACGGTCCGCACATCGACACGCATGGAATTTGGATCGATCCGAACGATCCGGAGCGCTGGGCGATCGCCAATGACGGCGGATTCAGCATCACCTTCGACAAGGGCGGAACGTTCTTCTCGCCGATGAACCTTCCGCTGACGCAGTTCTACCACATCGGATTAGATAACTCCGTTCCGTACAACGTCTGCGGCGGCTCACAGGACAACGGCGCGTTCTGCGGCCCGAGCCGCCGAAAGTCCGGTCCTCTGAGCAATGCGTACTGGTCGCAAATCACGGGCGGCGACGCCGTGTACGCGACTCCCGATCCCAGCGATCCGAACACGGTCTACGCCGAAGTCGTCACCGGCGCGCTGTCTCGGCTCGACCTTCGCGGCAACGGTCGCGCGACGGTGAAGAAGCCGAATTGGGAAGCGCGCTACCAGATTTGGGAGGATTCGATCGCGGTCATTCGCGGAGATCCGCTGAGGCCGGCGACGCGAGAGCAAACCGCCGCGATCACGGCGCTTCGAACGAAGCAGCGGCAGGACTCTGTCGACTGGGATGTTCGATACGGCTGGGAGACTGCGCTGCTCGTCTCGCCGCACAACTCGTCGACGATCTACTGGGGCGGGAGCCGCGTGCAGCGGTCGACAGACCGTGGCGATCACATGGTCGTGATCTCGCCCGATCTCACGAAAAAACAGTATGCGAAGATCGACACGTCGATGCATCTCACCGGCGGCGTCTCGCTCGAGACGACGATGACGGAGCTGTACGGCTATACGACCGCACTCGCTGAATCCTTCGTCAAGCCGGGTTTGATCTACGCCGGAACGGACGACGGCAACGTCTGGCTCAGCCCGAACGACGGCATAGAATGGCAGAACGTGACGTCGCGGATGCCCGGGATTCCGCAGTTCGGATATGTCTCGAGCATCGAGGCGTCGCACTTCGATTCGCTCGCTTTCTACGTCACGGTGGACAACCATCGTGTCAATGACAACAAGCCCTACGTCTACGCGACGACTGATGGCGGAAAGACCTTCAAGTCGATCGCCGGCAATCTGCCGATGACGGGAGTCGTCGACTATCTGCACGTCATCCGCGAGGATCCTCATAACAGAAATCTCTTGTTTGTCGGATCATCGAGCGGTGTCTATGTCTCGACAGATCGCGGGACGACGTGGACACGGTTCATGACGGGGCTCCCGACGGTGCCGGTGTTCGATCTGCAGATCCACGAGCGAGATCGGGAGATCGTCGCCGGCACGCACGGCCGAAGCTTCTGGATCGCGGACATTGCGCCGCTCGAGCAGTGGAGCGCGCAGGTTGCGTCGTCGAAATCCTTCCTCTTTACTCCGAAAACGGGCTGGCAGTGGTCGGAGGGATCGACGCGCGGCAACGACGAAGGACAGGCGACGTTCGCCGTGCAAAGTCCGCCGTACGGCGCGGCGATCACGTACCGGCTCACGGCTGCCGCGCCGGACGCTCGCATCGTGATCTCCGATGCGCTCGGTGACACGCTCGCGACGCTTCGTGGTCCGACGACGCCAGGCGTTCACACCGTCTACTGGAACTATCAGACGCCGGCGCCGCCGCGCGCTCGCGCCGCGCTCACTGTCTCGGAGCGACGTGACAGCATTCTCAAGGCGAACCGCGCGCCCGCCGTTCTCGATTCGCTTCGCAAGGCCGGCTACGACACGATTGCCATTGCCCGCGCGTCCGCGCTACTCGGCATGGGCCCCGGACAGACAACCGGCGCGCGTGGCGGTCGAGGAGGCGGAGGCGGAGGTGGCGGCGGGGGTCGAGGGGGACGTGGCGGCGGTGGCGCCGCGGATGGTGGTGTCGCGACGGCATGCTATCGGCCGCTCACACAGTGGGACCCGTTCTGCGCCCGGCCAGGTGAAGGCGCGATCACCGGACCGCGTCCCGATCAGGGACCGTTCACGAGCCCGCTGGTCGTCAACGCCGCGGATCCGAAAAAGGTTCTTCGCGTGTTCGACATCATCGGCGTCTCATATTTCAACACGCCGGGTCGCACGTTCCTCGGCTCGGGGAACGCTGCCGTTGCCGGACCGAGAACGGCCGGCCCTGGTGACTACGTCGTAACGTTGACCGCGGGGACTGACGTGATGCGACGGAAGCTCCATATCGAACGATCGGGTTCTGGCACTGAAGGCGGCGAAACCGGTGGCGGCGATATTCGAGAATACTAAAACCTCTTCGAACGAACGAGACGCATCGCTTCCGATGTGGAACCGGATTCGACGGTCCTTCCCGCAGGTCGAGCAGTGCGTCTACTTGAACACGGCATCCGCCGGGCTCTCGTGGGACGGACAGGGCGCGGCCGCGGCCGCGTTTTACGACGGCGCCAAATCGCGCGGGTATGGCGGTATGGCCGAATGGCGCGCGCATGGTCTCGCCAAGGCGAGATCATATCTGGCGCGCATGCTTTCCGTTGGTGAAGACGAGATCGGGTTTGCCGGGAGCACGACCGAGGCCCTGAATCTCGCGATGAACGCTGTTCGCTGGCGATCCGGCGACGAGATTCTCTTGGCGGTCGACGAGTTTCCATCGATCGGACTTTCGACCGAAGGACCGCGCCGGCAGGGACTGATCGTCCGGCGAGTCCCGATCGCTTCCGAGGCCTCTCGTGAGCAAACGCTCATTGACGCGCTGACATCAGCGACTCGCGTGCTGGCCGTCTCGCACGTCCACTGGGCGACGGGGACGCGCGTCGATCTCGAGCGACTCTCGGCGGCATGCGCCGAAAACGACACCCTCTTGTTCGTCGACGGAGTTCAGGCTCTCGGAGCCGTCGAGCCGCGCATCGGAGCGTCGGCCGTCTACTGCGGGTCGGTGTTCAAGTGGCTGCTGTCCGGGTTTGGCCTCGCGGTGATGGTCGTGCGGGGGCATGCGAGGGACCAACTGTCGCCACTCGCGCGAGGCTACAACAATCCGCCGCCGTCGACCGACCTTCACTACTCGCACGTCAATCATCCCGGACTCTATGCGCTTGCGGCGACGCTGGAATTCGTCGAGAACGAATGTGGTTGGAGTGCGGTCTATCAGCGCGTCGACGAGCTGACGAACGAGCTGATCGCCAGACTCGAGGCTCGGCAGATTCAAATCGTTACACCTCGGACTGCCCGCGCGGGGATCGTGAGCTGCGTCGTGCCTCGGCCCGATGCGGCGCGCGACATCCTCGCGGCGCACGGTATATTCGTCGAGTCGCGCGAGGGACTGCTTCGTGCGTCGCCACATTTTTATAACACGCACGATGAAGTGCGCGCCTATGCTTTCCAGCACATTGGGATCCTAAGCTTAGAATTCCACGTGGACAAGTTGTCG